>Ga0157380_10000208_pt1 | contig 34802 bp, 28 predicted proteins | sample S35metaG_FD_119757 | JGI IMG/M metagenome (GOLD analysis project Ga0157380, IMG submission 119757) | Switchgrass rhizosphere microbial communities from Kellogg Biological Station, Michigan, USA - S3-5 metaG | ecosystem: Host-associated > Plants > Roots > Rhizosphere > Soil | place: USA...
GACCTTGAAGCCGAACTCCTTGGCGAAAATGGATTCCGGATTGGGTTCGAGGCCGCCGTTCGCGACGATCAGTCCGCCATAGCCCGCGTATTCGCTGATGTCTATCTGCAGCGTGTTGTCCTTCGGTGTATAGGTCGCAGCGGCTTCCAGCGTAGGCGTGCCGTCGACCGGTTCGATCGGCGCAGGGGCGTCCGTATCTGCGGCTGCAGGAGCCGAAGCAGATTGAGATGTCGTCGTCGGATTGCTGGCTGAACCGTCCGATGCAGTCTTCTTGCCAAGCCACAGCCATGCGCCGAGGCCGATCAGGCCGAGCAGCAATACCAGCGTGATGATGTTGCCGGCGGCCGAACCGCGCGAGGTTCGAAGCTGCGATACACGACTCATGACAGTGCTCCTTCGACAATGCTTACCGGCGGTCATTCCGCCACCCTTCGGCGCGTGCGCCTGCTGCCCATTTTCGGCATCAGCAGCTCCGCAGGCGGCGTTTCATCGTTCAAGTCGAGTCCGGCGAACAGCTCGCGCTGGTCCTTGAGCCAGCGATTGGCTTCGTTGAGCGAGGCGGAAACCGCGTTGAGCGATTGCGCCGCGCTGTTCTCATCCGTGGCGAGCAATGCCTGTTCGCGCACGAGCGCTACTTGCTGTCGCAACCGCTCGAGTTCCGCATCGACGAGTTCGAGCCGGCGCTTGGCATCGGCATGCGCCGCTCGCCGCGATTGAATGACTTCGAGCTGCTGTTCGAGGCTGCGCTTGAGCTCATCGTCGCAGTCGCCCCGATTGAGGCGTGCACGAATCCGCTGCTCCTGCTCCCCCATGGCCTGGTGTTCGCGGCTCGCGGATGCGATGACCTGGATGAACGAGGTGCGCGCTGCAAGCAGTTTCAGATGCAGCCATGCCATCTGTCGAACGTCCGACATCTGCGATTCGTTGGCGCCGGCACGGGACAGCAGGCCGACGATTTCCGCGGCTTGCTGTTCGATGAGCGATTGGTGGTCACGCGATTCGTTATCCAGGTTGCTCGCCAACGCCAGGTAACGCGCGTTCCAATCGTTACGCGTCGCCGTCCCGTCGATCGCATCGATTGAGTTGCGAAAGCGCGGGTTGGTGGACACTGCCCATAGATAGAGTCCTTCGAGCCCGAGTCCGATCAACCAGAGGCCGGGATTGATCAGCGCACCGAGCAGCGCGAACGCAGCGATGCCGAACCAGTTCGGCGGAATGGGCATGCCGAAGGGCTTCGCATTGAACGCAGCACCGACGTACGAGCGTCCGTTCATGGGTGCGCGGCAGGCTCGACGAAGGAACGAAACTGCGGCGGCACGAACGCGAGGTCGGTCGCTTCGCGAATGGCGATACGCATCTGGAATTCCAGCACGTCGGCGGGCACGGGATTCTGATAGTCGGCCAGGCATGCTTTCAGGGCCGCGGCGGCCGAAGTGTTCTGCGTACGTGAATGTCTATATGCCTTGACCACCAGTGCTTCCGCAGCGCCGGGAGTAACGAGTGTCGGCATGCGTGGCGTGAGTTCCGCGAGATCGGTATCGGTCAGCGTCAGTCCATACCGTTTCGCGAGCGTGGCGATCAGCATCGCGCTTTCTTCGGGAGTTGCCGTCGGCAGCAACGGCACTTTGACGTCTACGCGGCCGGGGCGTTTGAGATCCACTTCGATCAGGTCGGGACGCGACGAAGCCAGGATCCACAGCACTTTGCCGCGATTGGAAGTGTCTGCCATTTCCTGCGCAATCATCGAATACAGGCGTCCCGACAAGCCGCTGTCGCCGCTGCCGGATTCGCGGCGGCCCAGTGTCTGGTCCGCTTCGTCGATGAAGACCATGCAGCGGCCCAACGCCCGCACCAGCCGGAATATTTTTTCCAGGTTGCCTTCGCTGGAGCCGACCCACCGGTCGCGGAAGTTCTTCAGTTTGACGACCGGCGTACCCGCTTCGCCGGCGAGGCATTCGACCAGGAAAGTCTTGCCCGTGCCCACCGGACCGCACAGGAGATAGCCCATGGGCAACGCTTTCAGGTCGCCCGCTTGCCACAGTGCGATGTCCTGTCGCAGCCAGCGTTTCAGCGCGTCCTGTCCGTGATAGTCATCGAGAGTGCGCTGTGATTCGATGAATTCCACCAAGCCGGCAGAGTCCCGCTCCACCAGGTCTTTCTTGATACGCGACAGGTCGACGCTGCCGAGCGCCCGCGACGAGTGATTACGGATCTTCACCAGGCTTTCGAGCGCTGACACGGTCACGCCGACCAGCGCAGACGCGAGCGACTTCAAATCGGCATCGGCGTCGAATGCCTTGGGCTGCTGTATTTCGAGCAGCTCCAGCGCCCGCTCCAGCGCCGTTGGATCCGGCAACGGCACACGAATGCGTGCTGCCTGCGCGTTGAACGCGACCATCGGCTCGACGTCATTGAGATTGTCCGCGATCAGGATGCTGGTGAAGGCGAGGCTCGCAAAGGGCGCCTCCGACGACCACTCGCGCAGGATGCTGGTCAGGCTGCCATGCTCGAAACCATTGCCGTCGGCAGGGACCAGGTGATCGATGCCACGCAGGATCACAGCGACGTTCTCCGAGGGTTCGCGGCCGATCGCTCGCAGATTGCCCAGGTAACGCAAGTAGCGGCTGACGTATTGGATGGCCGGCAAGGGCTCGCGAGGCAGCTGCTGCAGGTTCGCGCCGCTCCATTTCTCGATCAGCTCGCCGCCGCGTTCGATGGTCAGTCCGTTGCCCAGGTCGTAGGCGAGCACTACTTTGAACGCGGCGAGCAGATCCGTTTCGAGATAGCCCGCCAGGTTGACGAGTTGGTTGCCCGAACTCATGCGGTCGTGCACGCCCAACGCCATGCGGTCGTGCACGTTGCCGTACAGGATGAACTGCCCGTGTGCGCCGCTCTCGTAGGCGAGAGCTAGTTCATTGGCCCAGGCAGGTGCGCCTTGGGGAGCGGGCATTTAGATGATCTCCATCGTCAGTACTTCCTCCCACGGTCTGCGGGGGAGGACCGAGGTGGGGGCGTCTCGTCGCTTCAAAATCTACATCCGCCAATCAGCGCTACACGCTCGGGGGCGTTTCCGATTCCTTCGTCATCGTGCGCGCAGCCGCTGGTGCAGCCGCTTCGCCGGGAATCGAGATGCCTTCCTTGGCGGCGAAATCGGCCAGCGCCTGGTCGGCGAGCGCGTTCATCTCCGTTTCCTTGATATCGACATCGCTCATGTCGACAGAATCCTTCGCGACGCGAGCGCGGCCAGCGGCTTTGGTGCGTTCCTCCTCAACCATGTCGTGCAGGCGATTGAGCGTATCGCCGGCGCCGCCGATACTGGAAATCATGCCCGACGCCATTTCGTGGATCTCGGCCATGGCCTGGTTCATCCGCATGTCGTTGATGGCGCCCTTGAGACTTTCGATCTTGGACTTGGCCGTCTGCACCGCGACGTCGCGGGCGCGGACCAGGTTCTTGTAAGTGGTCTCGGCTTGTTCGAGCTGTTTACGATTCTCTTCGAGCTGCGTGTCTATGGTTTGCAGTCGCAATGCATATTGGCCGGCGGCAGCTTTGTTGCCGGCCCGCAGATGAGCCGTCGTCTTGGCACGCAGGTCCTTGGATTCGGTTTCCAGCTTGCGAACCTGGCCCATGATCCGCTCGCACAGCCCGGCATGCGATGCCAGGCCCTGGTTGAACTGCGCGATCTGCTTGCGGAGATTCTCCTGCTCCAGTTCCAGCAACGCTTCCGGATTGCGCTTTTCCACGCCGGAAATGAACAGCGAAAAGAACCCTTTGATGAGATTCGCGACGCGGCTGAACATGCACCCTCCCGGAAGTGAGCTTGAGTGAGCCCGAGTGAGCAATGCCGGTGCATCCCGGTATTGGTCGGCGCAGAGCGTAACGAAAAACCTGGAGCGATAGTAGCGAGATGCTGCCAGCTGCGGCGTCCTGCCGGTGAGCGGGGAGTGGCAACCGGTGAATATTGTGTCTGTCGTTATGTCCTTCTATCGCGAAGGGTTGGCGCTCTTCCGTCAGTTGCCGCCGAGCGTTGCGGCGCGTAATTTCTCCACATCTCGCTTCCCGAGCAGCCGTGTCTGGCCCGGCTTGAGATCCGCGATCCGCAGCGGTCCGATGGCAACCCGTTCCAGTTCCCGCACCTTCAAGCCTATCCTGGCGAGCATGCGCCGGATCTCGCGATTCTGGCCTTCACGCAACGTGACGCTGAGAATGGTGCGATCGCTGCGAGCCCGATCGACGAGCCGCTTGATGACGCGCACGGATTCCATGCTCGCTCGCTTCGAACTCTTGGTGCCATCGGCGGCGGGAGTGATCAGGTACATGCCGCGTTTCAGCTGCTGCAACTGTTCCGCCGTCGCCAGCCCGCTGCAGGTGACGCGATATTCCTTGCTCACGCCGAATTTCGGATGCGTGAGCTGGAACGCCAGATCGCCATCGTTGGTGATCATCAGCAGGCCGGTCGAATCGGCATCCAGGCGGCCCACCGGATAGAGTCGCTCTTCACGGCGCACCGATGGCGGCAGCAGGTCCAGGACATTGCGACGGCCTTCGGGATCGCTGGTGGTCGTGATCACACCTTTCGGCTTGTTGACCAGGATATAGGTAAACGATCGGGTAGCTGCTCGCGGCGCTGCTGGATCGCTGGCCCTGGTGGCAGGAGCTTCGAGCTTCAGTTTTTCATCGTCGAGTGCAACGCTGTCGTGCGCGGGGTCGATGAACACCGGCAGCGTCGTAACGACCTTGCCGTTCACTTTCACGCGGCCGGCGGTGATCATCTCTTCGCAATCGCGGCGTGCGCCGATGCCTGCATCCGCCATGGCCTTCTGCAAGCGCACGCCGCCGGAAACGACTTTGGCTCCCCTTTTCATCGACTGGGGCGCTGGGCGGGTGGATCGTGCTCTCGACGTCATTGCTGCTGCCCTGGGTGATTCACCGAAAGGCGAGAGCTTACCCTTGCTGGCACGCCGAATGTTGAGGATCCGGGATCAGCTGACCTTGGCCGGTTCAGCGATTCGCTTCGCGAATTCGTGATTCAGCAGCGCTCTTAGACGCACGGCCTTGAGCGGCTTGTGCATCATCGTGAGGCCGGCCGCGCTGACGCGACGCAATTGTTCGGCGGCCGTATCGCCTGAGATCAGCACCGCAGGGATTCCATCACCGAGTTGGCTGCGGAGCGTGCGAATGGCATCGATGCCGGTATCGTTCCCGCGCAATCGCAGGTCTGCGATGATGAAATCCGGCGAGCGTCCGTTCATGCCTTGCAGCGCTTCGGCGGCATCGATCGCGGTCACGCACTTGCAGCCCCAGCTCTCCAGCAGGCTCTGCATGCCCAGCCGCACGGTCGCTTCGTCGTCGATCACGACAATCAGCTTGTTGCCGAGCAGGTTGGGGACTTTCTGTTCGACGGTGGCCGCGACCGATTGAATGCGCGACGCATCCGCGATGGGCACTTCGATAGTGAATCGCGAGCCCTTGCCCGGCGTCGAGCTGACGCGAATGGAATGACCGAGCAACTGTGCGATGCGCCGAACCGTCGCCAGGCCCAATCCCAATCCGCGCGAGCGATCCCGTTCCGGATTCGCGAGCTGGTAGAACTCCTCGAAAATACGTTCGTGCTGCTCGGGCTGGATGCCGATGCCGGTATCCCAGACTTCGATGTGCGCCGTCATGCCCCGCTTGCGAACGGCAACGACGATGCCGCCCTGCTCCGCATAGCGAATGGCATTCGAGACGAAGTTCGACAGCACGCGAAACAGCAGCGTCGAATCGGTGTTGAGCATGACACGTGATCCGCGCACGCTGAGCCTCAGGTCTTTTTCCTTGGCCGGCGTTGCGAAGGTACTGCGCAGTCGATTCAGCACGGCATTCGCCGGGACGATTTCCGGCTTCACTTCCACCTGTCCGGCATCGAGGCGGGAAATATCCAGCAGGTTGTCGAACAGCTGCTCCAGCGATTCGGTGCATTGCAGGATCTGGTCGATCATGTTCCTGGCATGGTCGTCCACCTGGCTGCCGCGCAATGCAGTCGCAAACAGGCCCAGCGAATGCAGCGGCTGGCGCAGATCGTGGTTCGCTGCGGCGAAGAACCGGGACTTCGAGCGGCTGGCTTCTTCAGCCTTCAGGCGCGCCTGTTCGGCGATGGCATTCTGCCGCTTGAATTCGACGACCAGTTGTTCGTTCTCGCAACGCAGGCGAATCTGAGCCGCTACCACGCGGGCCTGGTGATTGACGAACAGGAGGACATAGCCGAGCACCGCGATCCACATCAGGCCGAGCACGCTGCTGCCGTCCGATCCATTCATCACGTAGCAGGCAGTAAGCAATCCGAAGATAGGTACGACGAAGCCGTACAGCGCCGGCGGATGATAGGAATGCGTGAGAATGCTCACCGTTGCGCGAGCAGCGAGGCAGGCTGAAATCAGCGAGAGTGTCAGCGTGTCGCCCGGTGTGACGAGTACGAAGGCTGCGGAGCCCCACACCAGGCCTGCGACAGCGGCCGTGATCGTGAGCCGTTGACCCCATAGTTGCGGCTGCGACTCGGCGCTGTCGCTGTGCTGGAACGAATAGGCAAGCCATTGCAGCGCGCCCTGGACTACGAGGACGGCAGCGGACCAGCCGAGAATGCGATCCGCCGAGGTGTGCTGCCATGCGACGGCGGCTACCAGCGCGGCCATCAATATCGCCGTCACCGAAACGGCGAGCGAATTCCCGTAGAGAAGTGCTATGCGCTGTTCTTCGACGCGGCGCAGCGTGTCATCGTTCATAGGGGCAACTCTGCCTGCAGACGACAGCTCGACGCTAGTCGACGCAGCGCACGTCAGTGCCGACTATCTGCCCGACACCGTCATCCGATCAACCTGCATCCGATCAGCGCGACGCGTAAGCCGGCGGCGTCGAGGGCAGGAAACCGCGACGCTGGGCTACCAGCACCGCTTGCGTGCGATTGCGTACATTCAGCGCTTCGAACACGGCGCTGACATGCGCTTTCACCGTGCGTTCGGCGACATCGAGCGAGCGGGCGATTTCCTTGTTGCTGAATCCACGCCCGAGCATGCTGATGACTTCGAGCTGTCTCAGGGTCAACGAGCCGCCATCGACAGTGGTCGGTGCGGGGCCCTTGGCGGGAACGAATACTTCGCCGGCCAGCACTTTCTGAATGGCTGCGACCATTTCATCGGCCGTGAACGACTTCGGAATGAAGCCCGAGGCGCCGGCCTGCACGGCACGGTTGACGACGCTGTCCTGTTCGTCGCCGGAGATCATGATGCACGCAGTGGTCGGGAATTTTTCGCCGATCACTTTGAGCGCACTGAATCCGTCATCGCCCTTCAGATGGATGTCGAGCAGCACCAGGCCCACATCGGGATCGCGCTGCAGGATCTGCAGGCCCTCGGGAATCGACGACACGCTCAATACGCCTGCGTCGAGCTGACTGGTCTCGAGCACGGCATGGAAGCCCGCCCGGAACAAGGGATGATCATCAACGATAAGAATTTTCATGGTCGCCCCGGCGGAAAATGGAAACTCGTCCTGGCCCATCGGCAGGGCTTCCCTTGCCTTGCTGCTCCCTGGGTATCGGTTCTACCCGGGGATTCGACGGCGGCCATCGTACGTCCGGCGTAAGGCAGCAGGCAATTACCCCTAAGGACTACTGAGGAACTATCTGACGAACGGCGCTCGGGACACTGTCCACCAGCTGACAGACGGAGTAACGACACAGCTTTTTACTCCCCCCGGACCGGTCGCCGGGGGGGACGGGCAAGCTACCTGTCGCGACGGGGAGATCCTTTGAGACAAGCGATCACCGCGGCGCCGATCAGCGCTCCCAGGAATCCTCCTGCCACTCCTCCAGTGAAAGCAGAGAAGAACACCACGGGGCCCTGTCCTGGGCCGGCATTCGCTACGGGATTGCAGTCCGGGGGGCATTTTTTCTCGTCCAGTTGCTCGCTCATGCGATCTCCTGTTGTTGCGGCGGTGACGGTCACTATCGGCGGAGAGGATGAATGGCACGAACCGGCGCATTCTGCAATCGCCCCGGAGTGCTTGCAGTACGACTAGCCGGGAAGATGCTGCTACTCTGCAGCTGGTTCGCAGCCCGCCGCGGGTCGACCCGCGAAGTTCTCAGCGAAGGCCGATCGATGTCCACACGCCAAGTCTCCACGGACGCCAGCGTTACGCCAGAGAACTGGTGGGACGGGAGCATCGATTCTCCGGAGACCGCGTTGGACGGCCCGGGCGGTATCGCCTGCGGAACGCTCATAGGCCACTATCGCGTGCTGAGTGCGCTCGGTGCGGGCGGCATGGGGGAGGTGGTCCTCGCCGAGCGTGCAGACGAGACCTTCAGCCAGCGAGTCGCAATCAAGCTGGTGAGGGGCGGCCTGGTGACCCGGCAGGTCCAGAGCCGCCTGAAAGTCGAACGCCAGATCCTCGCGACCCTGGATCATCCCAACATCGCCAAGCTGCTCGATGGCGGCGCCACCGCGAACGGTACGCCGTACATCGTCATGGAGTACATCGACGGCTTGCCCATCGATGTCTACTGCGATCTGCACAAGCTGACGCTGCGAGAGCGGCTGACGTTGTTTCGCACGATCTGCCTCGCCGTGCATTACGCGCACCAGAATCTCGTCGTCCATCGGGATTTGAAGCCTTCCAACATCCTGGTCACGCCGGAGGGCGTTCCCAAGCTGCTCGACTTCGGCATAGCCAAGGTGCTGGACGCACGCAAGGTGATGCATACGATGGCTGTGACGCAAGCCGATGTGCGCCTGATGACTCCGGATCACGCGAGCCCGGAGCAGATCCAGGGCGAACCGATCACGACATCCAGCGACATCTACTCGCTCGGCGTGCTGCTCTACGAATTGCTGACCGGATTCAGGCCTTATGCAGCGAAGATGGAGCGCCTCAGCGAAATGGAGCGCGCGATCTGCGAAGACCCTCCGTTGCCTCTCGACTACGGACTGAAGGAGCTGCGCGCGTCCTCCGATACCCAGGCGTTGCGGGAGCTTTGCGAGAATCGCTCGATCGGGCTGGCGCGCCTGCGGCGAGAATTGCGTGGTGATATCGGTAACATCGTATTCACCGCGCTCCGGAAGGAACCGGAGCGCCGCTATCCCTCCGTGGAGCAGTTCTCGACCGATATCGGACGCCTGCTGGATGAAAGACCGGTCATGGCGCGTTCGGACACTTGGACATACCGCCTGCAGATGTTTGTCCGGCGGTACAAGTATGGAGTGGCGGCGGCAGCGACAGCCTTGATCGCATTGATCGCGTTCACGGTGTCGACGATCATCCAGAACGAGCGCATCGCTCGCGAGCGAGCCCGAGCGGAACAGATTTCCTCGTTCCTGGTGGAGCTGTTCGAACGCGCGGATCCCAGTCAAAGCCGCGGAAGCGAAATCACCGTACGCGAAATGCTAGACATGGGCGCGCGCCGCATGGAGAGCGGCCTCACCGCACAGCCGGAAGTTCGCGCCAACCTGCTGGCCACGATGGGAACAGTGTACGGGTCGCTGGGACTGTATGACGAAGCCGTCGCGCTGCTGGCGTCATCGCTGCAATCGCGCATGAACTTGTATGGTTCCGACAGTCTCGAGGCGGCCGACGCCATGCAGAGGCTTGGAACCGTGCTCGTGCGCCGCGGCGAGTATGCGCGCGCCGAGGCACTGCTTCAGCAAGCACTCAGCATCGATCGGCGACGGGCCGGCGATGACAGGTTGCGTATCGCTGCGACATTGCACGAATTCGCGAACCTGCGCCGCGGCGAGGAGAAATTCAAGGAGGCCGAACAACTGTTTCGCGAGTCACTGAGCCTGCTCGACAGGTCCTCAGCGGACGCTCAGCTGACGATCCAGATACTCAACGACTATGGCCTGTTGCTGGACTACACCGGCAACCAGGCAGCCGCCGAGCAGACGTATCGGCGGGCGATCGATCTCAGCGAGCGCACGCTTGGACCCGATCAGCCCGACATCGCCGACATCACGCACAATCTCGCGGATACGCTCAGCAAGCAGGGACGGATCGACGCAGCCGGACCGTTGTTCATCAAATCGCTCGCGCTGTATCGCAAGCTGCTCGGCAGCGAGCATCCCTTCATTGCCATGGCACTGGCCAACTACGGAAGATTCCTGCAGCAGAGCGGCGACTTCGACGCCGCCGACAGTACCCTGCGCGAGGCATTGCATCTCAATGAGAAGGTGCGTGGACCCGACCATGCGCTGGTCGGATACGACCATGGGTTGCTCGGCTATCTGCTGCTCGAGCGCAATCAGCCGGACGCCGCGGCCACCGAGTTCCGCACGGCTATCGGCATCTATGGCAAGTCGCTGCCCGCCAATCACCTGTATGTCGGCGCCGCCCGCTCCGGTCTGGGCCGAGCGCTCGTCGACATGGGTCGCGCGCAGGAAGGAGAAGTGGAGATACGTCAGGCGCTGGACATTTTTCGCTCGGCATTGGGCGGCGAGAACTCCATGGTCGGTATCGTGGAAGCTGGATTGGGCAGGGCCATTGCACAGCAGGGCCGGCTCGCCGAGGCCGAACCGTTGTTACGCAAGGGCTATGTCGCGGCTCTGCAATCGCGCGGTGTAACGGATCGCTCCACCAGCCTCATCCGCAAATGGATCGAAGAGCTGTACGCCGCAATGGGACAGCCAGAAGGAGCGTCGCGATTCATTGCGGAAGCGAGCCATGACAAGGCCGCGCGGTCACGCTAGATGCTGACCGTAGCATGCATGGCGCGAATCTAGGCAATTGGCGAGACGCGGCTGCGTTGCTGGCGTTCGTCCTCGCCTGGACATTCGCAAAGTTGTACTAGGCTCGCGGCATGCTGCATCTGGACGCGTTGCATAAAAGTTGTGGAGACACGGAGGTCGTTCGTGGACTCAGTTTCGATGTTGCCGCTGGCGAATGTTTCGGCCTGCTCGGTCCGAATGGCGCCGAACAGATCTCGAATGCTCAGCCGGCGGACGCATTGCTCGCCCGTTTGGACCAAGTCTCGAGTGCTCGGGTGGCGGACGCAGGCCATGGCTGTTTGGACCGGTTCTCGAGTGCTCGGGCGGCGGACGTATCGCACGCCCGTTCTGATCTAGCGTTAGTGAAGGGCGGTTCGGGGCATCGGCCCCGAACCGTTCGTGCGTGACGAGCGGCCATCGCGATCAATGATAGCCCGCGTCCAGCGTTACTTTGCCTCTGAATACGGAGTACGACCACCAAGTGTACCCGAGCACCGCGGGCAGTATGATCAGCGCTCCGACCAGCACGAATCCCTGACTCGAAGGCGCCGCCGCAGCGTCCCAGATCGACAGATGCGGCGGCAGTAGGTTGGGCCAGATGCCCAGCAGCAGCCCCACGAACCCCAGTGCGAAAAAGCTCAAAGCCAGCATGAACGGCGCGACCTCGGCTTTTCGCATCACGGCGCGCCACAAGGCGACGGCATTGATGAGCGCCAATATCGGCACCGGCGACAGCCAGACGAAGTTACCGCTCTCGAACCAGCGCGCCATGATCTGGCTGCTGAGGAACGGTAGCCAGGTGCTCACCAGTGCCATGAAGACTACGACGATGGCCACCAGCGGACGCGTCAGGGCGTAGACAATAGTCTGTGTTGCACCGTCCGTTTTCATGATGAGCCAGGTGGCGCCGAGCAGAGCATAGCCGAACACGACAGCGGCGCCGGTCAGCATCGAGAAGGGACTGAACCAGGCGAACGGTCCGCCCAGGTATTTGCCCCCTTGCAGCGGCATGCCCTCCACGATGGCTCCGAGCATGGCGCCCTGTGCGAAGCCGGCGGCGATCGAACCCACCGTGAAGCAGATGCCCCAAAGCCGTTTCGAGGTCTGCGCCTTGAAACGGAATTCGAAAGAGACGCCGCGCAATACCAATGCGATGAGCATCAAGAGCACGGGCAGGTACAGTCCCGACAGGATGATCGCGTAGGCTTTAGGAAACGCCGCGAGCAATCCCGCGCCGCCCAATACCAGCCAGGTTTCGTTGCCGTCCCAGACGGGCGCCGCGCTGTTCATCATCTGGTCGAGTTGACGATCGTTCTCCGCGAACGGCGCCAGGATGCCGATGCCGAGCACGAAGCCGTCTATCAGCACGTACATGAAGATGCCGAAGCCGATGATGCCGAACCAGACGACGGGGAGGACCGTGGCGCTATCCATGATTGCCTTCGAGCGAATCTTCGGGAAGTGACAGCGGGCGCTGGGCTGTCCTGTCGTTGGGATGGCGCATGTCCTCGGCGACTGGCTGCGGTCCCTTGCGTAGCAACTTCAGCAGGTAGTAGGTGCCGGAGATGAAGACGAACAGATAGACGGTCGCGAACACGATGAGAGACGTCAACACGCTGCTCGCATCCACGGCGCTTCCCGCGTCCGCCGTTCGCATCAATCCATAGATCACGTAAGGCTGGCGGCCGATCTCCGTCGTATACCAGCCGGCCAGCACTGCAATGAAACCGGCCGGAGTCATCACCATCCAGGCACGCAGCAGGGCCTTCGATTGCTGCAATCTATCGCGTCGCCAGGTCAGTGCCGACCAGGCAACCAGCAACAGCATCAGCGTGCCGATACCGACCATCACGCGAAACGCGAAGAACACCGGTGCCACCGGCGGCCGCTCGCTGGGCGGCTTGGACTTCAATCCTTTGATCTCACCGTTCACGTCGTGAGTGATGATGAGGCTGCCCAGCTTGGGAATGGCGACTTCGTAACGATTGGTTTCGTTCTTCTCATCGGGCATGGCGAACAGCACCAAGGGTGCGCCACGGCGAGTTTCCCAATGACCTTCGATGGCTGCGAGCTTCATCGGTTGATACTCGTGAACTTCGAGGCCGTGCAGGTCGCCGACGAAAATCTGCAAGGGCACGGTGATGGCCGCGAAGCCGATTGCCAGCTTGAGCATCAACTGTGCGGCTTCCACGTGACGTGAGCGCAATAGATAGGTTGCACTGATGCCGCCGATGACGAAGCACGTCGTGATGAACGCGCCGAGCGTCATGTGCACCAGGCGATACGGAAACGAAGGATTGAAGACGATTTTCGCCCAGTCGCGCGGCTCGAATACGCCGTCGACGATGGCGTAGCCGGCCGGTGTATGCATCCAGCTGTTCGCCGACAGGATCCAGAAAGTCGAAATCAGCGTGCCAATCGCCACCATGCAGCTGGCGAAGAAGTGCGTGCCTGGCGACACACGCTTCCAGCCGAACAGCATCACGCCGAGAAAGGTCGCTTCGAGGAAGAAAGCGGTGAGGACTTCGTAGGCGAGCAGCGGTCCGAGAATATTTCCGGCCCGGGCGGAGAGCTCCGCCCAGTTGGTGCCGAACTGAAAGCTCATCACCAGGCCGGAGACCACGCCGAGAGCGAACGACACGGCGAAGATCTTCAGCCAGAACAGGTACAGCTCACGCCACAGCGTGCGATGGGTTTTCAGGTACATGCCGGCAAGAAACGCCAGCCAGCTGCCCAACCCGATGGTGAACGCGGGAAAGATGATGTGAAAGCTGATCACGAACCCGAACTGGATTCGCGACAGGAATAGCGCCGACATCTCGTTCATGGCGAGCGCGATTGTCCGCTTGTCGCAGGCGAACGGCAATTCGGATTCGGAGGGGGATGCGTTCGCGGAACTCGAAAGGGGATGGCCAACGGAAATGGTCTAGACCACGGGTACCTTGCGCTACGCTACAGGAGCATGTCCCCGCGTCATGGCCCTGCCGAACCAGCGTGACGACACCGGCAGCACGCTGATGAACGACATCGCCAGTGCGGCCGCGTAGGGCACCGATTGAATGAGCAGGACGGCGATCCAGACGGATAAGTCGGGTCCTTTCAGTTCCTCGGGAATGCCGAGCAACCAACGGTTGCCGATACTGAGCTGGTGAGTGAGGACGTAGGCGAGCGCCAGCATACAGATCAAGAAAACACTTTCGACTCGCGCCGCGGCGAGAGCTTCCCACAAGGGATAGGAGCGCCGGTCCTTCGGCGTACGTCGGAACGGTTCGCGTTGCGTGAACATCGCTTTCACCACTGCGGTACCGATGGTGTGCGAAAGAGCCAGTCCGGCGATGGCTGCGGCAGCGGTCTGGCGTAGATTCGCACCGACGCGCGTCGTATATAGATGCGCCAGTTTCACCAGCCTGAACGAGAACAACGACAGCGGCAGCACCGAGAACATGATCAACGGCGGATCGAAGCGATGCGGCGCGAGCATCATCGCTACCGACCAGCAGATCGCGGCGACGTTGAACAGGAGGTTCACGCCGTCGGCGAGCCAGGGCAACCAGCCAGCGAGGAAGTGATAGCGCTGCCCCGCCGTCAGCTGGTGCGAATGCCGGGAAAACAGCGCCTCGCGATGCTTGCGTAGAATCTGCACCGCGCCGTAGGCCCAGCGGAAGCGTTGTCTCTTGTAGTCGCGAAAACAATCGGGCATCAAGCCGCGGCCGTAGCTGCGTGTGACGTACTGTGCTTCGCAGCCTCGTTCGAACAGGCGCAATCCCAACTCGGCATCTTCCGTGATAGACCATTCGGCCCAGCCGCCGGCCGCGACCAACGGAGCATGGCGAACGAGCGTCATCGTGCCGTGCTGGATGATGGCATTGCGTTCGTTGCGCGTGACCATGCCGATGGCGAAGAAGCCGCGATACTCGGCATAGCACATGGCTTTGAAGGCGGTCTGGGTCTCATCGCGATAATCCTGCGGAGCCTGCACGATGGCGATTCCCGGAGCGCAGAACAGCGGCACGAGATCCTTGAGCCAGTGCGGCAGCACTTGGTAATCGCTGTCGATCACCGCGACGATGCTGGCATCCGGCGACGTCTGCGCCAGCGCATAGTTGAGCGCGCCAGCCTTGAATCCGGCCAGCCGGGCGACGTGAAAGAACCGAAAGCGGTCGCCCAGCCGGCGGCAGTGCTGTTCGACGGGGCGCCACAGCGTAGGGTCGAGCGTATTGTTGTCCACCACGATGACCTCGTAGTCGGGGTAATCGAGCTGCGCCAGCGCATCGAGCGTCTCCATCACCATCTGCGGCGGCTCGTTGCTCGACGGGACATGAATGGACACTTTGGGAAACGTGGCCAGGCGCGGAATTTCCAGGTCGGCAGTCCGGCGGTGCAGCTTGGAGAAACGCGCCTCGGCCCATTCGTGAGCCTCGGCGAGCAGCACCGCGATGACGCCGAGCATGCCGATGATGAGTGCCGAGCCCAGCAACACGCTGGTGAGGGTCAGATATTGTTGCGAGTAGTCGTAGACGATCCATACCAGTGTTGCAGCGGCGGCGTAGGCAACTATGGCGAGCAGGCTGCGGCCCCGCGTGCTGAGCGAGCGGCTGTTCGCAAAAAACAGGGACAGCAGCATCGTTGCCAACACAACGGAGATGCCGGCGAGCGTCTGCCATTGGGGAATGCGCACGATGGGCTCGACGAATGCGAACTTGGGTTCGCGGTCGACGTCGTAGATGCCCCAGTAAGCGCCGACAGCGCCTTCGTACTGCGCCTTCCACGGTTGGTCGAACGCTTCCATCAGGTAATAGATGTAGCCTTCCTGCTCGGCGCGGTGCAGGAAGCGGCGCAGGAACAGGGCTTCGTTGCTGGTCGAAGCGACCGCGGCTTCGCGTGTGCGGCCGTCGGAAGGCCAGCCCACTTCGCCGATCACGATTTGCTTGCCGGGAAAAGTACGTTGCAGGAGGTCCACGCGCGACACGATATAGTCGACGCCTCGTTCGACCGGAATACCTTCCCAATACGGCAGCAGGTGCACGGTGATGAAGTCGACGTGCTCGGCGAGTTCCGGATGACTCACCCAGACATGCCAGGGCTCCGCGGTGCTGACGGGCCGGGAGACCGACGCCCGCACCCGGTCCAGCTGTCGGATCAGGTGTGCGGTGTCGAGATCGCCGCGCAGGATGGCTTCATTGCCGATCACCAGCCGAATGACGTTCGAATGAGTGCGCGCCAGTTCGATGGCGGCGGCGATTTCCAGTTCGTTGGTGTCGAGATGGCGGTCGAGCCAGGCGCCCACAGTGACTTTGAGGTGATGCCGATCCGCCAGTGCTGGCACGCTGCCGAGGCTGAACAGAGACGAATACGTACGTACCGAGATCGCCTTGCCGGCGAGCAATTGCAGGTCCGTGTCGATCTGCGATTCCGAGGGCAGCTTGCGATACACCGGGTCTTGGCCGGCGTAGAACGGCGAGAATGCCACACCCTGGACGCGCTCGGGCCAGCGCGGCTCCATCGTAGGCTGGTTCAGCCAGGCCCACACGCCCACCGTGATGGCCGCGAAGACGGCTGCAATCAGAAAGCTCGAAAATTTCATCGGTCGAGCGTGGCCAGTTTGGCGTACCAGTTTGGCGCATGTGGGGCGCATGTAAGGAAGGCGCGCAGTGCTTCATGGTAACTTACTGCACAGTCGCGGGCCGGAAAGTCTGCCGACGCAGTCGAGCAGGCAAACGACTTGGCGCGGCTTTGCAGGCGCCAGGGATGGGATGTCGCGGCAAGCCCGGCCGGCCGGGCAGGGACGGTCAGGTGCAGTCGCGATGCGGAGACTTTCGATGACAGGATTCGGGGTGAAACGCATGAAATTTCTGAACAGCAGAGCGATGGCTGTGGTCGCGTTGGCTACGGCCGGCTGTGTCGTGGCTTGGTCCGCCGGTGCTGCCGACGCGCCGCGCCGCCAGAACAACTACGAGATCACGCCGTTCGGCGGGTACATGTTCGGCGGCAAGTTCGACGATCCCACCGACAACAGCGATCGCGACGTCAAGGAAGATGCCACCTTCGGCGTGTTCGCCGACATCGTCGCCGACGTTCCCGAGCGGCAGTATGAATTCCTGTTCGCCAATCAAAGCACGACCGTGAAAGGCGCCGTGCCGCTCGACCTGGACATCCAGTACCTGCAGGTCGGCGGAACCGTGGCCTACATGGACAATCCGCATATCTATCCGTTCTTCGGCGCCACGGTGGGTGCGACGCGTTTCAGTCCCAAGGGCAACAACCTGGACGATGAGACCAAGATTTCCTTCACCCTCGGCGGCGGCTTCAAGGTACCGATCACCGATCATGTCGGCCTGCGCTTCGACGCCCGTGCTTTCCTTACGCTGCTCGACACGGATGGCAATATTTTCTGCGTGTCGGATGCGGCGGGCGGTGCTTGCCGCATCAGTGCGCGATCGGACACCTTCGTGCAATACGCGGCGGGGCTCGGTATCACTGCGGCGTTCTGACTTCCCTTGATTCTTAGCGTCGAGGGCATCGCCAAATCGTTCGGGGGCGCCGGCAACCGCAGGGTGCTGCAGGATGTGTCGCTGCAACTCGCGGATGGCGAATACATCGCCATCATGGGCGAGTCCGGCACCGGCAAGTCCACGCTGCTCAACCTGATCGCCGGATTGGACGCGCCGGACGCCGGCAGCATCGCGTTCGCAGGCGAACCGTTCTCCACGCTCGATGACGAAGCACGCACGCTCGTGCGCCGCTCGCGCATGGGATTTATTTTTCAGGCGTTCCACCTGCTGCCGCATCTGAGCGTCGAGCGCAATGTCGCACTGCCGCTCGCATTGAACGGCTCCGGCGGTGTCGATACGCAGCGGCGCGTCGATGAACTCCTGGAAGCCGTCGGCCTGAGTAGTCGGCGTCGCAGTTCTCCGAGCGAGCTTTCAGGTGGCGAGATGCAACGCGTTGCGATTGCACGAGCACTCGCTCATCGTCCCCGCCTGGTCCTTGCGGATGAACCCACGGGCAATCTGGACGCTGAAGCAGCGAGCGAAGTGTTGAACCTGCTGCGAGAACAGCTCAGGCGGGATCGCGCCGCCGGCATTCTCGTCACACATTCGGAGCTGGCTGCCCGCACGACGGATCGTATCTACCGGTTGAGTGCCGACGGACTGCGCACCGTTACCGCCGGCGCATGAGGCGACCGACGCTTCTCGTCCTGGAAGCAACGGTGTGGGGGCCGATGCGACGCTCGGTCGGACGCACGCTGCTCGCGATACTGGCAATTGCGCTTGGAGTGGCGCTGGGCTTCGCTGTCTACCTGATCAATCGCGCGGCGGCGGATGAAGTCTCTAGAGCAGCACGCGGCCTGTTCGGAATCGCCGACTTCGCGATCGAAGCCGGACCGGGCGGCATCGACGAAATGCTATATCCGCAGGTTTCGCGGGTGCCCGGCGTCGATGTCGCCAGTCCCGTCGTCGAAGTCGCAGCGAAGCTGGCCGGTCAGCGCGGTGCGTTGCAGGTCATAGGAACCGATGCTTTCCGTGCTCGGCTGTTACAACCGCAAGTGGGTAGTCTCGCCGGAACGATGTCGGCTGGCGCTGCCGGCGCGCTCGATCCCGATGCCTTGTTTCTCAGCGCCAATGCGGCGCACGAGCTGCATCTTGCCGCGGGAGATTCGCTCGAACTGCAGGTTGGCCTGCAGGTGATCGCATTCAAAGTAAAAGCAGTCTTGCCTGCTCAAGCACTCCGACAGCGCGCCGCGCTCATCGATATCGCGACGGCGCAATGGAAGTTCGATCGGCTCGGCAAGCTGACTCGTATCAACCTGCGATTGCAGCCGGGCGCGAATCCGAAGCAGGTTCGCAATCGACTACAGCGGCTGTTGCCTGCGGATGCGCGCATCGTTACGCCGAGCGAAGCGAGCAGCGATGCGATGCGATTATCGAGTGCCTATCGATCGAATCTCACCGCGCTGGCGCTGGTGGCGTTGTTCACTGGCGGGTTTCTCGTCTATTCGACACAGACCTTGTCGGTATTGCGGCGGCGTCGCGAATTCGCACTGCTGCATGCTATCGGCGTAACGCATCGGCAACAGATCCTGTTTGCCTTGGCCAGTGGCGCAGTGATAGGCATTGCGGGGGCGATGCTCGGGATTATTCTCGGGCTCGCCGCTGCTCATTACGCGATCGCGGCGCTTGGTGGGAATCTCGGTGCTGGCTACTTTCGTGGCGATGCTCTGCAGATCCAGGTGACCGCTCTCGAGTTGCTGGCATTCGCAGCTTTGGGAGCAGGTACTGCCATTGCAGGGACGTTGAGCCCGGCGTTCGATACGGCACGCATTCCAACAGCCGCAGCATTGAAGGCAGGCGATGTGGCGAGCGGGCGCACGGTGCCGCGGACCGGACTCGCTGCGCTGCTGATCGTCGTCGCGGCTTCGCTGTTGTTGTTGCCGCCAATCGATTCATTGCCGTTGCCGGGCTATGTCTCGATTGCGTTGCTGATCCTGGCCAGTGTGATTGCGATAGCAACGCTCATGCGGGCGGTGCTTTCAAGAATGCCTCGCGGTCGCATGGTGACCTGGCAGATAGCAATTGCGCACCTCATCGGTACAGCGCGCTACGTGACTCTCAGCGTCGCAGCCATCGTAGTCAGTTTCAGCCTGATGGTCGCCATGCTCATCATGGTCACCTCGTTCCGCAGTTCGCTCGATGCCTGGACGCAGAAGATCCTGCCCGCCGACCTGTATTTGCGGGCTGGCTATGTGGGACAGAGTTCGTTTCTCGACGAGGCAACGTTGAGGCGACTGCAAGCGTTGCCGCAAGTCGCGCGGTTCGAGACTGGACGATTTGAGCAGCTGTCGCTCATCGCAGATCGTGCTCCGGTCACTCTCGTCGTGCGCTCGCTGGAGGCGAATGCTGTCGAGGACGATTTGTGGATCGAACGTAAAGCGGACACGCCGGCGCCCCCGGATGCGATTCCTGTATGGGTTTCCGAAGTGGCAGCGGATCTATACGATTTGCAGCCCGGCGCATCGATCTCGCTGCCACTGGGCGGAAAAGGGGTCGCGGCGTCGGTGCGGGGAATCTGGCGTGACTACGAACATCAGAATGGTGCCGTGCTGATGAATCGCGCCAGCTATATCCGGTTGACCGGCGACACGGCGGTCAACACCTTGAGCCTGTGGGTGCGCGACGGTGCTTCGGTTCCGGACCTGGCGAGGGCGATTCGCGATGCGCTGCCTGCCGGCGCCGATTACGATCTGCGCGTGCCGAAGGAATTGCGCCAGCTGTCTCTCGCGGTGTTCGACCGGACATTCGCCGTGACCTACCTGCTCGAACTCGTCGCGATCGTCATCGGCCTGCTAGGTATCAGCACGAGCACGAGTGCTCAAGTGCTGGCGCGGCGTGGTGAGTTCGGCGTAATGCGCTATTTGGGATTCACCCGCAAGCAGATTGCCGCGATGTTGGGAATCGAAGGCTTGCTGTTGGGAAGCGTGGGCGTGGCAGTGGGGTTGCTGACGGGCAGCCTGGTCAGCATGATCCTGATCTACGTCGTGAACCGGCAATCGTTCCACTGGAGCATGGACGTGTTCGTTCCTTATCCGGCGCTCGCAGTGCTGTCCGTGCTGGTGGTCGGATCTTCAGCGGCGATTGCCATCGTCAGTGGACGCAACGCGATGAGCGGTGACGTGGTCGCCGCAGTGAAAGAGGATTGGTAATGCTGCGGCGGTTCCTGGCGATGCTTCTCATGGCGCTGGCATCGCTATCGTCAGCCGAGCCGGCGGTCGATTTCCCTGTCGTCGTGCCGGGTCTGCGATTCGACTTTCCGCGCGACGAGGGTAGCCATCCGCAATTTCGCACCGAGTGGTGGTACGTAACGGGAACGGTCGCGGACGAATCGGGCGCCACGTTCGGCTTTCAGGTGACGTTCTTCCGTTCGCGTCCCGGCGTGGATGAAGCGAATCCATCGCGCTTCGCCCCGAAGCAATTGTTGTTCGCGCACGCAGCCCTGAGCGATCCGCGTCGCGGGCAGCTGCTGCATGACGAACGCTCGGCGCGAGCCGGTTTCGATATCGCGGTCGCCAGCGAGACAATGTTGAACGTAGCCATCGACGATTGGTCGTTGCATACGCGCGCGGGTGGTAAGACTTACAGGGCCGCCGTGCGGGCCAAGGATTTCCAACTCGAGCTGGACTACGAGCCTACGCAACCGCCGTTGCTTCACGGTCTCAACGGCTTCAGCCAGAAAGGGCCACAACCGCACGAGGCGAGTTACTACTACACGTTGCCGCGGCTGCGCACGTCGGGCCGCCTGTCGATCGGCAATCGTGATTATCGAGTGACCGGCACGGCCTGGCTGGACCATGAATGGTCGAGTTCCATTCTCGACGAGCAGGCGCAGGGCTGGGATTGGGTGGGACTCAATCTAGACGACGGTGGTGCGTTGATGGCCTTCCAGATGCGCAACCTGCAGGGCGGTGAGCACTTCGCGGCGGCGACGCTTCGTTCCGGCAGCACTGCCGATCCGATCGCATTCACGCCGCAGCAGATCGAGTGGTCGGTGCTGCGTCGGTGGCGATCCGTGCGTACGGGCGTGGAATACCCGGTCGAATGGCAGCTGCGCATCGGCGAACGAACGATCACGCTGCGTCCGTTGATGGACGACCAGGAGAACGATGCCCGCGGCAGCACCGGAACGATTTACTGGGAAGGAGCCGTCGCCGCCTTCGACGCAGGCGGACGACGTATCGGGGGCGGTTACCTGGAGCTGACGGGTTACGGCAACCGCGTCAGCCTCTAGACCCGGACAGGCGCCAGGCGCCCGTCAGACTTTCGCGCCCGGCTTGAGTACCCACGCTTTGCACCAGCCGTCGACGTGCACGGTCTTGCCTGCAAACAGATTGCAGGGCCGCCATTCGTCGCCTTCCTTGCCGGTCAGCTGCAGGCAGTTCGAGCACTTGCTGCCGGGCTTGAGTTGCGGAACCTTGCTGGCATCGACCTTCTTGACGTCGTGGACGTAGCCCATGGCGACGGCGAGGGGGTCCTTTTCGTCGACGTGCGGCAGGTCCGCGGCCGCCGCTTCACGGATCAAGCCGGCAGCAGGCATCGCAGCAAGGCCTACCAGGGCATTCTTCAGAAGGGTACGACGATCGAAGCGTGGGGCGCTCATGTTGAACCTCATTGCTGGCGTAGGGCTGGGCTGGCGGGGCGGATTCTATCGCGCGGTCTGTGTCCCGGCTTGAAGAAATCTGCGAGTGGCGGTTCCGGGCGCTGCGGAAGGTTTCGTCTCCGGAGCTATTTCAGCTGGCGTGGCGCCACGATGACGCCATCTTCATCTGCATACAGCCAGTGGCCCGGCTGAAACGTCACATCGGCGAACGACACGCTGAGATCGCGTTGGCCTTCGCCGCGCTTGTCGGTCTTCACCGGATGGGTCCCCAGTGCTTTCACGCCCAGCGCCATGGTGTTGATCGCCGCCGAATCGCGAATGCACCCGTAGATGACGAAGCCTGCCCACCCGTTATCCACCGCGGACTTGGCCAACAGGTCACCGAGTACGGCGCGACGCCTCGATCCACCGGCGTCGATCACCAAGACTCGTCCCTCGCCACGTTCGGCGACGAGATCGCGAACCCGCGAGTTGTCCTCGAAGCATTTGATGGTCGCTATCGGGCCGGCGAAGCGTCGTTGGGCGCCATAGTCTTTGAAGATGGGTGCGCAGGCGCGCACTTCGGTGGGGAATTCGTCGCTGAGATCGGTGGTCAGAAAGCTCATCGGGATTTCCTGTCGTGATCCCCTGGCGAGGAGGAATGCCAGGCGACAGGAATATAGAGCGAAGCTCGCCGCGAAGAAACTCGCGACGATCAGTTCGTCAGCTTGCCCACCAGGCGCGACAGCAGCGAGCCGCTCTTCGAAAGCTGGCGGACGCCGCTTTCCTCGAGATCGACGTCGCGGGCCACTTCGTTCAGTTCCTCGCTCAGCCGCTTCTTCGGCAGAGCGGGATGCTTGCCCGTGGCGGAGTTCTTGTTCACCGTTGCGGCAGGCGAACGTTTGATCGCGGCGCCGGAACCCTTGGCTGCCGTCTTGACCGCTTTGTGTGCGCCGGTCGCGCCAGGCTTGAACGAACCCGTAGCGTTGGGCTTGAAGGAACCCGTCGCGTTCGGTTTGAAAGAGCCCGTGGCATTCGGTTTGAACGAGCCTGTCGCATGGGGCTTGAACGAGCCGGTGGCGTTCGGCTTGAACGAACCGGTGGCGTTGACGTCCGGCGTCTCGACTTCCATGGTCACCGTCGGAATCACGGGCTTGCGTGCCCGCGCTTCGCTGATCGCGACGACCTTGCCCTCGCTCGACTCGCTCGTTGGGGCGGCAGGCTTCTCCGCCGGTTCCTTGAAGCGAGCATGCTCGGCCACGCTGATGCGCACGACGCTGGGCGTCGGGAAGAAAGTCTTGAGATAGCCGGCCACGGCTTCCGCCGAGACATGTTCGCGGAAGAAGCCGATGCGCAGCGAATGCGTGATCTTGCCGCTGCCGGCCGCGGCGACCGAATACGGACGATACGCTTCGAAAATATCCAGGTGCGGCATGGCGTCGAGATTCATCGGCTGGTCCGACACGGCCAGCTGGATCGCGAACCATTTCTCCTGGGTCTCGTCGTTGAGTTCGGCATCTGTGAGCGCGCGGATGGTTTGCGTGCTGTCGAGATCGCCTTGGGTGAAAGGCGCCGTCGTTGCAGCGACTTTCGCCGCAGCTGTTGGTGCAGCCGTAGGATTCTTCACCGGAGCAACGGCTTTCGGCGCGGCGCTTTTCGCGACTGCTGCAGCCGGCATGGCTTGCTGAGCAGGCTGGCTCGGAGCAGGTGCTGCGGCTGGCGTCGAAGGCTTCTGTTGCCCGCGTTCGCTGGTGGAGTCGAGAGTGAGATTCGTCGCCGGCAAGTCCACACCCTTGCCGACATGGAATGGTTGGTTGGGCTGAGTGGGCGCGGCCGTCGGAGCCTTGCTCGCTACTCGCCCCATGACAGTATCGTTGGCGAGCGACAGGTCGATCGAATCGAGCGCCGGAGCCTTGGTAGCGACGATGCCTCGATGCTGGCCCGTAGCTCCAACAGGCAACCGCGCTCCAGGCGCAGCGAGTTCGAGCGAAGCGGATTTCGCTGGCGCCTCTGCAGCAGGGGCTTTGACAACGGGGGCCGCATCCACTGCAGCAGCGGGCAGCTTCAATGCTGGCTGGTCGAAAGTGATTTCGATCTCGACCGCGTCCAACGGCTTCGCGCCGACTGGAGCGGTGGGTTTCGCGGTGCTCTTCGGAGGAGCCTTCACGGCAGGCGCAACCGGAGCAGCGGCGACTGGTTTGATCGCAGCTTGCGGCGCCGGCGCTTGCTGAGCTGAAGCAGGTTGAGCGGGAGCTGGTGCTGGTGTTCGGAGAGGCGCGGGTGCCATTGCCGCAGTCTTCGCTGCGACCGGCGGAGTCTCGATCTGCAGCGCCTTCATCTGCGGACGCGTCGAATCGTTGTCGACGACAACGGCAATCTGCGGCTTCGGTGCGGAAGCTGCTTCGACGATGAAGCCGCGAGTGAATTTCCTGTCTTCGTCGGCGAGACACGCAGTGAATGCGGTCGGATACTCGGCTCGCACTACAGCCAGCGCTTTCTCGGTTTCCGCCTCGCTGGTGAAGAATCCGAGCCGCAGGCGATGCCGGGTCCGGCCGTCTTCGGCGCGAGCGACTTGATATAGACGATAGTTTTCGAAACCGGGAAGGGTCTTGCCGGCCGTTGCGATGGGCGCCATCGAGGCGCACAGGTTGATGACGAACAGCGCCGATCCCGTGCCACTTGCCGTGATGACGGGAGTCGCCGCCTGCGCCATCGCCGGTGTTGAATAAGCTTTACTGCTGCTCTGTTCCACGCGCTCTTCCCCAACGAAGTTCGCAACCGCCAATCCTGGCCAGGGGCGGTGTAGCGGAGGATTCGGTATCGACGTGGGGAGTACGCTCGCATGGCGCACTTGGTGTCACTGGAACAGTCCGTTCGTGATGCAGTGAGTTCGTCTCACTGTGGACCGCTCCGCCGCGATCGAATCGCGACTTCGTGGCAACCCCGCTGTCTTGGGAATGACTCCGTTAGACCGGAAGCTTTGCGTCCTCGCCTTTCAGCGAGTTTGCCCTTGGCACGGGAACGATATTCCGCAGGACCTGGGGATAAGTCAAGGGTTCTTGGCGCTTTCAGGAGACACGCCAGATGGCGACACCTGGATCGAGACGCAACGGATCAGGTTATGTCCCATGAAGTCGGCAGCCGCGCATTTTTCAGCGGGACCGTGCTGATATTTGTTAAATCGTGCGTCCGACGCGGCTGTTTCTAATTCGTTGCGTGGTGGATCGACGATGAGGAACGGGGATGATTAACGGGAATGGTCTGGACCACACAGCTCGCTGCCGCGAGCTGTGTCCCCTCAGAGGGTCACACCGCCATTCGGGTCCACGCTTCCTTGCCGGCACTCGCAGGTTCTCCCGCCATGATGCGCGGCGCGAGTTGCGAAACGATGTGCACTTGAGCTGCGTCCGATAAACCCAGCGCACGCAGTGCGCCTTCGAGTCCGTCGATGAGCTGGCGCCGCTCGTTCATGGTGGGACAGGCATCGCGCGCCAATGCAGCGAGTTCGTCGCCGACGCTGTGAATCGTCTCGGCAATCGATGGTGCGAACTCGCTCAGGTCGCCACGCAAGCGCGCGGCGAAACGAAACGAGTTGTACGCGCAGACGTAAGCGCGATTGCGAAGCTTCAAGTTCTTGAGCAGACCCATCGTGAATCTCCCGATGTCCCAGCGGATGGCTCCAGGCGATGACCCGGGGTTTGAACCAAGGGATGACCTGGCGCCCGCGAAAGTGTGGAGACCGTCGCACTGAGGGCGGTGTGCGCTGGATCGCAAAACGAATTTAAGTTCCAGCGTTGCAGGAAAGCCGCATTGGGAATCAACGACCTGACAATAGCCTCCGCGCCGCGTCACGAAAACGGCCGGGAGGGGCGTTGACTCTGGTCCGTTCTCGTGCTGGAGCCGCTTGCGTGCTCAGGCGCGACCGACGTTGCGGTCTGTAGGCGAGTGAAAGTATTCGCTTTCCTGCGAGAACTGCCGCAGCAGCTTGCGTAGTTCTTCGAGCCGTCCCTCGGCGGTACTGATGGGCAGGCACTCCTCGCATTCGGGATCTGAGCAGGGTTGTCGCGAGTAGAGCCAGTACTGCACGGCGCCGGCGAGCAGCCCGTCGGCGATATCCCAGATGTCGGCCTTCTGATCGGTATCGGCGATGCGGTTGCCGAGATCGACCGCCTTGCCGAATGCGTCGCTGAAAGGGTTGTCGGGTTGTTGCATTGCCTTTAGGCCGCTACTCAAGGAGATGCGCGCATTGTACTCGCGCGCGGCGCACTTGCATCGTTCCGTCTTGAAGCCGCGCGCCTTCACTGATCTACTGGCGCTTTACATCTCTGTGTCGAGGCGGGCGATGGCTGACGAACGTAATACCGAAGCTCACATGGACAGTGCAGCGCTGTACCAAGAGGAAATGTTCACGGACCGGCGGGTAGGTGCACTGCGCAGGCTGACTCCTGTGCTCCCCAGCGGGGAGCGGGATGCGGCCCGCGCGATCCTGTTCCTGGGCCAGGCGGAAATCATGACCAACATGGGGCCGGTGCCCATCAGTTTCGAAATCGAGGCGGACACGCTGGCCGGGGCCGTTGACGGTTTCGGCGCCGCCGCCACCCAGGCTATCGAGCGCACTGTCCAGCAGATCCAGGACATGCGGCGCCAGCAGGCCTCGCAGCTCGTGGTTCCGGGAGCCGGCAGCATCCCCAACCTGGCGGGCGGCGGTGGCGGCATGGGACGCGGAGGCGGGAAGATCCAGTTCCCCTGAATTTGCCCGATTCTTTCCTCACCACGGATGACACCGCCATGACTTATTGCGTCGGCATGCTGCTCGATGCCGGACTGGTATTTCTCGCCGACTCGCGCACCAACGCGGGCGTCGACCAGATCAGCACGTTTCGCAAGGTCGCGGTGTTCGACCGTCCCGGCAAATGCATCATGGTGCTGTTGAGCGCCGGCAACCTGGCCATCTCGCAATCGCTCACCAGCATCCTGCGAGAACACAACGAAGCGGCCGAGGGACAGAACCTGTTCAACGCGCCCAATATGTTCGAGGCTGCCAAGGAAGTCGGCGATGCGTTGCGCGAAGTGCATCAGCGCGATGCCGACGCGCTCAAGGAACATCACATCGAATTCAACGCGTCGTTCGTTTTCGGCGGCCAGATCGGTACGGAACCGCCGCGGCTGTTCTGTATCTATGCGGCGGGAAATTTCATCGAGGCCACCGCCGACACGCCGTATTTCCAGATCGGCGAATCGAAGTACGGCAAGCCGATTCTAGATCGCGTAGTGACCCGCAGTACCAGTCTCGCCCAGGGCGCCAAGTGCGCCCTGATCTCCATGGACTCGACCATCCGCTCCAACCTATCCGTGGGCCTTCCGCTCGATCTGCTCAGCGTCCAACGCGACACCTGGCGCGTCCACAGCCATGTGAACATCACCGAAGACCACAGTTATTTCAAAATGATCCGCACCCGCTGGAGCGAAAGCCTCCGGCATGCGTTCCACGAAATTCCCGATCCGGAGTGGATGCGGCGGAGCTGATTCAACCTGCATCCGGATGCAGCAAGAGCTAAGTCGTAGGTCCTGCCTGCGCTACTGTCTCGCCGGCCGCTGCGCCTTCGCCGTCGTGATGTTGAACGCTCAACAGGGCGCCGTTTTCCTGGCTGATGGCGTCTTCGGTGCGCTTGTTCATGACGACGATGCTGATACGGCGGTTGATGGCGTTGTCGGGGGCTGAGGGATCCAGCAGCGTGCTGGACGACAAGCCGACGACGCGGCCGACTTTGGCGGCAGGCAAGCCGCCTTCGAGCAAGGCGCGGCGGGCGGCATTCGCACGGTCGGCAGACAGTTCCCAGTTCGTGTAGTTGGGCTTCTGCAGCGGACGGATGTCGGTGTGGCCGCTGATGCTGATGCGGTTCGGCACGTTGTTGATGATGTTCGACAGCTCGTGGAGGATGTTCGCGGTGAAGCCTTCGAGCACGGCGCTGCCCGACGGGAACATCGACCGGCGTTCGTGATCGATGATCTGGATGCGCACGCCCTCGGGTGTCACGTCGAGCAGGATCTGGTCCTTGAACCTGGCGAGCGACTCACGCATGTCGATCGCTTCCTTCAGCTCGTGCATCAGGCCTTCGAGACGTTCTTCGTCGGCCTTCTCTTCGGCTTTCTCTGCAGCAGCTTCATCGACAGCCGCTGTGATCTGGTGATCGCCTGCCACGGGGGCCACGGCTTCCGACGGCGGGGCCGCGTCGTGATGCAATTCGAGGCCGCCGCCCGCCTGGATCATGCTGGTGCTGGCGCCGCCGGGTCCATTGACCGGTGTGGCCGACGGGATCGGGCTGGCGCCCTGGATTGCTGAAGGGTTCTGGAAGTATTCCGAGATCGCGCCCTTCTGCTTTTCGGTGGTGGCGCCCATCAGCCACATGAGCAGGAAGAACGCCATCATCGCGGTCGCGAAGTCCGCGAACGCGACTTTCCACGAGCCGCCGTGATGGGCGTGCCCGCCTTTCTTGACGCGCTTGATGACGATGGTCGGCGCGACTTCCGAGTTCGAGGCTGCCATGGTCGCTGCTTACTTCTTGCCGCGCAGCTGAGTTTCGAGATCCTTGAAGCTCGGGCGCAGTTCACCCGGCGTGGCCTTGCGGCCGAATTCGATGGCGACCTGCGGCGGATGGCCGTTGAGCAGGCCCATGATGCAGGTCTTCAGGGTGGTGTAGAACTGGCTCTCATCCCGCGCCAGACGCTCCATGGCGCTGCTCATCGGACCGAGCAATCCATAAGCGAGCAGAATGCCCAGGAACGTTCCGACCAGTGCGGCGGCGACCTTCTGGCCGATCTCTTCCGGCGGACCGCCGAGCGCGCTCATCGTGTTCACGATGCCGAGCACCGCCGCGACGATGCCGAAGCCCGGCATGGAATCGGACACCTTGCTCATCGCCTGCGCCGGCTCTTCACCTTCGTGATGATGCGTTTCGATCTCCAGGTCCATCAGCGCTTCCAGCTGGAACTGGTCCATGTCGCCGCTGATGATGAGGCGCAGGTAGTCCTGGATGAATTCGACGACGTGATGATCGGCAAGGATCAACGGACGCTTCTTGAAGAGGTCCTGCTTGGCCGGCTCTTCGATGACGCGCTCGAGGCCCATCATGCCTTCCTTGCGGGCGATGGACATCAGGTCGTACATCACGCCGAACAGCGCGAGGTAGTGATCCTTGTTGTACTTCGATCCCTTCATCAGCGAGCCGAACGAGCCCAGCACTTTCTTGGTCACGCGCATCGGATTGCCGATGATCAACGCGCCGACGGCGGCGCCGCCGATGATCAACAATTCCGACGGCTGCCACAGCGCTCCGAGCTGTCCGCCGTGAACGGCGAATCCGCCGAGCACACAGCCCGCCACCACGACAATGCCGATGATCAGATTCATTCTTGGGTCTCGATACGAACGCGAATAAGTCGGGCGCGCCCGCTCTAGTGCGGAGGGGCGCAACGGTCCGGCTAGTTTTGAAGTCGGCAAAAATGAACGAACCTTGAGTTCGTCCAGGCGAAATGCGGCAATTGCAGGGCGCACCTGATACTGCAGGCGTGAAAAGTCGCCGCAACCGCGCCACAATGAGGCAATGCAGCCCGCGACAGGTTCGATGCGATGGTGGATCCGGCCGCTCGGCGGTTGTCTGAAGGGCAGCCTGCTGGCGGGAGTCCTGATGCTGACTTCCCTGTCAGTTGCGCAGGCGCAGCAGCTGGAAGTGATCGACCTGCACAATCGCACCGCGGCTGAGGTTCTTCCTGTCCTGCAGCCGCTGGTCGAATCGGGCGGCGCACTGACTGGCCAGGACTACAAGCTCTTCGCGCGGGTGAGCAAAGCCAACCTCGCACAGTTGCGGCAGGCGCTTGCCTCGATCGACCGGCAGCCGCGCTCGCTGCTCATTTCAGTTCGTAATGCGACCCGGCAGGACATCGAACGCGAACAGGTCGGAGTAGCGGCGCAAGTGGGACAGGGGCGCGGATCGGTCTCGGTGCTGGCAACCGACTCCGGAGCCACTCGGCAGGGCGAAGGCGTCGCGAGCGTGCGAGTGCTCGAAGGCAACGCGGCCTCGATCGCCAATGGACAGAGCGTACCCATGGTCACCTCGGTGCTGGCTCGCGGCGGCAGCAAACCGCTGGTTGCCGGAACGCTGGAGTACCGGCAACTGAGCAGCGGCTATTTGGTCACGCCTCTAGTGAACGGCGAGTCGGTGACGCTGCAGATCGACCAGCAATCGCAGCGGACGGGCGATCGCGGCGGTATCGCTACGCAATCGTTGTCCACCCAGGCCAGCGGTCGCCTCGGCGCCTGGATCGAACTCGGCGGCGTGACGGAATCGGGATCCACGACGAGCAGCACGCTGGGAGGACGAAGCTTTGCGACCCAGGCGGACCAGCGGTCGGTGTGGGTGAAGGTGGAGTTGGCGGACTGATCCGCACCCGCGCGCAGAGGCGGGGATTGAAGTGATGAGAAGTGGGACACTCCCGCGTGGCGCGTCCGTGGCATGCTTTGCGCCCACAGATCATGCAATTCCCCGACTTCCTCAAGCCGGTCCTGGCCATCGCCGTCTGCTGTTTCGGTGTCGCGGGCCTTTTGTCGGGCCGCCCGATCGATCAGCCTCCAGGCGTGCTGGTGAGCGATGAACCGCTGCAGGTCGCAACGCGAGCGGCCGCGTTCAACCTAGATGAATTCGAGCTGACGCCGCAGGCCGATTACGACATCGAGGCTCGCGTACTCTCCACCGAAACGTACAGCATCGGAACCGACGCCCGACTCTCGCCGATCGATTTCGCAGTGGGTTGGGGTCCAATGTCGGACAGCGCGGTGCTGTCGCATTTTCGCGTGCGGCAGGGCGGGCGGTTTTTCACCATCTATCCCGATGAGCAGGCCATCGATCTGGATACGGCGCTGCTGGGCGCGGCCAACATGCACCTCATTCCCGCGAACGGCCGAGTACGGCAGCAACTGGAACATACGCGAGTCGGGAGCGTCGTACGGTTGCGTGGTCAACTGGTGAACATCACCGGTCCGAACGGCTATCACTGGAATACTTCGTTGACTCGCAAGGACACGGGTGCGGGCGCCTGCGAAGTGTTCTACGTCGAATCGATCGCGACGCGCTGATCCGCTCAGGCTGGCTTCGACACTCTCAAGCTGGCTTCGACCCTCTCAAGCTGGCTTCGCCAGCGGCAGCCGGCAACGCACGATCAAGCCAGGATGATTGTCCAGTAGTTCCATGGAAGCTCGGTGCAGGCGCATCACCGCTGCGACCAGGCTCAATCCCAGTCCGCTGCCGGTGCGGGCGCGATCGCGCTCCAGGCGAATGAAAGGCTGCAGCACGCGTTCGCGATCTTCGGCAGGAATGCCTGGGCCGTCATCGGCCACGCTCAGCACGATCGCATCGGTTTCGCTGCTGACCTCAATGATGATATGGCCTGCCTCGGGCACGTACTTGAGCGCGTTCTCCACCAGGTTTACCAGCGCCTGTGCAAGCAGCTGGCGACTGCCGTGCAGTGGAGTGTTCTGCGGCGTGCGTGCGATCAGTTCGATGGTGCGGGTGGTCGCTTCGGGCTGATATAGATCGACGATTTCGTGTACCAGCGCAGCGAGATCGACTGCGTCCGATGCGAGTTCGCGGCCATGGCCTTCGGCCTGCGCAATCTGCAGCAGCGTGCCTAGCGTTCGCTGCACTCGTTCCAATTCGAGCAACGTTGCTTCCATGGTGTCGCGTGCGCTGCCTGGAACGTCTTCGTGCTGCAGGGTTTCTTCGATACGCACGCGCGCACGATAAAGAGGAGCGCGCAGGTCGTGGGCTGCGCTGTCGAACGTGGTGCGGAGAATTTCCGTCTGTTGCTGGATGCGATCCAGCATGTGATTCACCGTGCGCGACAGTTCGTCGAACTCGTCCTTGGTGCTCTCGATAGCGAGCCGCTGCGACAGCTTGCCGCTGATGATGGTCTCGCAGGTCGCGGCGATCGAACTGATGCGGCGGCGCACGCCGCGGCTGTAAGTCGACGTCACTACGAAGCCGAACAATACGCAAAGGCTCGCGCACCAGAACATGGCGTTGCGCAGCCGCGAAGCCAGCCGCTTGCGTTCAAGAATGTCGGTGCCGACGAGCAACGTGGGGCCGCCCTGCAGAGCCAATGCCTGCGCACGCACTGGATGCGAAATCACTTCGCCGCGTTCGCTCGCATCGATGTCGAATTCCAACCATTGATTGTTGGCCACGACCTGCGTCGGCCAGCGGGCGATGTTGCCGGCGATGCGCGAACCGTCGGGATTGGCGAGCAGATAGACCGCTCCCGTGCGGCCCCAGCTATCGGCGCGTCGATGCAGGGTACCGATCAGTTGCAGCAGCCCGCCTTGCCGATACACGTCGACCAGTCCGTTGACCTCAGCCTGGATGACTGCGTCGACTTCGCGGTCGAGAACGCGCGCGGTGAGAAAAAATACGGCGGTCAGCAGCGAAATGACGCCGACCGCGAAAATGATCATATACAGCGCGGCAAGACGCGCTGAAGAGAGTCGGAAGGTCGACTGGGCCATGCGCGAAGATTAAAGCATGACCGACGGAGGGAGGATCAGCTTTCCGGCGTCCTCAACATATATCCGGCGCCGCGCACCGTATGGATCAGCGGCCGGGCAAAGTTCTTGTCGATCGCGGTGCGCAGGCGGCTAATGTGCACGTCGATGATGTTGGTCTGCGGATCGAATTGCAGGTTCCAGACACCTTCCAGCAGCATGGTGCGGGTGACGACCTGGTCGGGCCGGCGCATCAGGTATTCGAGCAGCTGGAATTCCTTGGCGGTGAGATCGATGTTGCGGCCTGCTCGCGTGACGCGGCGAGCCAGCAGATCGAGTTCGAGATCGGCGACCCGCAGCCGCGTCGTCTCGGTAGCCTGGGCCGAAGCGCGCCGGCTCAATGCCTCGATTCGCGCCAGCAGTTCGGTGAATGCGAAGGGCTTGGTCAGGTAGTCGTCGCCACCGGCCTTGAGGCCATGCACGCGATCGTCGACCGTGCCGAGCGCCGAAAGGATCAGTACCGGCGTGCGATCGGCTTTCTTGCGCAGTTCGACGATGATCGACAAGCCGTCCAGTTCGGGAAGCTGCCGGTCCGCGATGATGACGTCGTACTGTCCGCTCATCGCGCGATGCAGGCCGTCGTTCCCATTGGCGCTATGGTCGAGCGTGTAACCGTTTTCACGCAGCCCCTTGACCAGGTAGTTGGCTGCTTCCAGGTCGTCCTCGATGAGCAACAAGCGCATCGAAGACTGTGCCTGCGCTGCCGCGTTCGCGGTATCCACTCGCTGACGCTCTGGGTTCATGGATTCACCCGTGATGCTCTGCATGGGCAACTTACCTGGTAGGACGTGAATGATCTCGCAGCGGAAGGCCGCGGGTACAGTGTTTTTCACTGTGGGTTGTTGCAAATCCTCCGCAGTCGGTGCTGCGGAGGATTGCCATGGCGGGGGAGTCGAACAAGCTTCAACTGACCTTGATAGGGACGAAGATCTGCGCATTCTGGCGCTCGATCAACAGGGCGACCACCTTGCCGCTCTTCTTGGTCGCTTCCTGCAGTTCCTTCAGTGACTTCACCCTGGCGCCATTGACGCCGAGGATGATGTCGCCGGGCTGCACACCGGCTTCGCCGGCGGGACCGCCCACATCTTCGACCAGCAGCGAGCCTTCGGTATCGGCCTCGCGCTTCTCTTCAGCACTCAGCGAACGCACGGCCAGGCCGAGCTTGCTCTTGGTGTCGTTGCCCGAACTTTCTTTGTTCGAGGCGACCTGCTCGCCGTCTTCCTTCATCTCGACCGGCTTGGCGGTCAGGCGCTTGTTGCTGCCATCGCGCCAGACGTCGATCTGGATCGGCGTGCCCGGCTTGGTGCTCGCCACGATCGCAGGCACCTGCGACGACGTTTCGATTTCCTTGCCGTCGACCTTGAGGATCACGTCGCCCGCCTTGATGCCGGCCTTCTCGCCAGGGCCATCGTTCTCGACCATGCCGACCAGCGCACCGCGTGGCCGGTCGAGGCCGAACGAGTCGGCGAGCTGCGCATTCACATCCTGGATCGATACACCGATCCGGCTGCGTGTCACCTTGCCGGTGCTGACGAGCTGCTCGCGCACGTTGTTGGCGATGTCGATCGGGATGGCGAACGACAGGCCCATGTAGCCGCCGGTGCGGCTGTAGATCTGCGAGTTGATGCCGACGACTTCGCCATTCAGGTTGAACAGCGGGCCGCCCGAATTACCCGGGTTGACGGCGACGTCGGTCTGGATGAACGAAGCATAGGCGCCGTACTGGCCGTCGCCCGGCATCGACCGCGACGTGGCGCTCACGATGCCCGCCGTCACGCTGTTCTCGAAACCGAACGGCGAGCCGATCGCGATGACCCATTCACCGGGCTTCAGCTTCGACGGATCGCCGAGGCGTACGGTGGGCAGGTTCTTGGCTTCGATCTTGATGACAGCGACGTCGGTACGCTCATCGGCGCCCACGACCTTCGCACTGTATTCCCGGCGGTCCGTCATCTTGACCGTGACAGTCGACGCACCGGCAACGACGTGTGCATTGGTCAGGATGTAGCCGTCGGGAGAGACGATGAAGCTCGAGCCTTCGCCGCGGGCAGGCTGTTGCTGCTGCGGCATACCGCCGCCGCGAGGCATCTGGCCGCCGAAACGGCGGAAGAATTCCTGCAGCGGATCGTTGGGAGCGAGCTGCGAATTGCCCGCAACGGGCTGGGCTTTCTCGACCACCGCCACGTTGACGACGGCCGGGCCGTAGCGCTCGACCATGGTGGTGAAGTCCGGGAGCGAATTGCCGCCGCGGGACGGGACGGAGAACGCCGGTTGCGAAGGGGCAGCTGCCGCTGCCTGGGTGGCGGCAGCAGCGGGGGCCGGCGGCTCGACGCCGGCGGCCGACA
>Ga0157380_10000209_pt1 | contig 34445 bp, 31 predicted proteins | sample S35metaG_FD_119757 | JGI IMG/M metagenome (GOLD analysis project Ga0157380, IMG submission 119757) | Switchgrass rhizosphere microbial communities from Kellogg Biological Station, Michigan, USA - S3-5 metaG | ecosystem: Host-associated > Plants > Roots > Rhizosphere > Soil | place: USA...
AAGTTCGACGAGACGATCGAGATCGCGCTGAACCTCGGCGTCGATCCGCGTCACGCCGATCAGATGGTCCGCGGCGTGGTGACCCTGCCCAAGGGCACCGGCAGGGATGTTCGCGTCGGCGTGTTCGCGCGCGGTGCCAAGGCCGATGAGGCCAAGGCGGCGGGCGCCGAAGTCGTCGGCGCCGAAGATCTGCTCGAGACGATCCAGGGCGGCACGGTCGATTTCGATCGCTGCATCGCCACCCCGGACATGATGGGCCTGGTCGGCCGGCTCGGCAAGATCCTCGGCCCGAAGGGCCTGATGCCGAACCCCAAGCTCGGCACCGTCACGATGAACGTCGCCGAGGCTGTCAAGGCGGCCAAGGGCGGCCAGGTCGAGTTCCGCGTCGAGAAGGCCGGCATCATCCACTCGGGAATCGGCAAGGCGAGCTTCCCGGCGGAAGACCTGCGCGCCAATTTCGACGCTTTCGTCGATGCCATCGTCAAGGCGAAGCCGACCGGCGCCAAGGGCAAATATCTGCGCAAGGCCGCGGTCAGCTCGACCATGGGCCGGGGCGTCAAGATCGACACCGCCGATCTCGGCGCCTGATCGCGCGGCGCACCGGCTTAGGCCGGTGCCGCGATGATCGATGACCGCGACGATGCCCCGGCATCGTCGCGGTTTTTTACATCTGGGAATGATGGCGAGCCGGATGAGATCATCCGGCGTCTCGGAAATCACGGAAAAGCAAGGATTCTTGGGGTCGTTCCGGTTCAATTTGGACCAGGGCGACCTGCGGGTCGGGACCGCGCAACGGCGCCATCGGCGGCTTTCCGCCGTATCGCTGGCCTGTGGCGGCCGCGACGCTTTTCGCCATGTGTCGGATGATTTTACACATTCGGCCGAGGGAAAACGCTCTCTATGAGAAAATATCAGCAAATCAGCCGGTTCTGCGAAATTGGCACGAATCTCGCTTGCCGTATGGGAAACCTGTTTCTCGGCTCGTCGGGGGGCGAAGGCGGGGGGAGGGTGACCCGATGGTGCGCGCCGCATTCCGGGGGGTAGTCGCGTTGATTGCCGCCGTCGTGGTCTCCTCTCCCGCCTTGCCCCGCGCGGGGCCGATCGCCGACTGCGTGTTCAGCCTGCGCCCGCCGAGCGCACTCATGATGACGCTGATCATCGTCGCGGGCCTGCTGGTCGGCTGCCTCGCAAGCCGGCGGCGGCCGGATCCTTGATCTCCCCAGGTTGGATCGGACCGCGGAGCGTTTCCACGTTGACCTTGCCGCGCCGCCGCGCTTCAAGCGGCGGATGACGCAAGTGCTCGAACAGCTCGAACGGACCGTCGCGGCGCGCCGCGCGGCCGATCCCGGCTCCTCCTATGTCGCCGCGCTGTTCGCGAAGGGCATGCCCAAGATCGCGCAGAAGCTCGGCGAAGAGGCGGTCGAGACGGTGATCGCGGCGATGGCGGGCGATCGCAAGGGCGTCGTCGGCGAGGCCGCCGACCTGCTCTTCCATCTCATCGTGCTGCTCGCCGCCGCCGAGATTCCGCTCAGCGAGGTGCTGGCCGAGCTCGCACGGCGCGAAGGAACCTCGGGGCTTGCCGAAAAGGCCGGCCGGTCGAAGGAGTAAGCGCCAGATGCCGATCGACGCCACCCAGCCCTATGACGACAGCAATGTCTTCGCGCGCATCCTGCGGGGCGAGCTGCCCTCGAAGAAGGTCTATGAGGACGACTGGGCGTTCGCCTTTCACGACATCAACCCGCAGGCGCCCGTCCACATCCTCGTGATCCCCAAAGGCGCCTATGTCTCGTGGGATGACTTCACCGCCAAGGCGAGCGACGCCGAGATCGCGGGGTTCATCCGCGCGGTCGGCCATGTCGCGCGCGACGCGGGGCTGGTCGAGCCCGGCTATCGGCTGCTCGCCAACACCGGGGGCCACGGCCATCAGGAGGTGCCGCACCTCCATGTCCACATCTTCGGCGGCCGCCAATTCCACGAGATGATCCCCCGGCCGCGGAACTGAAGATAACCTCTTCTGCCAACCAATGGCTGCCGTCATTCGCGCGAAGGCGCATAGCCGCCGACTTCTCCTTCCTCCCTCAGGGAGAGGCAGGTGAGCGAGTCCGCAGCATGAATTCTGCGCCGGACTTGTTGTGGTCGTCGGGGCAGAACTCAATAACTTTCAAGGTCACTGTGCCTGGACTACGATGCCGCCAAAGCGTGCTTCGTCTGCCCAACAACGAATGCCCATCACATAGACTTCGTGGCTGTCATACGTTTCGCCGGACTCTTCGTACGAAGCGGCAAATCGGCCATCCGGGCTGCGCCGAAATAAACGAAGCTCACGGCCCTCGGCATCTGTCACATTGGCCGAACATGTTGCACAAAGATAGCGAGGATACCGGAGATTTTCGTTCACCGTCGTACCGCATATCGGGCATGCTTGCGTCACGGCTTGCAGTTCGCCGTCACAACCAACCTTCCCCCGTTGCTGAAATTGTAAACGTGAGAGAACCGCCACCCATGGCGGACTAAAGGCCCTGACAACTTTCCGGAACAAGCCGCCTGATTAACGCCATTCTGGACATATGCTCGCCACTCGGGCGAAGCCGCCGCATAACCGATTGCCGCCTCAAAGTTGATCTCGTAAATTCGAGCCTTACAGTTGTTGGTGATGCGAACGGCCCGGAGCCCATCGGCGATTTGAGTCGGCATTTTCGCATTGGCCCGCTCTGCTGCACCTCCCATCATTGCACATCGGTCGGCATCCGAAAGTCCATCGGGATTTAGCGATGGAGAACCTCCCGCTGGTGGAGGTGGGGAGCTATCGGCTTCGTATATGAGCTAGCGCCTGTTGGTACCGTCAGCAGCCCGACCAAGCCCACGCGACCGTTCCGCAGCAAAAGGCAAATCATCCTATTCACCGGTTTTCAGCATCCCACAACGTGTTTTCAGCCTACATAGCGGATACCATCAGATCTCGTCGCGCGGGAAACGCAGCTTCGCGATAATTGTGCATATCCGCCACCGTAACCGGACCCGTCTCGATCTGCTGCAGCTCTTTCTCAATGACGGGCCCGAGCCACTCCAGTGCAGCATCAAACTACCGCATTGCCTGATAAAATTGCAGATCGACTAAACTTTGCGCGTTCCTCTCGGCAATTTCAAAAGGTCGAGAGACGAACGGTATTTGGAACGCGCCTCAATGATGGTAAGCGTCCGGTTTGAACCGTGGGCCGTGCCACGCTGCTTGGATAGTGAGAGCGCCGTTGCGTGTCAGCGTCCATCCAAGGCATAGTCGCCGGATGTGTAAAGCTCCTGCGCTCGTCATCCTTCCTGGATTAGATGGGACTGGGACTCTTCTTTCTGACTTTGTCTCGGATTTTGGAGTTGGCCACTCCGTTATCGTCATCGATTTCCCAACAGACACTTTCATGACCTATGACGAACTGGCCCGCTATGTAGGGCAGCGTTTGCCGTCCGATGATTTCGTTTTGGTTGGAGAGTCTTTTTCTGGCCCTTTGGCGCTGAAGGTCGCGGGCGGACAACCGTCTGGACTAAAAGGAGTAGTGCTGGGAGCATCCTTTGCCCGGTTGGATATTCCAGCGAAATCATTGTTGTCGCACGTTGCGGGAACTGTCTCGCCGAGAATGCTACCCATGTTCGCGCTATCGTTTCTACTGCTCGGCAGATGGGCAACGTCACAAAATGTGAAGGCCCTTCGAACGGCAGTCAAGATGGTCCAGCCCCATGTGCTGTCTCGACGAGCGCAAGCGGCACTTGCAGTTGATCTGGTTGCGCAGGGCGTCACCGTGGACTGTCCTACTCTGCTTCTCGAAGCCCGATATGATCGGCTGATTCCTCGCGCCGCATCGGAAAACATCGCCCAGATTTGCAGCAGGCTGCGGGTCGAAACAATCGATGGCCCTCACTTTCTTTTACAAGTGTCTCGAACGGCTTGTGCCTCTGCTATCCGAAATTTCTGTAATGAAGTGGCCGATCAGAAAGATCAGCGTTTATGTCGCGGATAGTGCGACCGCCGGATCATCATCGCCAGGTACTTTTCGCCAATACGGCTTGTCCGCAAGTGGCAACCGCTACTCGATGAATCCGATCCGGTGTGAGATGTCCGGAATTGGGTGGTTAGCTACCATCGGCGAGCGGCCGTAGCCAAGGGATAACAGAATGTATTTCGGCTTCAGCTAGCTCCGCGTTGGCGAACACGCCCGACTGGTATCCGGTAGCCCAATAGACCCCCGCGTAGCTATCAAAGTCCTCGAACGTCTCGTCGAACCAGAACAGGTGGTCCTCGCGCTCATGAAGGCGCACGATCCGTTTTCCGCTCTTGCTTACCCACTCTTGTACCTTCTGCATCCGGCAAAGGTGCCATGCGGAAGGCATGACCGCAATTGGGCCGCTCACTGCCGTTCGATCTGATCTGGCGTTGGTGGCGAAGATGGGGTGGATAGCGGACATCATGGCTTTACGGTCAAGTCCGGCAGACCGATTTCAGCCTTACGAGCAAAAAAATCCTGCGCGCTAAGTGGTCCAACGATGTCCGGATGTGCCACCCCGCCCGCTTTCGGATCGAAACGACGAGCAAAATAATAGTACGTTGACGGCCCGTCGTCCTTGCCGATTTGCTTCTGCTCAACGGCTATGAAAGCCCGGTTTGCCCCAGCAGCAACGGCATGAGGTCCATTTCCATAGCCGCTTTCCCCGGGCAGGCCCTCAATTCCCACGCATCCTTGATCGCTGCACGCGCGCAAGTTCACTGCTTGCGGATTCTCTATATAGTCCAGGTAGAAGGGGTAGCTAACTTCGACGCGACGCTCGCGGCAATCCAGCAGCAACACGATTAGGAGGAGTGGGAACATGGGGCGACTGAAACATTCCATATCCGCTTTTTCCATGGCGCGGATACGTCCGCAATGGGGTCGGTTCGAGCCATTGACCCGGCCTAAAACTCGCATCAAAATTAAAATTTAACTAGCTACAACAGCAATGCGTTGTGGCCACCAGAGGCCGACGACGCTCGACCTTCGGCCTCGCCCTCTCACTGAACCTTCGCCCCGCCGCGAGAGCACTTGGATGTAGGTCTTATGCGTTGGCGCGCGACGGGGGTGGGAAGGCCGCGCAATTCTATTGCGCGGCGTGAATTACCGGTTAGGCTCCGCTTCCCATGGTCGCCGCGGTACAAAGCCCGGCGTGAAAAGGGAAATCCGCATGATCTTCGGGCGCGTAAAGCCACTCGACGCTATTCTCGCCACCGCGGCCAAGAAATCGCTGCACCGATCGCTGGGGCCGGTCCAACTGACGATGCTCGGCATCGGCGGTATCATCGGCACCGGCATTTTCGTGCTCACCGCCGAAGCCGCGCAGAAGGCGGGGCCCGGCATGATCGTGGCCTTCATCATCGCGGGCTTCGTCTGCGCGGTCGCGGCGCTCTGCTATGCCGAAATGGCGGCGATGGTCCCGGTTTCGGGGTCGGCCTATACCTATAGCTATGCGGTGATGGGCGAGCTGGTCGCCTGGATGGTCGGCTGGGCGCTGGTGCTCGAATATGCGATCGCGGCGGGTGCGGTCTCGGTCGGCTGGTCGGGCTATGTCGTAGGGCTGTTCCAGGCGCTGACCGGCATCGATGTGCCCAAGGACTTCGTGCTGGGTCCGATCGACGGCGGGCTGGTCAACCTCCCCGCGGCGATCATCGCCGGGCTGGTCACCTGGCTGCTGGTGCTTGGCACCAAGGAGAGCGCCACCGTCAACGCGGTCCTCGTCGGGATCAAGATCGCCGCGCTGTCGCTGTTCGTGATCCTCGCGCTGCCCGTGATGAATCTCGAGCATTTCGAGCCCTTCGCGCCGACCGGCTTCGGCGGCATTTCGGCGGCCGCAGCGTCGATCTTCTTCGCCTATGTCGGCTTCGATGCGGTCTCCACCGCGGCCGAGGAGACCAAGGATCCGCAACGCAATATGCCGATCGGGCTCATCGGCTCGCTCGGCATCTGCACGATCTTCTACATGCTGGTCGCCGCCGGGGTGATCGGCGGGGTCGGCGCGCAGCCGATGATGGACGCCGCGGGCAAGGCCATCGCCACCGGAACGCCGCAGCTCTCCGCCGCCTGCAGCGCGATCGGCGACAACGCCGTGGTCTGCTCAAAGGAAGCGCTGGCCTGGACGCTGCGCGAGATCGGCTGGCCGCAAATCGGCAACTTGCTCGGCCTCGCCGCCGGGCTGGCGCTGCCCTCGGTGATCCTGATGATGATGTTCGGTCAGACCCGCATCTTCTTCGTGATGAGCCGCGACGGGCTGCTGCCGAGCGCGCTGTCGAAGGTGCATCCGCGCTTCCACACCCCGCATGTCATCACCGTCATCACCGGGGTGTTCGTCGCGATCTTCGCGGGGCTGTTCCCGGTGGGGGCGCTCGCCGACATCTCCAATTCGGGCACGCTGTTCGCCTTCGCCGCGGTGTCGATCGCGGTGCTGGTGCTGCGCCGCACCGATCCGGGCCGCAAGCGGCCGTTCCGTACCCCCGCGGTGATGATCGTCGCGCCGATCTCGATCTTCGGCTGCATCTATCTGTTCTTCAGCCTGTCGACCTATACGATCACGCTGTTCTTCAGCTGGGCCGCGATCGGGCTGGTGGTCTATTTCCTCTACGGCTACCGCAAGAGCAACGTGGCGCGCGGCATTGTCGAGAGCCATGAGGGGGACGAAGGCATCCCGCCTCAGCCGGTGCCGCCGATCCAGTAACGGCCTACAACAGGAGGCCCCTCCCGGCTCCGCCGCTGCGACGTCAGGCGGCCAGCCGCCGTTCGATCAGCGCGGCGAGATCCTCGCCTGCCGGCAGGCGCGGGCCCATCACCCCGACGATGCGGCCTGCCGCGATCGAACCCATCCGAAGCGCGATGGCGAGATCGCGTCCGCGCGCGAGGCCGGCGAGCACGCCCGCGGCAAACAGATCCCCCGCGCCGGTCGTGTCGATCACGGCTCCGCTCGGTTCGGCGGGCGCTTCGTGGCGGCGTCCGCGCTCGATCGCGATCGCCCCCTCGGCCCCGCGCGTCGCGATCAGCAACGGGGTCCGCGCCGCCGCCCAGGCGAGCCCGGCCTCGAGATCAGCTTGGCCGCTCAGCACCGCGAGTTCGCTGTCATTGGCGAACAGCACGTCGATCATCCCGGCATCGAGCAGGGCGACGAAATCGTCATAATGCTCGCGCACGCAGAATTCGGACGAGAGGGTGAAGGCGGTGCGCCGGCCATGATCGCGCGCGACGGCAAGCGCCGCGCGGCATGCCGCGCGGGGCTGCTCGGTGCGCCACATATAGCCCTCGACATAGAGGATCGCCGCATCGGCGGCGAGGCGAGGATCGAACGCCGCGGGCGGCAGATATTCGGAGGCGCCGATCGCGGTGTTCATCGTGCGGTGGCCGTCGGGGCCGACGATGATCAGGCAGCGGCCGGTGGGCGTATCGATGGGCGGCAAGGGGAAATCGATCCCGCTTGCGGCCATGTCGGCGGCGAACAGGCGCCCCAGTCGATCGTCGCCGACCTGGCCGACAAAGGCGAGCCGCAGGCCGAGGCGCGCCAGCGCCGCCATGCTGTTGGCCGCTGAGCCCCCGCACACCTCCTCGCACCGCCCCATCGCCTCGTGGAGCAGCACCGCGCGCTCGGGCGCGATCGGCTGCATCACGCCATGTTCGAGCCCATGCGCGGCGACGAACGCGTCTTCCTTGTGAACGAGCACGTCGACCAGCGCATTGCCGATCGCGAGGACATCATAGCGTGGAGAGGGCATCGCCGCTCCCCTAACGCATGTCTGTCGCCCCCGCAAAGCCGCCCGACGAGACAGGCTTGCGCCGGGCGGCGGATGATGCTGTCGAAGCGGGATGACCATGCCCCGCTTCGCCGTCCTCTCCCCGCTCGCCCTCCTCGCCGGCTGCGGTCCGACGCCGCCGCCGCTCACGACGGCCCCGCCGCCGCCGCCGGTCCGGATCGAGGCCGGGCTCGACCGCGTGATCGGCAAGGATGCGCGCGCGCTGATCGGGCTGTTCGGAACCCCCAACCAGGACACCCGCGAGGATCCTGCGCGCAAGCTGCAATATGCGAGCGGGGTGTGCGTGCTCGACGCCTATCTCTATCCGCCGGGGCCGGGCCGCGAGCCGCTCGTCACCCATGTCGACGCGCGCCTGCCGACCGGAGAGGACATCGACCGCGCATCCTGCGTCGCGGCGCTGAGCCGGAGGAAGGAGGCGCGGTAGCGCGGTTATGACGGGCGTTGCGCCGGCCGCTCCCGCAGCTCGCGCCGCAGCGCCTGCAGTTCGTCCAAAATCTCGGCGATCTGGGCTTCGGCGCGCTGGTTGATCTCATAGTCGAGCCGCGCAACGAATCGGTCCTTCACCGCCTGGCGGTTCTGGCTCATCATGATGATCGGCGCCTGCAGCGCGGCGAGCATTGACAGTATCAGGTTGAGAAAGATGAACGGATAGGGATCGAAGGCGCGTTGCGCGAGGACGACCGTGTTGAGCAGCGCCCAGATCGCCAGCAGCACGCCGAACGTCATGATGAAGCTCCACGAGCCGCCGATCGCCGCCACCCGGTCGGCCAGCCGCTCGCCGAAGCTCATGCTCTCGTGGAAGATGTCGTGCGGGTGCCGCCCCGGATGCGCGCCGCGAGCGACATGGTGACTGGGATTCATGGCTCAATATCCTCCGCGCGTCGCTCGCTGCCGTAACACTTCAATCTTCCACCCCATCGAGCGCCGCGGCCAGTTCGTCCAGCCACAGCTTCGCGTTTCCATCCGATGGCGCGCGCCAGTCGCCGCGCGGCGAAAGCGCGCCGCCGCCCGAGACCTTGGGGCTGTTCGGGATCGCCGAGCGCTTGAACTGACTGATCGTGAAGAAGCGGAACAGGAAATTCTCGAGCCAGCGGCGGATCGCCGCGAGGTCATAGCTTTTGCGCAGCCCCTCGGGAAAGCCGGCAGGCCAAAGCCCGGCCTTGGTGTCTTTCCACGCATGCCAGGCGAGGAAGGCGATCTTCGACGGCTTCATCCCGAAGCGGATCACATGGTGGAGAAAGAAGTCGTTGAGTTCATAGGGACCGACCTTCGATTCGGTGCTCTGGATCGCACCGCTGGCGTCGGCGGGAACCAGCTCCGGCGAGATCTCGGTGCCGAGGATCGCGGTCAGAATCGTGTCGGTCGCGGCGTCGAACTGGCCGGTGCGCACGCACCAGCGGATCAGATATTGGATCAGCGTCTTGGGGACGCCGGCGTTGACGCCATAATGGCTCATCTGGTCGCCGACGCCATAGGTGCACCAGCCGAGGCCGAGTTCGCTCAGGTCGCCGGTGCCGATCACGAAGCCGCCATGCTGGTTGGCGAGGCGAAACAGATAGTCGGTGCGTAGCCCGGCCTGCACATTTTCGAACGCGACATCGTAGACCGGCTCGCCCCGCGCGAACGGATGGTCCATGTCGGCGAGCATCTGCCGGGCGGCGGGGCGGATGTCGATTTCCTCGGCGCTGATGCCGAGCGCGCGCATCAGCGCCCAGGCATTGGACTTGGTCGCCTCACCGGTGGCGAAACCCGGCATCGTATAGCCGAGGATCGCCCCGCGCGGCAGGCCGAGCCGGTCGCACGCCTTGGCGGCGACGATCAGCGCATGGGTCGAATCGAGCCCGCCCGAAACCCCGATCACCATCGTCTTGCCCGCGGTCGCGGTGAAGCGCCGCGCAAGGCCCTCGACCTGGATGTTGAAGGCCTCGTAGCAATCGGCGTCGAGTTGGAATGGGTCGGCGGGCACGAAGGGAAAGCGCGCGACCGGCCGCTTGAGGCCGATATCGGCGAAGCTGGGTCGGTGCAGGAAGCCGATGCGCCGGAAGCCCGCTTCGGGATGGCCGCTCGTCGCCGCGCAGTCGTTGAAGGTGCCGGTCCGCATCCGTTCGAGCCGCAGCCGCGCGACATCGACATCGGCCGCGATCAGCTCGGGATCGACCCCGAAGCGGCTCGATTCGGCGAGCGTCTGGCCGAGCTCGTGGATCATCGCCTGGCCGTCCCAGGCGAGATCGGTGGTGCTCTCGCCGGGCCCGCTTGCCGAATAGCAATAAGCGGCGATCGCCCGCACCGACTGCGACGCGGCGAGCAGCGCGCGGTCGCGCGCCTTGCCAATGATGATGTTCGAGGCCGAAAGATTGCACAGGATCAGCGCCCCGGCCATCGCGCCCGCGGTCGAAGGCGGCAGCGGCGCCCAATAATCCTCGCAGATCTCGACATGGAAGACGAAGTCGGAGAGGTCCTCGGCCGCGAAAATCAGGTCGGGTCCGAACGGCACGCGCTGTCCGCACAGCGTCATCTCGAGCCCCGCGAGGCCGTGACCGGGCGCGAACCAGCGCTTCTCGTAATATTCGCGGTAATTGGGCAGGAAGCTCTTCGGCACCGCGCCGAGGATGCGGCCGCGCGAGACCGCCAGCGCCACGTTGTAGAGGCGTCCGTTGCGGCGGATCGGCGCCCCGATCAGCAGGACCGGCGCGAGCCCGGCGCTCTGAGCGACAATCGCCCCCAGTTCGGCCTCCACCCGATCGAGCAGCGCGTCCTGCAGATGAAGGTCGTCGATCGCATAGGAAGAGAGCGCGAGTTCAGGAAAGACAAGCAGGTCGATCCCGTCCGCATCGGCGGCGCGCGCCAGCGCGAGGATCCCCGCGGCGTTGGCGGCGACGTCGCCGACGCTCGCCACCGGGGTCGCCGCACCCACGCGCACGAAACCATGGCGGTGGATCGAACGGAAATCAGCGGCATCGGGCATCCAGCGCACTCGCGAAGCTTCGTCTGCCCGCTCCATAGAGGAAGCACGGCCCGAGCGCCAATCGCCCTCGTGCGGCGGCGCCCGCGCGGTGCGCCGGGTTCAGTCGGCTTCGACGATCCGGTTGCGCCCGGTTTCCTTGGCGCGGTAAAGCGCGGCATCTGCGCGCTTGAGCAGCGATCCGGGCGAGTCCTGCACGCCGAGCTGGGCAAGCCCCCCCGAGAAGCTCAGCCGCCCGAGCGACTGGCCGGTATGGGTGACCTTGAGCTCGCGCGCCGCGATCGCCGCGCGAACCTTGTCGAGGATCGCCATCGCGCCCGCCGCGGCGGCGCGCTCGAACACCATCACGAATTCCTCGCCGCCGTAGCGCGCGACGAAGATGTCGGGGTTGGCGGCGCGGCCGAGCGAGGAGCCGACGAACTTGATCACCTCGTCGCCAATCTGGTGGCCATGGGTGTCGTTGAAAAGCTTGAAATGGTCGATATCGCAGATCGCCAGCGCCAGCGGCGAATCGGCGCGGCGGGCGTTCTGGAAGGCGCTGCGCAGATGCTGGTCGAGCGAACGCCGGTTGGGCAGGCTCGTCAGCGGGTCGCTATTGGCTTTTTGCTGGGCTGCGGCGAGGTCCTGGCGCATCGCCTGCATCTGCGTCTCGGTGCGGCGCAGATCCTCCTCGGCGGCCTGCGCCTTCCCGATCATCGCGCGCGTCAGCTCGACCAGCGTCTCGACCGATACGACGGGTGAAGCGCTACGGCTCAACCCCGCCGCCTCATTCTCCAGCGCGGCGCCATAATCGCGGGCCTCGTCGCCGGATCGGGCGAGAATCGCCGACATCTCCTCGAGATATCCCTGGGCGTCATTGGCGATGCGGGACAGCTCGTCGGTCGAAAGCCCCGAATCGAGCTTCGCCGAGATCGCCGCGGCGACGGCCTCGCTGAGCCCGCCGTCCTTGGCGATCGCGCGGTCGATCATCGAGTTGAGCTCGCCGTCGCGGCCCGACAGATAGCGATGGCAGAGATCGAAGTTGGAGGGGGACGGTTCGAGGCCATGATCGAACAGAAGCTTGCCGATCATGTCGTAGAGCCTACGCCATTCGTCCCGTTCGGCCGACTTCTCGATTATTCTTTCTTCGTGCACCGTGACACCCCTAATCCCGGGGCTTGGGATAGCGCGAGATTCGATACATCCGGTTAATGCGACCTCGTATATTTACGGACTCACGGACGCCAGCGGCCGGTCTCCATCCACGCAAGCAGCGGCTTGAGCGGCAGGATCCAGACGATCCCCGCGACGACGTAAATAACCGCCTGGACCAGCATATGGAGCCGGCCGATCCACGGCGAGGCGCTGGCAACGATCACTGCCCATACCGAAATGATCAGCAAGATCAGGAAGATGCCGAAGGGCTTGCGCCAGCTAGGTTGGGTCATCCCTGTTGCTCCTTCCGATCACGCCCGCCTCGGTCACGATCGCGTCGAGCCGCACATCCCATGGATCGCACGCTATGACAGGCCGTTGCTGGACCGACCAGCCGAAACCGATCCGGCGGGCATCGGGCCGGGCCGCGAACGTGCGGTCGTAAAAACCTGCGCCCTGGCCGAGTCGCGACAGCGCGGCGTCGAAGCCGAGCAGCGGGGTTATGATATGGTCGGGCGCCGTCTCCGGCGAATCGGCGCGGGGCTGGATCAGCCCGCGCCAGCCTGACTCGAGCGGGTCGCCCGGCGACCATCGCAGGAACCGCATGACGCCATCGCCGCGCTCGACGTGCGGCAAGGCGATCGCGATCCCCCGTTCGGCCGCGGCGGCTATCGCCGCCCCGCAGCCCAGTTCGCCGCCGGCCGCCTGATAAAAGGCTACGCAGGTCGCCTCCCGCAGAAGGGGCGCGAGATGGTCGGCCGCCAGCGCTTCGAGCCGCTCGCGGCGGCCCGGCGGCAGATCGAGGACGAACGCGTCGCGCGCGGCGCGCAGCTCGGCGCGCAGCGCCGGCTTGGTCAGCGCGACCGTCCGATCGTCAGGCGGTGAATGTGGCGGGACCACCATGGTCGTTTGCTGGAATATCCTCTGACGCCAGTAGCATCAGGTGGGGACCATATGCATCGAACCAGGATTCGAACAGGGACAGCCCCCTTGGAATGTGAATCGCCTCAGGGATGTTCGCTGCAGCTCGTGCCGGGCAGTACCCGCCACGACGATATGTAGGCGTCCCCTGGCCTTTGCTCAAGACCACCCGTCTGTTCGCGTCGGATAACCGCCGGGCGGCGGTTTTGGGTTAGCGCCGGTGGGCCCGGTTCACGGGGCCATGGCGGGGATCACTCCTGCGCCGGCCGTTCGAGCTGCGTCGCCAGCCGTTCGATCCGCTCGGCAATCCGCTCGATCGCGACGGCGTAGGCCGGATCCGGCGCGGTCTCGGAAGCGGGCTCGTTGCGCGCGACAGCCGCCGCGCCGCGCATGTCGTTGAGCTCATCGGCGATCAGCAGCGCGGACAGCAGCAGAGTGCGGGTCTCGGTCATGTCGCCGAGCGCCCCGGTGATGTCCTCGGCCTTTTTGTCGACCATGCGCACGAGCGCGCGCAGATGATCTTCCTCGCCGTCGCGGCAGCTCAGCTTGTAGCGGCGCCCGGAGACCTCGACCTCGACATCGGCCATCAGTCGTCCCCCAATAGCCGGTCGATCCGTTCGATCGCCGATTCGGCGGCCTCGCGCAGCGTGCGATGGCGCTCGGCCAGCCGGAACAGCGCCTCGCTCTCGTCGTGGCTCAACGGCCGCGGCGAGGCGTCGAGGCTGGCTTCGACGCGGGCCAACGCACGTTCGAGGCGGCCCAGAGCCAGGATCAGGCGGCGGTCTGTCATCGACTCGGAGGAATAGCAGCCTCGTTACGGCCCGCAAGCGCGGCCTATGGTTGACGATGCCGCTCCGGCAGGACAAAGGGTCCGCGCGAGCGGGAACGGGTTGGTTCGGCCGGAGGTCGAATCGGTTCGATCCTGTTGGCCTCCCGGGTCTGTAGAAGGTTTTTTCATGACGATTGCATCGAAGCAGCTCGCCAATGCCATTCGCGCGCTGTCGATGGACGCTGTGCAGGCCGCCAATTCGGGCCATCCGGGCATGCCGATGGGAATGGCTGACGTCGCCACCGAGCTTTTCACCAAGCATCTGAAATTCGATCCCGCCCAGCCGAAGTGGGCCGATCGCGATCGCTTCGTGCTATCAGCCGGGCATGGCTCGATGCTGATTTATTCGCTGCTCCACCTGACCGGTTATGCACGGCCGACGATCGAAGACATCGCGAACTTCCGCCAGCTGCACAGCCCTTGCGCCGGGCATCCCGAGAATTTCGAGCTCGCAGGCATCGAAGCGACCACCGGCCCGCTCGGCTCGGGCCTCGCCACCGCGGTCGGCTTGGCGATCGCCGAGCGGCACCTCAATGCCGTGTTCGGCGACGAGCTGGTCGATCACCGGACCTGGGTGATCGCCGGCGACGGCTGCCTGATGGAAGGCGTCAACCATGAGGCGATCGGCCTCGCCGGTCATCTCAAGCTCGGCAAGATGATCGTCCTGTGGGATGATAACCGGATCACCATCGACGGCGCGGTGTCGCTGAGCTCATCGGAAGACGTGCTCGCCCGTTATGCCGCGACGGGATGGCACACGATCAGCTGCGACGGCCATGACCCGGCCGACATCGATCGTGCGCTTGAAGCCGCCAAAGCCGACCCGCGTCCGTCGATCGTGCGGTGCACGACGATCATCGGATATGGCGCGCCCAACAAGCAGGGCACCTCGGCGACGCATGGCGCCGCGCTGGGCGCCGACGAAGTCGCCGCGGCCCGGGTCGCGCTCGGTTGGACCGCCGAGCCGTTCGTCATTCCCGAAGACATCAAGGCCGCCTGGCTCGAGGCGGGCCATCGCGGCACTGCGGTTCGCAGCCGGTGGGAAGCGCGGCTCGTCGCCTCCCGAGATCGTGCCGAGTTCGAGCGCCGCATGGCGGGCAAGCTGCCGCAGAACTTCTCGCTGAACGCCTATCTCCAGGATCTCGTCGCGAATCCGCAGAAGGTCGCCACCCGCAAGGCGTCCGAGATGGTGCTCGGCGCGATCAACGAACAGCTGCCCGAGACGATCGGGGGTTCGGCCGACCTGACCGGATCGAACAACACCAAGACCAAGAACCAGGCGCCGCTCACCGCCGACGATTATGCCGGACGCTACGTCTATTACGGCATCCGCGAGTTCGGCATGGCCTGCGCGATGAACGGCATGGCGCTGCATGGCGGCGTCATCCCCTATGGCGGCACCTTCCTGGTATTCTCGGACTATTGCCGGGGCGCGATCCGGCTGTCGGCGCTCCAGCAGCAACGCGTCGTCTATGTGATGACGCACGATTCGATCGGCCTCGGCGAGGACGGTCCGACCCACCAGCCGGTCGAGCATCTGATGAGCCTGCGCATGATGCCCAATCTCGACGTCTATCGCCCCTGCGACGTGGTTGAGACCGCCGAATGCTGGGCGCTGAGCCTCGAAAGATCCGAAGGCCCCTCGTTGCTCGCACTGTCGCGCGAGGGCCTGCCGCAGCTGCGCACCGACATCAGCCGCAATTTCTCGGCGAAGGGCGCCTATCGTCTCAAGGCGGCCGAAGCGCCGCGCAAAGCGGTGCTGATCGCGAGCGGCTCGGAAGTCGAGATCGCGCTCGCGACCGCCAAGAAGCTTGAGGAGGCCGGCTATGGCGCCGACGTGATCTCGATGCCGAGCTGGGAACGCTTCGACGCGCAGCCGGCGAGCTATCGCGACGATATCCTGCCCGACGGCGTGCTGCTGGTTTCGATCGAGGCCGGCACGACGATCGGCTGGGAGCGCTATGTCGGCCGCAAGGGCCTGCGCTTCGGTCTCGACGGGTTCGGCGCGTCTGCGCCCGTCAAGGCGCTCTACGATCATTTCGGCCTGACGGCCGACAAGATTGCCCCACGGATCATCGGGGCGCTCGCACATTGAGAAGGAGTAGTTCGACATGGCGGTGAAGGTTGCAATCAACGGATTCGGACGGATCGGCCGTCTGGTGGCACGGGCGATCCTGGCGAGGCCGGACAGCGGGCTCGAGCTGGTTGCGATCAACGATCTGGGCGACGCCAAGTCGAACGCGCTGCTGTTCAAGCGCGACTCGGTCCATGGCGCCTATAAGGGCACCGTCGATGTCGACGGCAACGACCTGATCGTCGACGGTAAGCGCATCAAGGTCTCGGCCGAGCGCGACCCCGCCAACCTGCCGCACGCCGCGCTCGGCGTGGAGATCGCGCTCGAGTGCACCGGCTTCTTCACCGACCGCGCCTCGGCCGAAAAGCATCTCGCCGCAGGCGCCAAGCGCGTGCTGATCTCGGCGCCCGCGAAGGGGCCGGACCTTACCGTCGTCTTCGGCGTCAACGACGACAAGCTGACTGCCGATCACAAGATCGTGTCGAACGCTTCGTGCACGACCAACTGTCTCGCGCCGATCGCCAAGGTGCTCAACGATACGATCGGTATCGAGCGCGGCCTGATGACGACGATCCACAGCTACACCAACGATCAGCGCATCCTCGATCAGATCCACAGCGACATGCGCCGCGCCCGCGCCGCTGCGATGTCGATGATCCCGACGACCACCGGCGCCGCCCGCGCGGTCGGCGAGGTGTTGCCCGAGCTCAAGGGCAAGCTCGACGGTTCGTCGATTCGCGTGCCGACCCCCGACGTGTCGGTCGTCGACCTGACCTTCACGCCGAAGCGCGACACCACGGTCGAGGAGGTCAACGGCGTGCTCAAGGCGGCGTCGGAGAGCGGCCCGCTCAAGGGCATCCTCGAATATGTCACCGATCCGCTCGTATCGATCGATTTCATGGGCAATCCGCATTCGTCGTCGGTGGACAGCCTCGAAACCGCGGTGATCGAGGGCAAGCTGGTTCGCGTGCTGAGCTGGTACGACAATGAATGGGGCTTCTCGAACCGCATGGTCGATACCGCCGGCGCGATCGCCAAATTCCTGTAAGTGAGGCAGGGCCTCCCCGACGTCGCCGGCGGCAAGGGCGCTCCCTTGCCGCCGGCGACGCCTGCTTCCGCCGGCATGACGCGCAGGGGCGAGGGGGTCTGATGCCTGGCCGCCTGATCGGCATCGCCCGCAAGGATCGCCCGCGCGGAACGGTGGAGCTGCTCGACCGGGCGGCGATCGGGGTCGAGACCGGCATCGCCGGCGATTTTCGGGGTGCGGTCAGGCCCGGCAGATCGAACCGGCGGCAAATTACGATAATGGCCGCCGAAGACTGGTCGGCGGCGCTTGCCGAACTCGGCCAGCCGGTGTCATGGGAGTGCCGGCGGGCGAATCTCCTCAGCGAGGGAGTCGAACTGCCGCGCCAGCCCGGCGTCCGGCTGAGGATCGGCGGGGCGCTGGTCGAGATCACCGGAGAATGTGATCCGTGCAGCCGGATGGAGGAGGTGGCTGTTGGCCTCAAGGCGGCGCTCACGCCCGCCTGGCGTGGCGGCCGCACGGCCAGGGTTATCGAGGGCGGTTTGATCGCGCTCGGCGCCATAATCGAGGTGGAGACATAATGGCTTTCAGGACGCTCGATGACTTGGGGGATGTGCGCGGCAAGCGCGTGCTGGTTCGCGAGGATCTCAACGTGCCGATGGAGAGCGGCGTCGTCACCGACGACACCCGGCTGCGCGCCGCGGCGCCGACCGTCGCCGAGCTTGCCGACAAGGGCGCGATCGTGCTGGTGCTCGCGCATTTCGGCCGCCCCAAGGGCGAGCGCAATCCCGACATGAGCCTCGCGCTGGTCACCAAGGCATTCCAGGGCGTGCTCGGCCGCGAGGTCCGCTTCATCGGCGACTGCTGCGGCGAGCAGGCCGAAGCCGCGGTCGCCCAGCTCGAGCCGGGCACGATAGCGCTGCTCGAGAACACCCGCTTCCACAAGGGCGAGGAGAAGAATGATCCTGCGCTGGCCCGCGAGATCGCGAAGCTCGGCGATTTCTACGTCAACGACGCCTTCTCGGCCGCGCATCGCGCGCATGTCTCGACCGAAGCGCTCGCCCATCTGCTCCCCGCTTATGCGGGCCGCTCGATGCAGGCCGAGCTCGAAGCGCTCGAAAAGGCGCTGGGCAATCCGGAGCATCCGGTCGCCGCGGTGGTGGGCGGCGCCAAGGTGTCGACCAAGCTCGACGTGCTCAAGCATCTGGTCGCCCGCGTCGACCATCTGATCATCGGCGGCGGGATGGCCAACACCTTCCTGGCGGCGCGCGGCGTCGACGTCGGCAAGTCGCTGTGCGAGCACGACCTCAAGGATTTCGCGCTCGATATCCTCGACGCCGCCGAGAAGGCTGAATGCATCGTCCATCTGCCCTATGACGTCGTGGTGGCGAAGGAATTCCGGGCCAATCCGCCGACGCGGACCGTCAACGTGCACGAGGTAGCCGCCGACGAGATGATTCTCGATGTCGGCCCCGCGGCGGTCGAGGCGCTCGGCGACGCGCTCAAAACCTGCAAGACGCTGGTGTGGAACGGGCCGATGGGCGCGTTCGAGATCGCTCCCTTCGACACCGCGACGGTGGCGCTCGCCAGGACGGCGGCGGCGCTGACCAAGGGCGGATCGCTGGTGTCGGTGGCGGGCGGCGGCGACACCGTCGCGGCGCTCAACCATGCCGGGGCGGCGCAGGATTTCAGCTTCGTGTCGACTGCGGGCGGCGCCTTCCTCGAGTGGATGGAAGGCCGCGAGCTGCCGGGGGTCACCGCGCTCGGCGGCTGAGAGCCTCCGATTGCCGAATCGACAATTGCAAAAAAGGATCGCGCCCGAAATTACAATGTCGCGGAAGCGATCGGCGGGGCAGCAAGGCCTCGCGACGTAAGCCCTAGGAACAGGAGACCATCGCCAATGCTCGATCAGGAGATGACCAAAAAGATCGCCGACGGAAACGGTTTCATCGCGGCGCTTGACCAGAGCGGCGGCTCGACCCCGAAGGCGCTCAAGGGCTACGGCATCGATGAAGGCGCTTGGTCGAGCGACGAAGAGATGTTCGGCCTGATCCACCAGATGCGCACCCGAATCATCACCTCACCCGCGTTCAGCGGCGACAAGGTGATCGGCGCGATCCTGTTCGAACGGACAATGGACGGCGAGGCCAATGGCAAGCCGGTGCCCCAGGCGCTGAAAGATCGCTGCGTGGTGCCCTTCATCAAGATCGACAAGGGTCTCGAGGACGAGAAAGACGGCGTCCAGCTGATGAAGCCGATGCCCGGACTCGATGCTCTGCTGGCCCGCGCCAAGGGGCTCGGCGTGTTCGGCACCAAGGAGCGCTCGGTGATCAACCTCGCCAATGGCGAAGGGATAGCCGCGATCGTCAAGCAGCAGTTCGAGGTCGGCAAGCAGGTGCTCGCCGCCGGGCTGATGCCGATCATCGAGCCCGAGGTGAACATTAAGAGCCCGGAGCGCGCTGCCGCCGATCAGATCCTACTCGAGGAGCTGCTCAAGGCGCTCGACGCGCTCAGCGGTGACGACAAGGTGATGCTCAAGCTGTCGATCCCGGCCAAGGCCGGCCTGTTCGAGCCTCTCGTCGATCATCCGCGCGTGCTGCGCGTGGTGGCGCTGTCGGGCGGTTACAGCCGCCCCGACGCCTGCGCCGAACTCGCCCGGAACCGCGGCATGATCGCGAGCTTCAGCCGCGCGCTGCTCGAGGACCTTCGTCATCAGATGACCGATGCCGAGTTCGACGCGTCGCTCGGCGCGGCGATTGACGAGATCTATACGGCCTCGACCAAGAAGACGGCCTGACCGGGCGCCCCTCGTCATGCCGGCGGCGGCTGGCGTCCATGTCTTTCCCGGCGGGATGCCGCCGGGGACGACAGGTATGGGCCCCAGCCTTCCGCTCGGGCGGCGAACTGGGCTAGGACGGCCGCATGAATGATGATTTCGACAATGGCGGCGACCCGCTCTCGCTCGACCCCGGCTTCGCCGATCGCTTTGAACGCGACGAAAGCCGTCCGCCGTGCAAGCTTTACCTGATCTCGCCGCCCGCGATCGGCCCAAGCTTCGCTGATGCGCTCGCCGCGGCGCTCGACGCTGGGCCCGTCGCGGCGTTCCAGCTGCGCCTCAAGGGGATCGACGACCATCGTATCGCCGAGCTGGCCGGGCCGTTGCAGGCGATCTGTGCCGCGCGCGACGTCGCGTTCATCGTCAACGATTCGATCGGCCTCGCGAAGCGGCTGGGCGCCGACGGCGTCCATCTCGGCCAGGACGACGGCGATCCCCGCGTGGCCCGGCAGCTGCTTGGCCCGACGGCGCAGATCGGCGTCACATGCCATGACAGCCGGCATCTGGCGATGGAGGCCGGAGAAGCCGGCGTCGACTATGTCGCGTTCGGGGCCTTTTACCCGACTGACACCAAGGCGACCGAATATCGGCCCGATCCTTCGATCCTTGGCTGGTGGTCGACGCTGTTCGAACTGCCGTGCGTCGCGATCGGGGGCATCACCCCCGCCAATGCCCCGCCGCTGATCGCCGCGGGCGCGGATTTTCTGGCGGTCTCAGGCGCGGTCTGGAACGACCCCGAAGGCCCCGCGGCGGCCGTGCGCAAATTCTCCGCGCTGGAGGGGATGAGCTGACGGCGCTTCCGCCCGCCGCGGCGCATTACCCCAGCTTTCCGAACTCGCGCTCGAATCCGCCAAGGTCGCCCTGCTCGAGATAGCGCGCCTGATCGATCCAGCGGTCGCGGAAGATGCGTCCCTTGAACGCGCCCAGCCGGCTGTCGACCTCGGCCGCCTGCGCGGGATCGAGCTCCGCGAGCTGCGCAAAGCGGCGAATGCCGACGCCATTGAGCACCGCCTGCGCCTTGGGGCCGAGCCCCTTGATCCGGGTCAGGTCGTCGGCCGGCAGGTCGCTGTGCGCGTCGATCCCGATCACCGGCCCGGAGATGTCCAGCACCGCGGCGGCGGCGCTGTCGGCGATGCCATGTCCTTCCTTCGAAGGCCGCGGGCCGACCGCTTGCCGCGCAGCCGGCGGTGTTTCGGACAGCGATACCCGCTGGGTTGGCTTGCGAAGCAGCAATATCAGCCCGACGATCGCCAGGATGGCGATGATCGCGGCGGCGATGAGGGTGATGTTCGACATTCCCCGTCCTTCTAGCGTCTAATCCGTCTTTCCAATGCCGGAGCGGCTCAAACGTTCCGCTGCCGTGCCAACTCGCGCCAGCCGATGTCGCGGCGGCAGAAGCCGTCGGGGAAATCGAGCGCATCGACCGCGGCATAGGCCGTGTCGCGTGCTTCGCCGATATCCTTGCCCAGCGCCGTGACGTTGAGGACGCGCCCGCCGGCCGCGACCAGCCCCGCCGGCGTTTGCGCGGTGCCCGCATGAAATACCTTCGCGCCCTTTGCCTCGGCTTCGGCCAGCCGGCTGATCGCCCCGCCCTTGGCAGGCGCGCCGGGATAGCCCTTTGCCGCGATCACCACCGTCAGCGCGGTGTTCGGCGACAGGCTGGGCGGCGGCACCTCGGCCAGCCTTTGTTCGGCGACCGCCAGCAGCAGCGACACCAGGTCCTCCTCGAGCCGCAGCATCAGCACCTGGCATTCCGGATCGCCGAAGCGGGCATTATATTCGATCAGCTTGGGCCCATCCGGGGTGAGCATCAATCCGGCATAGAGCACGCCCGAATAGGGGATTCCCGCGGCCGCCATCGCCCGCACCGTCGGCTCGACGATCTCGCGCATCGCCCGCGCCTCGAGCGCGGGGGTGAGCACCGGGGCGGGGCTGTAGGCGCCCATCCCGCCGGTATTGGGGCCGACATCGCCGTCGCCGACGCGCTTGTGATCCTGCGCCGAACCGAAGGGCACCACCGTCACCCCGTCGGTCAGCGCGAAGAAGCTCGCTTCCTCGCCGGTCAGGAATTCCTCGATAACCACCTCGGCGCCCGCCGCGCCGAAGCTGCCGCCGAACATGTCGTCGATCGCAGCTTCGGCCTGCGCGCGGCCTTCGGCGATCACCACGCCCTTGCCCGCGGCGAGGCCGTCGGCCTTGATCACCACCGGCAGGCCGAAGCTGTCGAGCGCCGATTTCGCGGACGCGGCGCTGGCGAAGCGTCCATAGGCCGCGGTCGGAATATGCTCACGCGCGCACAGATCCTTGGTGAAACCTTTCGATCCCTCGAGCTGCGCGGCCGCCCGGTTCGGCCCGAACACCAGGACGCCGTTCTCGCGCAGCAGATCGGCGAGGCCGGCGACCAGCGGCGCCTCGGGCCCGATCACCACCAGGCCGACATTTTCGTCGCGCGCGAAGGCGAGCACCGATTCGATATGGGTCGGATCGAGATCGACGCATTCGGCATAATCGGCTATTCCCGGATTGCCGGGCGCGGCATAGAGCTTGGTCAGCCGCTCGGATTGCGCGAGCTTCCAGGCCAGCGCATGTTCGCGACCCCCCGATCCCAGCAGCAGGACGATCATGAACGAAATTCTCCCCGGTGATCCATATGGCGACAGGCCTCGCCTGTTAGCCGAGGAGCAGCCGGGCGACAACGCGCCCGCGCTCAGCGTTTCGGAATTGTCGGGCGCGCTCAAGCGCAGCGTCGAGGAAGCGTTCGGCCATGTCCGCGTGCGCGGCGAGATTTCGGGTTTCAAGCGTCACAGTTCGGGCCATTGCTATCTCAGCCTGAAGGACGATCGCGCCTGTATCGACGGGGTGATCTGGAAGGGCCAGGCGAGCGCAATGCGCTTCCGCCCCGAAGACGGGATCGAGGTGATCGCGACCGGCCGGCTGACCACCTATCCCGGCCGCTCCAAATATCAGATCGTGATCGATCGCATGGAGCTCGCGGGCCAGGGCGCACTGATGGCGCTGCTTGACCAGCGCCGCCGCATGCTCGCGGCCGAGGGGCTGTTCGACGACGCCCGCAAGCGTCCTCTTCCGTTCCTGCCGCGCGTGATCGGCGTGGTGACCTCGCCGACCGGCGCGGTGATCCGCGACATTCTCCACCGGCTCGAGGACCGCTGCCCGAGCCATGTCCTGCTGTGGCCGGTCGCGGTCCAGGGCGAGGGTGCCGCCGCGCAGGTGGCGAGGGCGGTGCGCGGGTTCGGCGCGCTCGCCGAGGGCGGTCCGATCCCGCGGCCCGACCTGCTGATCGTCGGCCGCGGCGGCGGTTCGATCGAGGATCTGTGGGCGTTCAACGAGGAAGAAGTGGTCCGCGCGATCGCCGAATCGCCGATCCCGGTGATCTCGGCGGTCGGGCATGAGACCGACACCACCCTCGCCGATTTCGCCGCCGACCGCCGCGCGCCCACCCCGACCGCAGCCGCCGAGATGGCGGTGCCGGTGCGCGCCGATCTCGCCCTCCAGGTTCGCGAGCTGGGCGCGCGCGCCGAGCGGCTCGCGCGCCGCTATCATGAGCGCACGGCCGAGCGCTTCGACGCGGTCGGCAGCCGCCTGCCGGCGCTCGAAAGCCTGTTCGCCGGCCAGCAGCAGCGGCTCGACGATGTCGCCGATCGGCTGCCGCGCGCGCTCGACCGGCGGATCGCAGTGGCCCGCGGCGATCTTGCGCACGCCGCGGGCGCGCTGCGGCGGCCGCTGCTTGACCAGAAGCTCGCGCGCGCCGCCGAGCGCCTCAACGCCGTGCGCCTCTCCGCCAGACCGATCGCCGCGCGCATCGAGCAGGAACGGCTCGCGCTCGACCGGGTGTGGCGGATCGCCGAGCAGCTTCATCCCGACAAGCCGCTCCAGCGCGGCTATGTCCGCGTGGAAAAACGCGGTGGCGGCGTGCTGACCGACGCCGCGGCGGCGACGGCCGCGGGGCTGCTGACGCTCCATTTCGCCGACGGGCAGGTCGACGCCCGGGTTGAGAATGGCGCGAAGGGCTCCTATCAGAGGGGTAAGGGCCAGGACGAGGGCGCCCCCCGCCAGCAGGACCTCTTCTAGAAGGATCCCGCCGCCCCCATATTGGCTGCCAAGGAGAGCCAGACATGCTGATGAACGCGGGCCGCCTCGCGAAGCTCCATTACCTGCCGAGCGGCTTTCGCGTGCTCGTGTCGGGTGATCATGTCGTCTGCGCCGTGTCCGGCGTGGCGATCCCGCTCGACGACCTGCGCTATTGGAGCGTGGCGCGGCAGGAAGCTTATGCCAGCGCGGTCGAGGCGACCCAGGCGGAGCAGCGCGATTGAGGGCAGCCGCCCGCGGCCTGGGCGCCCTATCGACGATGACCATGCTCGCGGGCTGCGCGGCCACGATCGTCGCGCCGCCGCAGCAGCAGCAGCAACAAGGCATGCCGGCGACCGCCTTGATCGTCGTCGACAACAGCGCGTTCCAGCTTGCCGGGGCGATCGAGCAGGGTGGGGTGGCGATGGGCTTCGCGCCGACCGGCGCGGAATGGCTGAGGCTTGACGGCAAGCCGGTCGGCGTCGCCGCCGACGGCCGCTTCATGATCGGTTTCGATCGCGATCAGCCGCCGATAGCGACCCTCGAAGCGGCGCGCGCGGACGGCACGATCCTGCGCCGCGAGCTCGTGGTCGCCGCGCGCGCCTGGCCGATCGAGTCGCTGCCGACACTGCCCCGCGGCACGACCCCCACCCCCGAATTTCTGGCGCGCCGCAAGATCGAGCTCGAGCAGATCGCCGCCGCGCGCGCGATCGACTCGGCTGTTGCGGGATGGCGTCAGCGCTTCGTCTGGCCGGCGAGCGGGCGGATCAGCGGCGTGTTCGGCTCGCAACGCATCTATGCGGGCGAGCCCGGCGCCTTTCATACCGGGGTGGACATCGCTCGGCCCGAGGGGACCGAGGTCGTGGCTCCCGCCGATGGCGTGGTGATCCTCGCCGCGCAGGCACCGTTCACGCTCGAAGGGCGGCTGCTGATGATCGACCATGGCATGGGGCTGAACTCGGCCTTCCTCCATCTGTCGCGCACCGACGTCGCGGTGGGCCAGATGGTCCGCCAGGGCCAGCCGATCGGTGCGATCGGCATGACCGGCCGCGCGACCGGCCCCCATCTGCACTGGGCGCTCAAATGGCGCGATGCACGGATCGATCCGGCGCGACTGGCGGGGGCGATGCCGAAATAGCGCGTTATTTGACGCGTCTGAACCGCACGCCGCGATTGATGCCGACCTGGCCGAGATAGCTTCCGAGTGCGGCCTTCCTGATGCGGATCTTGTCACCGGCGCGGGGCGCCACGGTGACAGGGCTGATGGTCTCCCAGGTTCCCGCGTCGTCGGCGAGCCGCAGCGACCAGTCGCCGCCCCTTACCGATCGGACGCTGGCGACGATGCTCTGGATCTCGCTGATCTCGTCCTTCCCGCCCTCGTCCTTGCCGCCGCCGAACAGGCCGATCCGCGGCAGGCTGAACCCGAACAGCGACTTCCTGGTCTCGCGGATCTGCCCGCGATCGACGATGACCAGATCCTGCTTCCGTTCGGCCTCCTCGATCGCGCCGACCGACTGGTCGTAACAGGCCAGCCGGCGCGGGGCGTCGGAAATTGTTTTGCAACCGATCAGCTGGTCGAACAGTTCAGGACGCGCGCGGGGTTTTTCGGCGGCTGCGGCGGCCACCACCATCGAGCTCATGGTCATGAGCGCCGCCATCCGGGGCAGAGTTGCCAAAGCTATTCTCCTTGCTGGAAACTTTATAACGGTCTCTACCGCAACGAAAGCAACAAGATTTCATCGGGTGTTGCAAAAAGGCGACAACCGCCCCCGATCATGTCCGAAAGGTTAACCTCCGCTTTACAGCCTGATGGGATTTCTTGCACATGCGGGACATGCCTGAATGGGCTGGAGCCGTGTGCCAGCGCGAGCGCCAGCCGATGACGGTTGAGCATGGGTCGTCTATCCCCGCTCACTCCAGAAAAGGGACTGGAAAGTGATTACTAAAAGCTCAAAGGTCAGCCGCTTCCGGCTGGGCTGCAGCGCGGCATCGCTTGCGCTCGGCATCGTTGTTGCGGCTGCGCCCGCGCCTGCGTTCGCGCAGGATGCTCCGGCGGCCGAGGACGAATCGCAGGTCATCATCGTGACCGGCACGCGCCTTCCGCAGCCGAACCTCACCTCGGTCGCTCCGGTCACCGTCGTCAGCAGCCAAGACATCAAGCTGCAGGGCACGACGCGCGTTGAGGATCTGCTCAATTCGCTGCCGGCAGTGTTCGCGAGCCAGGCGTCCTCGCTGTCCAATGGCGCGGACGGCACCGCGAGCGTCGACCTTCGCGGCCTGGGCACCACCCGCACGCTTTCGCTGGTCAACGGGCGGCGCATCGTCCCCGGCGATCCCAGCCCGACCAGCGGTTCGGCGGCCGACATCAACATCATCCCGACCGCGCTCCTCAAGCGGGTCGAAGTGCTGACCGGCGGCGCATCGTCGACCTACGGCGCGGACGCCGTCGCCGGTGTCGTCAACTTCATCGTCGACACCGATTTCACGGGTGTGCGGCTCGACGGGCAGTACAGCCTGTTCCAGCACAATAACCGCAACAAATTCCTGCCGCCGCTGCTCGACGCGCGCGCCAATGCGGGGCTGTCGGGTTACGGCTATCCGCGCGGCTCGGTCGCCGACGGCGGAACGATCGACGCGACGCTGTCGATCGGCAGCTCGTTCGGCGACGACCGCGGCCACGCGGTCGCCTATTTCGGCTACCGCAAGGTTCGCGCGGTCGCCCAGGATCGCCGCGATTACAGCGCCTGCGTGCTGCAGAACACCGGCGGCGGCACGCCGCGCTGCGGCGGCTCGGCGACCTCGGACAACGGCAACGCGATCGTATTCGATTCGGGAACCTCGACGATCTACACCTTCGCCCCCAACGGCGGCTTCGAGAACACCACCTCGCTGTATAATTTCGCGCCGACCAACTATTATCAGCGCCCCGATGAGCGCTACACCGCAGGCGTCTTCGCCAATTACGAAATCAGCGACGCGGTGAAGCCGTACATGGAATTCATGTTCATGGACGACCGCACCGTGGCTCAGATCGCTCCGTCGGGCAATTTCGGCAACACGCTGACAATCAACTCGGACAATCCGCTGATCTCCCCGACGCAGCGCGCGGTGATCTTCGACCAGGAAAACCTGATCAACGGCTTCCTGGGTAATTTCCCGCTCGCGGGTGGCGCACCCTATAATCCCAATCCGGGTGCTCCGCCCCTCAGCTTCATCGACCCGACGACCGGCAATCCCTATAATCTTGGCTTCTTCCAGCTGTTGCGCCGCAACGTCGAAGGCGGTCCGCGCCGAAACGATCTGCAGCACACCGACTATCGCGGCGTGCTCGGCGTGAAGGGCGACCTCGGCCATGGCTGGTCCTACGACGCCTCCTATCAATATGGCCGCGTCAAATACACGCAGATCTACACCAACGAATTTTCGGTGCGGAAGCTTGCGCTCGCGCTCGACGTGGTGACCAGCCCGCTCACCGGCCAACCGGTGTGCCGAACCACCCTGATCCCCGGCGGCGATCCGAACTGCGTCCCCTATAACGTGTTCGGGGGAGCCGGCGCGGCGACGCCCGCCGCGGTCAACTACCTGTCGGAAACCGGTTTCCAGAGCGGTACGACGACCGAGCAGGTCGCCAACGCCTCGGTCACCGGCGATCTGGGTGAATATGGCTTCAAGACGCCATGGGCCTCCGACGGCGCCACCGTCAATTTCGGCGTCGAGTATCGCAAGGAAACGCTCGAGCTGAACACCGACGAGGCCTTCGCCACCGGCGACCTCACCGGCCAGGGCGGCGCCACCCTGCCGATCTCGGGAAGCTTCCGTGTCTACGAGTTCTTCGCGGAAACCCAGATCCCGCTGATCCAGGACAATTTCGTCTATGATCTGTCGTTCAACGGTGGCTATCGTTACTCATCGTACAAGACGAGCGCGGATCGCACCTACAAGACCGACACCTACAAGTTCGGCATCGATTTTGCGCCGATACGCGATATCCGCTTCCGGGCGGCGTATAACCGCGCGGTTCGCGCTCCCAACATCCAGGAGCTCTTCGCCACGCCGACGGTCGGTCTGAACGGTTCGTCCGATCCCTGCGCAGGCGATCCGATCACCGCGACCAACTATGGCTGCCTTGCGCAGGGCCTGGTGGTTGGACAGGGCGTCACCGCCAATCCGGCGGGCCAGTATAACGGCCTGATCGGCGGCAATCCGGACCTGAAGCCCGAAAAGGCGACCACCAAGTCGTTCGGCGTGGTGCTGCAGCCGAGCTTCATCCCGAGGCTTGCGATCACCGTCGACTATTTCGACATCAAGGTGGCCGACGCGATCCAGCCGCCGGCCCAGGACGCGATCCTCAAGGACTGCAGCCAGAACGCGACGGCGACCTTCACGCCGGTGTCCTGCTCGCTGGTCAATCGCGACGCGGCGGGCTCGATCTGGCTCACGCCCGGCGGCTATGTCGACAACATCCCCAACAATCTCGGTACGGTCCGCACCAAGGGCATCGAGGTGGGCGGCACCTACACGCGGCCGGTGGGGGGGCTGGGATCCTTCTCGCTGGGCTTCAACGGCACCTATCTCGACAAGTACAAGGTCGCCAATGGCATCACCCAGCCTTATGACTGCGCCGGTCTTTACGGCCCGGTGTGCAGCGCCGGCGGCACCACCACCAGCGGCGCGATGCTGCCCAAGTGGCGCCACAAGGCGCGCTTGAGCTGGCAGATGCCGAGCGGCGTGGGTCTGTCACTGCAGTGGCGCTATATCGGCAAGGTCAAGGCCGAGACGCTCACCGATTTCCAGGCGCTGCACTCGGATCGGGTGTTCGATCCTGGCACGCGCATCAAGGCGTTCAGCTATTTCGACCTGACGGCGAGCTTCAATATCGACGAGAGCTTCAAGTTCCGGCTCGGCGTCAACAACATCTTCGACAAGCAGCCGCCGTTCGTGACCTCGGGCAACGCCAATGTCGACGGGACCAATTTGTGCCCGACCGGCCCGTGCAACGGCAACACCTACCCGGCGACTTATGATGCGCTTGGGCGCTATCTGTTCGCCGGCGTGACGCTCGACTTCTGAGCGGCGCTATTTACTGACTGCAAGGGCGGCGGCCTTCCGGGGCCGCCGCCTGTGTTTTGCCGGTTGTGAAGCTGCGCCGTCGCCCGCAATGTGATCGCAGACGGCACAGGACTTCAGAATATCACCGTGGCTAGCTCCCCGACGCTCGACACCAAGACCGCCGACGCGCTGCGCCAAGCGATCGCCGCCGCGCAGCAGGGTAATTTGCAGCGCGCGCGGGCGTTGGCCGAGGGTGCGCTGGCGGCGGGCGGCGACCTGGTCGCGCTCAACGCCTTTCTCGGCATGATCAGCGCGCGCGGCGGCGATCTGCCAGCGGCGGTCCGCCATCTCAGGCTGGCGCATCAAGCGCGGCCGGCCGACACGACGATCGCCTGCAACCTGATCGCCGCGCTGATCGACGGCGGCGCGATCGCCGAAGCGCTCGACATCGCGACCCGCCCGTTCGCGCTGGCCGATCCCAGTCTGCGCATCGCGCGCTACCGGGGCTTTCTCGCGCAGTCGCTCGACCGGTTCGCCGATGCGGTCGAAGCCTATGAGCATGTCCTCGCCCGTGCGCCCGACGATTTCGAAAGCTGGAACAATCTCGGCAACGCGCGCTCGGCGCTCGAAGATTATGATGGCAGCGTCGCGGCGCTGGAGCGCGCTGTCGCGCTCGACCCAAAGGCCGCGCCGACGCGCCTCAATCTCGCGATCGCGCTCTACTGGGCCGGACGCAGCGCCGAGGCGGAGGCCGTCCTCAGGAAGGCCGCGGAAGATTTTCCGGCCGATGATCGCCCGCTGCAGGAGCTCTATGCCCAGCTCAAGCGCGATGGGCGCCATGAAGAGGCGCTGCCGGCGATCGAGCAAGCGGTCGCGCGCAACCCCTCGAACGCCGGGCTGCAGCTCAAGCTCGGCGTTGAAAGCGGCCTCGCGCGGCGCGCGGACGAGACCGAGCGCGCCTTCCGGGCTGCCATCGGTCTCGATCCGGCACTGGTCGACGCCTATCTCGGGCTCGCCATCTACTATGAGCATGGCAATCGCGAGGAGGAGTTCGCGCCGCTGATCGCGCTCGCCGAGGCCAACGGTCTCCCGGCCGGGCCGCTCGCCTTCCTGCGCGCGCTCGAGCATCGCCGCGCCGGGCGCTTCGAGCAAGGGCTCGCCTGCCTGGCGGAGGTGCCCGACGATATCGAGCCCGAGCGTACCGCCCATATCCGGGCCACGCTGCTCGACCGGCTCGGCCGATCGGACGAGGCCTTCGCCGCGTTCGAACAGACCGCGCGGCTGCAACAGGCCGACCCGAGCGATCCACTGCGGCGCGGCGCGGAGACGCGCGATCAGCTCCGCGCGGAGATCGCGTTGCTCAGTCCGGACTGGGTGGCCTCGTGGAACAGTGCGCAGCCTGTGGCGGACCGCGCCGATCCGGTGTTCCTGGTCGGCTTCCCGCGCTCGGGCACCACGCTGCTCGACACCATCCTGATGGGGCACCCGGGCGTCAGCGTGATGGAGGAGCAGCCGCCGCTCAATTTCGTCGAGAAGGAGCTTGGCGGGCTGGCGGCGCTGCCCGCGCTCGATACCGCCGCGGCCACCCAGGCGCGGCACCGTTATTATGAAGAGGTCGCGAAGCTCGCTGCGCTGCCCGACGGCAAGCTGCTGATCGACAAGTCGCCGCTCTTCCTCAACAAGCTGCCGCTCATCCAGCGCCTGTTCCCGCGCGCGAAGTTCATCCTGGCGATCCGCCACCCGTGCGACGTGCTGCTGAGCTGCTTCATGAGCAATTTCCGGCTCAACTCGTCGATGGCCAATTTCCTGAGGCTGGAGGACGCCGCCGAGTTCTACGATCTGAACTTCCAGCACTGGGAGCGATCGCGCGGGCTGTTCGGGCCGAGCGTGCACATTGTGGTTTATGAGCGGCTGGTCGAGGATGTCGAAGCCGAGATGCGGCCGCTGTTCGATTTTCTCGGGCTCGATTGGCACGAGGCGGCGCTCGACCATCAGCGCACCGCCAAAGCGCGCGGCCTGATCACCACGGCGAGTTATGCGCAGGTCGTCGAGCCGATCTACAGGCGCGCCGCCGGGCGATGGGAACGCTATCGCAGGCATCTCGAGCCGGTGCTGCCAACGCTCGATCCGTGGGTGCGGAAGTTCGGCTATGCGCTGTAGCGCTGTTCGAACCATTGCGAATGAGCGCGGCGGCAATGGACCATCGCGCTTTGGCGCGACACCCCCGCAAAACAGGGCGATTTCGGACTACTGACAAAGGTGTTGTTAATCTGCAACACGCCCGCCGAAAGGCCCGGCGGCATCAACGACGGCTTTACAACGCCAAAAGCGGCGGCGCAGATTGTTCATATTGCAGAAAGTTTTGCGAATGCCAGCCGCGAACCTTCCGCCATCGATAATCCAGAAAAGGGACTGGAGCATGAGCAGAATTTCACCGACATCACGTCGCCTCGCCTTCGGCGCAGCCGTACTGGCGCTCGCCGCCGGGCTTGCCGCCGCCCCCGCGCTCGCGCAGACCGCCGCGGCGAGCGCCGATGAGGCTTCCGAGGACAATATCATCATCGTCACCGGCTCGCGCATCGCGCGGCCGACGCTCGATTCTCCGATTCCGGTCACCACCGTATCGGCGGCGGACCTGACGCGCACCGGTCAGATCGCGCTCGGCGACGCGCTCAACCACCTGCCGTCGCTGCGCTCGTCGTACAGCCAGTCGAATTCGACGCAATATATCGGCACCGCGGGCCTCAATTTCCTTGATCTGCGCGGCCTCGGCGTGCCGCGCACGCTGGTGCTGGTCAACGGCCGCCGACACATCACCTCGTCGGAAGGCGAATTCCTGGTCGACATCAACACCATCCCCTCCGAGCTGCTCGAACGGACCGACATCGTTACCGGCGGCAGTTCGGCGGTCTATGGATCGGACGCGATGGCGGGGGTCGTCAATTTCGTCCTCAAGAAGAATTATGACGGCATCGCGCTCAACGCGTTGGGCGGCGTGACCGGCTATGGCGATCGCGGCACCTACAAGATCGGGGGCACCTTCGGCAGGAATTTCGACGAGGATCGCGGCAATATCGCCGTTTCGCTCGAATATAACCAGGCCAATCAGGTCACCTTCACCGACCGGCCCATATTGACCGGTGCCTTTGCGGGCCGGCGTCAGTTCCAGCTGGTCGACAGCCCCGCGCTCGACAACACGATCCCGGATCGGCAATTCCTGTCGGGGGTCCACAGCTTCGGCTATTCGAACGGCGGCTCGTTCATCCCCTATAGCGGCAGCAACCTCCGGCGCTGCAACAGCGTCGCCGCGGCCTGTCTTCCCAATGGCTTCCCGCGCGTCTTCCTGTTCCAGCCCGATGGCTCGCTCAAGGAAGCCAACTATGGCGTGGACTTTCGGCCGGCGGGATCGGGCAACAACCAGGGGGGCGACGGCGCGACCCTCAACGATACCGGCGCGTTGCTGCCCAAGGTCAAGCGCTATATCGCCAATCTGATCGGGCATTATGATTTTTCCGATGCCTTCCGGCCCTATGTCGAGGCGAAGTTCGTGCGGGTCGACGCCTTCGCGCAAGGCACGCCGACCTTCTCGCAGGGCGGCGCCCAGGGCGCTGGCGCCGATCCGGCCTTCGCCCTGATCAACACCCCGATCTTCCTCGACAACGCCTATCTGACGCCCGCGTCGCGCGCGCTCATCCAGTCGCTGCTGCCCGCCGGATCGAGCTTCTTCACGCTCAACCGCAACAATGTCGATCTCGGCACCCGCGACGAAGCCGACCGGCGCGACACCTATCGCATCGTCGTCGGGGCGGAAGGAACCTTCAACGAAGACTGGCAATATGACGTCTCGGTCAATTACGGGCATCTGAAGACGCGCTCGACCTTCTTCAACAACCGCATTGAGCAGAATTACTATAATGCGGTCGACGCGGTGACCAATGCGGCCGGGCAGATCGTCTGCCGGATCAACCAGACCACGGTCGTCGATCCCGCCTGCCAGCCGCTCAATATATTGGGCAATGGCCGCGCCAGCGCCGCGGCGATCGACTATATAAACACGACCTCGCACCGCAAGGGCAAGGCGACCGAGTTCGACGTCAGCGCCAATGTCACGGGCGATCTGTCGCAGCTGTTCGAGCTGCCGGGCGGTCCGGTCCGCTTCGCGGTCGGCGGCGAATATCGCCGCGAGACGGCATCCTATGCCTATGACGATCTCGTCGCCAGCGGCGCGACCTTCCTCAACGCCATCGCGCCCTTCAACCCGCCATCCTTCGCGGTCAAGGAAGCCTATGGCGAAATCGACGTGCCGATCCTCAAGGACCGCCCCTTCTTCGACGAACTGTCGCTCAACGGCGCGGTCCGGGTCGCCGACTACAAGGGGTCGGTCGGAACGGTCTGGGCCTATAATTATGGCGCGATCTATGCGCCGATCCCCGACATCAAGTTCCGTGCCAATTATTCGCGTTCGGTCCGCGCGCCGACGCTCGGCGATCTCTATTCGTCGCCGTCGCAGGATTTCGCCGATCTCAACGATCCCTGCGACGTCAACTTCATCAACACTGGCAAGGCCACCCGCCCGGCGAACTGCGCCGCCGCGGGGATTCCGGCCGGGTTCGAGAATTCGGTGGCGCGCGCCGCCACGCTCGACATCCTGTCGGGCGGCAACCCCAATCTGAAGGCTGAGAAATCACGCAGCATCACCTTCGGCGCTATCCTGCAGCCGCGCTTCATACCCGGTCTTGCCGTCACCGTCGATTATTACGACGTCAAGATCTCCAAGGTGATCTCGGCCGTCGACGCGCAGACCATTCTCGACGGCTGCTACGATGGCCCCGACCTGAACAACTCCTTCTGCGAGCTGATCTTCCCGCGGCAGGCCAACGGATTGTTCGGCGAGCCCGCGCTGCTGCAGGCCAGCCTCAACTTCGCGGCGCAGCGCACCAAGGGCATCGACCTCGATGTCTCTTATGATCACCGCTTCGACGCCGACAACCGCCTCGAACTGCGCTTCATCGGCAACTGGGTACGCGTCCGCAACGACTTCCCCTATATCGACAGCCCCGAGCAGCCCGAACGGCTCAAGGGCGAGCTCGGCGATCCGATCCACACCTTCAATCTCTCGGCTGATTACACCTATAAGCAGCTGACGCTGGGCTATGAGCTTCGCTATGTCGGCCGCCAGTCGGTAACCGACTGGGAATCGCAGCACACCACTTATGGCGTTCCGCCGCTCGATCCCTTCTACGCCGACCGGGTCTATTATCCGAGCGCGACCTATCACAATGTCCGCTTCTCGCTCGATACCGAGAAGGGCTTCACCTTCTATGGCGGCGTCGACAACCTCACCAACAAGCAGCCCCCGCTCGGTATTCTCGGCACCGGCAGTCTCAGCGACGCCGATGCGGTCTACGACAATACGGGCCGCTTCTTCTATGCGGGCGTCAAGGTGAAGATCTGATCCTCGCGCGGGCTTGAGGGAGCCGCGGTCCGCCCAGCGCGGCCGCGGCGTCCTTCCCGCAGCTATATGGCTGGTCCGCTGTAAGCGAAGCTCCTCATCATCGTCGGTCCGGGGTGACGAGGAAAATGTGGTGAACTCCGGCCCTAGTCACCTGAATCCGAAGTTCGCCACATTGATTTCGGCATGCCGGGCTGGGATTTCGTCATCCCGGGCTTGACCCGGGATCCCGCTTTTCGCCAGACCGTGCGCGAAAAGGAAGCGGGAC
>Ga0157380_10000219_pt1 | contig 34156 bp, 32 predicted proteins | sample S35metaG_FD_119757 | JGI IMG/M metagenome (GOLD analysis project Ga0157380, IMG submission 119757) | Switchgrass rhizosphere microbial communities from Kellogg Biological Station, Michigan, USA - S3-5 metaG | ecosystem: Host-associated > Plants > Roots > Rhizosphere > Soil | place: USA...
GCTCACCGCTACGACTTCGGTGCCGGCGACTTCGGCGGCGGCTCCGCCGGGGTCGCGGTCCGCGGGGCCGGCAACGCCTACGTCGCCGACCTGCACGCGGGCGGGAACCAGATCGACGTCTACGGGCCGTACTCGCCGCCCAGCAATCCGCCGGTCGCCACCACGGAAGCCGCCGAGAGCATCGCCAAGGCGCGCGCCACCCTCACCGGCCACCTGACCCCGGGCGAAGACGCCGGCGTCACCGCCTGCAGCTTCGACTGGGGGACGACCAACTCCTACGGCAGCAGCGCGCCGTGCGCCGAGGGCGACACCTTCGCCGCTCCGGCTGACGTCAGCGCCGTCATCACCGGTCTCGACCCCGGGACCGAGTACCACTTCCGGCTGCGGATCTCGACCACTGCGAGCGGTGAATTCACCGGCGCCGACCAGACCTTCACCACCCAGGCGCAGGTGCTGACCAGGGCGCCGCTGGGCGTCTTCGGGCCGGACGGCACCTCCGGCACGACCTTCGACGCAGTGCGGGGTCTCGGTTTCGATCGCCTCAACCGCAAGCTGTACTCGTCAGTCGCAGTCAACGACGAAGGCGGGGTCTACGGCTTCGACGTCTCGAGCCCGCCGGCGTACTCGCCTCTGGCCGGGTTCGACCCCCTGTCCCAGCCCGGCGCCGAGACCTTCGGCGACGTGGCGGTGGACGAGACCGCGCTCGCGTCGGCCGGCAGGGTGTTCGCGGCCGGCACCGTGAAGGGTGACTTCTTCCGGTCGCAGCTGCACGGCTACGACCCGACGGGCTCTCCGCTCGGCGGGAACTTCCCGCTCGAACCGACGGCCAATCCGGGTCCGCCGATCGTCTCTCCGCCCGGAGGGGTGGAAGGCGTCGCCCTGGACAGCGCCGGCAACGTCTGGGCGGCCAGCTTCTACGGCGGCTCCGCCGTCAAATACGACTCGGCGGGCAACTACCTCGGGGCGGTGGAGCTGACGTCGGAGTCCGGCCGGATCAACCCTGCCACCATCGCCTTCGACTCCGAGGACAACCTCTACGTCGCGGAGAACCTCACCGATGGCGACCGGGGCATCTGGAAGTTGCTGGCGAGCGACGGATACGCGACTCCGACCCGAATCGCCCCCGGCGGCTCACCTGACATCGCCGTCGATCCGTCGAACGGCCACGTCTTCCTGGTCAGGCCCGGCAGCGTCGAGGAACGCGACGCGAGCGGCAACCTGCTGCGCACCTTCGGGGAGGACGTCGCCGACTCGAATTACAGCGGCGTTGCGGTCGACCCGGCCAACGACACCGTCTATGTGGCCGATGCCCGCAACCGCGTGATCCGGGTCTACGGCGCGGCGGTCGCCTACCCCGAAGCCGAGACCGGGACCGGTTCGGCGCTCTCGACGACCTCGGCGAAACTCGCGGGCACCGTCAACCCGAACGGGGTCCAGCTCGACGACTGCCACTTCGAGTACGTCAGCGACGCCGGCTTCCAGGCCGGCGGCTTCAGCGACCTCGGCAGCGGCGGCAGCGTGCCCTGCGATCCCGCCGCCGGCTCGATCGCGCCCGACTTCGAAGACCACCAGGTCAGCGCGACGATCGCCGGCCTCGACCCGAGCACCACGTACCACTTCCGCATCTCGGTCACGAACGAGAACGCGACCGTGGTCGGCGAGGCGGCGCCGGTGCCGGGTCCGGTGCTGGTCGAGACGACCGGCTCACCGGTCCGCGGCACGACCACGGCGACGATCGCCGGCCGCGTCTACCCGCGCGGGGCCGAGACGACCTACCACTTCGAGTACGGAACCTCGACCGCCTACGGCCAATCCACGACCGACGGCTCGGCCGGGGCGGGGGGCCTGGTCCGCTTCGTCGCCGAGCGCCTGCAGGGGCTGCAGCCCGGGACGACCTACCACTACCGCCTGGTGGCCGACAACGGCACCCCCGGCGGCGTGGTTCTCGGCGAGGACCGGACGATCGAGACCCGCGCCTCCGAAGCGCCGCTCAGCCACGGACGCTTCGCCGGCCCCCCGGGATCGGATCGCGCCTGGGAGCTGGTCAGCCCCGGTGACGCCGGCGGCAATCCGGTCAACCGCTCGCTCGGCTACTCCGATGACGGCAGCAGGGCCCTCTTCGGAGTTGGCGGCGGCATCCCCGGCTCGCAGACCGGCGCTTTCCTCAGCCAGTACTACTCCCACCGGGTGGAAACGGGCCCCCACCAAGGCGGCTGGCAGACCGATACCTCGTTTGAACCGGCGCGGGAGGATCTGGTCGGGCAGGCCTGGCTCTCGCCGCTCGGTGCCAACGACCTCTCGCGCTACTTCTCGATCAACACCGATCCAGGTGGCGAACCGCGACAGGTCTGGCGCCTTGAACCCGGCATGGAGTCGGCAGAACTCTTGAGTTTCTCCGCGGCGGGCCTCCAGGCCCTCGCGGTCTCGAACGACGGCTCGCGTGTCCTCATCGGCCTGGGGGACGCGGATGGTCCGCTGGACCCCGACTACCCGAGCACCGCAGCCGGTATCTACGACATCAGCTCGGGCGCCGCTGACCTCGTCAGCCTCCTTCCCGACGGCAGCCCGGCATGTGAGGTCAGGGGCCTGGGAGTCGAAATTGCCAATCGCCTTTTTCGGCAGATCTCCCCCCAGGGCTCGGAACTTTTCTTCACCGCCAACGCGCCGGGGAGCTGCGGCAAAACGGACCCAGCGCAGCTCTACCGCCGGGATCTCGTCGCCGGTGAGACGGAGCGCCTCAGCCCCGAGCCGGTTTCCGGCCCCGACTGCGGCGTGCGCTTCATTCGCTCCACCGACGACTCGGCCTTCTTCGGCACGCAGTCCCGCCTCAGCGAGGACGACGTCGCCGCCGGCTGCGGGTCCTCTGCAAGCAGCGGGCCCTCGAGTGCCGACGTTTACCGCTACGACCTCGGGGACGGCAGTCTGAGCTGTGTCACCTGCGTGGCGCCGCGTGCAAATGTGACTGCCGGTACCGCGATCTCCGACGACGGCTCCCGCGTCTACTTCAACTCGTCAAATCGGTTGCTGCCGGGCGCGGCGGCGGGGTCTTACCGGGTCGACGTCGACAGCGGCGAGCTCGCTTTCGTCGCCCCCAAGGGGGCAGGGGAGAACTTCATCGGACTTTCGGCAACGCAGGGTGCTATCTCCGCGGACGGCACCACCCTCGTCTTCTCCTCCAATGCCCCGGAGCTTGACCAGCTCGGGGGCACCGAAAACGGCGGCATGCGCCAGTACTACCTCTATAACGACGAGGATCGCTCGCTCACCTGCGTTTCCTGCCCGCAGGACGGAAGGTTGCCGACCGCCGCGGTCAGCCGCCTTACGCTCCAGCAGGTCGCCGCCGAACAGCAAGCCGGTCCCAACCTGAGTCCCATGGACGAGGCCGGCGACTTCGCCTTCAGCACCCCGACCGCGCTGATCCAGGCGGACCAGAACACCGCCCGCCCCTCGCAGGCGCCGGGCGTCGGCCAGGACGTCTACGAGTGGCGCGACGGCAGGCTGCTGCTGGTCAGCGACGGCACCACCAGCTGGCCCGACCCGCAGCGGGTGCCGGAAGTCGCCGGCTTCACCCCCAGCGGGCGCGACCTGTTCCTGATCGCGCCGGTGCGCTGGACCGCCGACGCGCTCGACGACTTCAACCGGCTCTACGACGCTCGCATCGGCGGTGGCTTCGAGTTCCCGCCCCCGGCGCCGCCGTGCTCGCTCGAGGCCTGCCAGGGGACCCCGAAGGGGGCGCCGGAAGAAGCGCCGCCGGGCAGCTCCAACTACCAGGGGCGCGGCAACCCGCCGGCCGCCCAGGGCAAACGCTGCCCGAAGGGCAAGGTGCGGCGCAAGGGCAAGTGCGTGAAGAAGAAACCCGCCAAAGGCAAGCACCAGCAGCGTAAGGCGAAGGGTCAGGGCAACGGCAGGGGGAGCCGATGAGCGCCGAGCGCAGCTCCACCGCAACCGTCAAGTCGTCATCACGCCAGGGGAGGGACCGTCACATGAGAACCAACCGTCTTGGGCAACTCGGCCCGATCGCGACGCTGCTGTGCCTGCTGGCGGTGACGATCGTCGCCGCCACCGCGGGGGCGGCGGGGACGCCGGCGCCGCGGTGGGCGATCAACGTCCACCACAACCCGACCAACTTCGCGCCCGGCGGCACCGGCCAGTACTGGGTCGACGTCAAGAACATCGGCGACGCGCCGACTTCGGGGCCGATCACGGTCACGGTCGACCTGCCGGATGGGATCACCCTCAATCACCTCGGCGACCAGAACTCCTTCGACGCTCCTGATAACTGGAGCTGCCCGACCGCCTCGGCGGGGACCTCGACGGTCGTCTGCACGCGCAACGCCGGCCTGCTCCAGCACCAGGGCGACAACTCCGGCATCGACAGCCGCTCCTTCGTCGTCACCGCCGACGTCGCTCCGGCGGCGAGCGGGGTGGTGACGGCCGTCGCGACCGTCGAAGGGGGTGGAGCCGCCGATCCGGCCTCGGAGGCCGAGCCGACCCAGATCGACTCCGGGCTGCCCGGCTTCGGAATCGTCCCCGGCACCTTCGTCACCGACTTCTTCGACTCCGACCTGATCGGCCGCGAGCGGCAGGCGGGGGCGCACCCCTACCTGGCGCGGTTCTCGTTTGACTTCAACTCGGTCCCGAAGCCGAGCCCGAGCGTTCCCGAGCGCACCTCCTCGGTGGAAAGCGTCCGCAACCTGCGGCTCGACCTGCCCCAGGGCTTCCTCGGCAATCCGACCGCGGTCGGCGAGTGCAGCCCCTCGCAGCTGCTTGCCCGCGAATGCCCGCGCAGCAGCCAGGTCGGCTACGCCAACGTCCTCCTCTTCCCGGCGACCGACCGCCTCTTCGAGAATTACCAGGCGCCGATCTTCAACATGGTCCACCCGCGCGGGGCGATCACCGACCTCGCCTTCGAAGTGGTCGGCAACCCGGTCCACATCAAGGCCTCGCTGGATCCCGCCAACCACTATTCGATCGTCACCACCGTCTCGAACATCAACGAGAGCCTGGTCCCGTTCACCTCCGACGTGACGATCTGGGGGGTGCCGAAAGACTCCTCCCACGACTACGAGCGCTGCGGGGGCAGCGTCGTCCAGATCAGCGGCAACGCCTGTCCCTCGGACGGGCCGGAGAAGGCCTTCCTCACCGTTCCCAACCAGTGCGAGGACGCCTCGCAGGTGACCTTGCGAGACATGGACACCTGGCAGAACTCAGGCGTCGTCGTCCCGCCGGTGACCTATGAGCTGCCCGGCAAATTCAGCGGCTGCGACGCGCCCCGCTTCGAGCCCGACGTCGAAGTCGTGCCGACCGGCAAGCAGGCCAACACCCCGACCGGGCTCGACGTCCACATCAAGGTCCCGCAGAACGAGAACGCGAACGGGCTCTCGACGCCGCCGGTGAAGCGGACGGTGATCACCCTGCCGAAGGGGATGAGCTTCTCGCCCTCCTTCGCCGACGGGCTGCAGAGCTGCGCTCTCTCCGAGATCAGGCTCGCCAACAACGACCCGGTCGCCTGCCCGGGCGCCTCGCGGATCGGCGAAGTGACGCTGAGCACGCCGCTGCTGCCGAAGCCGCTGCAGGGCTCGATGTACCTCGCGGCGCAGGACAAGAACCCCTTCGGGTCGATGTTCGCCCTCTACCTGGTGCTCGAGGACACCGAAGAACGGGGCGCCCTGCTGAAGATCCCGGGCCGGCTCGACGTCGACCCGACCACCGGCCAGATCACCGCGATCTTCGACGAGACGCCGCAGCTGCCGTTCGACGACCTGACGCTGAAGTTCCGCAGCGGCTCGCGGGCGCCGCTGGTCAACCCGCCCTCCTGCGGAGTGCAGACGATCGGGGTCGAAGTCGCCTCCTGGGCGCAGCCCAACGTGCCGGTCGACGCCTCCAACACCTATGACGTGAGCGAAGGCCCGAACGGGACCGCCTGTCCGGCCGATCCCGCCCGGCGGCCGTTCCGGCCGAGCTTCTCCGGCGGCACGATGAACCCCGCCGCGGGCACCTTCTCGCCGTTCGTCTTCCGCCTCGAGCGCGGCGACTCCGAACAGGAGCTGAGCCAGGTGCGGACGACGCTGCCCGAAGGCCTGCTGGCGAAGATCGCCGGCATCCAGCCCTGCCCGGACGCGGCGATCGCCTCGATCTCGACCGCGACGGGCGCGGGTACGGCCGAGCGCGACAACCCGGCCTGCCCCGCCGCGAGCCAGATCGGGACCCTCAGCGCCGGGCTCGGCGCCGGTCCCGGTCCGAACTACTTCCCCGGCAAGGTCTACCTCGCCGGACCGTACAAGGGCGCGCCGCTCTCGCTGGCGATCGTCGCCCCGGGCCTGGCCGGCCCCTTCGACCTCGGCAACGTCGTCGTGCGGACGGCGGTGTACGTCGACAGCTCCAATGCTCAGGTGACGGCGGTCTCCGACCCGTTCCCGACCATCCTCCACGGGGTCATCCTGCGCGTCCGCGACGTGCGGCTGCGGATCGACCGCCCGGAGACGACGCTGAACCCGACCAGCTGCGAGCCGAAGCGGGTGACGGCTGAGATCTCCGGGATCGGCGGCGATCTGCTCTCGACCGCCGACGACAGCTCCTTCTCCGCCTTCGACCCCTTCCAGGCGGGCGACTGCGGCGCCCTCGGCTTCGCGCCGAAGCTCTCCCTGAGGCTGATCGGCGGCACCAGGCGCAGCGCCCACCCCTCGCTGCGGGCGCACCTGCGGATGCCCGCCGGGGGGTCGAACATCGCCCGCGCCTCGGTCGCCCTGCCGCGCTCGGAGTTCCTCGACCAGGCGCACATCAAGACCGTCTGCACCCGCGTCCAGTATGCGGCGGACCAGTGCCCGGCCGGCTCCATCTACGGATTCGCCTCGGCGAAGACGCCGCTCTTCGACCAGCCGCTGAGCGGCCCGGTCTACCTGCGGTCCAACGGCGGCGAACGGGTGCTTCCCGACCTGGTCGCGAAACTGCGCGGCCCGGCCTCGCAGCCGGTCCAGGTCGACCTCGTCGGCTACATCGACTCGCTCAACGGCGGCATCCGCAACACCTTCGACATCGTCCCCGACGCCCCCGTCGAAACCTTCTCGCTGCGCCTGCAGGGAGGTAAGAAGGGTCTGCTGGTCAACAGCCAGAACCTCTGTGAGCGGACCCACCGGTTCCTCGCCAGGTTCAAGGGCCAGAACGGAAAGGTCTCGGTCACCCGCCCGGTGCTGAAAAACGGGTGCAAGGGATCGAAGCGGGGCAAGCAGCAGCAGGCGGCGCGGAGCCTGGTCCGGCTCCTCAGCGCGTCCTGGTAGGACGCGCTGTCCTCGACGAGCTCGAATCGCCGGGACATGCAGAGAGAGCAGGTCGCAAGGGCGGGCCTGGCGGAGGGCCTGCGGGCGCGCCGGGCGGAGATCGAGGCGGCGGTGCTGGCGCGAATCCAGGCGATCTCCGGTTCTTCCGGCCGGCAGCGTGAACCGGAGTACGCCCACGGGCTGCGGGCGACGGTCGCCGCCGCGGTCGACTACGGGCTGCGGGCGATCGAGCTGGGGGAGGATCGCTGTCCCCCGATCCCGCCCGTCCTCCTGACGCAGGCGAGGCTTGCCGCCCACGCCGACGTCGACCTCCACACGGTCCTGCGCCGGTACGTCGCGGGCTACACCCTGCTCGGGGACTACATGGTGAAAGAGCTGGAAGCTCACGCCGCGCTGCAGGGGCCGATGATGCAGCGGTTGCTGCGCGCCCAGGCCGTCCTCCTCGAGCGCCTGCTCGTCGCCGTCAGCGAGGAGTACGTGCGGGAGAAGGAGAAGCGGTCCACCTCGACGGAAGCGCGGCGGGTCGAGCGGGTGCGCCGCCTGCTCGCGGGGGAGTTGGTCGACGCCTCGGACCTGGGCTACGACTTCCACGGCTGGCACCTCGCCCTGATCGCGGAAGGGAGCGAGGCCGCCCAGGCGCTCTCCGCCGCCGCCGCGACCCTCGACTGCAACCCGCTGCTGGTCCGGCGCGAGGAGGGGACGGCCTGGGCCTGGTTCGGGGCTCGCCGCGCCCTCGACGAGCCGTCGCTCGCGAGCCTCTCCTCCCGCGAATGGCCCGAGCGGGTGACGGTGGCGATCGGCGAGCCCGGCCGGGGCTACTCCGGCTGGCGGCGCACGCACGAACAGGCACGGGCGGCGCTCCCGGTGGCGCTGCGCTGGGAGCGGCGCTGCACCCGCTACCGCGACGTGGCGCTGCTGGCCTCGATGATGCGCGACGACCTCCTCGTCAGCTCCCTGCGGGAGCTGTACCTGGCGCCGGTCGAGACCGAGGGGAGCGTCGGCCGCACGGCCCGCGAAACGCTCAGGGCCTACTTCGGCACCGGCAGGCAGGTTTCATCGGCGGCGGCCGCGCTCGGCGTCGACAGGCACACCGTCAGCAACCGGCTGCGGGCGATCGAACACCGCCTCGGTCAGTCGCTCGACCGGTGCAGCTGGGAGCTCGAAGCCGCGCTTCGCCTCGACTCCCTGGCCGAACCGGAAGGTGCCAACGGCCTTCCTCGCCACTTTGGCCAAACCCGAGACAACACAGTTGGAAATCCTGATGGCTGCAGGGAAAACCAGCAGCATAAGGAGGAGTAACAAAGTGAAACTCACTAGACCATTGAAGGTAGCCGTACTGTGTGCGGTCGCCCTGGTGGCGTTGACCGCGGTCTCGGCCGCGTCGGCCTCCCAGTTCCGGGCGGAAAAATACGAAGCGGTCGTGACCGGGAAACAGACCAGCCAGGTCGTGATCACGCTCAAAGGCGGGAACATCAAATGCAACACGACGTCGGGGATCCTCACCGGTGGCCTGGTTTCGGCCTCCAGCTCGATTCCATTGACTCCGAACTTCCCTAACTGCACGGCTTTCGGGGTGAAAGCCAACGTCAGCGTCAACAGCTGCCAGTTCGTCTTCAACAGCACCAACGAATCGGCACCGTTCACCGGCAGCTTCGACATCCAGTGCGCCAAAGGCGGGGACGCAATCGTCTTCGACGCGTTCAGCTACCCGTGCAAAGTAGAAATCCCCGCTCAGACCGGCCGCGCTCCCGTCTCCTACACCAACACCGGGATCAACGCCAACCGCAAGGTCGAAGCGGTGCTGAACTTCACCAACCTGAAATACACCAAGACCGGCATCGGCTGCCCGGAAGGACAGGGCACCCTGGAAACCGGCAAAGTGACCGGCACCTACACCCTGAGCGCTGAAGTCGAACCCGAATCGCTGAAAAAGAACGGGCTCTACCTCGGCAACGAACAGGTCGAAGCGGAACCGAAGATCCGGGCTGAAAAATACCCGGTCTACTACGACTTCGGCTACACCGGCGTGACCACGTTCAACGTCAACCCCTACCTGATCAAAGGCACGATGCGGACTGAAGGGTCGTTGAGCGCGGCGTCGGCCGACGTCACCCTGACGCCGGGTTTCTCCGGGTTCACCTACTTCGGCAGCGCCGTCACCGTGGCTCCGAACGGGTGCACGTTCAAAGTTCATGCGAGCTCCGAATGGGCGGGCACGGCAAGCATCATCTGCCCGGCCGGGAAATCGATCAGCCTGAAAGCGAGCTCGTCCAACTGCGTGGTGACCGTCCCCGCGCACTCGGGCCCGAGCTCGGTCAGCTTCGAAAACTCCGGCGCCGGAACGGCCAGGATCATCTATGCCACGGTCTCGCTGAGCAGCATGAAATACACCGCTGCGGGGACCGAATGCGGCCCCAACGGGACGTTCGAAAACGGATCGTTCACCAGCTACGTGAGGCTGCAGGGCCACGAAGGATCCACTTCGGGCCCGGCGGTCGGTACCTGGATCGAATAGAGGTTCCCCGAGTTCACGAAGGCCGCGGCCGGATCATCTGGGATCCGGCCGCGGCCCCTCGGTTCCTGAGCGAGCGCGGGCCTATGATCTGGGCCATGTGTAGAAACATCCGCACCCTCCACAATTTCGATCCGCCCGCGACCGACGAGGAGGTCCAGGCCTCGGCCCTGCAGTACGTGCGCAAGATCAGCGGCTCGACCAAGCCGTCTCAGGCCAACGCTGAGGCCTTCGACGAGGCGGTCGAGGCGGTGGCCGCCGTCACCAGGGACCTGCTGGATCGTCTCGTGACCAAGGCGCCGCCGAGGGACCGCGAGGTCGAGGCCGCCAAGGCCAAGGCCCGCTCGGAAGCGCGCTTCGCGGCTTAGCTGGGTCCCGGCGCTCCGGCCCCGGCCCGGCCGAGGAACTCGGCGAGCAGCCGTTCGACCGTCTCCGGCGCGTCGGCGTAGGGCCAATGCCCGCTGGCCGGGAGGACGTGGACGTCGGCTGAGGGGAAGGCCCGGCGCTGCTCCTGGGCGAAGCTGGAGGAGAGGTAGGGGTCGTGTTCTCCCCAGACCACCAGAGCCGGGATGTCGAGGGGGCGGAAGAGCCCGATCAGGCCCTCCGACATCGCCCCCGGGTCGTCGGTCGCCCGGTAGAGCTTCAGCACCGCCCGCCGGGTGCGGCGGTCGTAGTGGTCGTACATCGTTTCGACGAACTCGCGGGGCAGGCCGCGCGGCTCTTTGCCGTTGATCATGAAGCGGAAGAAGGGGCGGGTGGCGGTCGCCTGCAGCAGCTCGCCGACGACCGGGGTGCGCCAGGCCCGGGCCAGGCTGTGCCAGCGGTAGCCCGGCATCAGGCCGGTGTCGATCAGGGTGATGCTGGCCAGCGCCCCCGGGTTCATCATCGCCCAGACCAGCCCGATCGGGCCGCCGAAGTCGTGGATCACGAGGTGGACACGCTCGATCCCCAGCTCCGCCAGCGCTTCGCCGACGAAAGCGGCGTAGCTCGGGACGTCGTGAACGAAGCCGTCGGGGGCGATCGTCTCGCCGAAGTCGGGCAGGTCGAAGGCGACCGCCCGCTTGCCGGTTCCGGCCGCGGCGCCGACCAGCCGCTCCCAGTCGTCAGCCGAGCCGGGATTGCCGTGGACGAAGACGACCGCCTCGGCGGCGTCCACCGGACCTGCCTGTGCCAAACGGGTGCGGGTGCCGCCGACGAGCAGGGTGGTGCGCTCGACCGTCGCGCTCATCGGGCGAGGGCGTGGCGGGCGTTGACCACGACCGCTCGCGAGACCAGCCGCGGCAGCGCCCGGCCCGGCCCGATCTGCCGCGTTCCCATGCTGTCGAGGACGGTCGCCGCCTCCGGGTCGCGGGCGGCGGCGGACCAGATCATCCGCTCGCCCGGGTTGAAGCGCCTGCCGGTCGAGTAGTCGTGGATGAAGAAGGCGTGCCCCCGCAGCTCCTTCGCGTGCCGGCGCCGGTAGCGCCTCAGGCCCTTCTCCAGCGGCTCGTCGCCCCGGAGCGCGGGGAGGACGCTGTCGCAGAGCCACTCGGCCGACTGGAATGCCCAGCCGCATCCCACCCCGAACAGCGGGTCGGTGGCGAGCGCCGCGTCGCCGATCAGCGCCAGCCCGGGCGCCACCGGCCTGCGCATCCGGTTGGTCATGTCGACCTTCCCCATCGGCGGGGCGACGAGGCGCCCCTCGCGGATCGGTGGCGCGTCGGGGACGTTGGCGATGAAGTCGACGAGAGCCCGGGAGGGGTCGCTTTTGAACTGGGGCAGCCAGTCCTTGGTCGGCATCGCGGCGTAGAAGGTGAGGCCGTTGTCGGTGGGGAAGCCCGCCGCCCACTGCGGATCGAGGAACCAGGCAGTCGCGTCCGGTGCGTAGGGGGGCGCGCCCCCCTCGAAGTAACCGCCGTAGGCGAAGCGGTTGTGGGGCCGGGTCCTGGTCGGCACCCGGGAGAGCTCGGCGACCCGCGAGTCGCGACCGTCGGCGCCGATCGTCAGCCGGGCGCGGATCTCCCGCTCCTCGCCCTCGGGGCTGCGAACGGCGACGCCGGCAAAGCTCCCGCCCTCCTCGAGCAGCTGCTGCGCCGTCCAGCCGAGCATCGGCTCGACGCCGGGCGTCCCGGCGGCGGTCGAGCGCAGCAGCGGGTCGAGGACTTCGCGGCGGAGGTTGAGACCGCGGGCCGCGCGTCCCGCCGGCGCTTCGATCCAGCCCCACTGGGTCCACATGTGGATCTGGGGCCGCTTGGCGCCGGCCGCCTCCATCTCCTCGAGCAGGCCCAGCCGTTCGATCGCCGGCACCCCCGAAGCCTGGATGAAGTGCGAGCAGATGCGCTTGTAGGCATTCGGGTCGGGCTGCTTCTCGACCAGCGCCACTCGGTGGCCGGCGCGGCCGAGCTGGATCGCGGTGGCGCAGCCGGCGAGGCTGGCGCCGACGATGACGGCGTCGTAGGGGGCGGTCGCTTCGGGGGAATCGATCTGGGACATTTTCGGCCTCCCGCCGGTTCATTTCCTATCGTACGTCCCGTACTATACGCCTCGAAGCATGAAAGACAAACCGATCAAGCTCACCGGCAACTCCTACGCGCTCATGGCGATGCTCCAGGAGTTCGGCGAGATGACCTCCTACGGCATCAAACAGGCGATGGAGAGCACGATCCAGAACTTCTGGCCGGTCCCCCACACCACCGCCTACGAGGAGCCGGCCCGCCTCGCCGCCGCCGGCTACCTCGCTGCCCATCAGGAAAAGGGAGGACGCCGCCGCCGCGTCTACTCGCTCACCGACCGCGGGCGGGAGGTGCTGGCGGAGTGGGCCGCCGACCCGGATGCGACCCCGCCGCAGCTGCGCGACGAAGCGATCCTGAAAGTGTTCGCTGGCGCCGATCCAGAGGCCCTGCACGACGCGCGCGTCGCCTTCCACCGCGAGAAGCTGGTCGAGCTGCGGGGGTACCTGAACCTGGCCCGGGCCGGCAAGGGGTTCGGCCGCTCGGAGCGCACCCTGCTGGGCGGTGTCGCCTACCACCAGAAGATGCTGGAGGCGATCGAGATGGTGGCCGCCGAGAGGAGGGGCGGGGAGAACTAGTTTGCTAGACTAATTATCAAGGCTAACTAGTGATGACCAAGGTCGACATCCCTCTCAGCGAGCGCGCCGCGCACCTGCGCACGGCGATCGTCCGCACCGCTCGCCGCCTGCGCCAGGAGGCCGCGGCGGAGACCTCCGGCCTGACGCCCACCTCGGTCGCGGCGCTGGCGACGATCGAGCGCCACGGGCCGATGACCCCGAGTGAGATCGCCGAGATCGAGCGGGTCAAGCGCCCGACTATCACCCGCACCCTCCGCTGCCTCGAACGCGAGGGGCTGGTCGACCGCACGCCCGATCCCGCCGACGGCCGCAGCTCCCTGGTCAGCGTCAACCGCAGCGGTCGCGAGCGGCTGCGGCGGCTGCGCGGTCGCAAGAACGCCTACCTGGCGCGCCGCATGCGCGACCTCACCGAGGAGGAGGTCGAGACGCTCGAGCGCGCCGCCGAGATCCTCGACCGGATGCGGGAGAGTGACCGAGGGTGAGCGCCGCCCTCCGCCACTCGTTCAACTCGCTGGAGGTCCCCAACTACCGCCGCTACTTCGCCGGCCAGCTGATCTCCCTCTCGGGGACCTGGATGCAGACGGTCGCCGCGATCTGGGTGATCCTGACCCTGACCGACAGCGGCGTCGCCGTCGGCCTCACCACCGCCCTGCAGTTCCTGCCGATGCTGCTGATCGGCGCCTGGGGCGGGCTGCTCGCCGACCGGATCCCGAAGCGGCGGCTGCTGATCGCGACCCAGGCGCTGATGGCGATCCCGGCGATCGGCCTCTTCGCCGTCACCGCGACCGGGGTCGTCACCCCCTGGATGGTCTACCTCGCGGTCTTCGCGATGGGCTCGGTCAACGCGATCGACAACCCGACCCGGCAGAGCTTCGTGATCGAGATGGTCGGCCCCGACCGGGTCGTCAACGCGGTCAGCCTCAACAGCGTCATCGTCCAGGCGGCGCGGATCGTCGGCCCGGCGATCGCGGGGCTGATGATCGCCACGGTTGGCGTCGTCCCCTGCTTCGGTCTCAACGCTCTCACCTTCGTGGCGATGATCTTCGCCCTCTGGCGGATGGACCCGAGCCGGCTGCAGGCGGCGCCGGTCGCCCCGCGTGAGCCGGGGGCGATCCGCGCCGGCCTCCGCTACGTCCGCGCCACCCCGGAGCTGCTGGTGCCGCTGGCGCTGATGGCGCTGGTCGGCACCCTCGGCTTCAACTTCCAGGTGGTGCTGCCGCTGCTGGCCAAATTCAGCTTCGAATCCGGGGCGATGACCTATGCCAGCCTGGTCACGGCAATGGCGGTCGGCTCGATCGCCGGCGCCCTCGTCAACGGCCACCACGGCCGCACCGGTCCGCGGCTGATCGCCGGCGGTGCGCTCGCCTTCGGCGCCTCGGCCCTCCTGGCGGCGGCGATGCCCAGCCTCGCCCTCGAGGTGGTGATGCTCGCCCTCCTCGGCGCCGCCTCGGTCACCTTCGCGGCAACCATCAACTCCACTCTCCAGCTGGCCGTCACCCCCGAGATGAGAGGCCGGGTGATGGCCCTCTACTCCGTCGTCTTCCTGGGCAGTACCCCCATCGGGGGCCCTCTGGCCGGCTGGCTGGCCGAGTCCTACGACCCCCGAGCAGCCCTCGCCCTGGCCGGCGCCTCCGGCCTGGCAGCAGCCTGGGCAGCCCACATCAGCTTCGCCCGGATCAAGGGCCATTACGAAGAACCGTCTGCCGAGCAGGCGGTGGTTTAGGCCGGTTTGGGGTTGTGGTGGCGTGGGGGAGGGACGGGTGCCCCTCTCCCTTCCTGGGTTCCTCGCCTCTGAGTAAGCCGTCTCTCGCCAACTGGTCTGTGCGAGGAACAGGACGCCGGGCGGGAGAGGGGCACCCGTCCCTCCCTCTCGGCAGTTAGTGGCAGCACGACCTAGGACATTGGTTCCTTGAGGTCTCTGGGAGACCGAAAGGAACCACGGCTTCCAGATCCTCAGGGACCAGCCGATCCCGTGGTTCCTTTGTCCTCCCCTGGCGGACAAAGGAACCGCGACATCTGCGGTAGACGGCACGACCGGATCTCCTGGTTCCTTTGTCCTGGGTATCCGGACAAAGGAACCACGAGTTGCCTTCGTCCCTTTGCTGTCTGGCGGGGCTCGATCGTCGGAGGGTGGCGGTGGGGGTGCCCCGGGTGCTCGGCATGGAGCCGGGCCGGCAGCGCCTGGGGCGTCAGCAGATGGCGCTTCTCCCGGCGGAGGTGCTCCTGGGGCGCCCCCACCGGCGCCCTCCCAACCCAAACGCTGCGAACTCCGGGGGAGAGGCACGAGATCCTCTCCCCCGGAAACAGATGAGGCCGATCAGCCGATGTAACCGGCCGATTCGAGGTATGCCGCAGCAGCCTGCTTGGGCGTTTCCTTTTCGAGTTCGACCCGAGCATCGAGCTCCTGCATGACCTTGAGGTCGAGCCCTTCCTGCACCTGCAGGATCGTCTCTTCGTAGTCCGGACCCGCGTCTTCGGCCACCTTCTGGGTGGTGACGAAGATGATGTTGCCGGCCGGGAAGACTTCCTTGTCGTCTTCGAGGATGACGAACTTGTCGCTCTCGGCCGAGAGCTGCGGGTCGGTGGTGAAGAGGATCGAGAGATCGGCTTGACCTTTTTCCAGCACCGTGTAGCGGAGGCCGATGTCGACCGGGGTGAAGGACTTGAATTTCAGCCCGTACAGTTCTTCCAGGCCGGCCAGGCAGTCGATCCGCTGGCGACACTCGGGCGAGCCGTAGAGGGACAGTTTTTCGGAGACGCCTTCGAGGTCGGAGACCGTTTTCAGGTCATATTTTTCGGCGGTCTCGGTCGTCGTCCCGACCGCGTTGGCGCTGGCGAACGGCGTCGGTTCGAATGCTTCCAGGCCTTCCTTTTCGAATTCTTCGTTCGCCTTTTCCCAGGCTTCGTTGGCGTCGGCGGGCACTTCTTCGGGTTCGAGGCCGAAGAACGAGGTGAGGGCCGTGCTGGCGTACTCCGGGTAGCCGGAGATCTGCCCCGTCTTCACCGCCTTGCGAGCCACCGTTTCGGAGCCGAGGTTGAGCGCGCTCTTGACCTTGTAGCCGGCCGCGGTCAGGGCCTGGGCGTAGATTTCGCCGAGGATTTCCTGTTCGGGGAAGTTCTTCGAGCCGATCGTCAGGCTCACTTTGCCGTTGTCGGGATTGGAAACGATGGCGCCGGCCTCGCCGCCTTCGGTCGAGCCGGAGGTGGTGCTGTCGTCGCTGCTGCCGCACGCGGCGACGGCGAGCGTCAGCGCGAGCGCCGCGATCGCTGCAAGCAGCATGCGAAGTCGCGTCTGGTGGGTCCTCACTGGGTGCCTCCTCTTGGGGTGGTTTGAGTGGACGAGAGGTGAGTCGTTGTTACGCAGTCTTTACCTTCAGCCCGTCGGAAGTAAGGCGACGCTGCAGAAGGGCGAGCAAACCCTCGAGGGTGAGGGCCAGGACGGCGACGAGGATGGCGCCGGCGAGGCGCCCGTCGTCGCCGTAGATGGAGGCGTTGATGATGAAGTCGCCGAGGGTTTCCACGCCCGCCAGGGGAGCGATGGTCGCGGTGGCGACGATCGCGATCGTCGCGCCCCTGATGCCGCCCATCACGGTGGGGACGGCGAGGGGCAACTCGACCTTGCGGATGATTTCGAGCTCGCTCATCCCCATCCCGCGGGCGGCGTCGACCGTTGCCCGGTCGACCTGCCGCACGCCCACGTAGGCGTTGGTGAGGATCGGCGGGATCCCGAGGATCGCGAGCGCGGGCGCGACGGTCACCAGGCCGACGCCGATCAGTGCCGCGACCAAGGCGATGACGGCCAACTCGGGGATGGCTCGGCCGCCGTTGGCCAGCCCGACCAGGATGAATTCCCCCTTGCCCTTGTGGCCGAGGTAGAGCCCAAGCGGGAGGGCGACGACGAGCGCCAGCGCCAGCGCCAGCACCGTCACCTCGAGTTGATTCAGCGTCAGTTCCATCGCCTGCTCGAAACCACCGACCTTCTGGCCCCCGGTGACGTTCGAGGTCTGTTCGCTGAAGATGAATTCGATCGCGCCCCCTAAGGAGGAGAGCGGCAGGGACCCGGTCACGTCTGCCTCGCCTTTCGCCACGGGGTGGTCAGCCGTTGCACCGTCAACAGCACCAGGTCGAAGAGCAGTGCCATGAGAAGCACGATTGCCAGCGCGATGAAGATGCTGGTCGGGAAGGTCAGGTTGCCGCCGCCGTAGATCTGGGTGCCGAGCCCGCCGCCGCCGATGAAGACCGCCAGGGTCGCGATCGCGATCGTGCTGACGACGGCGATGCGCAGCCCGGCGATGATCTCCGGGGTCGCCAACGGCAGCTCGACCCGCCAGAGGATCTGACGGTCGGTGTAGCCCATGCCGCGCGCCGCCTCCTTCGCCGAGCTCGGGACGTTGTCCAGGCCCAGCATCGTGTTGCGGTAGATGATCTGCAGCGTGTACGCCGCGAGGGCGATGATCGCGGTGTCTTTGCCGATACCCGTGACCGGCAGCAGCAGGAAGAAGAAGGCGATGCTGGGGATCGTGTAGAGGACGCCGGTCGCGCCGAGCAGGGGCGGCTGCAGCCATTTGCGCCGATGGGCGAGCAGGGAGAGGGCGAAGGCGACCGCGAAGCCGAGCAGCAGCGAGATCAGCACCAGTTCCAGGTGCTGCACCGTCGGCGTGCCGAAGCGGTCGATGTTTTCCCTCGCCCAGTCGAAGCAGAAGACCTCGTTCGGTTTCGCCTGGCAGGGCAGCGTGTCGCTGCTGCGTTCTTTGAAGAAGTCGCTGCCGACTTCGCCCGCAGCAGCCAGCAGCAGGGGGCTATTCATGCGGCCGCTCCACGGCCGGGTGCTCGTCGCTCTTCGCCTCCGGCGATTTGAGGAACTCGGAGATGATCTCGACCGAGAGGACGCCGATGATCCGTCGCTGGTGGTCGACCACGGGCGCGTACTGCGCCTCACCCTGCAGCAGGTCGGCGAGGGCGTCGCGCATCACGTCGTCGAGCTCGAGCACCGGCCCCAGCGGCGAGTCCGGCCGCTGCGGGACGACCTCGGCGGTGAGGTCGCGCTCGCTGAGCCAGCCCAGCGGCCGCCGCTCGCTGTCGACCAGCAAGGGGTAGGCGACTTCGACGTCGGGCGAGGCCAGCTTCGCGCGCACCTCCGAGCTCGCCTGGCCGACGTGCGCCAGCGGCGCCTCCCAGAGGTCGATGTCGCGGACCCGCATCAGCGCCAGCCGCTTCAGCGCCCGGTCGGCGCCGACGAAGTCCTCGACGAACTCGTTGGCCGGCGCCATCAAGAGCTCCGCCGGGGTCGCGTACTGCTCGACCCGGCCGCCCTCGCGCATGACCGCGATCCGGTCGCCCATCTTGATCGCCTCGTCGATGTCGTGGGTGACGAAGAGGACGGTCTTGCGGATCTCCGCCTGGAGGCGGAGGAACTCGTTCTGCAGGCGCTCGCGGTTGATCGGGTCGATCGCGCCGAACGGCTCGTCCATCAGCATCACCAGCGGGTCCGCCGCCAGCGCCCGCGCCACCCCGACCCGCTGCTGCTGGCCGCCGGAGAGCTGGGCCGGGTAGCGGTCGCCGAGCTCGGGGTCGAGCCCGATCAGCGCCAGCAGCTCCGCCGCCCGCTCGCGGGTCCGCTCCTTCTTCCAGCCGAGGAGCTGGGGGACGGCGCCGATGTTCTCGTTGATCGTCCGGTGCGGGAAGAGGCCGATCTGCTGGATCACGTAGCCGATCTCCCGCCGCAGCTGGGCGGGCTCGCGGTCGCGGACCGAGCGGTCGCCGATGAGGACGTCGCCGGAGGTGATCTCGACCGTGCGGTTGACCATCCGCATCGCCGTCGTCTTGCCGCAGCCCGACGGGCCGACGAGGACGCAGATCTCGCCCGCCGGCACCTCCAGGGTGAGGTGGTCGACGGCGGGCCCGGAGGCGCCGGGGTAGACCTTGGTCGTCTCCTCGTAGCGGACCGAGGAGGCTGCCGGGGCGTCGCTCACAGGCCCAGTCTCCCCGCCCGCTCGGCGGCGCGGGCGACTATTTCCTCCAGGCCGGGGACCTGGCCGTCGCGCATCAGGAGGCGGCCGGCGACCACGGTGGTGTCGACCACGGTGCCGGCGGCCGCGTAGACGAGGTTGGCGCTGAGGTCGCCGATCGCCAGCTCCGGCGCGTCGGGGCGGAGGAGGAGGAGGTCGGCCGGGGCGCCGGGCTCCAGCGGGGTGGTGCCGAGGCGCGGCGCGCGGGCTCCGGTGGCGACCGCCCAGGCCTCGGCGGCGTCGATCGCGGTCGGGTCGCCGGCCGCGTGCTTCTGGGCCAGGGCGAAGGTCTTCAGGTCGGCCAGCAGGTCGAGCGAGTCGTTGGAGCCGGCGCCGTCGGTGCCGAGCCCGACGGCGACGCCGGCACCCCGTGCCGCGGGGTGCGGGAAGACGCCGCCGACCGCGAGCTTCATGTTCGCCACCGGGTTGGTGACCACGGTGGCGCCGCGCTCGGCGACCAGGGCCAGCTCGTCGGGGTCGAGCCAGACGCCGTGGGCGAGGACGGTGCGCTCGCTCAGCAGGCCCAGCCGGTCGAGGTAGAAGGCGGGTCGCTCGCCGTGCGCGGCGAGGCAGTCCTGGACCTCTTTCTCGGTCTCCGAGAGGTGGATCTGGACCGGCAGGTCGCGTTCGGCGCTGAGCTCGCCGATCCAGCGCAGCGACTCTTCGCTGACCGTGTAGATCGCGTGGGGTGCGAGGGCGGGGGCGATCTCGGGTCCATACCCACTTAGGGCTTCCAATCCACGGTGTGCCGACTCGCGGAGCTGCCCGGGGCTGCCGTGGAGGTCGAAGAGCGGGGCGCCGATCGTCGCCCGGATCCCGGCGTCGGAGACCGCCCGTGCCGTCGCTCCCGGTTGCCAGTACATGTCCCAGAAGCGGGTGGTGCCGCTGCGCAGCATCTCGGCGCAGGCGAGTCGCGCGCCCCAGTAGACGTCCTCGTCGTCGAGCTTCGCCTCGACCGGCCAGATCTTCTCTTCCAGCCACGGCATCAGCGGCAGGTCGCCGCCGGAGCCGCGGAAGAGGGTCATCGCCGCGTGGGTGTGGCCGTTGACCAAGGGCGGCACCAGGTGCGCCCCGCCGGCGTCGATCGTCTCGTCTCCCGGCGCGGGCGTGATCTCGGGCCCGATCGCCGCGATCATCCCGCCCTCGCACCGAACCCCGACCCGCGCCCCATCCATCAGCGCATCCGTCACCGCCAAGGTCATCGCGTGGTTCCTTTGTCCGGAATGACAGGACAAAGGAACCACGACTCCTGCGACCTCATCGGCCCACCGCCCCGAGGCGCGGCAGCACGGCCTCCAGGCCCTCGCGCAGCCGCTCGGCGTTGATCAGCCGGTCGGCCGCCATCCCGGCGGTGCTGACCGCCTCCTCGGCGAGGCCGTTGGCGAGGTTGTCGACGACGCAGAGCGCGGCGTAGTCGAGGCCCAGCTCACGGGCGACCACGCACTCGGAGGCAATCGTCATCCCGACCACGTCGGCGTGTTCGGCCATCAGCCGGATCTCGGCCGGGGTCTCGAAGCGCGGGCCGCGCGCCTGCCAGTAGACGCCGCCGTCGCGCGGCGCCTGGCCGCCCTCGCTCCAGGCGGCGATCACTTCCCGGCGCCATCCCGGCGCGAATCCGGGCGCGGAGTGGGCGCGCTGGTCGTCGAAGGTCGAGTCGCCGAGGTTGAGGGCGATGAAGTCGCCGGGGCAGACCAGGGCGCCGACGCCGAGCTGATCCGGTTTCAGCGAGCCGACCGAGCCGATCGCCAGCACCCGGTCGCAGCCCTGCTCGAGCAGCGGCCGCAGGCTCGCCTCGTGGTCGATCAGGTGGGGGAGGACGAAACCGTCGGCGCCGTGGCGCTGGACGATCGCCGCCCCCTGCGCCGCCGCCGCGGCGGCGATCTCCTCGCCGCCGGGGCCGAGGGCGTTGCTGCCGAGGATCACCGCCAGCCTTCCCATCGGCCGATCCTATGCGCCGCGATGCGCCTTGAAAGCCGCCGCTGCCTCGTCGTGGTCGACGATCGGCTCCGGGTAGTCGAGGCGCCCGAATCCCTGCGCCAGCCAGGGCCGGAGGATCTCCTTCCGGCCGAGCGACTCGAGCTCGGGCAGGTAGCGCCGCACGTACTCGCCATCGGGGTCGAAGCGCTGCGCCTGGCGCAGCGGGTTGAGCACGCGGTTGGGCCGGGTGTCGTTGCCGGTTCCCGCCACCCACTGCCAGTTGCCGGCGTTGTTGGCGATCTCGCCGTCGCTGAGCAGGTCCCAGAAGTGCCAGGCCCCCTCGCGCCAGTCGATGTAGAGGTCCTTGCAGAGGAAGGAGGCGACGGTCATCCGCGCCCGGTTGTGCATGAAGCCCTCCTCGGCCAGCTGCCGCATCGCCGCGTCGACCAGCGGGTAGCCGGTGCGGCCCTCGCGCCACGCTTCGAGCGCCCGCTTCGAGCGCGACCAGCGGTCGCGGCGCGGCCGGTAGTCGCGCTCGGGGAAGGAGGGGGTCGCCGCCAGGACCTGGTGGTGGAAGTCGCGCCAGCAGAGCTGCCGCACGAAGGCCGCCCCGCCCCGCCGCTCGCCCGCCTCGCGGGCCAGCGCCAGCGGCGAGACGCAGCCCCAGCGCAGCGGTGCGCTGAGCCGCGAGGTCGCGTCGCCCGGCAGGTCGTCGTGGCGAGCGTCGTAGTCGGCGATCCCGTCGCGGAGGAAGGCCCGCATCAGCTTCCGCCCCTCGGCCTCGCCCCCGGGCAGGCGCCGCGGCGACGGCTGGCCGTCGACCAGCGAGTCGAGCGACGGCAGCCGGCCGCCCTTCAGCCTCGACGGGGCCTCGAGCCTGCGCGGGGCGCCGAGCTGCCGCCGCCACGGCAGCCCGCTCCACGACCGGTGGTAGGGGCTGAAGACCTTGAAGTGATCGCCCCCCGCCGGCGTCACCGCTCCCGGCGGCACCACGGTCACCCCCGGGTGGGCGGTGAACTCGATCCGCTCCTCCGCGCAGGCGCGCGCCAGCCGCTCCTCCCGCCGCCGCGCATAAGTGCTCCAGTCGGCGCTGACGTGCAGCTGCGCGGCACCGCACTCGCGCGCCACCGCGACCGCCTCCCGCACCGGGTCGCCGTGCCGCACGTACAGCCGCGCGCCCAGCCGCCGCAGCCGCTGGTCGAGGTCGCGCAGCGCCTCGAGCATGAAGGCGACCCGGTTCGGCGCCGCGAACCGCGACCCCAGCAACCGCTCGTCGAAGACGAACAGCGGCACCGTCCGCTCCGCCTTCGCGGCCGCCGTCAGGGCGGGATGGTCGTGGACGCGAAGGTCTCGGTTGAAAAGGACGAGCGCGGTTTCGATTCCCGTATGTTGCGGGAATGCAACGGGACGTGACGGAGAGGCACACTCAAGGGCGCGATTCGGGGCGCGAAGAGACCGAGGAGGAACGCCTCGACCGCAACCTCTCGGAGATGCTGCAGGAGCTGCGCGTCGCCCTGCCCGGGGTCCAGGTCCTCTTCGCCTTCCTGCTCGCGGTTCCGTTCCAGCAGGGATTCGAAAAGATCACCAGCTTCCAGAAGGACGTCTATTTCGGGACGCTGATGTGCACCGCGATCTCGGCGGTGCTGCTGATTTCCCCGACCGCCTACCACCGGCTGACCTTCCGCTACCAGCAGAAGCGCCGGCTGGTCTACTACTCCAACCGCTTCTCGATCGGCGGGCTCGTCTTCCTGGCGCTGGCGATGACCGGCGCGATCACGCTGGTCACCGACTTCCTCTTCGGCACGGTCGCGACCGTGATCGTCACCGCCCTGACGGTGCTGGTCTTCGCGACCTTCTGGTTCGGGCTGCCGCTGCAGCGCCGGGTCAGGCTCGCGGTTGACCAGGAGCCTCTAGGGAAGCCCGAAGCCGACTGAGCTCATCCCCGAGGCGGTCGAGGAAGGGCAGCTCGGGCGCCTTCTCGCGCAGCAGCCCCAGGTCCTCTTCCCAGATCTCGAGCTTGAGCTCGACCGGGACCTTGAATTCGTCCCGCACCGCGTCGCCTTCGGCGGCGTGGGCATCGCGCAGGGTGGTGACGTTGGTCAGCTTGTCGGCGCCGTAGATCGCCAGCGCGTCGCCGCTTGCCGCCGCGACCCGTTCGCGGTGCTCGGCCTTGCGCTGGCGGTAGGAGTCGATTGCTTCGTCGTCGGTGAGGGCGCCGATCAGACCGCCGACCTCGTCGCCGAACTGCTCCCGCAGCTCCTCCAGCGTCGCCTCGGAGTCCTCGACCACGTCGTGCAGCAGGGCCGCGGCCAGCACCTCGTCGCGGTAGCCGTGCTCGTCGAGCAGCGCCGCCACCCGCATCGGGTGCTCGACGTAGGGCATGCCGCCGCTGCCGTTGCGGATCTGGCCGGCGTGGGAGGAACGCGCCTGGGCGAGTGCGCTGCGCACCAGCGGCGAGCGCTCCGCGGCTGCCTCGATCCTCTCGGCCGGGGACACGCCGCCAGGGTAGATGATCGGTTGCTCAGGCAGGCGCCGCGGCTCGCGCCGGCAGCTCGTACTCGGCCCGCTCGGCCGCCAGCTCCAGTGTCGCGGGGTCGCCGCCCAGCGCCACCCACTGCTCCCGCGCGTCAGCCGCGAGGCTGTCGAGCTGCTCGTCGGAGTGGAGCGGATCGTGGTGGAAGAGGACGGTGCGCTCGGCGCCGGTCCGGCGCGCGAAGCTGAGTGCGTGCGAGGTGGCGGAGTGCCCCCAGCCGACGTGGTTGGGGTACTCGGCGTCGGTGTACTGGCCGTCGTGGATCAGCAGCGAGGCGTCGCGGGCGAGGGCGAAGCCGGAGATCCAGTCCTCCTCCAGCTCGTCGAGGTCGGCGCCCAGCGCCGGCTCGTGGTCGGGGATGTAGGCGAGCGAGGAGCCGCCGTCGTCGATCCGGTAGCCGAGGGTCGGCCCGCGGTGCGAGACCGAGGCGGCGCGGATCCGGGCCGAGCCGATCTCCCACTCGCTCTCCGGGCAGTGGCGAAAGGAGACGTCGCAGGGCAGCTCGCGGACCTCGACCGGGGAGAGCGGGGCGGAGATGTAGCGGGCGATGCGGTCGCGCAGCGAGGCCTCGGGCGAGGCCGGCCCCCAGATCACGATCTCGGTCTGCGGGCGGAAGGCGGGGGCGAAGAAGACCAGGCCCTGGATGTGGTCGAGGTGCAGGTGGGTGAGGAGGACGTGGAGCCGGGTCGGCTCGTCCGGCAGGGCGAGGCCGAGGCAGCGGATGCCGGTGCCGGCGTCGAGGGCCAGGATCGAGCCGTCGGCGAGGGTGACGCCGACGCAGGAGGTGTTGCCGCCGTAGCGGATGGTTTCCGGCCCCGGGGCGGGGATCGAGCCGCGCGTGCCCCAGAGCTTGACCTTCACGCCGGCAGCGCTCCGTTGCCGTTGCGCAGCGAGGGCCAGAAGACGGCGATCGCGCCCTGCGAGCCGTGCGCGGTGAGGATCGGGAAGGCCGAGACCTCGACCTCGTGCAGGGTTCCGACGGTCGAGCGGACGGTCAGCTCGGCGTGGGCCGGGCGGCCGGCGCGGACCGCGCGGACCAGGGGCAGGTCGTCGTAGGGGATCGGCTCGCCGCTCTCGTCGAAGGGGCCGAACAGCGAGCCCCACTCCTGGGGGCCGACGGTGCCGAGCTCCTCGAAGCGTTTGCCGAGCAGCATCCCGGCGGCCTCGTTGTAGAAGACCAGCAGGCCGCCCTCGTCGACCAGGAAGGCCGGCGTCGAGAGCGCCGACATCAGGTTCCGGGCAAGGATCAGCTCTAGGGGTCTCTGCGTCACAAATGACACTTTAGATCGTCAGATTTGAAATGCCAGGAGCCGGATTTCGCCGCAGAGAGCCAAGAACATGAAGGTTCGCTTTGTTAAGGCTTTGGAGGCGTGACTTTCGTCACTTAGAGATTCCGAAGCAGTTGGGAGGGGCGGGGAGGGGTGGGGTCCTCCAGGCACCCCTCGCTATGGCTCGGCGTTGAGTGCCTGGAGGACCCCACCCCTCCCCGCTGGCCTCGGCCTGCTCTTCCTGCTGGGTCAGCCGGCGGCTTCGGCGCTGCGGAGGCCGCCTTTGGCCCAGAGGGCGAAGAGGGCTGAGAGGGCCAGCCCGATTGCGAATGCCGCTCCTACGAGGACGGGGTCTCCTGAGATGAAGCCTCGGCCTGCCTCCAGCAGGGCGGTTACCGGGTTGATCGAGGCTACGGCGTGGATCCAGCCGCTCAGTAGGTCCAAGGGGACGTAGACGGGGGCCAGGAAGAGGATCAGGAAGACGGGGAACTGCATCAACGGGCCGCCCTGGATCGAGCGGACTCGCAGAGCCACTCCCGCTGCCCACATCGTCGCGGCGACGTTGATCAGGACCGCGAGGGCGTAGAGGGCGACGATTTCGCCGGCGCTGCCGCCGACTTCCATCCCGGCGATCAGCGCCACCGCGGTGAGGATCGCCCAGGTGAGGAAGGAGCGGAAGATCGCTGCCATCGCGTAGCCGAGGACGATGCCGCTGCGGTGGCCGGCGGCGAGCATGTAGCGGCGGCCGAAGCCGGTCTCGAAGTCCCGCGCCATCGCGAAGCCGGTGAAGACGCCGCCGAAGGCGGCCGACTGCAGCAGCACGAAGACGAACTGGAAGGCGGTGTAGCCGCTGGGGAAGTCGAAGCCGGGGACGTCGCCGATCGCCGCCAGGCCGCCGGCGAAGGAGACGAAGAAGAAGAGCGGGAACAGCACCGCCGGGAAAAAGAAGGCGGGGTTGGTGAGGAAGTTGTGGATGCTGCGCCAGGCGACCGCGCGGGCGACCGAGATTCTGCCGGTGGGGCGGGGGCCGGCGGGGTTGGTCCCGGTCACGTGCGCACCAGCCTCGTCTTCAGGGCGCTGGTCGCGGCCGTCATCCCGAGGACGAAGATCGCCGCCGCGATCGCGAAGCCGAGCGCCAGGTCGCCGAGGTTCCAGCCTTCGATCAGGAGCGAGCGGAAGGCCTCCAGCAGGTAGGTGATCGGGTTGATGCTGGCGATGGTGTGGAACCAGTCGGTGGTCAGCAGGTCGAGCGGCAGCGCCATCGCCGAGAGGAAGAGGAAGACGAAGAAGACCGGGAAGAGCCCCTGGACCGCCTCGCCGGAGCCGAAGCGCAGCGCGGCGAAGAGGCCGATCGTGCCGAAGGCGACGGTGATCGAGACGGAGAGGGCGAGGATGACCAATGCCCCCGCCGGGCCGGCGGCGAGTTCGGCGCCGGCGATCAGCCCGACCGCCAGGTAGACGAAGGCCTGTACGACGCCGAGCAGGAAGGACCCCGCCAGCAGGCCGCTGAGCAGGGCGGCGCCGCGCAGCGGGGTGAGGGCGAGGCGGTTGAGGAAGCCGGTCTCGATGTCGCGGGCGAGGTCGGTGCCGGAGTTCATCACCGAGAAGAGGGCGCCCTGGATGAACGGCACCGCGAGGATGAAGGTCAGGTAGGAGTCGGTCGGGAAGCCGGGCAGGCTGGTCGCGTCTTTGAGTCCGCCGGCGTTGACCGCGAGCAGGAACATCGGGAAGACGAGGGCGGGGACGATCTGCGCCGGCTGGCGCATCGTGCGCAGGACCGAGCGGCGCGCGAGCTGGCCGACCTGGGTGCGGAGGGAACCGCTCATGCCGGGGCGGTCGCCTCCGTCTCGGCGCTCTCGGCTCCCTCCGCCTCGTCGGCGCCCTCGAGCGAGCGGCCGGTCTTGGCGAGGAAGACGTCGTCGAGCGAGGGTGCGTGCAGCTGCAGGTTCTCGATCGCGATCCCCTCCGAGTCGAGCGCTCGCACCACCTCGGCAAGCTGCGACTCGCCGCCTTCGAGGCGGACGGCGACGCCGCGCGGGGAGGAGCCGGCGGGCTCCCCGAAGCGCTCGAGGACGGTGGCCATGCGCTCGCGCTCGGATTCCTCGCGGGGGACGGCTTCGACCGTCGGGCGGCCGATCTCGGCCTTCAGCGCGGCCGGGGTTCCCTCGGCGACGATCTGGCCGTGGTCGATGATCCCGACCCGGTTGGCGAGCGCGTCGGCCTCCTCCAGGTACTGGGTGGTGAGAAAGACGGTGACGCCGTCCTCGGAGGCGAGGCGGGCGACCTCTTCCCAGAGCGCGGTGCGGCTCTGGATGTCGAGCCCGGTGGTCGGCTCGTCGAGGAAGAGGATCCGCGGCCGGTGGGCGAGTGCGAGCGCGAGGTCGAGCCGGCGCTTCATCCCGCCCGAGTAGCCGCCGACCTTGCGATCGGCCGCGTAGGCGAGGCCGACCCGCTCCAGCAGTTCGTTGCCGCGGGTTTCGCGCTCGCCCTTGCCGAGTCCGTGGAGGGCGGTCTGCAGCCGCATGTGCTCGCGGCCGGTCAGCAGCGGGTCAAGGGCGGCCTCCTGCAGGGCGGCGCCGATCGAGGCGCGGACCCTGGGCCCGTCCGCGACCACGTCGAAGCCGGCGACGCGGGCGCTGCCGGCGGTGGGAGGGAGGAGGGTGGTCAGCATCAGCACGGTCGTCGACTTGCCGGCGCCGTTGGGACCGAGGAAGCCGTAGATCTCACCCTGGGCCACCTCGAGGTCGATGCCGTCGACCGCCCGCGGGCCGTTCTTGAACTCACGGACGAGGCCCTCGACCTCGATCCCGCCAGCCGCTGCGCTGCCGTCCATGCATCCCCTCCAGTTGCTTGCCTCTCTCAATATTTGAGGTTATCAACTATTGAGGTACAATAAATTTATGGCCGTCAAGGGAGATACCGCGCGGGAGACCTGGGGGCTGCTCTCCGGGCTCGTCTACCCGCCGCCGTTCCTCTCGATCGCGCGCGAACACGATCTCCGGCCCGCGACCTTCGGCGCCCTGCGCGTGCTCGGCGAGCCGCGGACGATGGGCCAGCTGGCGGAGTTGCTGCACTGCGACAACTCGAACGTGACCGGCATCGTCGACAACCTCGAAGACAAGAACCTCGCCGTGCGCTTCCCCTCCGAGGTGGATCGCCGCATCAAGGTGGTCGAACTCTCGGTCAAGGGAGAAAAGCTCCGCAAGCGGTTGATGGAGGAGATGGCGAAGCCACCGGACTGGGTTCGGTCACTCCCCGATAAAGACCGCCGGGCCCTGCGCGACATCCTCCAGCGCGCGGTCGCCGCCGAAAACCCATAGAACTCCCGGTCCGTGAAGGAGCGGACCCGCACCTACAGCCTGGCGATGGCGGTCAACCGGCCCGTGGCCTGGTGGGGCCGTCTCCAGGTCGAGGGCGCGGAGACCCTCCCCGAGAGCGGCCCGCTGCTCCTCGTCGGCAACCACGACAGTCACTGGGACCCGGTGATGGTCGGGATCGCCGCCCGCAAGCGGCGCCAGATCCGCGCCCTGGCCAAATCCGACCTCTGGAAGGTCCGCGGCCTCGCCCCGATCCTCAACGGCATGGGGCAGATCCCGATCCAGCGCGGCAAGGGCGACAAGGAGGCGCTGGCGCGGGCGATCGAGACCCTGCAAGCCGGCGCCTGCATCGGCGTCTTCCCCGAGGGCACCCGCTCCAAGGGCAAGGTTCTGCGAGCGCGCAGCGGCATCGGCCGCCTCGCTCTCGAGGTGCCGGGGACCCACGTCAGCCTGGTCGCGATCGAGGGCACCCCCGACCTCACCGGATTCCCCCGCCGCCCGCGGCTTCGCATCCGTTTCTTCGATCCCGCCTCCGGTCAGCCCCGCCCCGGCGAGGACCCCGGCGAGCTCTCCGCCCGCCTCCTCGCGGAGATCCGCGCTCTCGTCCCACCCTCGCTCAGCTACCGCAAGCGCGCCAAGCTCAGCGCCGTCGCCGAGGACTGACGGCGCGGCGGACCCGGTCCAGGACTGCGGCGCGTTCGCCGTGGATCTGGCTCCAGGTGACCCGCAGCACCCGGTAACCGGCCGCGGCCAGGAACTGGTCGCGGCGGCGATCGCCCTGGAAGGCGGTCGGCGTCTCGTGCGTCTCCCGCCCGTCGGTTTCGACGATGACCGAAGCCGCCTCCCAGAGGAAGTCGACGAGGAAGCGCTCGCCATCGATGTGCAGCCAGGCGTTGACCTGGGGGCGAGTCAGACCCAGCTCCAGCAACTCCGGCAGGACCAGGGTCTCGAAGTCGCTGCGCACGTCCGGCGGCTTGCCGTCCTTGGTCCGGTAGGGGACCAGCGCCAGCTCGAGCCTCTTCAGCCCTCGCCTGCCCTTGGCGTTGTGGATCGCGAGGTCGACCGCCTGCACGTCGAGCCGCTTGCGGATCGCGGCGCGGCCGACCGTCTTCCGCAGCGTGTCCAGCCTCACGATCCCGGCCAGATCGACCAGGGTGCGAGCCGGCGTCGTCACGGCCAGGCCGTGACGAGCTTCGATCTCCTCCTGCGCTGGGTAGCGGCAGCGCCGGCAGCGGATCCCGTCGATCTTGCGACCGGCCTCGACTGGAACGGTGACGTCGATGAGGCGGGGCCAGTCATCCCAGAAGCGATACAGCGCCGCAGCGGTGCCGTGCGAGATCACCGCTCCTTCCCCGCAGGCAAGCAGCGCCGCCCGCAGATGGGTCACCCGCGAGGCCGAACGATGCCCCACCGCATAGACCCCGCGGTGCACGCGATGCAGCGTGTTCGTTTGCGCGCGCTCCGCAGCCCGCCGTCGAGAGACGCCCTCGTCTCTCAGCTGATCAAGCGAAACCACTCCACCTTGTGCCGTTGCCTTATCCGCGATCCGTCCTTGCGAATCTGCCTTCCTGCTCCTGCGGTTCCTTTGTCCTGACATGCAGGACTTAAGAACCAGGCGATCCGATCTCTCCCCCCACGCCGACACTCATGGTTCCTTTGTCCGGATATAGAGGACAAAGGAACCATGCGATGGAAGGGCTCAGTCCTCCGGCTCTTCGCCGTTGGGCTGGAGGGCGTACCACTCCTCGCCGAACTGGTCGATGTCGTTGCCGTTGGCTTCGCCTGGCCTCTGGTCCCCGACGTAGGTGTAGAGCGGCCAGCCGTTGTAGGTGACCTGGATGGTCCCGTCCTTGCGCTTGGTCGTGCCCAGCATTCCCGCCTGGGCGCCGCCTTCGGCCTGTGGTTCGCCGTCGGTCAGCAGCGGGGGCCAGGCCCCGGCGCATGCCCCGTAGCAGGAGGACCTGCCCCCCTGGTCCTTGTGGAAGTCGTAGAGGGTGAGGCCTTGCGCGGTTACCAGGACCGTGCCGAGGTTGCCGACCTCTGCCGCCGAGACCACGCCGGTGCCGCCCGAGCTTCCGCCCGGGGCCGGCTTCGTCTCCGGGCTGGTCGAGTCGTTTCCGCCGCCACCGCCGCCCTTGCCGCCGTAGGCGCCGCCCGAGCTGCTCGAGTCGCCGCCGCCGCAGCCGGCGACGGCGATCGCCAGCACCGCCAGCAGAGTCAGCGCATAGGTCATCCGTCTCACGTCGATTCCTCCTTGCTTTTCGTGTCGAGGGCCGCGACCGGCGAGTTCACCGGCGCGACGAAGGTCTGCTTGCCGGCGTGGACGACGAGCGCCCGGGTCCGCGAGAGGTCGAGCGCCGAGCTGAGCACCGCGTCGGAGTCGTCGCCCCAGCGGTAGCGGAAGGTCCCGGCGGGATAGGTGACGCCCTTCGGCCCGCGCAGCGCCACTCGGCAGAGCGTCCCCGACTCGACTCCGTGCACGTACATGCGGATCTCGGTGCCGTAGGAATGCGGCGTCAGGGTCGCGTCGATCTTGACCCCGGCCGGCAGGGACGCGAACTCGACCTGCTGCGCGGGATCCGATTCGCCGCCTCCAAGTACGAAGATCAGGAGGACGGCCGCGGCGAGCGCCGCGGCCGCGCCGCCCAGCGCGACGCCACCGAACCGGCGCCGCTGTTGCCGCTTGCGCGCCCGGCCCTTCTCACCCTCGATCGTCGCCGCGATCCGCTGCCCCAGCTCCGCCGGTGGCACCGGTGCCGACTCGAACCGCGCCGGGTCGGCGTGGGGCAGCATCCGCGCCACGGGGACGAGCTCGGCGAACTCTGCCCGGCACTCGTCGCAGCCCTCGAGGTGCGCCTCCAACCCCAGCCGCTCGGCCCCTTGCAGGTGGCCCAGCGCATGGGCGCCCAGCAGCTCCCGCCATTTCCGGCATCCCTCAGTCTTCATAGCCCATCTCCTCGAGCACCACCCGCAGCGCCCGCAGTCCGTAGTAGACGCGGCTCTTCACGGTCCCCTCCGGCACCCCGAGCTCTGCCGCCACCTCGGCGTAGGGCCGGCCGCGGTAGTACGTCTCGACCAGCACCCGGCGGTGGTCCTCGCCGATCCGCCGCATCGCCTCCTCCACCTGCCAGGCGACAAGCGCCTCCTCCAGCGGCTCGACGCTCGGCTCGACCCCGCCCTCGGCGACCCCCGGTCGCACCGCCCGGGCCCGGCCCAGGTCGATGACGACGTTGCGGAGGATCGCGAACAGCCAGGTCCGCAGCGAGCCGATCTTCGGGTCGAAGCGCTCGCCCGCCCGCCAGGCGCGGACGAAGGTCTCCTGGACCGCCTCTTCGGCCAGCCCCGCGTCCCCCAGCGAACGAACCGCGAAGCCGTACAGCTCACCGGCGTGGGCCGCATAGGCCTCGCGGACGTCGCGTTCGCGGCTGAGCGCACCCCGGGTCGAAGTCCCCAATTGGATCATCCGACCCGGCATACGCTCCCCGGCAATGCCGGGTTCAAATTCCTCTCAGGAGAGCCCTATTCGAGTTTTCCGATCTTGAAGATTTTCGTCCCGCAGTCCGGGCAGACACCCTGGATCGCCGGACGACCGTTCTTCATCGTCACCTGTTTGGCGTCTTTGATCTCGACCTTCTTCCGCTCTTTGACGCAGTAACCCTCAGGCATGAAGGGGCCCTCCTTTCGTTGCCGCTTCGCGACAAATCTCGCCTTGCGGGCGAGGTGGATTGAGGCGAATGTAACGCAGGTCCATGACGCTCAGGCGAGATATTGTGCGGATTCGCACGAAACGCCGGCATCGCCCGTCAACTACCCTGCTGCCGCAGTCGCAAGCCCTTCCCAAGCCTTCAAGGAGATAAGGAATGCCCGAAGCAGTCATCGTCGACACCATCCGCACGCCGATCGGCCGTGCCTTCAAGGGGTCGCTGGCCCAGTTGCGGCCCGAGGAGACGGGCGCCTTCGTGGTCGACCAGCTGCTCGAGCGCAACCCGGGCGTCGACCCCGCCCTGATCGAGGACGTCTTCTGCGGCGTCGGCATGCCGCAGGGCCTGCAGGCCTTCAACATCGGCCGCATCATCTCCCTGCTCAGCGAGAAGCTGCCGCAGGAGGTCAACGGGGTCACCGTCTCCCGCTACTGCTCCTCCAGCCTCGACGCGATCCGCCACGCCGGCAACGCGATCAAGGCCGGCGAGGGCGACGCCTACCTGGCCGTCGGCGTCGAGTGGGTGAGCAAGTTCAACGAAGCCTCTGAGCCGGTTCGGGTCGACGACCGCAACCCCAACCTGATCGGCGAGAACGGCCAGCCCAACGCCTACATCGACATGGGCATCACCGCCGTCAACGTGGCGAAGAAGTACGAGGTCAGCCGCGCCGACATGGACAAGTTCGCGCAGCGCTCGCAGGAACTCGCCGTCAGGTCCCAGGAGGACGGCTTCTTCGACCGCGAGATCGTCCCGGTCAAGCTCGAGGACGGCACCGAGGTGAGCAAGGACGACGGCCCCCGCGCCTCCTCGACCCTGGAGAAGCTCTCCGCACTGCCGGAGGCCTTCGAGGGCGGCGGCGGCGTCACCGCCGGCAACTCCTGCCCGCTCAACGACGGCGCCGCCGCGGTGCTGCTGATGAGCGACACCAAGGCCAAGGAGCTGGGCCTGACCCCGCGTGCCCGGATCGTCACCGCCGCCACCTACGGCAACGAGCCGGAGCTGATGGGCGTCGCCCCGATCGGCGCGATCAAGAAGGTCCTCGACCGCGCCGGGATGACGATCGGCGACGTCGACCGGGTCGAGCTGAACGAGGCCTTCGCGGCCCAGGTGATCCCGATCATGGCCGAATGCGGGATCGACGAAGACAAGCTCAACACCCACGGCGGCGCGATCGCCCTCGGTCACCCCTTCGGGATGACCGGCGCCCGGATCATGGGCACCCTGCTGAACGTGCTCGAGACCGACGACAAGCAGGTCGGCCTGGAGACGATGTGCGTGGCCGGCGGCCAAGGCAAGGCCATGCTGGTGGAGCGGATGAACTAGCTAGGCAGCGATTGATGAGTTGACCTCGCTATAGGCAGGTCAACTCATCAATCAGCGGTTAGGGTCGGCTTGTGGAGACGCTTCTCTACGAGACCGACAGCCGCATTGCCCGCATCACCCTGAACCGCCCCGAGCGTGGCAATGGAATCACCGCGCGGATGCCGGTCGAGCTGGCCGAGTGCGTCGAGCGGGCCAACCTCGACCCCGAGGTTCACGCGATCGCCCTGGCCGGCAACGGCACCGGCTTCTGCGGCGGCTACGACCTCGTCGCCTCGGCCGAGGGCGAGATGAGCGAGCTGGGCAGTGGGGCGCCCGCCGGCTCGCCGCTCGATCCGGCGACGATCGGCGCCAACCACGCCCCCAACACCAACTGGGACCCGGTCACCGACTACCAGTTCATGAGCCGAAACGTGCGTGGCTTCATGAGCCTCTTCCACTCTGAGAAGCCGGTCCTCTGCAAGGTCCACGGCTACTGCGTCGCAGGCGGCACCGACATGGCGCTCTGCTCCGACCTGCTGGTGATTGCCGACGACGCCAAGATCGGCTACCCGCCCGCCCGTGTCTGGGGCTCGCCGACTACGGCGATGTGGGCCAGCCGGCTGGGGCCGATGCGGGCCAAGCGCCTGCTGCTGACCGGCGACTCGCTGACCGGCGCCGAGGCGGCGGAGTGGGGCCTCGCGGCCGAGGCTGCGCCCGCGGGGGAGCTCGACGAGCGCTTCGAGCGCCTGCTGCAGCGCGTCGCCCGCATGCCGATCAACCAGCTGGTGATGATGAAGTTGCTGGTCAACCAGACCGTCCACGCCCAGGGCCTCGCCCAGACCCAGGTGCTCGGCACCTTCTTCGACGGCATCGCCCGTCACACCGAAGAGGGTCATGGCTTCGTCCGCCGTGCCGCCGAGTCCGGATTCCGCGAGGCGGTGCGGGAACGCGACGAGCCCTACGGCGACCTCGGGCTCGAAGGGTTCGGCCTCGGCCAGTAGGGACTGTCCCTGTCGGGATAGGCTGCCCGCGGCGATGAGCGACCAGCACCCGAGCTCGATGATCACCCCGGAGTCCGTCCGGGCATTCTTGCCCGGCAGCTTCCCCGGCGACCTCGGGATCGATCCGCTCGAGGTCGAGGACACCCACGCCCGCGGCAAGATCGTCGTCGACGAGCGCCACCTGCACCCAGGCGGCTTCGTCCACGGCGGCGTCTGGACCGCGCTCGGCGACACCGTCGCCGCCTGGTCGACC
>Ga0157380_10000220_pt1 | contig 34154 bp, 32 predicted proteins | sample S35metaG_FD_119757 | JGI IMG/M metagenome (GOLD analysis project Ga0157380, IMG submission 119757) | Switchgrass rhizosphere microbial communities from Kellogg Biological Station, Michigan, USA - S3-5 metaG | ecosystem: Host-associated > Plants > Roots > Rhizosphere > Soil | place: USA...
ATAAACCCATAAACCCATAAACCCATAAACCCATAAACCCATAAACTTATAAACCCATAAACTTATAAACCCATAAACTCCATTTTGTAAACAATAGAAATTCCCATAGCATGTCAACTACCAAAGCAATCGACCGCGCACGATCCTGCGCCACAGAATATGTCCTGGCCCTTAATGACACACTCAATGTCATGAATGGCAAATGGAAGCTGCCTATCATCGCCTCATTGATGTTTGGAAAAAAACGCTTTAAAGATCTCGAAAGGGATATTTCTAAGATCACCCCTCGAATGCTTTCCAAAGAATTGAAGGATCTCGAATTGAATGGCATGGTGCGAAGGACTGTCTATGATGCCATCCCTGTGATCGTGGAGTACGAACTTACTAAATCAGGATTTACGCTCAGTGAAGTCCTTGATAAGATGATGGAGTGGGGTGTGGCACATCGGAAGGAGATTATGAAATAAGATTTCAATATATTACTTTCGAATTAATCGATGTTGTCAAACATTTGGTTTAAAATTGCCACACATGAAAAAAGAATTTTTAATGCTTCTTTTATTTGGGTTGTTTTACCCAGGTTGGTTATCTGCCCAAGAAATTCGTGTTCAAGGAAATATGTTGATCCTCGGCTATATTGAAGATCCTTTTATGGGAGCAGGTGCAGGGATCGAGGCAAGCCTTGGTGAACATTTTACTCTAAATTTTGATGTCAATTGGGGCTCGCAGGAAACAGGTGATACATGGGAATTCCGGCCTGCGGTAAACTATTATATAGGCAAGGAAAAGCGTGGGTTATTTGTTGGCCCCGCACTAAAATATATAAGTCTTGCAGAAAAAGATGAAGACCAGGGGAGATGGGATGATAGTCTTTATGCATTTGGGTTTAACCTTGGATTTAAAGCGCTGTTATCAGAAACCATTACAATGGCGTTTGTTGCCAGTCCGCACAAAACAGTTGGTGGTGAAACAGAAGCGGATGTGGCAGGGATCAGTGCGCAGTTGGCCTTGGGGTACAGATTCTAGATTTGTAAGAGAGTAACTCTGCGAGATTGCCCTCTTTTGTCTGCATCACGGATTACACAGATTCCACTGGATTCATGGATTAGGGTTATTTTTCCTTGGCTATTAGGTATTTCAGGGTGGCTTTAATCTCAGGATTGGTTAATGATACTCTTTGCAATACGTATCCACATGAGACTATTCCTTTTTATCATATTACTTCTTGTTGGACTTTATTCCACTTCTATCCGCGCTCAAGAAGTCCGGGTACAAGCTAACACCCTTATACTCGGATGCATTGATAATCCTTTTTTTGGGGTTGGAGCCGGGGTTGAAACCGGAATTGGAGACCACTTCGGTGTAAGTTTTGATTTTAATTGGGGCGTACAAAAGGATGGTACTTCTGTAGAATTGCGTCCATCAGTTAATTATTACTTTGAAATGGATCAGCTAGGATTCTTTGTGGGGGGTGTGCTTAATATGATAATTCTCACAAAAGATGACAAGAATATTCCTTCTGATTGGGCTAGTAAATTTTATACACTTGGCTTAAATCTTGGATATAAAAAATTGCTTTCTGAAAAATGGACCCTTGGCATTACCATTATTCCGCAATATAACCCTTCAGAGTGGTGTCCTGGCGGAAGCCTGGGGTTCAGTTCCCAAGTTGCTCTTGGACATAGATTCTAGAAACGTAAGAGAGTGGGAGCGTGAGAAGTTGAGATTGCTCTCTTTTGTCTGAATCACGGATTACTCAGATTGCACTGATTTCATGGATTTGGTTTCCATTTTTCCTTGGCTTTTGGTTATTCCATATTGACGTCTGTCGGTAAAATAATTCCAGGTAGATAAAGTATTTGAAACGTAAAGTAGAGACGCGATGGTTCGACCTGCTTTACTCATCCAGGTGCTACAGCTCACCAACCGTTAATCGCGTCTCTACTTTACGTTTCGATCAGGATTTTTCATTTTTCGTTTCTTCAGGCTCAACGTGTATCAGCACGTCAGCCACTTCTGGAAGATCTACCATAAGCTTGGCCTTCAGCGCATGCGCGATATCATGACCATGCGTGACCGTGATGTCGCCATCAACTTCGATATGTAGATCGATAAAAAAGCGCATCCCGACTTTGCGAACGACGCATTTCTCTGTACCCGAGACTCCATCGACATGTATTGCAATCGAACGAATCTGCTCGATAATTTCATCATGCGTGTGTTCATCCATGATTTCACCCAAGGCTGGTCGGAAGATGCGATAGCAGTTATACAGGATAAATCCTGAAGCAGCAAGAGCAGCCCAGTCATCAGCAGCTTCATAACCTTCTCCCATTAAGAGTGCAACAGAAATTCCAACAAAGGCGGTGATGGAAGTGATCGCGTCACTACGGTGATGCCATGCATCGGCTTTGAGCAAAGTACTTTTGGTTTCACGGCTTTTGCGGATGACCAACTGAAATGAAAATTCTTTCCAGAGAATAATGGCTGCAAGTACAATTAATGTAAAGGGTTCGGGACCTTTGTGTGGTGTCTTAATATTCTGTATACTCTCGTGAGCAATCAGGATAGCTGAAGTGATCAGGATGCCAACTACAATAAATGTGATTAGGGGTTCGGCTTTGCCATGACCGTAGGGATGATTCTTATCTGCAGGCCTGCTCGCATATTTGAGACCCAGTAAGACAAGGAAGGATGCAAAAAAGTCTGTGGTGGATTCTATTGCATCCGCAATCAGGGCATAAGAATTTCCAAAAAAGCCTGCCACCCATTTGATGATAGCCAACAGGGCATTGCTGCCCATGCTATACCAGGTAGTGCGGATGGCTTTTTGTTCATTGGTCATCTGAGCGTCAAAACTAAGGAAAGGGATGGATCATAAGACAGTGTCTTGAATACAATCCTTATCTTAATTACCAAATAAGAGAAGTTATATGAAAACAAAGATCTTAGTTTTTATGATGGTGGCCCTCGCCCTGGTGAGGTGCAAGGACAATGAGTCCTTTACGCCTGAGACAGACCTGGTTGTTTTTGATGCCTCCGCTTTTGTGGTCGTCGAAGACCTTTCAGGCAATCCAATTGAAGGTGTAAAAATTACGGTAGGAACAAAAGAAGGTTTTACGGATGAGGATGGATTGTTGTTTCTGAACAAAGTAGAAATGAATCCATCCACTTACTTAGTTGCTGAAAGACATGGTTATTTTCACGGATCGAGAAGGTTCTATCCGTCTGCAGGTAAAACCAGTTTTGTAAGGCTTGTACTATTACCACGACAACTTGCCGGAACAATTTCAGCTTCAGCAGGAGGTGTAATTGGTATCAACGGAGGTATTCAACTTGACTTTCCTGCCAATGCGGTAGTTGATGAAGATGGTAAGGTTTACACAGGCACAGTTTACGTGTATGCGCAACCGATTGCTGCAGATGATCCTGATCTTTCTGACAAGATGCCTGGTGACCTCGTAGGAATTAACGAAGCTGGTGATCAAGGAAAGTTGGCCAGCTTTGGTATGGTCGTTGTCGAACTATGGCCAGAATTTGGTTATGGTGGTTTGTTGCAATTGAAAGACGGATCCACAGTGGAGATGAGCATGGATGTACCTGCTTCCATGTTGGATAAAGCACCTGCTACAATACCCATGTGGTATTTTGATGAAGCAATGGGACTTTGGAAAGAAGAAGGTGAGGCGACTTTGCAAAATGATATGTACGTTGCTCAACTTGCTCATTTCAGTTACTGGAATTGTGATGCATGGGTTGAGGTAGTGAAATGGGGAGCTAGTTTTGTTTATGAAGATGGCTCGCCCGCAAGCCAGGTTTTGGTATGTCTCACGATCCTGGATCTTCATGCAACTAGTTGTTCATATACAGATGCAGATGGTTTTGTATGTGGGATGGTAGCGTATGATGAATTAATGATGATGGAAGTTAAATCGCGTTGTGGTGATGTTATTTATTCACAACAAATCGGCCCATACACAGAAAACACCATGATTGGGACGATCACGATTCCTACAAACAACATGACGTATACTGCGGTTTCAGGATTTGCAGTCGATTGTGATGGAGATCCGGTGACGAGTGGGTTTGCCACGATCAAAGTAGGTGAGCATAATTATTATGCATACTTGGATGAAGTCACAGGTGCGTTTTCAATCTCAGTGAGGAATTGTGATGCGTCTGGCATTACCGTCAAGATTTCGGATGTAACAGCAATCAAGCAAAGTTTGACAACCTCCTATGCGTATACAACAGTGATTGATGCCGGGACGATTAGCGTATGTGAAACCGTTGCCGAGTTTATTGATGTGGAAATAGTAGGATTCCCTGAACATTATTTTGACTTTTTCCCAAGTACTTATCTGCAGGAAGGGAATACCAGAATAATAGGATATGATAGTTTATCATCTTTGCACATTTTTCATATCACTTTTCCGGACAGCACAGCAGGTACATTTACGGCGAATAGTGTTTCAATAGGTGTTACGTTACCAAATGGAGATTTGGCATTTGCTGACGAAACCAATATGATCGTCAACATTACTTATTACGGACCTATGGGAGATTTTATCATAGGTACAGTCACAGGTACATTTCATACTGGTCCGGATGGACAGGGTGGTCCCGATTATCCGCTTGTTGGATCCTTTGCCATTTTGAGAGAATAGGATAATAGAAAGAAATAGTAGTATCACCCCTTGTAAACTAAGGTGGCCAGGACAGTCAACACCAATGGTGTGAGCATTTACTGATCCTGGCCACTTTTATTTTTCCGGCTTTATATCATCAAGACAGCGTTTTGAATCCAATCCTGATCTTAATGATCAAACAAGAGAAAATTTATGAAAACAAAGATTTTAGTTTTTATGATGATGGTCCTCGCGCTGGTGAGGTGCAAGGACTCCGAATCCTTTACCCCGGAACCGGATCCTGTCATTTTTGATGCCTCCGCTTTTGTGGCCGTCGAAGACCTTTCAGGCAATCCAATTCAAGGTGTAAAAATAACTTTAGGAGCTACAGAAGGTATTACAGATGATGATGGATTGTTGTTTCTAAACAAAGTAGAAATGAATCCATCTACCTACCTGGTCGCTGAAAGAGCAGGTTATTTTCACGGATCGAGAAGGTTCTATCCATCTGCGGGTAAAACCAGTTTTGTAAAGCTCGTCCTTTTGCCAGAACAACTTGCAGGAACGATGTCTGCTTCAGCAGGTGGCATAATTGGAGTTAGCGGTGGTATAAAACTTGACTTCCCTGCGAATGCTGTGGTTGATGGAAATGGAAATGCATACACAGGTACTGTCTCTGTCTATGCACAACCGATTGCTGCAGATGATCCTAATCTTTCTAATAAGATGCCAGGTGACCTCGTAGGAATTAATGAGGCTGGTGACCAAGGAAAAATGGCAAGCTTTGGTATGGTCGTTGCCGAACTTAGGTCAGCAAATGGTGATCTCCTTCAGGTGAAAGATGGATCCTCTGTTGAGATGAGCATGGATGTACCTGCGACTATGTTGGACAAGGCTCCTGCTACAATACCCATGTGGTATTTTGATGAAGTACTGGGACTCTGGAAAGAAGAAGGTGAAGCCACCTTACAAGGAGATAAGTATGTTGCTCAACTTGGTCATTTCAGTTATTGGAATTGTGATGCATGGTTTGAATTGGTAAAATGGGGGGCCACTTTTGTGTATGAAGATGCTTCTACTGCGAGCCAAGTGCTTGTATGTCTTACCATCCTGGACCTTGATGCCACTAGTTGTTCTTATACGGATGAAGATGGTTTTGTATGCGGAATGGTAGCGTATAATGAGCTAATGTTGATGGAAGTAAAATCCCCTTGCGGTGATGTTATTTACTCACAACAGATCGGTCCATATACGGACACCACGATGATTGGCCCAATCACGATTCCTACAAGCAGCGTATCATTTACTGTGGTTTCAGGTCTGGCAGTCAATTGTGATGGTGATCCTGTAACGAATGGATATACCAGAATCAGAGCTGGTGAGCAGAATTATTATGCAGAGCTTGATGGAGTCACTGGAGCGTTTTCTATTTCAGTCATGAATTGTGATGAATCCGATATCAACATCAAGATAGTGGATGAAGCAGCCGTCAAACAAAGTCTTGTATTCACTTATGCGTATGCGCCGGTGATTGATGCCGGGATGATCAGTGTATGCGAAACCGTTACTGAGTTTATTGATCTCGAAGTTGTGGGATTTCCTGACCATTATGTTTTCTATTTTCCATACGCGACTAATGATCCGGGGAGCGGTAATACTCTTTTAATAGGACAGGATAGTTCTACGTCATTTAAATATTTCTATGTCAATGTACCCGGCTCGACCACTGGTACTTTTGACCCGAATGGGGCAGAGATCGGTGTTGAATTGCCGAATGGAGACAGAGCTTTTGCAGGTGAAGATGATATTACCATCACCATTTCTTACTATGGTACGTTTGGCGAATACATCATAGGCACTATTCAAGGCACATGGCATACTGGTCCGAATGGACAGGGTGGTCCGGATTATCCGCTTGTAGGAACTTTTTCAATATTGAGAGAATAGTCTGAATGGTAACAACCCCTTTTGAACTAAGGCGGCCAGGACAGTCTACACCAATGGTGTGAGCATTTACTGATCCTGGCCGCTTTTATATTTGTTCTTTTTTCCCGCAAAAAAGAACCATACTTCGACCTCCTTACGCGCAATCATGTGCTACAGCTCAGCAACCAAAGCTCGTGACCAAAAAACTCGCTTTTACATCCTAGCATTTATTAATCATTCGATTTGCTGTCTCGCCTTTCCCTGTTTCACTCATACCACTTTCCGGCTTTATGGCCAGAAAGTGGCCTTCCTCGCGGCTCAAACAGTTTTTGGTCACATGATTTCTAAATAATCGAAAGAATTGATATCAAATCTACGAGTCCAACTTCTTGTAACGTCTGCTTTAGCTATCGTAGTACTTCAAAAAAAATTTAGGAATTATTCTTAGATGAAATGTATAATTCATTAGACGGTTGTCCGTTATGGGAGGAGTACTCATCTTTTCATCCTCAACCCCTTTGACATGAAGCCATTGCTCTTCTTACTCGGTGCAGTATTTTTTCTAGCTGGTTGTACGAAAGACAACGACATTCTTTATCCTGATCCTTTTTTTCCAAACCAGGAAACGTTTAAATCATCATTATTTATTGAGGTATTTGATGCAAAGGGTTTGCGTATTCCTGATGCCAAAGTCCTGCTTGGGGAAACAGAAGCATATACGGATGTAAATGGGCTTTTGTATCTAAACGATGCAACCGTGGGACAATCGGCTTATCTGACGGTGGAAAAGGAAGGATATTTCCTTGCGTCAAGACGTTTTTATCCAACACAGGGTAAAGCGCAATACCTGAAAATTATATTATTGGATAATTCACGAATTGCTTTTTTCAATTCATCAGATGGCGCTATTCTACCTGTGGAAGAGCATGCTACTCTTAAATTTCCGAAAGGAGGATATGTTCGCAGCAATGGTGATGCTTATGATGGCATATTGGTTATATCTGCTAAATCTATCTCAGCCGACGATCCTGATTTATCGTTTAAGATGCCTGGTGATCTTGTAGGCCAGAACAATGCTGGTCAATTCGGAGCACTCGGTAGTTTAGGCATGATCACAGTAGAGATGAAAACACCTACAGGTGAAGAAATCAAATTTAAAAAAGGGGTAGAAGCCATCCTTGAAATGATCATTCCGTCATCTATGATTGACAAGGCTCCATCATCAGTTCCATTATGGTACTTTGATGTACATGATGGTATCTGGAAACAAGAAGGAATTGCTGAAAGAGTAGGGGATCGTTACAAAGGTTCCGTAGGTCATTTTAGTTTTTGGAATTGTGATGCCTGGTTTGAGACTGTTTCATGGGGTGGATCTTTTAGCTATGAGGATGGATCACCGGCTAGCCAGGTGAAGGTTTGTATTACAATTGAAAGCCTTGGGGCAACGAATTGTGCCTATACTGACGGAAGTGGTGAAGTACATGGTATGGTCGCTTTAAATGAGATTTTAAACCTCGTGGTTTACGGAAAATGTGATCAGGAAATTTTTAATTCCGCCATTGGTCCTTATGCAAGTGAGTATTTTTATGGACCAGCAGGGGTGATTGACCAAAACGAACTAAGTCATGTTTCCGGGTATGCGGTCGATTGTCAGCTTAAACCATTGGCGGATGGATATGTCAAAATTTCTACTGGAAAAGCCACCTATTTTCTTGTTCCGGATGCCCAGACAGGGTTTTTCGAAGCTATTGTAAGTAGTTGCTCCAACGGTAATGTGGGGCTTTTAGCTTATGATCCACAAGAAGAGAATTTTTCAAAACCACTTTCCAAACCGTTTGCAGCAGAGATATTTGCGGATACACTTTTTACCTGCGATACCCGAGATGAATTTGCGATCATCGAAATTGAAGGATTTCAGACACCGCTATTTTTTGATACATTAAGTATGGGAATTGATGTTGATTATACCTTTATGGAAAGTGAAGTTGGGGAATCCCAATTTGGAATTTCATTTCAAGGTACATCGGTGGGACATTATATTAGCACGGATAAATCGACCTTACGGGGCTACATAGATCACATTCAAATCAGAAATGCTGGGCCCTTAAACATTACTGTTGAGAAGTATGGAAGGGTCGGAGAATATATCACAGGCACCTTTCAAGGAAAAGTGACCACCTCTGAATTCAATTTTATTCCAGAATACGAAATGAAAGGCTCATTCTCTGTTTTTCGAGAAGAATGAGAAAAGAAAAAAGTAAAAATAAAAATGAAGAATGAAATCAATTCGAGAAAGGAAATCATGTCGCTCTAAATTGTTTGAGCCGACCAGAAGACCTCATTTTGGCCATAAAGCCGAAATGAGGTACGAGTGAAAACGAATAGGCGAGACAGCATACCTGAACATCAAGAAAATGCTCAAAAGTCAAAGCGAGTTTTTTTCGTCACGAGGTTTTTGGTTCTTTTTTCCGGCAAAAAAGAACACATCTCTTGTGCACAAGAGAAAAAAAAGGGAGCTGTAAGCTCCCTTTTTTCCTAAACATCCACTGTAGCGTGTCTCAACTCTCTCATGACGGCGTCTACATCCACATCTAGTGCTTTAGCAATAGCCATGCCGAGTTTGGCATCTGCCCTGAAAAAGTGGCACAACTGCCTGTTGATAATGATATCTTTTTTTGGTCCGCTGATCCCGCTCATCGCACCAGCGATATTGGAAACAAGGTTATGGCGGTCATAATCATTCATAGCCTTGGTGAAAAGTAATCCCGGTTGCGTATAATGATCATTGTCGCCTTCTCCATTGCGATCAAACCAATCTGCCACATTGCTGTCGAGCACCATTGGCATTTCTTTGTATGACTCATCTGCATAGATGATCCTTTGCTGTCAGCTATCAGCTCTCAGCTGTCAGGAATTACCTACACGCATTCCTTTCTGCAATCTGGCATCTGGCGTCTGGCATTTGATTAGCTTTTTATTCCTTGTATCTTCGGCGCCATCAAAAACCAACTATAATGAAATTTCTTGTCTCCTTTTGGGCGCTCCTCGCCCCGGTATGGCTTTCCGCACAAAGCCAGGTCTGGCAGGTACCGATCGTATATCATGATCTGCAACTCAGGTTACCTCAAGCAACAGTGCTGGATTCTATCATCTTCGATGCTCCTGTCGATGGACAAGTATTCCTCCGGTTTGATGGACATTGTACGGCAACCGTTGGCGATCGGATTATCCTGGCCGCCAGTTACACTAATGATTGGGATTCAAATGATGGTAATACGGATGTCAGGCCGGTGGATAGTTTACATCTGACTCAATGCTTCAATCATACAAGAGTGTATAATGTCACAGCCGGCCAAAACATTATGTACGCCGTTGCGCACAATATTGTAGATACTGATGGTAATGGGATCGCGTCTATCGATGGTCAGTTTACAGTTTCTTATATACCCAATGAGGATGTTCTACAGCGTTTGTCAGGAAAGGGAGTCATTAGCTCCGGTTTTATCTTCACAAATGATGTCAAGGTGTTTGATCAAATAACGATTGAAGTGCCAGAAGCAGGACAACTCATGGCCAACTATGAAGGACGGTGTTTTATGGACTATAATGACACCGCCCTATTTGTACTTTCTTTGGACACGTTATGGCCTGCTCAGCCAGACAACATCGAAATAAGTTTTAGTAATGATAATTATTTTACACAAATTGTACAGCGACAACTTATGGATGTTGGACAAGGCACCTATACCATTTATTTATTGGGAAGGAAAACTGGAGGCAACCTTGAATCGAACGAAAATTTTATTAATGGGACTTTATCTACTCAATTTATCCCTGATGCTCAAGCAGGCTCTATACTTGTAAGCGATTCCCAGGAGGATAAAGATATTTTACCGGGAGTTCCCCAAAAGATCAGTGAACTTGAAATCCAGGTCCCTGAAAATGGAACAATATTATTGAGCTATGCAGGATTAATGAATGCTGGTCCGGAAGAGATCATGGAAGTAAGTTTGGTACAGGAAGGTCCGTTTGATATACTGCTTTCAAAGAGAATAGTACAGTCATTCTTAACGCTTGAACCAAACACGGCTTTCTCCCAAAGTGGCTATGTCAAAGCGCAGCCAGGTGCTTACCGTTTTGCAGTTTATGCGGATTTTGATGCAAGCAGTTCCTGGTCTGGAGTGGCAAATGTGGATGGTCTTTTAACTGCGCAGTTTCTTAAAGATCCGGTTATTACCGCTGTTGATCACACGCTTTCGGATGGAAATGAACTAACATGGTATCCAAATCCGACCACGGGCTTGATCTATGCAAAGGCTCCTGCTAGAAATGATACTTACTTGCTTTCAGTTTATAATGCAAACGGTCAATTGGTATTGCAATCAAAAGATTTGTCCTCTACAAACGTATCTGCTGACTTGACTAAGTTGCCAGAAGGGATTTACCAGGTATCGGTGAGGAAGGGAGATAAGGTGGAGATGCAGAGTGTTTTGAAGGTGGCACCTAGGAATTAAGAAATCTGCCTCAAGGGAAAGGAAGAAAAAGAAAGTACTGGCAGGACGCGTCCTGCCAGTACTTTCTTTTTCTTCCTTTCCCTTGCTGGAATCAATTCAGAAATATTTCCAGGATCACTCTCCTTTCTATTATCTATTATCTGGCATCTGATGTCTGGCATCTGAATAGCATAACAGCTTAACAAAAGTTTGTTAAAGAAAGGGTTGCCATTGGCAAGAATTATAGTTAAATTTAATGCCAATACGAAGCATAATCGTATTGGCATTATTTTTTACAAAGCATTTGTTCCCAGTTTGATACTGTTTAATTTTTTATAAACACAAGTTGACTTTTTAAGGGATCCGCAGACGATTATTTGAAATTAGTTTAAGGGAAAGTAAGGTTGGAAATGGAAAGATGTCACGGGTGGATTATACCACTTGTGTCATTGGCAATCAGCGCCTCATTTTTACCTGATAGTATTGTATGAGTTCTCATCCTTAAAAACCGCTGTCTGTTATGAAACTTGAAAAACTTGAAGTTCCTCCATCACTGGTCGCAAGTGAAAGCCCCAAGAAAGAAAAAATCCATATTGGCTTAGTCCTGGCCGGAGCGGTAACCGCCGGTGCTTATACAGCCGGTGTGTTGGATTACTTGCTCAATACGCTCGACTGTTGGCAGGCAGAATATGATAAGAATGAGATAGACAAAGAAGGCAATAGGAAAGTCGCCGAACCCAATGTCATCATCGATGCCATCACTGGTGCCTCCGCCGGAAGTATCGTTGCCGCTGTAACCTTATTGGCACTGTCTACAAAGCGATATGAGAATGTTAAAGATGCGAATCAACAGGAAACTGGTAAGAATTTGCTTTTTGATACATGGGTGAACCTTGGTCTTCAACCCGGCAAATCCATGACTGATAAATTGTTTTCTGACACTGATCTAAAAGAGGGTGTGAAATCGATTCTCAATACGGATTGGATTACTGATCTGATAGCTGAGCTAATGAAAGATTGGCATGATTTGGAGAAAAACGATTTGCCTGCGTATATCAATAAAGAATTGAAAGTGCTCATGACCTTAAGCAACCTGAGAGGTATTCCACTTGAATTGTCTTTTTCAAGCGGGAGCGGAGCGATCGCTCATACGATGTCGTACCATAAAGCATTTGCTTATTTCAAACTTAATAAAAAACAGGATGATCCGGATAAAACTACATTGCCGCTAGATCTAAAGGATCCAGGGGATGTCAGATTGCTGCTAGAATGTTCAAGGGCAAGTGGAGCATTCCCTATTGGGTTGAAGAGTGTGCCTTTTTCTACCGCTGTACCTAAGGAATATATTGAGGCGAATCTCGACGAGATATTCAATGGCGCAAAAATCAATGCTCGGATTGAAGAGCCATACAACTTCATGGCGGTTGATGGTGGGATGACCAATAATGAACCTATTGCTGAAGCCATTCGGATTTTGAATCCCAGGCACAAGACTCCACCATTAGGTGAAAAAATAACGACCATCCTTAATGATGGGGTAGAAAATAAAATTCCAGCTGAAAAGCAGATTGCCAGTATTTATGAAGCGCTCAAAGTGGAGAAACGAGCCAACAAGCCAATCATCATGATTGATCCTTTTCCAAATTATTCGTTTCCTGTCAAAAAACCCACTCCATTAACAGAGGACCAAATCAAGGAGAAATACCTTAATGATGCATTGATGCAGGTCGTACCCAAATTGTATGAGACGCTTCGTAACCAGGTGCTGTTTAAAGAAAGTGATATTGGGGATCTGTTCAGTAACGATTCCCAGAAAGGCATGATCTGGCCGACTCGGGCTGTTGACAAGAATAATTATAGAAATGCGATTGCGAGTGCAGCGTTAGGGGGCTTTGCGGGATTTTTCAGAAGGGAATTCCTGAAACATGATTATATGCTGGGGCAGAAAAACTGCAGGAGTTTTCTTCGGAATTATTTCTATGCCGAAAGAAAGAACTCGGACTGGCCTTCAGCGATGCAGGTAAAATTTGCATTTCCATCAGAGGATGGTAAAGAGAGTCTGCCGATCATACCGGATTTCCGGATACCTCCAAAAGATGTGGTGGATGAGGAAATTCTTGTTGGTGTTTTTCCACAGGTGAAGTTTGATGATCTGATTACGAAAGATCTTCAGCCAAATATCGAAAGGCGGGTTTCTGCTGTACTCGATATTCTCATTGAGGACATCAACAAAGCATTTAAAAAACCAATTGAAACGAAACCAAAGGAGAGTAAATCAGTGGATGATAAAATGAAAGCACAGGCGCTAACGGAAACTGAAAAGGCAATACATCCATGGGTGATTCAACCAAAACGTGATGGCTCCTGGATACCTTCATTCGTTAGAAAGTTTGCCATCAACCTCATCATCAGGAAGGCAAAAAAAACGATCAAGCATGAATTAAGTGTTTGGATCACCAACCAGATCATCCTGGAGCTAAGTAAACATGGGTTGTTTGAAAATGATCCTCAACCAACTGACAATATCATGAGGAAAGAAGCGGAAGATAATTTAGGTTGATTTTAATACTAATCTTCAAATCCACACAAGGTTCTATTTATCTTTTTAGCATCTGTGAGTGTGACTTTGTAGGTTTCAGTGCTACAATTGCTAAGTCCTTGGCAGGAATCTTTTAAATGATATTTTTTACTATATGGTCCTTTGCAGATATAGACGTAAGTGATACTGGAATTGAAAGAGGTTAAGCTTATTGTAACTGCTAATAATAATATTATACGTTTCATGATGGGTGTTTTAAAAAGTAGCGCAAAGGTAAAATGAATTCTAGGCTACTGAAATGAATTTTAAAACATTGCAGTTTATTTAACTTAGGATAAAACTCAGCGGTATTTTCGTTACTAAGTGTATTTTAGCACTGTATGGATTACGAATTATCATCAAACGACGTACTCACTCACCTGGCAAACCATCAAGGACTATTTTCCTGGAATCAACTGACAGCATATATCAAAAATCTTCCCTACGGCAGAAACGCAAATCGTTCAGATTTTTCATTGGTTATGACCGAAGAGAAAGGCACCTGCAGTTCCAAACATGCCTTGCTCAAACAAGTAGCCGACCTGAATAATATCCCTGACATCAAATTGATTATTGGCCTCTATAGGATGAATGAACAGAATACCCCAAAGATCGGAGCAACATTAAGTAATCACTCCATTGATTTTATTCCGGAAGCACATTGTTATTTGAAGATCAATGGAGAGCGAATTGATTTTACTACCTCAGCATCCGAGTTCAAACGCTTAGAAGCAGATATCATCCAAGAATTGGAAATTGAACCTTGGCAAGTAGCAGATTTTAAAGTGAAGTATCACATGGATTTTATCAAACAGTGGCTGAAGGACACAAGCTCTTCCTTTTCATTTGACGAGATCTGGCAAATAAGGGAAAGATGTATTGCCAATTTATCAGCGTAATACTTCTGCGGCGGGAATTGCTTATTTTACGAATCCTATCCAAAATATTATGATCAACAAATCCATTTTCATTCTCTGCCTTCTTTTTGCAGTTAGTCGCATCTTTTCGCAAACCTATATCACGAATGTAACCATAGCGGATGTAGAGCATCAAAAGTATATAGCTGGTCAGACTGTAGAGATCACAGGGGATAAGATCTCAGGTATTCAACCGGCCACTAATGCAAAAATTCCTGCCAACGCAACGATTATTGATGGAAGCGGAAAGTATCTGTTGCCAGGCTTGGTAGACGCGCATATTCACTTTTCCCAATCAGGAGGTTTGTATACACGGCCAGATGCCATTGATCTCCGTAAGATAAGACCATACGGTTTAGAAATTGACTGGGTACATAAACATATGGATGAAACCTTACGACGATATCTGCAAAACGGGATCACTTGTGTCATCGATGTAGGTACCACTAATAATTTTCTAAAACAACGCGCATCCTTTGCTTCATCAACTAACTCACCGTCAATCTACATGGCTGGTCCATTACTGACCACCTACGAACCACCTGCCCTAAGTAATCTTGGTGATGACGGTCCGTTTAATCTTGCCACGTCTGTTGAACAAGCAAAGGATTTGGTACGAGCTCAGCTTATCTATCATCCAGATTTTATCAAAATATGGTACATCGTCGGCAGGGATACAAATCTTATCGAAGCCAACGCACGAAAACATCTGCCAATCGTCAAAGCCATTATTGATGAAGCACACAAAAACAAAACCAAGGTAGCCATCCATGCCACTGATCGCATTACGGCGCAACTTTCAGTCGAGAATGGTTGCGATTACCTGGTACATAGCGTTGATAATGAAATACTGTCAGATGAATTTGTTCAGCTTCTCAAAAAGCATGGCACCATCTTATGCCCAACATTATTTGTTCACGATGGCTATGGCAATACCTTCGGTCAACGGTTGACGATGACTGAACATGAAATCAAGATGAGTGATCCATTTCAATTGGGCTCGTTACTTGACATGAAGCATTTGCAGGATACTACGTTAAGTAACAGGTACAAAGCTGCTTCGAGTACGCCTGAGCGAATAGCCTCTGACCGAACACACAAATCCAACATGATGGCCAACCTGAAAAAATTGTCAGATGCAGGTGTGATCATTGCCACTGGTACAGATGCGGGTAACATTGGAACGCTGCATGCTTCTTCCTACTTGCCGGAGATCAAGGCTATGCAAGCAAGCGGGATGAGCAACTGGCAGATTCTTCAGGCTTCTACAATCAATGGAGCTAAAGTGTTAGATAGAGAAAGAGAATTTGGTAGCATCGCCAAAGGAAAGTTGGCCAATATGGTTTTGCTCGATGCAGATCCAATAACAGCTATTGAAAACATCACACAGATAAATCTAGTCATCAATAAAGGAGCAGTGATTGATCCGGATACACTTATAAAGGAGACTCCGGAAAATTTGGTGCAACGACAATTGAATGCGTACAACTTCAGAAACATTGACGCTTTCGTCGATACCTATGCAGAGGATGTTGAGATATACGAACATCCGGATAAATTGTTAATGAAAGGAAAAGAAGCAATCCGAAAGAATTATGGGGCCAGGTTTGCCACTACTCCTGAGTTGCATTGTGAGATATTGGAAAGAACGGTCAAAGGAAATGTAGTCATCGACACAGAAAGTGTTCAATATGAAAATGGAGGCCAGAAAGTGATTGCCAATGTCACTTATCACATTGAAAACGGGAAAATACAGAAGGTGTATTTACTTCGTTAAAATGGATACGTTATTTTGCAGCCGATAAAACAAACTCCATAGCGTGAAAATTGGCCTGGTACGGCATTTTAAGGTAAACCTCTCCTTTCCTGTAAAGTGGTGGCTTTCAAAAGCAGATGTAGACGCATGGTTTGAAAGCTATGCTTCAGCGGATGTGTTGTACGCTGATATTGATCTTCTTGGAGTTGAATGGAAGAAATGTCTAAGTAGTCCATTATCCAGGGCGCTACATACTGCTCATCATATTTACAAAGGAGAAGTCATCCAGGTAGATGTTTTGCAAGAACTCAATGCATTGCCTTTATTGACTACAAAATTAAAATTGCCTTTTCTCGTATGGGCTATTTTTGTCCGGGTAAAATATTCCTCCGATGACCCTGTGACTGTGACTTTCAGACGCAAGGTTATTGAATTTGTTGATAAACTTTTACAACAAGAAAGCGGCGACATTCTCATCGTCAGTCATGGATTTGTCATGACGTGTATCCAGAAGGAGTTGATCAAACGTGGATTTACTGGAAAGACATTTGGGGCACCTGTGCATGGGAAAGTGTATGTCTTTGAGAATTGAGCTATCAGCTGTCAGCTCTCAGCTATCAGTTTTCGGCTACCAGCTACCAGCTTCCAGAAATAAGATATAATTTTTAGCTATCAACTATCAGGACATGGTCAACAACCGTATGTTTTTTGTTCACTGTTTTTCAAAACTGGAGTGATAGTCTATTCTTTGATTTGATTGAGTTTCCTGAGTGTTTCAGTGATCTCTTCCGGTTTACGTGTGCCGATGAGCATTTTCTTTCCATCGATCGTAATGAGTTGCAAGCCTTTGTTGCCGGAGACATTTAAGGCCGAACCTTTACCAAAAAAACCAAAACGATAACCCCATCCTCCGTATTCAAGGATGGCGGAGTATTTCCTCACATAAGATTTAGAAAGGTTAGCCCAGGAATAATACCGGAATGTTTTCTGGAAGGGTAGAAATCGTACATAAATCCCGTCCCTGGTTATTCTTGTTTCGAGACGAAGGGCAATGAAGAGAGCGAGTAGCGAAACGGGTATGACTAAAGTCAATACCAATCCGGCATCACTAGCAGGTTTGGTCCCAAATGGAATTCCGAAAATTAATTGTTGAATGATACCATACAGGATTAGGCCAGTCAAGCCTATCAATAGTAGCCACAACCACCATTGGCTGAAGCGTTGATTTTCGGAGAAAAGGGTTTCGGATTCCATATGTAGTATGAATATATAAAGAAATCACTTCGAATCGGTACAATCCTTTCGGCCTTTTTGGGCTATCAGCTATCAGTTTTCGGCTACCAGCTACCAGCTACCAGCTTCCAGAAATAAACTATCATTTTTAGCAGTCAGCTATCAGCTCTCAGCTTTCAGTGCGTGGTAAACTGAGTATGTTTTATGCTCATGGATTTTTAATACTGTAGTGACAGGCTAAAAAAATCTTTTCGGGTAGTAAAAGCATGTCACGCTAAATTGTCTGAGCCAACCCGATGGCCGTTTTTTGGCCATAAAGCCAAAAAACGGTACGAGTAGAACGCGAACAGGCGAGGCAGCAACCCGAATGTTAGACGTTTCTACAAATGCAAAAGCGAGTTTTTAGCGTGACGAGGTTTTTTGTTACTTTTTTTCCGGCAAAAAAAGTAAATAAAAAACTTGCGAAACCGATTGATTGCGCATATATTTGCAACCGAATCATTGCAGATATAAAAAAAGCGAAAATGAGAAGAGATGTATTCCAGGCCATTGCTGACCCTACGAGGCGCGCCATTATTGGGCTCATAGCCATCCAGGCGATGACGCCCAATGCCCTGGCCGAGTATTTTGACACCAGCCGCCAGGCTGTTTCCAAGCACCTGCGGATCCTTGCGGAATGTGAATTGGTCAGCCAGGAACAAACAGGACGTGAGATTTATTATCACTTCAATCCCGATAAAATGAAAGAAGTCGCTGACTTTATCGAACCTTTCCGCAAGATGTGGGAAAGCAGGTTCTCCAAACTAGACAAAGTATTATTAACCATTAAAACCACAAAAAAATGAGTAGTCAAGGTAAGACCCAGGTGAGCAGAAACCTGGAAGAAAAAACGATCCTGGTCGTCAGGACCTTCAACGCCCCACTCGCTTCTGTTTGGCGCGCTTATACTGAGAGCGAACTGCTGGACCAATGGTGGGGGCCCGAACCCTGGAGAGCAGAAACCAAGTACATGAACTTTGCAGAGGGCGGCCACTGGCTGTATGCCATGGTCGGGCCAGACGGTACCACACAATGGGCAAGGATGAATTATAAAAAGATTGTTCCTCAACGCCTCATTGAAGGTGAAGATGCATTCTGCGACGAAAACGGAATGATGAATACCACTTTTCCAGTCAACCAATGGATCAATAAGTTTAATGAAAACAGCGGTAGCACCACTGTTGAGCACAAACTTATTTTTGAAACGCTCGAAGGATTGCAGACTATTGTGGACATGGGCTTTGAACAAGGTTTCTCCACGGGCCTCGACCAATTGGAAGCTTTGTTAGCCATGCAAACTGTTTAATCTATGGAACATACATTATCGATCCTTGCCCTCTCGAGCGGAGTCATTTCATTACTCTGTCTGCTGAGTTTGCATTTCACCAGCCCGGAGTATCAACCTTCCTGGCGGATGATCAGTGAATATGCCTTAGGAAAATACAAAGGACTGCTCACCTCCTTTTTCTTTTTGTGGGGAGTATGTTCGATATTGGTTTCCATCTTGCTTTGGAAAGAAGTCACCACAACCTGGGCCATGGTTGGCGTTGTGTTACTCCTGGTCTCTGCCATCGGCGAGATTATGGGCGGTTTGTTTGACGTTAAACACAAACTTCATGGCATGGCCTTTATGCTCGGTGTACCAGCACTCCCAGTTGCAGCATTATTGATCAGTTATAATCTCATTCAACTTGACGATTGGAGTCATGCTAAATCCACCATCATGTTTTTCGTGCATGCTACATGGATCAGTCTTGTGCTGATGGGGGTGGCTATGGTTGTGATGATATCCGGATTTAAAAAGGCCGGTCTGGTCGTCGAACAAAATGCACCTTTGCCGGAGAAAGTACCTGATGGCGTGATTGCCTTAGCAGGTTATGCGAATAGGTTGCTGGTAGTGTCGTATGTGATTTGGTTGATAGTAATTGTTTGGGTGAAACAATAAGGAGCAAAGGATCAAGGGAGGAAAGGATCAAGGGAAGCAAGTCGGAGCAGCAAAAAAAAGGCCGGACACATTGAAGTGTCCGGCCTTTTAAAATTATCATTTATCCTTATTTGGATACTACAAATCGTTGGATGAATACTTGATTATCGGTTGTAGCGTATACATAATAAATACCATTCACAAAATTGTTGCCTGATATATCAATGCGAAGGCTATTGCGGTTTCCTTCCCATTGTGCTTTTGAGATAACCCTACCGAAGTTGTCGGTGATCGTTACGGTTGTAACTGTTCCTGGATTAATCAACTGAATATTGATTTCATCGCCTGCAGGATTCGGATAAATTTCCAAATCAGTTTTGAGCGATTGATCGACATCAGATCCAAAGGTTTCGACATCGCCTGCAAAATTTTCTGAACAAGAAGAGCATGGGCCTAAAAAGTCACCATGTGCAAGATGTGTAGCTACAGCATTTTCGCTAACGCAAATGGTGATGCCTTCATGACAGACCTTTATTTTCTCGTTGTTATTATTATTTGAGCAGATCCAGCCAGCCGGAAGTACGAACGGTAGTGAAGTCGCATTACAAGGTCCGTTATCATTGCCGCCTGGGCAAACATCACAAGCATCTCCAACTCCGTCACAATCGCTGTCAACCTGGTTGGCATTTGCAGCAAAGTCACAATTGTCGACGCAGTTTTCTAAGCCATCACCATCTGAATCTCCTACTCCGCAACCACATTGACCTGGAGCAATTTTATTTGGATCGTTTGGACATAGATCGTTGCAATTTGCTGTACCATCACCATCTGAATCCGTGTCTGCGAATCCACAGCCACATTGACCAGCGGCAATTTTATTTGCATCATTCGGACAGCCATCGTTGCAATTTGCTGTACCGTCACCATCACTGTCGGTATCTGGAACACCACAGCCACATTGACCAGCGGCAATTTTATTTGCATCGTTTGGACAGCTATCATTGCAATCTGCTGTACCGTCACTATCTGAATCTGTATCTGGAGTTCCACAGCCACATATTCCAGCTTCTGTTTTACCTCCATCATCAGGGCAGCCATCGACGCAATCTACTGTGCCATCAAGATCCCTATCTGTATCTGCATTTCCACATCCACATTGGCCGGGAGCAGTTTTATTTGGATCATTGATACAACCATCGGCACAGTCAGGTGAACCATCACCATCTGAATCAATAGGCGTGAAATTGAAAGCATCAAGATAATTGGCACATGATTGACAACCACCAGCATAGCTGACGGATACAAATCGAACCTGTGTAATCGTTTGACCAATTGGGACCGTATAGGTGCCGGAATAAAGCTGCCAGGCTTGACCATCTGTCATTGGAATTATGGTAAATGGTCCTCCGGGAGGGCCAAATTCCAAATTTGCAACATCAACGCCATTTCGACCCCGATGCGCTACCTGCCAACTGTACGTAGCACCAGGATCGGTGGTTAAATTCTGGAATAAAGTGGTAGGCCCACCGGAATTGAGTTCCAGGTAATCGATTCCTTCATAAGCTGGAACTAAACCGGCTCCGGTACCCCAAATTTCAATTAAATTATTTTGAGCTGTCCACCCATTCGAATTCCCAAAGAATTGAATGGTATTTGCAGGAACGTTCCAGGCTTCAAATCCACCATTGATTAAACCAGTTGGTGTGCAACCTTCCTGTGCTGAACTTAAGCCAGGCAAAAGACAACAAAAAAGAAAGGGAATAACAATCATCAGCCCTTTTGAGGAGAAATGTAATTTCATTATAGTTGATTTTTTAAAGAAGGTGAGTTAATGCTGCAAGATGCTCACCTTTAGATGGGTGGACAATCGTTCATCTCAATGATATTAAAGCAACATGTCAGGTGCAAGTCATTGATATGAATGACCAATCGAGTCTTGCAGGGCAGAAAGGCGGAAGGGCAGAAACAAGTGAAGAGTGAAGAGTGAAAAGTGAAGAGTGAAGAGTGAAAAGTGGTACCAATAAGAAATTTACTCCTAGGAGAATCTTTAAACAAGGTACCCTCATTTAGGGGGCAACTGGGGAACAAATCATACCTCTTCTCCTTCCAACATCCTCATCAGTTCACTCGTATCATTGATCAATATGCGTCTTCCGCTCACCTCTACAATATTCTTTCTTTTCAATTTGTTTAGCTCGCGCACTACTGTCTCCAGCGATGCACCTACATACTGCGCAAGTTCTGTACGGGTGATGGTGATGACTCCTTTTGGTGAACCTGAGTGTTCGTATTGATCAAGAAGGATCAATAAAGCAAGGATTAATCTATGGCGAACAGGGTATTTGGTAAAAACAGTGGTACGATTCATCCACACGGTAAAATCGCGGGAGAGTGCAGTAATCATATTACGTGCGAATGGGGGGGACTGATCAAGAAGTGTTTTAAAGATTGGACCAGGAATGAGGATGACCGTTGAATCTTCAAGTAATACTGCAGATACAGGATGAACTTCACCAGCAATGAGTTGGCGATAACCTATCAGGTCGCCGTCAGAATAGATATAAGCCGTTTGCTTTTGACCACCGGGAGTCTCTTGTAAAATTTTTGCTTTACCATGGAGCAACCATACTACACTTCTTGGAGTAGTGTCTTGCTTAAATAAGATCTCACCGCGTTTTAAGGATTTAGGTTTTGCATGGTCATGAATGAGCTGCAGATCTTTTTCAGATAGTTCGGTTATCAGCGTGGTATTCCTGAAGAGGAAAGGCCTCGTGATTTTTGATACCGATGATTCCGATTTTGGCATGATCTGGAGGTAAAAGGTATAAAAAAAAGGCCACCCTTCTTCAAGGATGGCCCAATACCTCAGTTATGCAATTTCGAAAATGCGATTACTCGCAATATTTTAACGCCATGGGAGATTATTCACCCTACGGCCTACTTTGTAACCCAAGTCAACAGCAGCTTCTGCATCCATGCGGAAGTGTACACCAAGAGGAATCCTGGAATAAGCATTTTCTTGCGCCATTTCATAGAAACTCGTGAACGTTCTTGGTGTTCCAATGAATTCACTTCTATTTTGGTGACAATTATCCGTTAATTCAAATTCCAACCCGAATTCTGAAGTCAACACTTCAGCTGCTGCAGCACCAAATGTGCCATGGCCGGAAGGGTAAGTAGGAAATTGTGGTGTAAAAAACTGACCAGCACCATCAGGGCACATGATCGAATTCCAATCATCATGTCCCATTACATTACGGATATAATCTACCGGGCGCATGACATTGTACCTGTATTTTTCTCCCCAGCAACGGATACCTGCATCGCATACGGCCATTCCCACTTTAGCTTGCACGATAACTGACTTGGCAAGATTTGCATCTGTAAGGATCAACGCTTGGTTAGCAATTGCGATCCAGCGACCTGCAGGACTGAAAGTAAGGGCGGCACAATCATCACTCCAGAATTGTGCGATCCATTTGTCTTCATAATTTAATCCTTGGCGGATCAGGTTGATTTTATTTTCAGTCTCTTTGGCTTGTACATAAAACTCACTGCTTTCTTCGGTGCTATAAGGCAGAGGTGCTTCGCATTTGTCGTCATTCTTTGCTGCGAATGTGCGGACATCTCCCCAATGAGGTAATAAAGCTTTACCAAAGTTTGGAAAGGTTGGTTGCCATAATCCAGGTCCTGCTGGTGGAGTATAAGAAGGGTCGCTTGGACGTAAAAATCCTTCGTGTCCTACATTGTCAGTAGTTGACCAGGCAAATACTGCATCAGCCACTGCTTGTCCCCAGGCAACAGAAGCCTCGTAGACATCAGGGGTTACCTCAGCTTCATATTTGTTGTTGAAATAGTTTTGTAAAGTGATCACCTGTGATGATTGTGCAGCAGGAATCGTCGGATACAACCTATTGATCATCGTTACGTATGCTGCATTTAAAGCAAGCGGGTAGTGGTAATTAATGTTTGCATTTGGTGTAGGCAGGGTTAAAGCTGCAAAGTGATTGCGAAGCGATTTGTTTTCAGGCATTCCTGGAACAGCTACTTCATACGCAGCTAGTCCGATGTATCCCAAAGAACGAGCAGCTACCGGAGGCAGGTAACCTGGCGTATACCTTTCGATTTCAAGAATCGTTTCGTCCCATTTGACCACGACTTCATTGTCAAATGAAGCGGTTGAATGATCTACTACCGGGGTGTTTTCGTCTTCCTGGCAAGCAGTGATGAAGGAAAAAAGGAGAATGGCAGCCATGCCCCATTTTCCAAAATTGAATAGTTTGTTCAACATTTGTTAAGGATTTATAAGGTGATTGAATTGCCTAATTTGGTTGACCTGCTGTTGCCTCGCGAAACTGTTCAGCATACTGCTGATATGCTTCTTTGCTCTGTTCATCTACTTTGCGCAGGAATTGTGTTTTACGTTTTTCAAAATCTACTTTTTGCATCTGTAGAGTTCTGATTTCCGTAGCTAGTTTGGTATCATATTTCCCTGCTGCGTCGACCAGTGCTTGTGTTTCTGCGCTCAGTTGTTTGAATGACATAAACATGCGCATATGATCGGCGTTGCGGGAATTGAGGAAAATCTCCCGATCAGTTGGTGGAAAATCTTCAGGTATGGCTAAAGCCAGTGCTTTACTAGTTGTGTCCCAGAGACTATCAATACTGACATTGAGTTTGTCATGTTTCAATTCCAATTGCCCAGCCTCCTGCAACAGGACTTTACATTCTTCATCCCAAGTTTTGGATGAATTGCATCCTGGAAGGATAAAGAAGCTTGTAACAAGCAAGCAAATAAAGGAGTTGATGATATTCATAACGGATGAAAATGGTTAAAAGCCTCAGGTTGAAGTGATCAGGCTGGTTCCCGGATTCGGGGCATAAAGTTTTGGAGAATTTGGGAGACAAAGTTTGATCTAAGTCAAGGTTGGGGTTTATGGGTTTATGAGGTTTATTAGTTTATAAAGCTTATAGGCTTATGAAGCTTATGTGGTTAGGAAATAGGCAGGTGCACCCTGCCTATTTTTAGCCAACTGTTAAGCGTAGATTGTATCTACGCTTGCGCGTCTGCAAATTTTTAATTTGCGAAAAGGAATCAATTAATATTTGAAAAGCATGTAGGCTTATTAAACCTATCGTGCTATAAAGCCGGATATTTTCCTTAATATTATATAACCAAACAGCCCACTTCCTTGAGACTCCTATTTATCCCATTACTTTGTCTCGGCACCCTTCTCCAAGCCCAGGGGTATGATACCAATAAATATGGTCCAGTCAGCCAGTTCCGTTTTTCGGCTATGGCAGCATTATATAATAACCTGGATTATGAAAACGAAGGAGCGCATTTGTTTATGTCTTCTGCAGGCCAGGGAGGGGAGTTCGTTATATCCTATGGACAGGCTATATGGAAAGGCTTTGGCATAAATGTGGGCGGGGGAATTGGATTTGTACCGTATAATTTTTCATTTGAAGCATTACCAGATACTGGTAGTATTATTTCTGATGATCCTGGGGCGTTGGATCATACACCACACAGGAGTGCTGAACTTATATTGACGTTTCCGATGTTGATTGAAAAGAAATTTCTGTTGTTTCCAGAGGATAAACTTTTTTTGAATCTTGAAGCAGGGATAAAATGGAATCTTGTTCTGAACAATAATACTTCCGGAGGTGGATATTGGACAAGGACAGATGATGGCGATGATCTCAGGTATTTCAATTACAGATTTACCAACGTGGGGAATTCAAATTTAACTTCTTTTGTCTTTAAAGCAGGTCTTCTTAAAGTGAATCGAAAGAATAATTCCTTTACTTGGAATATGGTGTTGCAACGCTCCTTCTCAAGTATCTTGAGAGGGACATATCAGTTTAATGAATTAGGTTACGAAAGTTCAGGTACTACTGAACTATATAATAACTATATTGGCATGGAGCTGATTTATGGATTAAGTTTGGGTAAGAAATCAAATAAATACTAAACCAATAAATGATGATCATGTCTAAATATCAATGGTGGATTAGGGGTTTATTCTATGGCACTGTGATGTTTTTAGGTTTGCGGATATTGCTACCCTTGGCCTTTGGTGAAGAATTGACCATAAAAAAATTGCTTTTTGGATTTATTCTCTGGATGGTTTTAGGGCTGCTTTTCGGTTATGGGATAAGTTCATTTGAAAGCGATCATAAGAAAGATAAAAACTCAGCATCCTAAAACTCAATCGCATGAATTCGTATATATCAGTCCTTCGTAATTATGCTGGCTTTGTTGGAAGAGCTCGTCGACGTGAATTTTGGATGTTTATGCTATTAAATGCATTATTTAGTTCATTATTCATTACCCTGGATAGCTTTTTTGAAACAAGCTTCTCTATACCAACAGCAATTGAAGGCGTATTTATTAAATATGGATACCTGCAGATTGCTTATGGTCTGTTAGTTCTCATCCCTGCACTTGCTGTTACTGTGAGGAGAATGCATGATATAGGAAAAAGCGGCTGGACGATCCTCATGTTCATTATTCCGATCGTAGGCTGGATTTGGTTGATTATACTTTGTGTGCAGGATAGCATGCCTGGGCCAAATCAGTATGGACCAAATCCGAAGGAAGAGCTGATTCATGCCTGACATTTTTTACGCTAACTGCTGAGCGAATGCAAAACATAATCTGTAATCTTATGGGGACAATCAAATCACGATGGACCCGATTATAAGCATCCGCAACCTCGTTAAATATTACGGTTCAAAAGAAGTACTCAAAGGCATCAACCTGGATATCTATCCTGGGCAGGTCATCGGGTACATCGGTCCAAATGGTGCAGGCAAAAGCACAACCGTCAAAATTCTCTGCGGGCTGATCTCTGATTACGAAGGCGATGTGACAATCAAAGGCATGGATCTGAAACAGGACACGCTTAAGATTAAAAGTATCATCGGGTATGTGCCAGAGCTCGCCGAACTATATGATGTACTGACTCCTTTTGAATTCCTGAGTTTTATGGGAGCACTCTACCAGATGTCTCCAGAGCTTACCAAAGATCGTATTGAGCGAATACTTGCTGCTCTTGGTTTGCAAGCCAACCTCAACCAACGCATGGATACGTTTAGTAAAGGCATGAAGCAAAAAGTACTGATTGCCTCAGGTATACTTCATAATCCTGAGATCATCATACTTGACGAACCTCTCAGCGGACTCGATGCCAACAGTGTGATTATCATCAAAGATTTAATACAACGATTGGCTAAGGAAGGTAAAACGATTTTTTACTGCAGCCACATGATGGACATAGTAGAAAAGGTCAGTGAAAAGATTGTGCTCATCGATGGAGGAGCAATAGTGGCCAATGGCACTTTTGCCGAACTTAAGACGCAACTCGGAGAAAGTAGTCTCGAACAGATGTTTGCCAATCTTACAGCTGGTGATTCCCTAAGCGGAGCAGCTGACAATATCATGGATGCCATGCACAGTTAATCTGCAATAGTCCATGAATAATTTCATCAATAAAATGTTGCTCTGGTGTTTCCTGCTGCCTGTTGGTATTTACAGGAGATTGGGTGCTGACATCCCGCAACTGAAAGCAATCCTTATTGCCAAGCTCACCATCGATGATCGCACCGTGACAGGGTTGTATGCTGCAAGAAGCCGAAATAAAGAAGGGGGATCAAGCCTGGCTACAGTCATGACTATGGTGATTGCTTTTGTCATGGGACTTTTGTTCACGTTTGTTTTTGCCATTGATGATGATCTTTCAAGGCTGACCGTTTATTTTTCGATTTTCGGTTTCATGCTGGCCATGTTCCTGATCACAGATTTCAGTCATATTCTGATCGATGTAAAAGACAATTATATTATCCTGCCTAAACCGGTATCTTCTCAAACTTTCTTATTGGGCCGGTTGATCCATATTATCTTACATGTATCCAAAATATTAATCCCTATGGCCTTGCCGGCGTGGATTGCTACGTGGATATCTCGTGGCATTTGGGGAGCTATAGTTTTCATCCCGATTGTGCTTTTTTTGACAATGTTGACTTTCACTTTGGTCAATGCCGTGTACCTGTTGATCATGCGCATATTTCCACCATCAAAAATAAACTCGATCATCACCTCCATCCAGATTGCATTTACGGTTATACTTTATGGTAGTTTTCAATTGTTGTCGCGCGTAATCGGTGAAACTTTTCTTGAACAAATTGACCTCACCCAGTATGCGTGGATTTGGGTTTTCCCATCTTTTTGGATGGCCGCAGGATGGAAATATTTATTTTCTTTCACACCTGATACGGTAAATATTATTGGGATCGTATTGACCATAGTTGTGCCCCTACTCAGCATGTGGGTTATGATAAAATATCTTGCCCCTGCTTTTTTCCGAAAGCTCTCCATGATATCGGCCGGTACCGAGAGCGTTGGAAAGCAGCCTGAGCAAAAAGCTCAGCAAAAGGAAGCAATAGGATTGTCAACTTGGTTTGCTAAACTATTCACAAGGCAAGGCGTCGAAAGTGAAGCCTTCGGCTTTATCTGGAAAATGACGAGCAGGAGCAGAGACTTCAAACTCAAAGTATATGTGCAGATAGGATACATTCTCGTATTGGTAGTTATATCATTCTTTGCAGGAAACACTAGTTGGTCATTAGATGATTTTGGACAAATTCCAGACAAGACAAAATTCAGGATGTTAGTGTTTCTATACCTCAGTTGTATGATCTATGTCTCTGCTTTATTTCAATTGCCATTTTACAGCAAACCGAAATCAGCCTGGGTTTATTACTCACCTCCACTGGTGAACCCCGGAGAAATCATGAGTGCGGCTATCAGGGTGTGTTTAGTTAAATTCTTTTTACCGGTAGTCTTATTCTTGTCCATTGCAAGTGTGGCATTATTAGGTACTATGATCATTCCCAACCTGTTGTTTGGATTTAGCAATATTTTCCTTGGTGGAGTCCTGTATGCCTGGCTAGTGATGGATAGGTTACCATTCTCAGTCCCTCTACAGAAGGCTTCAGAAGGAAATTCTGCATTCAGAAATTTCTTTATGCTCTTGTTCTTACCTATAATGGGCCTGCCGCATTATTTTTTGTTTGATTTTCCAATAGTCCTTTGCATAGGTAGCATCATTACCGCAACAACAGCTTACTTTGTTCTTCGGAATACGAGGAACATAAGTTGGGGATATGTGAAGGAGGGGTAGGGCAGAAAGGCAGAAAGGCAGAAGGGAGGATGATAAAGCTATGTTTTAGAAATAAATTATGATATACCACATATTAAACGGTGATAGTTTGGCAGAGCAGCTTCGGGAGACCGGGGTTGAAGGAGAGTTTATTGTTTGTCGTGAATGCCTGATTGAAGGGCCGGTGCTATTTGATGACCTGGAAGATTTTTGGTCAGGACGGGCTGAATTTATATCTGCAACTCACCAAGGTGGTAGGGAGGATTACTTCGAAATAGTTGTTTCGGAAATGGAAAAAATAATGGCGCTTCCTGATGGAGCTGAAGTTTGTCTTTGGTTCGAACACGACCTTTTTTGCCAGGCAAATATGTGGTTTGTGATGTCTTTGTTGGAACAGCAAGAACTTGAGATCTACAGAATATTTCCTGTGATAAATAAAGAAGAAGATACGTGGAAAGGTTTTGGCATCTCAGATCACTTTATGCTCGAACAAGCATTTCGTGAAAAAATTAAAATGACACCCGTTGATATTGCTTTAGGTAAAGCATTATGGCAAGCATATTCCACAAATGATTTAGCACAACTTGCAATTCTTTCACAGACTCCATCTGAAGCATTTAAATACTTACCTGAAGTATGCCAGGCGCATATAGACCGTTTTCCGATGGATGGTGCATTAGGCCGACCACACCAAACAATAAAACAGTTGCTTGAAAAATCGAACGGAGATTTTAATGCTTTGATGTCGGATTTCTTTGTAAGGGAGGGGATTTATGGATTTGGGGATGTGCAGATAAAGCATATGTTGGACGAGCTCCAATCATGAGATGCCAGACGTTAGACGCCAGACGTCAGACATCAGACATTTTACTCCAATGATTGCATGATGAGTCCTACAAAATCATCTATCTTATCATAGTCCATCCACCTTGTTACGATCACAAGATCATGCGCCTGGTCAATCACGATGTAGTTGCCACCAAAACCAATCGCAGTGAATACTTCTGCTGGTGCACCAGGAAAACGATTTTTCGCATTGGTCCACCACAAATAGCCATAGCCAGGTTGTGCAATTGAAGGTTGACTCGCTTCCTTAATCCACTGAGACGAAATGAGTTGCTTGTTCTTCCATTTTCCATTTCGAGCAATCAATAAACCGAAGCGGGCCTGGTCCATGGTGTTGATGAATATTCCACCACCGAAATGGCCTCCCCCACTCACTGTTTGCATCATTGTGCCATCGATATTGACATAAGCAGAATCATAGCCATGCCATTGCCATGTAGAGGAAGCACCAATAGGATCCATGATATTGGCTTTCAAAATATCCGGAAGCGGTTTGCGAAATACTTGCAATAGGGCATAAGACAAGATATTGACCCTCGTATCATTGTCTTCAAATTGAGTTCCGGGTTCAATCAATGGCCTGTTCTTCCAATCTTCAACACTTCCTTCTTTCGGTGGATTATCTGCCCAATCACAAGTCTCAAAATGACATCCGGACCAATCCGATGTTTGCTGTAATAAATGTATCCAGGTCACCTTTCCATGATGCACCCCTTCAAACGTTCCATCTCGAACATAATCACTCACAAGATCATTGACGTTTTTGATCAAGCCTTTATCTACTGCTAATCCAGCTAATATAGAAAGGTAACCTTTGGTCACGCTAAAGGTCATGTCGACCCTGTTGACATCTCCCCATTGTGCAACGATGTAACCATTCTTAATGATCATACCGGCAGGACCTCCTCTATCCTTCATCGGGCCGAGGATAGCATAGTTTGGTTCCCGTGCATATGCTTTGTAATTGGCGGCACGAAGGTCGCGGGCTATAGTATTTTCGGAAGCTAAAGCCAATACGACGGCGCTTTCCACAAGAGCTTTTTGCATGCCTGTTTTCTCAGGACTTTTTGTTTTCCAGATTTCGGTGGGGTAGTATTGACTTAGACAGGGTGCAGGATTGATTATTGAAAATAGGATGACAAGAAAGGATGCGGAATGATGGAGGAGAATGAAGAGGGAGAGGCGCATTTTTTTCATCGTAAATTGGCTAATCAATGGATAATATTTTGCGTAAACTAATGAAGATCAGAAAATTAGAATTCATGATCATCCTTAGAAAGCAGCCAATATATTGATCCAAATTGAAAGAAAAGCTGTGCCACACCTAGGTGTGGCACAGCTTTTCTGCGAAAAGGGCCGAATTTCAAGTCTCTTTTTTTGTACGAATTGGAAATTGTATTTCTTTCATTCTCAGATCTTTATTTTCATCACCAATTCAAAATGCCCAATCTTGGATCATCAATTCTTGGGCTCGTCTTAGCGGATCACAAAAGCCTTAGCAACCGTTTGTGCCCCGGTTCCAATCTGTAAAAAATATAATCCTGTTGGTATGCCACTTAAATCCAGGTTCAAGGCATGATCACCTTCAGATAGGGTGTCAAATGGATAAGACTTTACGATGCTTCCATTCGTTGCGGAAATATGCAGCGTTATTTCGCTTGCACGTTGAAGTTGAAATTGAATCTTTGCTTCATCAACAGCAGGATTCGGAGAGAGAGTTATTTGTTTGAAAACGAGATCCCTTTCGCTAACTGCTGAAGGCTCGGTATAATTTAAATAGGTGTCCAAAAGACCCACGAACAGAAAGAACAGATCAAAAGGTTCATCATTTGGCAGAAGTACCCAGGTCCGGTCATCATTCTGCTGTACTGCTAAAGACATTTCTTCTGAAGGGAAATGCAGAGCAAAGGATTTATAAAAAAGGTTTCCGTCATGCCCATGGTTTTCAAGAGGGACGCCTAAAGAATACATCGACGTTCCTAAGCCATATTCAAAATTCGCAGGACCCACAACATAATCAGTAATCATTTCTATAAGGGTCGAATCTTTCAATACATCACCTCCATATACTAGCTGACTAAACCTGACCAGGTCTTCAGGCGTGGACAAATAACAACCCGCGCTTGAGGCAAGACTAAATAATCCAGCGTCCGGAAAACCAAATCCTTGTAAATCTTCCACAGATCCATCTCCATCTAAATCCAGCCATACATGTGAAGATGGTTGGTCTCCATATGATTCCCATGGATACGCAAATGTGTGAACCAATGCATATGGTGTGAGAATTCTTGTTCTTACCTCTTCATACCAATGCTGTCCTGTAATGCGCTCTATTATCTTTCCTGCAAGCAGGTAATTTGTATTGGAATAAGACCAGTCGGTCCCGACAGGGTAGTTAGGTTTTAGGACATAATGATTTAGTATTGTATCAGCTATCCAGATGCTATCAGGGTAGCTAATCCAATTCTCAATCATCGCAGGATTTTCATTGAGATAATCACTAATTCCCGAGCGGTGACTTAACAATTGTCGGATGGTCGTTTGGCTGGGTACATTAGGATATGGGCCGATGTATTGGCTTATACTATCATCCAGGTCGAGGAGGCCTTCTTCATACATCAAGAGTAACGTGACTGAGATAAATGATTTTGTTATACTCCCCATTCCCATGAGATGATCCGTGGTGAGTGGTGTTTGCGTTGGAAGTTCAGTGGCTAAACCGGTAGCGCGTTTCCAAAGTGTGCCATCCGGAAGGTACATGGCAGCGTTGAAGCCTTTAATGGTTGAGTATAAAGTGAGACTGTCAAAAGCATGATCTAGGACCTCGGGCAAGGAGTTGCCAGAGACGTGAGAGCGTGAGACAGTGAGAAGGTGAGAGGTGTGGGAGTGAGTAGTGTGGACAGACAGTTCATTAAGTATCGGGGATTGTGCTGTTGTAGAAAAAGTTAAAAGCAATGCAGCAATGACAAGAAGAATTACATTTTTCATATTGGCGTGAGGTTAATAACACAAAATAATTAAAATAAGCCAACAGCGGTACCTAGTGCAATTCATTGGATGGGATTAGTCAGCTGTTTATCAATTTGAAACTCTTATGCTTAAGAGTAGGCATTTATTGATAAATTTGTAGGCTGACAATTGGCGAATATTAAACATACATCATCCGTTTCGATTAATATGCCTAAGTACTTTCTGTATTCCATTGTAGTCGTAGCCGTCACCATCTTCTTGTCTTGTGACAAGAGTAGTGACGATGTTTGTCATGGATGCGGGATTGATACTTCTGTAAAAGAATATCAATTTAATGTTAGTGGGAGGATATTTGAAGATTGTTCCGGAATTCCAGCTTCTAACAGGATGCTTCAATTTGATATTTTTTATAAAGAAGACTCACTCAGCTTAACGGCTCAAACCAATGAAATGGGAGCTTTTTCATTCAACTATACTAAAATGCTTCCTGGGGATTATGCAATGAGTGCAAGTAGGGAATCATATTGTTTGTTGAAAGTAAAAGAAGATTCAGTCACTTTCTTTTTAAATGGGTTGGAAGATCATAAAGGATTGAATTTAAATGTTGATGATTCCCTTGATGTCAGTTTTTATTTGAATGTTTTTCATGATCTTTTTATTGCAGGAGATACGATCTCTTTGAGATTTGAACCACCGGTCATGGCTGGACATTATTATCCCTGTATCATAGGTGGACCAATACAGGATAAGACATTGATATACACCATAAAAGATAAATGGAGATTTGTGATTTTGGACGATTATGACCAGCCTGTATTCAAATTTTATGCGAATGTTGATCGTAGGCCAGGATATCCTTCGCTTTATTCATATTCGATCACACAACCTAAAGTTCCGTGTATTATGAGTCCACAAGAGATTAGATACTATGTAAACTAATTGATATTTAATTATTCTCCTCCTTCTGAACTTAGGTACTTTTCAACTTCAACATCCGTCACCTGCGAAAAATCGCGATAGAATTGTCCAACCCCGAAAAATTCATCAGAGATGTGCGCACTTATAAAATCATCTGCTACATCTAAAATTTTTCCTGCAGTAATGGCCGGAGTTACAGGCACAGCCACTACTATTTTTCGAGGATGTTTTGTGCGGATCAACTTAATGGCGACAAGTAATGTATTTCCAGTTGCAATTCCATCATCTACGATGATGACTGTTTTATCTTTGAGTTCTTGTGGTTGGAGGTCACCCATAAATAACTTATACCGCTCTTGAAGGGAAGCCCTTATTTTTTTGATTTGTTGCTGAATGTATTTGTCATCAACATCATAACGATTGTCCACTATTTCACTTTCGAGGCTTACAGCACCAATGGCTAGCTCTGGGCTGCCAGGATAGCCTATTTTTTTGGTCAGCAAAACTTCAAGTGGAAAGTGAAAATGTTTGGCGATCAGGTAGCCAATTGGAACTCCTCCTCGTGGAACGGCGAGCACCACGCCATTATCCTGTTTGTATTTTTCGAGCAGCGGAATCAGGTGTAACGCTGCATCATACCGATCTTCAAATATCATCTTTTAGATATTTAAACGGTAATTGTGAATATGTTTATCCAGTTACAAAAGATTAAGCTCACTGCTCACTGTTCACAACTCACAACTCACAACTCATTTTTCA
>Ga0157380_10000221_pt1 | contig 34047 bp, 27 predicted proteins | sample S35metaG_FD_119757 | JGI IMG/M metagenome (GOLD analysis project Ga0157380, IMG submission 119757) | Switchgrass rhizosphere microbial communities from Kellogg Biological Station, Michigan, USA - S3-5 metaG | ecosystem: Host-associated > Plants > Roots > Rhizosphere > Soil | place: USA...
ACGTCAGCGAATCCCGCGATTGAACTCTGCAATGAGGCGACTCAGCGCTGCATCCCACCTGCAACCCGGCAGCCACCTACGCCTTGCCTGCAATCACCAAATCCTCGCGATTGAAGCATTGCTTTCATAATCCAGACAGTGCGCTAGTGCTCAGTTCAAGCAAGGATCAGGAAATCACTTCCCTGCCAAAGTCGGGGTCCTCCGCGGTGGACACGCAGACAACGGGCGCAGCTGCGCCTGACACGCGGGTCTTTCACACCCTGGATGCGTTGCGCGGTATTGCCGCCATCGGCGTCGTGGTATTCCACATGAGCGCCGCATTTCTGCCTATCGCAACGCCCGGCGGCTATCTGGCTGTCGATCTATTTTTCATGATGAGTGGCGTAGTGCTCAGCCACGCTTATGAAACGCGATTTCGAGCCGGCATGGGTACGCTTGCATTCATGCGGGCGCGACTCATCCGCCTCTATCCCCTGTACCTCTTGGGCACATTGGTCGGCATCGCGGTGACGTTGGCTAGCTTGCGTGGGCACAACATCCAGGCCTGGGATTCATCGAGCCTGTTCCAAGCAGTATTGCTCGCACTCTTTTTCCTGCCAACTTTCTCCAGCAGACCCGTGGACCAGATGTTCCCCTTGAACATTCCATGCTGGTCGCTGTTTCTGGAAATTCTGGTGAATCTTCTATTCGTGATGTTCTGGAAAGTACTCACGTCGGCTCGACTGATCGTTCTATCCCTGCTGACCGGGAGCGCGGTGGCGTTTGCGATCGTGCAGGGGGGAAGCATCGATCAGGGTTCGACTGCTTCGACTTTCGACGTCGGTTTGGCGCGGACCCTGTTTGGGTTTTTCGTCGGCGTTCTAATAGCACGCCACTTTCCACGTTCACATCGCCGGGAGAGCAACGTTGGAGTTGTGGCAATCGTGGCGGTTGTCGCCATTGCAATCGGCGGTTGGCCAGCAGGCGAATTGCGAGCGATTTGGGATGCGGTCTGCGTGCTAGCGGTCTTTCCTGCTGTGGTCTATTGCGGCACGCTCATCGATCCGGGTCCACGCCTGCGGAGCATCGCAACGTTTCTCGGCCTGACGTCCTACGCGGTCTATGTGTTGCACAGTCCGCTGTCGTCTATATTGAATTCGGCTATTCGACACTTTACCGGTCGGCCCGTTGGCGCATGGTCTCCTTACCTGGGCATTGCGGCAGTCGCCATTTTGTTGATCGGGTGCTGGCTGGTCGACCGAATCATCGATGCGCCTATGCGCCGTAAATTGAACCGCGTAGTCCCCAGCATGCAGGCTTCACGAGTGCAGTCGTGAAATAGATTGGGCAGCACCGTGCCCTGCTCAGAATCTCCTTGTTGGGCATGCAAGCGGTCTCCTCGTCGTGCTTGGAGTCATGGACGAGAAAAATCCGATGTCGACGCAGAAGGGAGTCGCTGCCGAAGGAGCCAGCTGGCCACATCCGGGCGGTCGTAAGTGAAGTCCCAGGCATTATGATCAATTCCGGCTAGCTCCGTGTATTGGACAGGCGCGCCTAACGCGCTCAATGCAGCCGCCATGCGGCGCGAATGCTCGACCGGGACAGTGCGGTCGGCGTCGCCGTGAAAAATCCACGTGGGAATGCGGGCAAGCCTTTGCGCGACAGCTGCCGATGGGTCAGCTGTGCCGGACACCAGCGAGGGGTAAAGGATTGGGTACATGGTGCCCTTGCGTTCCGCAACGAATCCGCAAACGACCAGCAGCCCGGCAAAGCGCTGCGGATAATGGTAGGCGAGATACCAGACACCATTCCCGCCGATCGACAAGCCTGTCAGCGTAACGCGCGATGCGTCACCCTGGAATTCCTCCAGAGCCTTGTCCAGCGCCGCGAGTGCGATTTGCCCGCCGATCTCCTGCCATCCCGGCGTACCATTGGCGGGGCTCTGTGGAAAAACGGCCAGCGCTGGAAACCGCTCTGGGTGGCGGCGAATAGCCGGTGCCAGCCCTTCGGCTGTCTGATTGATGCCGTCGCTGCCGTAGCCGCCACCTCCATGCAAAGAGAGAATCACCGGCCACACGCCCGCCTTGGACCAGTTCGCCGGCACAAAGACCTGGTAGCGATATTCGGATCCGTCTATTGTCACGGAGCGATCGAGGAAGCCGTTCTCCACCCTTTGCGCGGCGGCAGCATGTGGTGGCGTAGCCAGTATCAGGCCGAGGGCGTAGTGCCAAAATCGCATTAGACCTCCGGGACGCCCAGAGAAATGACGAGAGAGTCGCGATATTCGAGTCAAATGTTAAGTCCGTGCGTCTGCATACAGGACAGACGTTAAACTTTAACCAATGAGTTCGCCACCTGCCGTTTCGTCGCCCTTGGCGGCCCTGGGCCCCACTCGGCGCCGTTGGCATATTCGACTTACAGTCGTCCGAGCGCTGCTGGGTATCTTCCCCCCATTTACGTTGAACCGGACCCGACTCCTGGCCCTGAAAGCATGCGGCATCCGCACTGGCCAGGCGACTTTGTTCTGGGGGTTGCCGAAGCTGACGGGACGAGGGTCGATCACGCCGCGGCTGCGGATAGGCGCCTACTGCGGCTTCAACGACGGGTGCGTGTTCGATCTGGAAGCGCCGATCACGATCGGCAACCATGTCTCGGTGGGCCACGAGGTGCGCTTTCTCACGACTCTCCGTCAAGAAGGTGTCGAGACTGCGGCGCCCATCACGGTTGGGGATGGAGTCTGGCTCGGGGCACGCTGTACGCTACTGGGCGGCGTCACCGTCGGCGCGGGGACCGTTATCGGCGCGGGAGTCACCGTGGCGACGGACGTGCCTCCGAATACGCTGATGACTGGCGCGAAGCCGATCTCGCTGGCGAAGTGGCGCTGATCATTGTTTCCTTGGCCTAAAGAAATCGGATGTCAAAATGATCGAACGAACGGTAGCAATGGAAATTGTTTTGACCGCTCTCCGCGACGCCGTGGACCAGAATGGCGGTGACGCCTCGGGAGTAACCAACGAGACCGTGATCGTCGGACCCGGAGCGGTCATCGACTCAATCGGCGTCGTATCTCTGATCGTGGACATTGAACAGCGGCTCGAAATGGATCACCAGGTATCGGTAACCCTCGCCAACGACCGCGCGATGTCCCAACGCAACAGCCCGTTCCGAACCGCGGCGGTATTGGTCGATCATATTCTCACCACTGAACGCGAAGCGGCCACATCGTGAGTGCATCCACCAAACCGATGTCGGAACGACCGGTCATGCTGATCACGGGCACGCGCAAGGGCATAGGTCGGCATCTAGCTGAAACCTACGTCAAGCGTGGCTACCTTGTCGAAGGGTGCAGTCGAGGAGAAGCTTCTTTCGAGGCCGAGGGCTACACCCACACGGCGATGGACATCAGCGACGAGAAATCCGTGAAAGCATGGATTACGGCGATCGCGCGCCGCCACGGCCGCATCGACTGCGTGCTCAACAATGCTGCAATCGCGACCATGAATCACGTACTGCTGACTCCGGCGGCGACAGCCAACCGGATGCTGGCTGTCAATGTCACCGCGACGATGCTCGTGTGCCGCGATGCGGCCAAGGTCATGATGCGTCGCCGTTATGGTCGAATCGTCAACTTCACCACGATAGTCGACCCCATAGGACTCGCGGGAGAGGCCATCTATGCTGCGTCCAAAGCCGCGGTGGTGACGTTCACGCGTATTCTCGCCTTCGAACTCGGAGGATGGGGTATCACGTGCAACTCTTTCGGTGCCACACCGATCATGACCGATATGATCCGAGGTGTCCCCCAGGAGAAGATCGACGCGGTTGTGAACGGGCTTGCGATCAAGCGACTGGGAACGCCGGAAGATTGCGTCAACGTTTGCGACTTCTTCATCAATCCACTCTCGGATAACATCACTGCGCAGGTGATATATCTAGGCGGGGTTTCCTGAAGGTCCGCCGGTGATGCACGGGAGTTCACAGGGGCCCCATGCAACACCTGGGGCAGCGCCTTGGCTGTTCGAGCGACTCGCGACCTATGGCGATGCGATCGCGCTCGTTCATCGCGATACGCCGGTCAGCTATCGCAGCCTCCTTTCACGTGTCCATGCTTGGGACGTTGAACTCACGAAGCACGGTATCGGACCTGGCAGCGTCGTGCTGCTGGAGGGCACTTCGTCGGCAAGCGCCGTGGGCCTGCTGCTGGCGCTCGTACGCCGCGGGGCGATCACCATCCCCTTGACGCCCCAGGCTTCCACCGCACGCGAGGCGATCGAGACCATCGCCGAGCCGGGTTGGCAGATCGTGTTCACGCAGACGTCCGACGGTGACGAGACGGCGACGATAGCCGGGACGCCGCGGGCGGTTTCGATACCTATTCTGTCGCGTCTAGTCACTCTCAAGCATCCTGGGCTAGTGCTGTTCTCGTCGGGTTCGACTGGAGCGCCGAAGGGCGTCGTGCACGACTGCGCGGCACTCCTCGAGAAATTCGTTCGCCCCGGAAAGCAAAAGACGACATTGTCCTTCCTGCTGTTCGATCACATCGGTGGGGTAGACACGCTTTTCAATACGCTGTCGAGCGGCGGCACGTTGGTGACGACCCGGTCGCGTGATCCCGATGCGATTTGCGCAGCGATCGCGGCGCACCGCGTGCACACATTGCCGACCTCACCGACGTTTCTCAATATGCTGCTGTTGAGCGGTGCACATCGGCGGTACGATCTCTCGAGCCTCCGCCTCGTTGCCTACGGGACCGAACCGATGCCAGCCTCTGTACTCGCCCGGCTTGGCGAAGCCTTGCCGCAGGTCACGCTGCTGCAGACTTACGGACTCTCAGAGCTCGGCGTCCTTCGCACTCGGTCGCGGGAAGGTACGCTATGGGTGCAATTCACCGGCGAAGGGTACGAAACGCAGATCCGGGACGGAGTCCTGTGGGTGCGTACGCCGACGTCGATGCTCGGATACTTGAACGCTCCCGACCGATTTGACGCCGACGGATGGTTCTGCACCGAAGACGCTGTCGAGGTGGATGGCGACTACTTGCGCATCCTCGGACGCACGAGCGATCTGATCAATGTTGGAGGACGCAAAGTCTATCCAGCGGAAGTCGAAGAAGTACTGTTGGACCTGGCGAACGTGCGGGATGCGGCAGTATTCGGCCGTTCGAATCCGCTCACGGGACAGATCGTCGCGACCCGCATCAACCTCATCGCGCCGGAGACTCTCGACGGCTTCAAGCGGCGGATGCGACTCTTTTGCAGAGATCGACTGCCGTCATACAAGATTCCGGTGCACGTTGAGTTTACCGATGAGAACCAATTCGGCGCGCGGATGAAGAAGAACCGCGGCAGTACGGCTGCACCGCGATGAGCGAACCGGGACCGCAGGTGCCCGATCAGGACAGTGCGAAGGTCAAGCCGTCGCTTCGCGCTCGATTGAAGGATGTTTGGGGACTTGAGTTCGCGAATCTTCGCTGGAGGTTGCTTGTCTGCACGCTGCTCGCGCGGCTGCTTCCAGAAGGTCGTGCCACGGAGCTGCGAACCGAATTCGTCCGCGCGATCGGTATCCATATTGGCAAGGGGACGCGTTTCCTGAGCATGCCGAAGATCCAGTGCTCGTACTCCGGGCCGCTCGGGGAAAGACTGAAAATTGGAACGCAGTGTGTGATTGGCGCGCGCGTGATCCTGGAATTCGGGGATGTCCTGACGATCGGTGACCGTGTATCGCTCGCGGATGGCGTGGTAATCCTGACGACCACGCACCAACTCGGGCCGAAGGAGCATCGTGCGGGTCCGATCGTCAGAAACCCTGTTTCGATAGGTAACGACGTCGAAATCGGGGCGGATGCGATCATCCTGCCAGGTGCCAAAATCGGCGATGCAGCTCGGGTGCTCCCAAACTCGGTCGTCAACGCGAGTGTCGCGCCTGGTGCTACGGTCAGCGGCATCCCCGCGCGGCCCCTGCGTTCAAGCTAGGAATTCAGTATTCCGACGACTCTTTATTCTGTCTGGAAGCGTCGAAGGGTCTCGTATTCCTCCGAGCTCAATGGGCGACCCTCAAAATAGCGCAAGTTGTCGCGTAGATGGCTTTCGATTCGCATACCCAACACCGTCACGCTCACCGCGCGAGTGCCGCGGCAAAACTGAAGAGCGACGTCTAGCGCCGACCGGTTGGCATTGCGGCTGAACGACCGCAGCGCCAGGATACGTTGCCATTTGGGAGTCGCTGCCTTGAGCTGAGCTTCATCGAGGTCATCCTTCAACAGGCCGCCGCCGAAACATCCGCGCGCGATGATCCCGAGACCACGTTTCTCGGCTGTCGCCAATGTTTCGCGATCGAGCGCTTCCAGGTCCAGCAATCCGAAGCCAAGCTGTATCGAGGAAATGCCCGGAGTAGACAAACAGAATGCCGCATCCTCGGGTTGTTCGGTCGCGATTCCGTAGAAGCGGAGCTTCCCTTGCGCCTTCAACTTCTCGAGAGTCTGCAGCGCTTCACCGAATGCGTTACTTTGCATGAACTGCGGTGCGGGACTGTGAAGCTGATATAGATCGACGTAGTCGGTTTGTAGACGCTTGAGGCTGGACTCCAAAGCTTTGATCAGGTAGGCCGGCGAAAAGTCCTGTGACAAGGCTCCGCCGATTCCCGCAGGGAGTCGTGTTCGCTTCAAACCAAGTGCCTGCACAAGCGGACGGACCAGTGGCTTGATCCGTTTGATCATGTTCCGCCTCGCGGGAAGGCAATAGCCACCTTTGGACGCGATGATCACCTGCTGCCGGCAGCCGCGAAATGCCGTCCCGATCAGGGATTCGCTTTCTCCCTGCGCGTACATGTCAGCGGTATCAAAGAACGTGATGCCGGAATCCAGTGCCTTGCGAAGGACATTCAGTGCTCCCTTGCTGCTGTTCTTGTCTGCAAAGACGCCGCCTATCCTCGATCCGCCGAAGCCGATCTCGGAAACGTTCATGCCCGTGGTCCCGAGTGCATTGAACTTCATGCAATGTCGTCAGCCATGTTTCAGATCTTGAGCAAGGCGCGTCGCGGCGCGTGCTGAGATTGCCATCAAGGTCAATGTTGGATTCTTTTCAGCAGCGGTGGTGAAGCAGGACGCGTCGCAGACCAGCACGTTTGGCGCACCGTAGACACGATTCCAGGTATCGACGACTCCATAGTTCTGTTTCGCGTGCATCCGCGCGGTCCCACCATAGTGGGCAGCCGTTCCAGGGAACAACGTCGGGACGACCTCCCCAAGTGTTGCACTGCAGCCTGCATCCTCCATCAAATTCATAAAGTGCTGGCGGGAACGCACGATATTACCTACTTCGTCGTCGCTATATCGCATGCAGACTTCGAGGACGGGCAGTCCAAACTCATCTTTTGCGGTTGTCGACGGCTTCGCGGCGCACGTCTCTGATGGAATCATCGTACCGAGCACTTGTACGCCTACGGTGGTCCCCTTCAAGCCGAACCGACTTTTGACGCGGTCCATCGTGCCGACAACTCCAAGGGTCCAGGAAGTTGCCATCAGCGGCTCAGAGGAGTCGTAGGGCAGACGGGTCAGATACGCGGCAGGTGCCAAGAGACTGCGCGGTCGCTTCATCTCGATGGACCACCACTCGCGCGGGTGATCGTGAAGGAAGCATCCCACCAAGCCATTCGAGTTCCCCAGCCCCTGCGGGAAGTCATTCGAAGTGGAATTGTGCAGCAGCTTTGCCGATCCAAGCGGGCCGCAGGCGATCACAAAGGCACTGGCATGGAGTCTCTCCAGACGACCCGTCCGCCGGCTGAAGTAGACAACAGCTCCTACCTTGCCCTTGCTCGGCGACCATTCCAGCTGCAAGGCCTGCGCACCACTCTCGAACCGAAAGCCGGGCAACCGGAGCAGGGAATTGACTATGCTTGTATAGCTGTTGAAGGCCGCTCCCCGTCGGACGAACATGTTTGGCGGACCATCCGCCAGCGGGTAAGTGGTGAAGCCTTGACCACATTTGTTCGCCGCTCTTTCTACGTCGCGCCAGTCCTCCGGTATGCGATTGCGATAGGACGCATGTCCACCGGGTAACTGCGGTACATCGCGCGGGTCTGCAGTGATATCGAGAGACCGTTCGATCTTCTCATAGTAAGGTACGAGGTCTGCATAGGTAATAGGCCAGCGGAAGCGTTCGTGGAGCCGTTCACCCTCGGTGAAATCTTCTGGCGCAAATCTCGGTACCGCACCGGTCCAGTTGTTAGAAAGTCCGCCGGGCGCAAGCTTCGCGTAGCACAGGGTTCGCGGATCACCCGATACCGAATGCCCGGCCTCTTCTTGTAATGGTGGTGATATACGGAAAAGGTTCTTCCCACCAACGCGCACCAGCAATCCATTCGGGAGAGTGGAGCCTGCCTCGAGCATTGTTACGCGAATGCCTTGCTGCAGAAGTTCGCGCGCAGCCGCTGCGCCCGCGGGACCACTGCCGATAACGGCAACCTGGCGCTCATCGCGCGTAATGGAACTAGTACTCACTGTCTAAGAGGGAACGGGCAAAGCGCAATGCTGAGTAAGCTATCGGAACCTTCACGAACAACTGCTCGCGGAAGCGCCCCAGGCGAGTCGGTCTGAACCAGTTCGGGAGGAAACGGATAGCTCCGCCCCCTGCGCTGAACGGATCTGGATCGTTGCTGCCGCCGTCCTCCCAGGTCATGGCAAGCATCGGCCTGGGGACAGAAGTGCGGTTCGTCATCCCGCGATGCCATACGTTTGAGCTACGAACAAGCACGTCCCCACGGTTCATTGGAATACGCACACCCTTACGATGGCATCGCTCCAGCACGAACTGTGTGTACTTGTAGAACCGTTGATGCGTACCCGGAACCAATTCGATTGCTCCGTTCTCGATAACCGTGTCGACGACAGCGACGTTGGCGATCATGAAATCACGAGTAAACGGGCGGTCGAGGTGGTAATGCTGGGTGCGGCTTCCCGGGAGGTTGAAATTACAGCCGATGTTCGGCATGCGGAGGACTTTTGGGTGCAGTTGTTTGATAAGGTCGACGACCCCTTGTTCTTGCAGCGTATCGTAGGCGAACCGCGCGCCCGCACCCGGAAAACAGTTGAGATGGCCACTCACCTGACCGCCGCCGGAGAATAAGGCGCCCGATTTTGATGCTTTCTCGAATTCCTCAGCGAGTATTTGGTGCAATTCAGTCAATCGCTCTGGCGACACCATGTTGCGAAGAACAAAGTAACCGTTGCTGGCAAATTCCTGCTTTGCGCTCTCTATGTCACTGCCTGTAAGTTTGTCGGTGGCTAACACCGGTAGGACGCTCCCATTTCATTCATCACAAATGCGTCGAGCCAATCGCGTTGGCGATCAGGCTGCTGCAATTAGCTCCGCGTACCGCTGCGTAACCGCTGCGCACTGCTGACGCGGCGTAAAGCGGTTGCGGACCGTTTCTCTCGCACGCGAGCCCATTTGTCGGCACAGTTCGCCGTCGGCCAACAGTCTCGCAATCCCGTCCGCGACGGCTTCCGTCGATCGCTCTTCCACAAGCCAGCCGTCTTTCCCGTGAGTAATGATTTCGGGGACACCGCCCGTGCCACAGGCGATGACGGGCTTTCGCATCGCCATCGCCTCTACGATTGCCAGACCGAACGGCTCTCCGTAGGACGGATGCACGAACAGGTCGAACTCATTGAGGAAGGGTCGAACATCCTGCTGGTATCCGCCGAAATGAACCCGCTCGGCTATGCCGCCCTCGTGCGCTCGCCGCTCAAAGTCCGCCCGCATTTCGGGTACATTCGCGCCGAGAATCATGACGTGCAGATTGGGAAAAGTCTCTCGCAGCTGCGCGACCGCACCGATCAGTTCACACTGGCCCTTCCAGGGATTCATTCGCGCCACGATCCCCGCCACGGGAGCATCCGCAGGAATACCGTACTGCTCACGAATCGATGGTCGGCTGTCGAACATCTTGTCCGGGTCGAAATAGTCGGCATCGACAGCATTATGTACGGTGTAGATTTTGTCGGCGTCAATTCCCGAGCCGATCAGATCGCCCCGTATGGAATCCGACACCGCGAATACTGCAGTAGCCTTGCGCATGCCCCACAGTGTCGGACGACTGAGGCCGCTCACGGGTGCATGCATGTGCACCACGGAGACAGCGCCTGTCATGAATCCGAGCAAGCTCACATAACTGGCATCTCGTGGGCGGTCGGTCGCATGAACGACCTGAATGCCGTGCTTTCGGACGAACGCCGCAGCCTTCGCCAATGACGCTACGCTCGGACCATAGGCGAGTGCTTTGCCCAACTTGCCCTGCCTCGGCAAAGCCGCAGCCGGTCTTCCCAGTGGTAGAAACGTGCTGGTGACATGGGGTATCGCGGCTAGGCGAACACGCATGTCGGCAGCGTCAGCTGCTTCACTGTTGGATATGACAAATACCTCGACTTCATGCGAGGCAAAATTCGTCATCAAAGAGAGATGCACGGTAACATCTGCACCGCATGTATCACGCGTATTCAGGAAGAGCAACCGAATTGTCATATCCAGTTCTAACCGACTTGACTGTAACGAGGCGCCAGCTCCACTAACAGCCACTGCAATTGGATCGTGAGCAACGTTCCGCTGCTCCGTCGCCCGGCCTCTCGTCCACTATAGCAGCGGAGTGAACCGATACGCCAAGCCAAAGTCACGTGCCGAATGTTTGTCTCAGTGTAGGATACGTCACAGCGTTTCCCTTGATCAAAACCCCGCGAGGAGGGGGGGTAAGCCATGGGAGGCTGCGGTGCGCTCAACCCGGATTTCGACATATTTCAATAGAGATTTAGCGGATGCATAGACTCGCACTTGCCATGGCGAAGGGCTCAAAAGCCGGAAAGCCTGAATCGCGCGATCCAAGCGGCGAAACGGGCCTGCGTTCATATGTTTTCGAAGAAGCATTTTCACCCAACTGGGATGAATCAATCGTCGACAGTGCCGCCTCCGGATTAATGCCCATGTGGTGGCAGATGTCGCGAGAGATACAACGTCGCCATGCCGAATACGATGCCGTGATTACGTGGGGGGAAAAGCTGTCTCTTGCCATGCTGATGCAGCAGCAGCTTGCGAGCGTCCGGAAGCCGCATATCGCGATGATGTATCAATTCGAGAAAACGAATATCAGAGTGCCATTGAGTGCATTTAGAAAGAATCTCCACGCGGTCGTCACTTGGAGTTCTGTGCAACGGCATGCACTGATCGAAAGGATAAAATTTCCGTCCGACCGAGTATATCTAATCCGGCACTACGTGGATCAGGTCTTCTATAGTCCCCGCCAGATCGAGGAAGACATTATCTGCGCCGTCGGGGCGGAAATGCGCGACTACGCAACACTTAAGGAGGCAGTCCGCGGAACGGGCGTACGCTGCCACATTGCAGCCGACCACGTGCGTATCCCGGGCCGATTTCGTCTCCTCAAAGATCGTCGCGTACCCGTCTGCAAAATCGAAGCGACAGCCGGCGCGAATATCACCCAGGGCCGCCTGTCGTTGATCGAGCTGCGCAACCTCTATGCGCGCTCGAAGTTTGTCGTCGTCCCTCTGCTGCACTCGGATACAGACAATGGCGTGACAGTCATTCTAGAAGCGATGGCGATGGGTAAGCCAGTGATCTGCTCCCGGACGCGTGGGCAGGTGGACGTTATCCAGGAGGGTGTAACAGGATTGTTCGTGCCTGTCGGAGACGCGGTCGCATTGCGAAAGGCGATATTGTCTCTCTGGAACGAGCCGCAGCGCGCCGAGCAGATGGGACGAAACGCGAGGGCACACGTGGAAAAGCATCACACATTGGAGCAGTTTACTTCGACAACCAGATCGGCCGCCGAAGCCTCGCTGAACGGCCGTCCTGCTCCCGACACGTGGTGGGAGTAACAATTGGTCGTCGCGCGATTTTTGGCGAGTGACAGTCAATCGAGATGAGCGGCTCGCCAGACCAATCTAACTCTGCTGTTGTTAGCCACGGCAAGGTGGGCTCAATTGGCTATGTGTTCAGTAGTTACCTGCCTGCGTCGGACTTCGCAGAGGTAGCAGAGAGACAGCGTCCTCGCTCGGAGTATCACGTCTTTATTGATCGGGGCGCCGCCGAACTGGTGGCGTTTGACAAGATAGTGGAAGGCGGAATGCTTGCACGTGCCTTGGCGAGGATCGGAAGGCCCGCTCCGGGCGTCGCGGTTGCTGCGCTCAATCACAAACCTAGATACAGGGCGCTGCTGACGACCGGCGAGAACGTTGGATTTGCTGCAGCGTTGTACTCGCGCCTGGCGAGGACGCGCATTCCGATCAACGTGATCACACATGGCTCCTTCTTTGGTTCGCCATATATGCGCCCTGTTGCGTACGCGTTGCGCTCCAATCGAAATGTCCGTTATCTGACTTTGTGCGAGGCCTTGCGGACGCAGATGATCAGCCGCTTCGGGTTCGCTAAAGATCTAGTCGTCAACACGGGGTATGGGGTCGATACAGAGTTCTTCAAGCCGCAGGCGTCGGAGCTCACCACGCGCCCAATAATTGCAAGCGCTGGCGCCGCGACTCGTGACTACCGCACATTGGTCGCCGCTACTCATGATCTGGATGCGGATGTTCGCATCGCCGCCGACAGTGCATGGTTTCCAGCAGCGGTCGATATTTCTCCTGACAGGCTGCCCGCCAATTGTGAAGCGAGGTCCTACGTCAACTATCCGGGGCTGCGCAAACTATATGCCTCTGCAGCCTTCGTGGTGGTTCCGCTTTATCCTGCCTTTCACGCGTGTGGATTGGCAGTCATTGCCGAAGCCATGGCTATGGGAAAAGCGGTGATCACGACGAGAATTTGTGGCCGAAGCGACTTCATAGTCGAAGGGGAGAATGGATTTTACGTTGAGCCTGGTAACGTCGATGAGCTACGCGACAGAATCAAAGAATTGCTGTCCGACCCAGCACGCGCGATGGAGATGGGTGCGGCAGCGCGAAGCAGGATGACGCGACTCTTCACGCTGGAGGCTTACGTCGAACAATTGATGCAAGCGATTCGCGACTGACGGAGCGGATACGCCTGCCTGCCAATGGGCCGCGTCGCTGATGTGCGATGCCTGTGTTCACACCATCAAATCAGTTGCTCCTACGTCCACCGCTGAAAGCTCGCTAGCACGTATTCGCTGGCGCGACGTAGACTCAGTTCGCAGTTTTTCTCAGCAGCTGAAACGCATTTACGAGCGCGCGATCCGCTTCGTATTTACCGAAGTGTACGCGTTTCGAGACATTTAGATACTAGTTTCATTTAACGTACTATCCAGGCCGCTCGGGAATTCTCAGGCAATCGAGCGACCGGGAGTAGGCGACATGTTCAATCCACAGGCGAACTCAGCCATTGCTGGCAGCTTCATGCTGCTGGCGTGTCTGGCGCTTTTTGCAGGCTGCGGAGGCAGTGCCAACTCTGCAAAAGACGGTTCGACCGATGAAGTCACGAGCGCACTTTCCCCGCCGCCGGCGAACGTTACGGCAACTGCCGGCAGCGCGCAGGCAGTCCTCGCTTGGTCTACTAGCAGCGGAGCGACGAGCTATCACGTGAAACGTGCAACTACGAGCGGCGGACCTTACTCACAGGTTGGTGCGCCTACGTCAAACTCGTATACCGATGCATCGCTCACCAACGGCACTGCATATTACTACGTCGTATCGTCGATCAATGCAGTAGGCGAGAGCGCTAATTCTGCGCAGGTAACTGCGACACCTCAGGCGCCGGTCGCACCCCCGTCAGCGCCGACCGATCTAACGGCGACCGCCGCCAATGCGCAGGTATCCCTCACGTGGACTGTGAGCAATAGTGCGACCAGCTATCGCGTAAAGCGCGCCACTACCAACGGTGGACCGTACTCGCAGGTCGGAGCACCCACCTCGACGTCTTACACCGACAGTTCGCTCATGAACGGCACGACCTACTACTACGTGATTTCGGCGGTCAATTCGGCCGGTGAAGGTGCGAATTCGGCCCAAGTCAACGCCGCTCCCGTGGCTTCGGCTTCGATTCCACCGGTCCCCACAGCGCTGTCCGCGTCTCCGGGAGATGCCCAAGTCGCATTAATCTGGTCTACTAGCAACGGTGCGACCAGTTACCGCGTAAAGCGCGCCACGACCAGCGGCGGACCTTACTCACAGGTCGGCGAACCGACCTCCGCGTCTTACACCGACGGTTCCCTCATGAACGACACGACTTACTACTACGTGGTTTCGGCGGTCAATTCGGCCGGTGCCAGTGCGAACTCGGCACAGGCGAGCGCCCGCCCGGCAGCACCGGTCTCGAATCCTCCTCCTGTAGCTTTCGGGACCTGGATCAACGTGACGCCTTCGGGTGTGATTCTCAACAATGCCCTGGGGTGTGGGAATTATGGAACTCAGAGTGTTCAGGTCGATCCCTCACATCCCTCGAATGTCTATACGTTGTTTATGTGCCAGGGAATTTGGAAATCGACGGACTATGGCGCGACCTGGAGCGGTCCCATCAACACGGGGACCAATGGTGGGACAGTGGGCGATTGCGCAGGAGGAATAACTGTCGCAGCCAGCAGCACGGGAGGTGTCCCGACAATTTATCAGTCTTGTATTCGAGGAAGTGCCGTGGGTTTCTGGAAGTCGGTCGATGGGGGGGTGAATTGGACCCGCTATTCAGTCGCTCCGACGAATGGAATCGGCCGACAGGATTATTATCCCGTTGTTGTCGACCCATATGATTCAAAGCATCTTCTGATGGCTGGTCACGAGATGGACTATATAGTGGAGAGCATCGACGGGGGTCAGAACTGGACCAATGTTCCTATCGCCGCCGGAATGCACGAAAATGGGGGTACGGGAGCAATCTTCTTTATCGATACCGGCAATGCTTCCACGTCCCGTGCCACTTGGTTGTGGATGGCTCAGGCGAGCGGAGGCGCTTACGGCACTTGGCGCACCGCAAACAGCGGTGGACAGTGGACTCAGGTCGACAAGAACGAACATGCTCATGGCGCTTCACAGCTTTATCAGCCGGACAAGAACGGAGTAATTTTCATAGCCGGTGTGTATTCGGATCGTGGCTGGGGAGTGTTACGAAGCACCGACTATGGACAAGTGTGGGCTCACGTAGGTAACAACGGCGCTCAGGTCGTCGTTGCGGGCACGTCCAAAAACTTATATGCAATGAGCGGCGGTCCTGTCGGCATAGGTGGCGTTGTGGCTTCAGGCTTTCAAATCGGAGCTCAGCCCGGCACCGGCTCTTGGGTAATGCCCGGCACGCCCGCTGGCTTAGCACAAGGTTCGGCCCAGATTGCTGTTACCAACGATGGTACACACAACATCCTGTTGTCGGCGTCGTGGAACAGCGGCTTGTGGCGGTACATTGAGCCCTGACCGGAGGCAAATTTCTGCAGCGCTCACAGCGAATACTAGGAAGCATGCTACTATCAGAACTAAAGAGCGGATGAGCCGAGTCTACCCTTCCCCGATGCGAGAATTGACCATCTAAGGTTCATTCAACGCACAACAGACATAACGCCCGTTTTTACTCAGCCAGCGGGGTAGGCGATCGCGGCTCAATCGGGAACGATCAGCCTGGAGGGCAAAGAATCAGCTCACCCCTTATCGTTGCCCCTGCATTAAAACATTAAAATAAGTAAAGCAAGAATGATCGTGCGCGGTGGCCGTGTGGCATCGGCATAGTCGGGCCAACTCAACGGTTAGTCGCCCCCCTAGCGCTATCTGGCCAAATTCGTTGAATATCGGACCTGTGGGACGGACGGAAATCCCCATCTTCGGAGTACTTCAAATGTCTGATCACCGCAAGCAGGGCGCTCTGCGCGCCTCCGTTGTAGTGATGTTCCTTGTAATCCTCGCCGGCTGTAACGTACCGAAGCCGCCAGCGTTGTCATCTGTCGCGCCACCAACAGATCTCACGGCCACTGCTGGCAATGCTACGGTGACCCTTACTTGGACAGCCGGCGTTGGCGCAGCGAGTTCGAATGTGAAGCGTGCGACTACTAGCGGCGGACCCTTCACGCGAATAGCAACCGTCACCTCTGCCACCTACATGGATTCGACGGTCAGCAATGGCACCACGTATTACTACGTCGTGTCGTCGCTTGACTCTGCGGGGGAGAGCGCGAATTCCGCGCCAGTCTCCGCAAAGCCCACCGCACCAAGCACGCCGCCCGCATCACCGACCAACATTGTCGCGACGGCCGGCGATGGGCAGATCAGCCTGACCTGGAGTGCAAGTAGCAGCGCGACGAGCTACCACGTTAAGCGTGCGACTGTGAGCGGAGGACCTTACACGCAAATCGCGGCGCCCATTCCAACCTCTTATAACGACACGGCGCTAGTCAATGGGACGGCTTACTACTACGTGGTCTCGGCGATCAATTCTGCAGGCGAAAGCACGGCATCGGTGGAAGTCAGCGCAATTCCCTCACCGCCGCCTCCTACAACCTTTGGGGCGTGGACAGACGTGACACCCTCGGGCGTGGATCTCACACATGCGCTTTGTTCGAATTTTGGAGCTAGAACTGTTCAGACAGACCAAGCGCACCCGGCCAATCTATACACTGCGTTCGACTGCCAGGGGATTTGGAAGTCTACGGACTATGGCGCTACCTGGACCGGGCCAATCAATACAGGAACCAATGGCACTTTGGTGAGCGACTGTTCCGGAGGAATTACGATCGCACCCAGCAGTTCTGCCGGTGTTCCTACTATGTATGAATCTTGCATTCGAGGATCTGCGCTAGGCTTCTGGAAATCTGTCGATGGCGGTGTGAACTGGAATCGCTACGTTGTGCTTTCCGGTGCGGCGCGCCAGGACTATTCCCCTCCTGTTATTGATCCGTATGACTCAGATCATCTCTTGATGACGGGACATGAATTTGACTCCGTAGTCGAGAGCGTTGATGGAGGCCTGACTTGGACCAGCGTTTCGCTCAATGGCGGAATGCTGCAAAGTGTTTTAAATAGTACGGTCTTCTTCATAAAGACCGGCAACGCCTCAACGACGCGCGCAACCTGGCTGTGGGTGGGCGGACCATCCGGCGGTGCTTTCGGCACTTGGCGGACCGTAAACAGGGGGGCAAGCTGGATTCGGGTGGATAAGAACGAGACCGCTGGGCAGATCTATCAACCCGACGACAACGGCGTTGTCTTTATGGCCGGGGTTTACTCGGATCTTGGTTGGGGGGTGTTGAGGAGTGCCGATTATGGGCAGACGTGGACTCACGTCGGCGGCACTTCGAGTGAGACCGTCGTTGCGGGTACATCAAAGAACGTTTATTCAATGACCGGGGGGGCGCTCGGGCCAGGTGGTGTTCTGGATCCGCACTTTGAACTTGCAGCCCAACCGGGCACTGGCACTTGGGTAATGTCAGCCACTCCCGCCGGCTTGACGCAAGGCGCGGCCCAGATCGCCGTTACCAACGATGGCACCCACAATATCCTTGTAACGGCGTCGTGGAACAGTGGTTTGTGGAGATATGTTGAGCCCTGAATCAAATCAGCAAGCGGTCAAGGTGTAACAGTCAGATCGGGTCGGGACTAATACACCCCCTATGCCGCCGCAATCACCACCAGCCACTCGCCCACAAATACGCCTAGCAAGCTCAGCAAATACTCCTTGGAAAGAATTCCTGAAATATCCTCTTTGCGCACACTTGAACTACCGACAGACTTGAGCGAAATATCGATCGACGCTGATAGGATTTCTCGCCCTGACGAACCTCCGGGTGAGCTTCCAACCTGCAAATCATGAAAGCCCGTTTGGCGACAGAGGTTGCGCAACGCCTTGGAGTTATACAGATATAAATGCCGTGGGGGCTCCAGGCCCCGCCAGTTGCGCCCAAACAAGTTTCGGCCAAGTGAGTCGGAATTCGGTGTGATCATCACAAGTCTGCCGCCTGCTCGCAGAATGCGCCGGCATTCAATCAAAGTTTCGCGAGGATTTCGCAGATGCTCGATCACGTTGTTCATCACAATGGCGTCAAACGATGCGCCTGGATATTCCTTACCAACCAACTCACCGACATCTGCAATCACTCCTGGCCGCTTGCTAGCGTGGGCAACGGCTGCTGCGTCAAAGTCCAGACCAAAGCTGGTCCAGCCTTTGCGAGCTGCAGCACCTAAGAATGCGCCGTCACCGCAGCCTACCTCGAGCAAACGACCAGGGCGCATTCCCTCTAGATGCAGGTAGTCGCTGCGATAGATGTTTGCATTCCAGAAAAATATTAATGCGAGCGCGTTTTTTAGAACTCGCTTCATCCCTCTCGATTCATACGATACGTGCTCGGCGGCCCCGGCTGGCTGGGTTTCGACATGGGTGTAATAGGAGCTATACAACTTCCCAAGCTGATCAGGCAATGGTTGCGGGTCGAGCCAGACGAGCCCGCAAGAATTGCTGTCGCAGCGACGGAGGTTCCATGTACCAGGCGAGCCAAACAGATGGTCATGCAAATCTACGTACAGATTAGCGCCATGACTGCCGCAGTTATCGCAGATGTCTTTGGTGGCGCTCAGCACACCCGCATTGTCAAGTACCATAATTAGAACCTCGATATCGGGCGCATAGTCCTATGTGAATTGATTCAAGCTGTTCGGATGCCAACATTGGAAGTGACGATTCTCTTGCATCATTAACACAAAAGCTCAGGAGAAGGTCTCAATCGAGTCTATCAGTGTGCCTGCAGCATCTTTGATGGAAAGTATCGGCGGTTCGTCCGTCGGCCAGTGAACAGCTACCGAAGGATCATTCCACAGGAGGGTGCGCTCGAACTCCGGATACCAGTAGTCCGTGGTCTTGTATAGAAACTCTACTGTATCGCTCGTGACGAGGAAGCCGTGGCCAAAGCCGGGGGGAATCCATAGTTGACGCTTGTTGTCGGCAGACAGAGTGGTGCCGACCCACTTGCCGAAAGTAGTCGAGGACCTGCGCAGATCGACAGCGACATCGAACACCTCGCCTTGAGTGACCCGAACGAGTTTGCCCTGGGGATGTTGGGTCTGATAGTGAAGTCCCCGCAGTACGCCCCGGGTAGAGCGACTATGGTTGTCCTGAACGAACTGTGTGTCGATGCCGGTGGCGGAGCGGAAGTCCCGGGCGTTGAAGCTCTCGAAGAAGAATCCTCGGGCATCTGCGAATACCCTCGGTTCGAGAATCAGCACATCGGGGAGTTCGGTTGCTATGGCTTTGAACGGCATGACCAGTTACTTGATGAGTTGCAGGAGGTATTGGCCGTAGCCGTTCTTACTCAGTGGTGCGGCAAGCGCCCGCACTTCATCGACACCGATCCAACCATGACTCAGCGCGATTTCCTCGGGGCACGCAACCATCAACCCTTGCCGCTTCTGCAGCGTTGCAATGAATCCAGCCGCATCGTGAAGGCTGTCGTGTGTGCCAGTATCCAGCCACGCATAGCCGCGTCCCATGATTTCTACAGAAAGCTGCTCCCTCTCGAGATAGTGGCGATTGACATCCGTGATCTCCAGTTCTCCTCGTGACGAGGGACGAATGCTTTTGGCTATGTCGCAAACCTGTCGGTCGTAGAAATAGAGCCCGGTAACCGCGTAGTTGCTCTTCGGCACTCTGGGCTTTTCCTCAATGGAGATGGCCCGCTGGGTCTCATCGAACTCTACAACGCCGTACCGTTCCGGATCATGAACGCGGTAAGCGAACACACTGGCGCCTTCGCTCCTGTTGCTGGCATTCTGCAGCTGTTTCACTAGGTCGTGGCCGTAGAAGATATTGTCACCGAGCACCAGCGCGCTCAGATCGTGACCCACAAATGTTCTCCCGATGATAAACGCCTGTGCGAGTCCATCGGGCGATAGCTGAACTGCATACTGGATGTTCATTCCCCACTTGCTGCCGTCACCGAGCAATTCTGCGAAACGCGGGGTGTCGTGCGGGGTCGAAATCACCAGAACGTCGCGGATGCCGGCCAGCATCAGCGTAGTCAGCGGATAGTAGATCATCGGCTTGTCATAGACAGGCATCAGCTGCTTCGAGACGGCTTGGGTAACCGGGTACAACCTCGTGCCAGAGCCACCGGCCAGAATAATTCCTTTGCGCATTTATCCAGCCTTCTTCAGAAGATCCGCCTGAGGATATGCCCTACGCCGTCCTGCCAGGGAGGTAGCCGGAGGCCGAATGTCTCGAAGAACTTGCTGTTCGACATTCTGGAATTGGCGGGACGTCTGGCAGGGGTAGGGTAGTCGGAAGTCGTGATGGCTCTGATGGCATCCGGACCCGCCTTGAATGTCTGACCTAGCCGCTGGGCCTCGGCAATGACGAAACGTGCATAGTCACACCAGTTGGTCTCACCGCTCGCCACCAAGTGATAGGTACCAAATGGGAATGCGTTCTGCCGGTCGTTCTCGGCCTGATAGCGGCGAATCACATGTGCGGTTGCATCGGCGAGCAGGGCGGCGGAGGTAGGCGTTCCAAATTGATCGGCGACGACGTTCAGCGTACTCCGCTCGCGTGCGAGTCGCAGCATGGTTTTGGCAAAGTTGGCGCCATGGGCTCCAAGAACCCAGCTGGTGCGAAGTATCAGATGGCGCCGCTTGGCTGCGACGGCTGTCTCTCCCTGCCACTTGCTTGCACCGTAAACGTTGATCGGATTCGGAGCATCAGCTTCCGTATAGGCCTCGGTACTGGTCCCATCAAACACGTAGTCAGTGGAGTAATGCACCAGCAATGCCCCGATGGCATCGGCTTCCTCTGCAAGAATCGATGGTGCGCGTGCGTTTACCAGCAGTGCGATCTGGGCCTCGGATTCGGCGCGATCCACAGCAGTATAGGCGGCGGCGTTGACAATCACATCAGGCCGGCAATCGTGGATGACCTTTCGCAAGGTGGACTCGTTGGTCAAGTCGCAGCTATCGCGATCAACTGCAATAACTTCACCCAGCACTGCGAGCGAACGCATCGATTCAAACCCTAGTTGGCCCTTCGCGCCAGTCAACAGGATTCTCATTCTGCTGTTCCATACTGCTTGCCGATCCAATCGCGGTAGGCATTCGAAGTGACATTTCGAACCCAATCCTGATGATCGAGATACCAGCGGACGGTTTTACGAATGCCACTTTCGAATGTCTCTGCCGGCCGCCAGCCAAGCTCTCGCTCGAGCTTCGAAGCATCAATGGCGTAGCGGCGGTCATGCCCGGGGCGATCTTCGACGTACGTGATCTGAGTGTCGTAGGACTTGCCATCGGCTCGAGGCGAGAACTCGTCGAGTATGCTGCAGAGCGTGCGGACCACCTCGATATTTTTTTTCTCGTTCCAGCCACCTACGTTGTAGACATCGCCGACCGTGCCCGCCTGCAGGACCCGACGAATTGCACTGCAGTGATCTTCGACGTAGAGCCAATCGCGAATCTGCTGGCCGTCCCCATAGACCGGCAGCGGCTTGCCGTCCAGCGCATTGTGAATGCAGAGCGGGATGAGCTTTTCGGGAAAGTGGTATGGGCCGTAATTGTTCGAGCAGTTGGTAGTTACCACCGGCAGGCCATAGGTGTGATGGTAAGCTCGTACTAGATGATCACTGGCAGCTTTGCTCGCTGAATAGGGGCTGTTTGGTGCATACCGATGCTCTTCTGTGAAGGCTCGGTCAGTCTTTCCGAGCGAGCCGTAGACTTCATCCGTAGATACGTGCAGAAAGCGAAAGGCAGCCCGGGCAGGCGGATCCAGATTACCCCAATAGGAGCGAACCGCTTCGAGTAGCCGGAAGGTGCCGACGATGTTGGTCTGAATGAAGTCGTCCGGTCCATGGATAGATCGATCCACGTGCGACTCAGCAGCGAAATTGACGACGGCGCGAATCTTGTGCTTCACCAGCAGCGAGAGAATCCTGTCGAAGTCGGCGATGTCGCCACGCACGAACTGATGGCGTTCTCCACTCGCTTCCGCATCGGCAAGATTCTGAAGGTTGCCGGCATACGTGAGCTTATCGAGATTGACGATGGGCTCATCGCAGGATTGCAGCCATGTAAGGACAAAGTTGGCGCCTATGAAACCTGCGCCGCCGGTTACTAGAATCACAGGAATTCCGAATATACGTTATAGAATCTTGGCCTACTCTGGAACACTGAGTACTGGGAGCGTCGATACTTCAGGTTCGGTTTGGTGACCTGCTATGGCGAACTCACCCTGGAGCATAGTAAGCCATCCGCGCTAGCTGGTCGCAGTGAAGCTACCACGACCGACGGACATCAACACAGCCCATACCCCTTCGTCGGGCCGATTATGTCCGTATTGCCGTGCTTAGCTTGATCACCGGCGCTGACTTGCCGGGCAGGAACATGTCTATAACATTGTCGAGAGCCCGTGGCGGTGACTTGCCGATTGCGCGTGGAGGTTAGCCCGCCTGCACGAGCCGAAGGAATGTCTGCTCTCCCCGCAAACCTAGCGGCCTGGCCAAGTCGCCCAAGGCATGGCCGGCGACAGTCCTGTTAGGTTTCGTAGAAATTCCGCTAAATCCATTTTCTGCTCAGACGTGAGTTTCACGGGTTTGAGCAATGGATCGACCTTACCAACGAACCCGCCACTCATCCCCCCGCCCTCGAGGTGGAAGTCTATGATCGCCTCCAGCGTCTCGAATCTTCCGTTATGTCCGTAGGGTGCAGTACGCGCTACATTGCGGAGAGACGGAGTTAAAAACGCCCCGCGCAGCCCTGGGCCATCTGTTTCAAGTGCGACAGGTCTGATAGGGCGGTCTGACGGAACAGGATCGAAGAAAACACTTTTTGAATTGAACATAAAACTCGACAGTGCCTGTCTGCCGAGTTCGCGACCTAGATCGGGCTTGGCTCCAGGCCAAGCAGGAACACCCAAATTGTGGAATTTCTCGTCGGTGTACATAGGGCCGGAATGGCAGTTCATGCAGCCGGCACGGGTGAATTGGATCATTCCGCGCTTCGCGGATTCCGATAGCGGCGCCCGATCCACAACTAAATACAAGTCCACGGGCGATCTTCTGCCCGAAGCTTGCCGGACAAATGCTTCAAACGCCTTGCCGATATTGGCAAACACCTGGTTGATCTCGAATCGACTCTCCGCAGGCATCGAGTCGAAGGCCGGGGTACCCGGCTTCCCTTGCTTGGGAAATCGATCCAGATTCGAAAGATCCGGCAGGGGACCGAATACCGCCTCGTATTGACTCCGATATATTTCATAGATCTTGTGAGCCAGCTCCAAGCGCGTCAAATTCATTTCATCGGAATCTTCCATGGTGATCAGCGGCTGCGACCAAAGGGTATCGGCGCGACCATCCCAGAAATGACGAGTCAGGCGGGCTGAGTTGTAAATGGACGGAGCATTTCGAGAGACCTCGCGCAGCCCCTTTGAATACGGCTTGAGCTCGGTATAGGCCCGCTCGGATAAGTGACAGGTGGAGCATTGCACGCCGCCACTCGCCAGTCGGGAGTCGAAAAACAGTCGATGCCCGAGGGTAGCAGCCCCAAGGTCATCACCAAACTTGTTGCCGATCGCGGGAGGCAGCTCGAGAGGCAGGATCGTTTGTTGCCACTTCCGGCAGTCCGTTATCGAAAGATTGAGATCGCGCCGGCATACCTCGACAGAATCTACCGCGTAAGCGAGATGAGAGAACAGCAACGTCAACAACGCAGCTACCCACCTGCATCGTGCCTCTACCTTCTGTTTGGCAAGCTCCCTGGCTGAGCGAGAAAGTTCAAGGACCCTCATTGTTGGACGCACCCAGGGACTTGTGCAGGTAACACACAGTCGCGTCAAAACCTGCCGGAGCGCTGACGTTCTCATCAAAGCCGATGTTGTCCCAGGTTTTTTCGTCGACTGCGGGCGTGTTATTGAGCAAGTAACGTAAGCCCGAATTGTCATAGAAAGTCGCCTGAATTTCCGAATGCTCGGCTGCGCTGTGGTACATCGTTTGAGTGAAAGCGAGATAACCCTCAGCCATGGTCAACTGCCCGGGGGTGTTCGTGAACTTGTTGCACAGGCGCTGGGTCCCGTTGACATATACGATCAAGGTGTCTCGCGCGATGTAGAAATCATATTTCTGACGAGGTTGGATCTGCAGCTCATTCTCGGCGATCACCGACTTGAAATTGATAGGAGTTCCCGTCTTATCCAACTGGTAGTACCAGGAATGCGGTGCCGGCGAATTAAATGTCGGAGTAGTCATCTGAGCAGGAGAAACATTGATCGAGTTTCCAGTACCGTCCGCGACCAGCATGTTCGTGCCCCAGGCCTGGACCGATTGACCAGCGGGAAGGCTCAGGGTTTTGTTGGCGATAATGCGCAGATCCGTGGGCGCGTTATTAGCCAAGTATTGAGGTGGATTGATCCCGGTATCTGGATCAGCGACCGGATAATTATAGCCCGCTAGACCCGTGTAGCCGTTAAAAGGTGCAACTTGCAGGCAGTTCCAGCCTGCCGTGTTCGGGTCTAACCCGGCGGACTCATGAAACCGCGGCTGCAGAAAGTGTAGCGCCGCAAGAGATCCATCGCTTTTGAAGGTTCTACCGGCACTATCCGGCCCGCAGAGTGCGAAGGCCCAATAGCGGCGGGCGGTCGCAACACCATTGACCTCGAAAGTTACGTGCAGATACTTCGAGTCGTTCAAAGCGGGTAAGTGAGCCAGCGTTCGCGGAATTGCCGTGATGGACGCACCGATATCTTGAACATAGTCGCCAAGAATCATGCGTAGTGTGCCGCCAGATACGTAGGTCTCGAAGGTCGACTCGGCAGCAAGTTGCGAGGTATTCCGAAAAGTGTTTTTCGTTGACGAAGTCTGCGGATTGCTTGGATCAACCGACGAGTAGATATTCCATTTGTCGTTCTGCAGAAAGTTCGACGTATGCATCACTCCGCCCGTCACAGGGTTGGGATTTACAACGTCGGGCGGAGGTGTCTTTGCGATGAACGGCTGACTGGCATCGGTAAAGTCATCGAAAAATTTGGTCGGTACCGGGGCAGACTTATCGGGAGTCAGGATGATCGCCGTACGCGCTAAAACCTTGGGCGAGTTGGGCGCCGCAGGTTGTGAAATAGGTGTCCCTGCGTCATGACCGTGGCCGTTGTAAATTAAATTTCCGTAGCGACCAATGGTGTCCGCAGCGGTCACTTCCGTAAGAAGAGTCGCGCCTATGACATCCTGAGCCGGATTAGATACCGGCCAGAGGTTGCGTTGTACCTCTACTTCCTGATGCCGCAGACCGATGATTCCGGTGAAGGGGCAAAGCTTGTCTATCGCTTCAACATAAACCGTCTGGGATTGTTTGAGGCCGGTCACCTCAATCACGTTCATCGGAGTAGAGCGGACGCGAATATTGACCACGTTGTTCGGATAAGGCTGATATCCCGTACCGGGTTGGACGGTCACCTGTCCTTCAATAGCCGGATTACCGGTGCCTTTGTAGATCCAAACCGATTCTCCGCTGTAACGCTGCGTTTCACCGGCGCACCACATTGTTGCGCCTTGCACCTGTTCGGTGCCGTCGGCCAAGCCGTTCACAGACGCGCCCGACGGCAGGATCATCACCCGGTAATCGCGCGCGCCTTTCACAAATGGGAGAAACACCTTGGCACTATCTCGATTTGCTGCAACGGTGACTCCCGTGAGTGCCGGTGCGGTAGTAAAATTAACTCCCGCAGGTGGCGGAGACGGATCAGCCACAGGCGGTGTCGCAGTGGGCGCAGGAGGATCAGTGGCGGGCGAAGCAACCGGGACGGCACTCACCTGTGCCGAATTGGCGCTTTGGCCCGCAGAATTGATCGCCGCCACGACATAATAGTAAGTAGTGCCGTTGCTGAGAGCCGTGTCGGTGTAGGACGGCGACGTTGCGCTTCCGAGCTTCGTGTAGGGTCCACCACTGGCCATGGAGCGTTTGACATCGTAGCTCGTCGCACCGGTACTAGCGGACCATGTCAGACCTGCCTGTGAATCGCCCGGAGAAGCTGCAACGGCCGTCGGGGCTGGCGGAGCAGATGATGCTGCCGGCGCCGATACAACTGCCGGCGTTTCGGGCACTGCTGCCGACGGTGTGGCAGCAACGTCTTTGCCGCCTCCACCCCCACAGCCCGCGAGCACTGACAGACACGCCGCGACCTGGGAGCAACGAGCGACAATCGAGTAGGGGAGGCGTTGGGACATTCTCAAACTCCTGAGCGCGGGATTCACATATTCCCGCCAGCCTTCCATCGTAGGGCGAGACAACCGGGTGTCCAGACGTCGCTAAAACGCGCCGGCTCCCTTCTGCGACAAATAAGGCGTTGCTGACTTACTCAGCCATGTCATCACCGGGATCAAATATCCTATGGAACCGCCGGCAGATGTCGGACCCCGGCGGATGAGAGTCACGTGATTGCGGCCGGGAAACGTACTGAAAGTTGCCAGCATATGCAAAGTCGCGCGGTGTGCCCCATCACGTTTTTTGAATCGAGGCACACGATATGGCGCAGAGGACCGAGTTCCTGTAAGGGTTATGCGCATAGGGTATCAAGGTGTGTCGACAAAGGGAGACGAGTCGCCGCGTATCCAGGTGCTACAATAAAAAAGTCCCATGAGTGCAATCCGCCCCATGAGTGCAATCCGCTAAGTGCAACCGCGTTACGAATGGCTGTGATGTTCAGTCTCCGATGGCCCCGCACGTTCTGTCTCGCACACACTTGCGTGTGCGAGACAGCGCATGACAGTCGCGATTTGCGAAATTGAACATGCGTAAAGCGTTCGGGTCGGTGCGCGCAGCAGTGCCACACCATCCTGGAGGGGGAACTGGTCGCGGAGTCGGGCCGACCGTTCGCAGAGTCAGACGCGGGGGAGCGTCAGTACTGCTCTCGCTGCTGTACTACATCATTTTCTATCAGAATTTGCCGGCCAACCCGCTGAATGATTTAACGCCGGCACAATCCGTCAATACGGCAACAGAGGCAGTCAGTACCGCGAATCCGACTGACCGGATCGTTAGGCTTTGCATGCTGGCGATCAGCATCTCAATCGTTGTGTCCCGGTGGTCCCTCGTACGCTCGCTTGCCAAGACTATTAATCCCGGATTGGCGGCGTTTATGGCGCTTGCCCCTCTGAGCGCCTTGTGGTCGATAGACTCCGCTGCCACGATCCTCCGTTTCATTACATTCGCCTGTGTTGTAGCGGTGTGTTTTGCAATTTCTCTGTCTGGATGGGATCGCTTCCGATTACTGCAATTTTCAATTCCTCCTGTGCTGACCATCCTGGTTGCTTCACTCGTGCTCGGCATCATGTACCCGGACCGGATCACTGAAATCGGTACCGACATCTCACAAAATGGTGCGTGGCACGGGATTACCTTCACCAAGAATACCTTCGGGATGATGGCGAGCGCTGGAGTTATCCTTTGCCTCAATAGATGGCTGGTTCGGGAGGGGCGAGCTATCTGGTCCATTGCGGGATTCGCCATTGCTTTCGTGTGCCTCGTTCTCTCCCGAAGTAGCACATCGCTATTCGCCGCCTTGGTCGGCATAGTCTTCCTGGTGCTCGTGATGCGAGTGCCGGTGATCAAGTCAAGATATTCGACCCACTTGGTCGTCGGGATCGCCGGCACACTGCTGCTCTATGAGTTGGTGATCCAGGACGTGATTCCCGGAGTCAACGTGCTGTTGGCGCCGATCACTGGTCTCACGGGTAAGGACACAACTTTCTCCGCCCGCACCATTATCTGGGACGTCATCAAGGAACACATTCGTGCTTCTCCGTTAATGGGGACAGGGTACGGGGCGTACTGGCAGGAAATTCCCAGCTCGCCCTCTTACATGTTCAAGTACCTGATGTATTTCTATCCGACAGAATCCCACAACGGCTATTTGGAAGTAATGAACGATCTGGGACTTCTAGGTTTAACTTGCTTGTTGGTATTTATTTGTTGGTACATCCGACAGGCACTGCAACTGATGCTCTTTGACCGCAGCCAAGCCGCGCTGTACCTGGCGGTGCTGTTTCAGGAGATGGTCTTGAATATGTCTGAAAGCGACTGGTTCTCGCGGAGCAGTACCTTCACGATGCTTATGCTTGCAACTTTTTGTTTGTCACGTGCGCTGCTCGAGCACCGTCTGCATGCACAGTCGTTAGGCTCAACCGGTAGGCCTCGCCGAAACTCTTCGGCTTAACTGCCTATATCGATATTCGGCAGCGGCAACTGCTGGGATACTGCAGTGGCTGCAGAGTTTGAACTCCACATTGAAGGCGAACTCCACCAGCCTCAGAAATTGTCGGAATGTCTATCTCAGGATCTCAGGGCGGGACTTCGGGTTAGCGGGCCTCATTCAGCCACGTCACCAGCGGTTCGATGCACCAACTCATGTCGATCAGTCGCTTGTTCTTCTCGTACGCACTCTTCGCCATCTCGGCGAGGCGCGCCGGGTCGTCGAGGACGGGGTTGCCTGCAAGAACGCTCATCAACGTCTCGGGTGCGAAGGCGATGCAGTCCTCGCCGTCGACCAGGTTGTAGCCGCGCATGCCTGCGGCCGAGGTAACGATCGGCAGGCCCGCGGCGATGAACTCTGCCATCTTTAGGTTGGTTCCAGAGCCGCGCGACACCGCATTGAAGGCGAGATCAGCGACAGCGAAGTACGGTTCGATCCGAGCCACCATGCCGACGGCTTTCAGACGCGGACGCTCGAAGGGCTGCTTCGAGACACTGCCGGCGACCAGGAAATGCAGGTTTTTCCGGGCGAGCAGCGTCTGGTGCTCCGCCACGAATTCTTCCAGCCAGGAAAGTGCCTCGACGTTTGGGCCGAAGGAGCTTGCGGCAAAGAGCAGCACGCGGTCTTCGCCCGAGTAGCCCAGCGCCGCGCGCAGCGGGCCGCGCTCTGCGGCGATGCTGGCGAAGCGGGCAGGATCAATGCCGTTGGGCACCACGCTTGTCCGTCCAATGCCTGCAAGTGGCGCGAAGAAGGCGCGGTCGCGCTCCGAGCAGCAGAAGACATGCTGGACGTTTTGCGCCGCGCGCCTCTCGATCGCGGCGACAAGCCGCTTAACCCACGGCCGCTGCCAGAGGTCGGCCTCGACGTTGTGCGTGTTCAGCGCCACCGGCTTCGTGGTCGCTTCGGAAGGGGGGAAGAGGAAAGGGAAGTCGACGATCACTGCATCGCACGACGCAAGCAATTCCCGCAGCTTCTTCGGCATGTGCAGCGCCAATACAAGCGTGATCCAGAAGGGCGGCAGCCCGAGCCGATAAGCCGCGAACTGTAACGCAGCCCAGAAGCGCCCGCGGTCAACGTACTCGCGCAGGCGGTCCTTGATGGTTTCAGTGTTTGAAGGCTTCCCTGCCAGGTAGTCCGACTTCCGCCCCACCATTGAATACACGGTCACGTCGAAGCCGCGCGCAACTAGAGCGCCGATCAGGCTCGAAGTGCGCAGCATTCCGCCCGATTCGGGAGGCCATATCTGCAGCCCGGACAGGACGAGAATCTTGCGGACAGCCATTTCAGAAGTCGTTGAGGACGGAACCTATGATCCGCGCCTGGGTCGCATCCAGCCGGCGCTGCAGCTCGGTGATCTCGGCGTACGAAGTCTGATGCCGGTGTGCGACCAGCAAAACGTTGCGGGCGGCGTTGGCGACGACGATGCCATCGGAATACTGGGCTGCGGGCGGCGTATCGATCAACACGTAGTCGTAAGTGCGCGACCAGTCTTCCACTAGGCGTTCGAACAGAGCCCCGGACAGCAGGTCGACCGGGTTGGGTGGCGGCGCGCCGGCGGTCAATAGCGCGAGACTCGGTGGACCGATCACACGATGCAGAGGCGTGGTGCGGGTCTTGCCAAGGAGCACCTCGGCCAGTCCAGAGTCCGAGCGTGCGCCAAGGAACAGCTGGTCGAGCCTGGGTTTGCGCAGGTTGGCGTCCACCAGCAGAGTACGCCCGGCAAGTTGCGCGAACGCCAGGGCAAGTTCCCCACAGAGCTGCGATCGGCCCTCACCCGCACGTGAGCCGAGGATTGCGAAGATGGCGGCGCCGTTGTGGGTGCCGAGACGCATGAGCAGTTCGGTGCGTAGGCTGCGCAACTGCTCGCTGCGGATGCTGCCCGAGTCATGCGCGAAGGCCAGCGCACGGCTGGCTTGTACAGGGTCGCCTTCCCATACCACCAAGTCCCGCCGATCCGACAGGTGGCGCATGGCCCGTTCGAGGACACCACCGTCCTTGCCCCCTTCCTCTCTGTCAGGGTCATCGTCCCGAATCTGGGCGCTTGCCGAGTCCGGCTTGGTACGTTCAGCACTCATCTATGTTGGGCTCAGCACTCATCCATCTTTTGAGTATTGAGTATCTCGCCAGATTTCGCCATGGCCGGCGTCGCAGCCTGGGCGTACAAACCGACAACATCATTCGATGATGATGAAGCATATGTGAAATGAACGCCTGAAAACTCAATAAGTTGGAATGCCCAGAAGCTCGGCGCTATATTACAGCGATGGTAGGTGTCCGCTATACTACGGTGATGATAGGTATCCTGCGGTTCATTGCTACGGCCTTCGCGGCGTTAGCGCTGGCGGGTCAGGCCGTCGTCGCTGCGGAAGCGCTCGACGCCGCATCGTCGGTCGCGTCACCTCCCGTGCTCCAGATCAGCCCTGGCGACCAGGTCAAGATCGACGTGTTCGGTAACCCGGACCTAGCGACGACCACCAATGTGACCGACGACGGCTCGATACGCATGCCGTTGGCGGGCGCCGTGACGGTGGGCGGCCAGTCACCTGCCGAAGCGGCGCGCAGAATCGAGACGGCGCTGAAGTCCGGCCAATTCCTGGTCAATCCGCAAGTAACCGTCACCGTGGTCCAGTCGTTGATCCGACGCGTGTCCGTGCTGGGCGAGGTGGCGACGCCCGGTCGCTATCCCATCGAGCCGAATTCCACGGTGTTGGACATGATCGCCCTCGCGGGCGGCATTAACGACAAGGGTGCGGATCGCATCTACATACTTCGCGCGGACGCGTCAGGAGCGACGCAGCGGTTGCCGGTAGATTTGCGCCATATTGTAGCGTCGCCAGACGGCAGTTCGGCTGAGACAAAGATCGTCCAAAGCGGCGATTCCATCATCGTGCCGAAGGCTACGTTTTTCATCACCGGCCAGGTGGTCACGCCCGGCGAATATCGCATCGAGGGTGACATGCTTTTGTTCGAAGCCATTGCGCGCGCCGGTGGCGTGACCCAGTTAGGCAGTGCGTCGCGGGTCGAGGTTCGGCGCCGGGGTCCCAACGATCAGATCGTGGAGGCCAAGGCCAACAAGAACCTGCGCATCGAACCAGGCGACGTGATCAGGGTGAAGGAGCGACTCTTTTGATCGGCGCACAGTCCAACCTGCCAGTTACCCCTCCGGAACAGCCGCAATACTCGATGTCCTTCCCGCCAGCGGAAGCGGAGGAGGCGGAGGGTGGATTCACTCTTTTGCAGGTGTGGCATATGGTGCGCGCACACCTGTGGCTCAGTATCGCGATCTTCGTTGTGATGGTGGGCGTGGCTTTTGTGGCGATCAAAATGCTACCGAAGAGCTTTGAGGCCACGGCTGCGTTGATCGTCAATTCCGAGACCACCGATCCGCTGGCGGGCCGGAATCAGCCGATGGGTCTGACATATAGTTTCTTTCCAACGCAGATCGAGCTGATCAACAACAACGTCGTGTTGCGGCCGGTGGTTGAGCGGCTCAAATTGGAGACCGACTCCCGGTTCATCGATCGTTCCGATGGCGACTCGAAGACACTGCGCGACGACGTCCTGCAGAAACTGCGGACGTCGTTGCGAGTGCAGCCCGGTACAAATAGCGAGTTGCTCTACATTTCCGCAACGGCACGCGATCCGACTCTAGCCGCTGAAATTGCCAACGCAGTAAGTGACGAGTACCTGCGCCAGATCAGTCAGCGAACCAATACACCGGCAATCGAGCGGGCGATGCGATACTCCACACAGCTCGCGGAGTTGAAGGAGAAGGTCGATCTGGCCCAGGCGAAGGTGGCAGAGTTTCGACAGCAGTACAGCATGGCCGATCTCAAGGACGGCCAGGGCGGCGACCAGGAAGGTGCGGCGCTGGCAGACCTGCAGGAGAAGCTGTTGCAGGCGCAGAATGCGCGCCGTTTGCTGGAGAGTCAGCCGGGCGATGCCCGCGCGGAGAGCACGACCGTGCTGGGGGCGCCGGAAGCAGTCACCCTGCGCGGCACGCTAGATACACTGGAGAGCCAGTTGGGGCAGGCCCGTACGACCTTGGGTCCACGGCATCCGCGCGTGCTGCAGTTGCAGTCCGAGATCGATGCCACGCGCACCGCGCTACGATCCGGTGTGCGCGCCAAACTTGCTGCTGCTCGCGATCTGGAAGCGACGTACGAGGCCGCGGTGACGGCGGAGCGTACTCGGCTGCTGGAGCGCCGCGGCCTGCAGGACGAGGGTACCAAGCTGTTGATGGAACAGCAGGCCGCAAAAGAAAATTACTCCCAGGCACTGCGCGGTATGGATCAAGTGCAATTCGCCTCCGTGGGCAACTACAAGGATGTCACGTTGGTCAGTCGGGCCGAGCCCCCGTTGAGGGCGAGCAAGCCGAACAAGCTGAAGATATTGTTGATGGCGATCGCGGCGAGCTTCGCTTTCGCGTTTGGCGGCACCTTCGCCTACGAGCTGATGCTCAACCGGCGCATCCGTTGTCGTGACGACTTGGAGCGACACTTCGGTATCCAGATGCTGGCCGAGTTCGGGCCAATGAGCCCAGCACCACAGTGAGGCTACTAGAGCCTACCCGCTTTCGCGGTTGGTGCGCACCCATTCGGTAGTTCGCCGGCCGCGAGCCATCACCACCAGTTTCCACAGCAGGAAGAACGGCGCCCGTACCAGGTCGAGCAGGCCACGCAGCCCTGTGTTGCTCAACTGCCAGCCACGCAGCACATACCCCATCAGCGCTGCGCAGCACAGCAGTCCCAGCCAGAACCATGGGCCGGTCCACACGTCGGCCGGTGCCAACAGCCACCCTGCAGCTGTCAGTGCCGCAGCGTTGAGCGCGACATAGGAAAGTGGCAGCACCAGAAGGTCCAGTGCCAGGTCCAGACAAACCAAGCTGCGTGCGCTGGCGGCACGCTTCAGCAGCGGCAGCGTCCGGGTGCGAAGGATGGCCATCCGGCCCTGTTCCCAGCGCCGTCGCTGACTACTCGCGTTTGCTCCTCCTGTAACCATTTCGCCATCGCACCACGCTTCATCCGCATAGGCGACACGCATGCCGCGCAGTCCGAGTTCGATGCCAAATTCAAGATCCTCCGCCAGCGAAAAGCTCTCATAGGGCACCTGCTTCAGCAGCGCATGGGTCAGGCCCCAGCCATTGCCTCGTATGCCGCAGGACAGGCCGAGTCGTTCCCGGCCACGCGAACGTACCCTGTGGAAGGCGGCCATTGCGATGGCCATCAGGCGCGTACGCCATGACGCATGGATATTGGATACGCCGTAGTGGACCTGCACGGCCTTCTCGCCGCGTTCCATTCTCGCCGCCATGGCTTCGAGCAGGTTGGGGGAGACCTGGCTGTCGGCATCGATGATAGCCACCGCGTCTGACCAACTGCGTCGCCGGCTTTCGCTGAAAGCATAGGCCAGTGCATAGCCCTTTCCCCGGAGCTCCATGTCTAGTCGGACCAGCACCTGGGCACCGGCTCGCGCCGCGACCTCGGCCGTGGCATCGGTGCAGTTGTCGGCCACGACGACCACCCGGAAACAGTCGGCCGGCCAGTCGATAGCAAGGATCGAGCGGACCGCCTCGGCGATTCCCACTTCCTCATTGTGAGCTGGGACGATGACGTCGAAGCGCATAGTTCGCGTCGAGCGGGGGGGTGGCCGGAGCCTGGCGGAGAGCAGCGTCAGCGCCAGCAGATATAGCGAGGATCCGGCCGCCGGTACGGCAAGTATCCAAAGGATGGGGAAGGCAATGGGGGACAAGCGTGGCTCGATCAGAAGGTGGCGGTTCAGTCGAAGGCGATCGCCAGTTCCAGGCCGGCGTTCGTTTTGTTGAACAGGGCGGCCCGGACTGTGGAGTTTCGTATATTCCGCACTAAATAAGTACGCAGCGACAGGCGCTGCGTGGCGAGATAGTTGACGCTCA
>Ga0157380_10000222_pt1 | contig 33923 bp, 25 predicted proteins | sample S35metaG_FD_119757 | JGI IMG/M metagenome (GOLD analysis project Ga0157380, IMG submission 119757) | Switchgrass rhizosphere microbial communities from Kellogg Biological Station, Michigan, USA - S3-5 metaG | ecosystem: Host-associated > Plants > Roots > Rhizosphere > Soil | place: USA...
CAATGGCTTCTTCTACTCGCTCGGTGTTGATCCGCTTATCGCCAGGTTCATCTTCTTTAAACATCTGGGCACCACCGGCTCCGCAGCATAATCCATTGGATCTTGAACGGCTCATTTCCTTCAGCTCTACATTCAGTTCGGCTAAAACCTCCCGTGGTACTTCATAGATATTATTAACCCTGCCTAGATAGCATGAGTCATGGTATGTAACAGTAATTGGCGCAGCGTCCGGTTTCAACCTAATTTTTCCATCCTTCAATAACTGCTGGATGATCTGTGTATGATGCATGACTTCATAATGTCCACCCAAAACAGGATATTCATTCTTGAGCGTATTAAAGCAATGTGGACATGAGGCAATGATCTTTGTGATACCGTATTGATCTAATGTTCCGATGTTCTGATGAGCAAGCATTTGAAACAAAAATTCATTTCCTGCACGTCTTGCAGGATCACCTGTACATGCTTCCTCGTCCCCAAGTATAGCAAAATCAACTCCTGCGGCATTCAGGAGCTTTACTAAAGCCACACTTATCTTCTGAGACCGTGGATCATAACTTCCAGAGCACCCCACCCAAAACAAATACTCAGGCTTGCGCCCTTCGGCAGCTAGTTGTCCAACGGTTTTCAATTCAATATTCATTTCTACCAACCTTTAGCCCCTACAGGGCAATGATTTTCATATTTACTTAAATATCCAATCATGATCAATTCAAACTATCCTCTTAGCTATTTCAATTCTGAATTTTTCATTCTTCATTTTTCATTCTTCATTTTTCATTCTTCATTTTTCATTTAACAGATCTGTCCATTTGCTCCTCGCATCTGGCACCTGCCACACTGCACCGCTACTCTCCAATGCATTAAACATCGGAACCCACTCCGCAGGACCTTTTGATTCCATAAGAATCTGATACCTTCTCATTTCAAGGATTGGTTCTAAAGGATCTATTAATACAGGACAGGCTTCAACACATGCATTACAAGCTGTACATGCATTTATTTCTTCCGGTGTGATTTTATCAAACAAACTCAATCCATCATCGAAATTGGTGATGTCAAGGTGTCCATTATGACCTGGATTCTCTTTACTTATAAATCGTTTAGATCCAGATTTGAGTTTTTGATGTATTTCTTCTGTGCGGTCACGGATATCCATCATCACTTTTCGCGGTGAGAGTTTTTTACCGGTGAGATTAGCAGGACATACAGCCGTGCATCTTCCACACTCTGTGCAGGTATAAGCATCAAGCAATGTTTTCCATGATAGCCCCATTACATCTTTCGCTCCAAACTCATGTCCTGCATCTGCAACTTCTTGTTGTTGATTTGTTGCAGGAAGTCCAAGCATCGATCTTACTTCATTTTGAATCACCGGCATGTTGCCCATTTCACCTCGAGGACGCAACCTGGAAAACCATGTGTTAGGAAAAGCAAGGAAAATATGCAGGTGTTTACTGTATGCGAGATAAACCATAAATCCATACACCACCATGACATGGATCCACCACCCTATGCGTTCAATCCATATCAACCAATCCGCTGACCAACCTGAAAATAATAATGGGCCAAGCCAACCACTCACCGGAAGAAAACCTGTGGATGGATAATGATCGGGATGAATTTGCTGAAGCACCGCATCTGCACTATTCATAGAAAGAATAGCAGTTACAAGGATGATTTCACCAAGGAGGATAAGATTTGCATCAAGCCTTGGCCATGTGGTCATTTCAGGCTTCCAGAATCTGGATAGCTTTAAGATATTTCTTCTTGCAAGGAATATCACTGTTGCTACCAGTGCCAAAGCTGACAAAACTTCGATCAAGCCAATGGCAAGCGTATAAAACCATCCAAGGTATTGGGCAAAAAAACGATGCGTGCCAAAGAAACCATCCACAAGGATTTCTATTAGCTCCACTTGTGTAAGTAGGAAAGCAGTGTATATGAAGAAGTGCAAAACTGCCGGAACGATGCGTTTAAACATCTTTTGCTGCCCAAAAGCAACGAGAAATACGTTCTTCCATCGTTGTCCTTCATTTCCTGAGATCCTTTCCTTTTTACCGAAATGGATACTCTTCCATATCCGGTAAAACTGTTTACCAGCCCAGGTAAAGGCGACAATCGTAATGATGGTGAAAAAGATGATATTAATTGGCATCCCCGGAGAATCTTATCAGTAAACAAAGATTAGTAATTTTCCACATCTCTGACTACTTTCGCTGCACATTACTTTTAGGTTCAACCTTAACGGTCTGTCTGATAAACCACGGTCATGAAGATTTTAGATGAAATACAGATAAAGCAGAAAATCAAGCGTTTAGCTATTGAAATTCTGGAGAACAATTTTGAGGAAAAAGCCATTGTCCTGGTGGGCATTAATGTTAACGGCACCGGTTTTGCAAAACTGATCGAAAAACAACTCAAGAAAATCACGGAGATCCAGATTCAGATAGCGATGATTCGCCTCAATCCTGCTGCTCCTTTATCCGCTCCAATTGATATCAACGTTCCAATTGAATCCCTCAAGGGTAAATGCATCATCCTGGTAGATGATGTAGCTAACACTGGAAGGACCATCTTCTATGCTTGTAAACCAATCATGGATATCCTGCCGAAGAAACTAGAAGTAGCAGTACTTGTTGATCGAAAGCATAAAGCTTTTCCGATCTATCCTAAATATGTTGGCTTTTCCCTGGCTACTACACTCAAAGAAGATATTGACCTTCAGATTCTGAATACAGATGAGTGGGGAGTTTTTCTTAGCTGATCTTATTACTCCTTATGTGTTGATTGCAGTGCTTTGATGTCCTCTTTGATCTGGGGCATCATTTTCATAGCTTCCTCATAACCGATCTCATACATCTGCCTGATCTTGGTAAAATTGAAGCGGCTATATTGGTATATTGCTTCGGGCTCGATGATCATGTCACAATATTTCAGTTCAGGTTCAATCGTGTTGATGGCTGCAAGATTAAATGTCCTTGCGGCTACTCCTGAAATGGTATTGACTTCCTCATAGGTAAGTAGTTTCCTTGGGATGAGGTTGACAGCAATAATATAATCTGAAGCCTCGCGTATCGGGGACACAGGCAGGTTCATTAACAATCCTCCATCTGCATACAAATGTTCGCCAATTTTAACAGGTTCATACAACACCGGGATTGATGCTGATGCTACGATGACATCATGCAACGCACCTGAACTTATTATTTCAACCTTTCCAGTGTTTAGATTAGATATCGCGACGAAAAGTGGTTTTTTCAATTCCTCGAAATTATTCTCTGGGATATACCGATTCAGCATTTTGCGCAGAAACGTATGGCGGACGAAACCTCTGTTTGGTAAACGCAGGGAAAACATCCAAATTAAGCTTCGTTCACTCGCGATAGAGAAAATTTCTGCTGGGGTGTACCCATGAGCATACATAGCGCCAACGATACTCCCAGCACTGGTGCCGGCAATGATGGATGGGAAAATACCATTCTCCTCAAGTGCTTGCAGCACCCCGATATGAACAACCCCTCTTGTTCCTCCTCCTGATAAGGCTATTCCAATCTTATGCATGTGTGTTCTCGTTCATTCTTTAATAACGCTATGTACAATAAAAAACAAACAATCCTTTAAATAAAAGTTTGCCTTCCTTATTCTTGTTTAAATGCAGGCAACATACCTGGAACATAAGGCGCTCCTGATTCCTGTAGATCCATTTTAAATTGGCGATATTCCTGGTCCAATATCGTTTTCACCTCTTGTGCCATGGTTCCCAATTCTTTTTGAGCGATGGCAAGACTCTCCATATGCGTTTTGGTTGGTTCCGAAGTACTATACTTGCTTTCATAAAGCACACGGCCAATTCGATCTGCAATAGAAGGAGTTGATGGCATATCCAGCTGTCCTTTTAACGGATCTCCCGAAAGGGTTTGTTGCATATCCCGAAACTTAGTTTCAAAATAAATAACTGAATCGAGCCATTTATCTTCCGGAACTTCCATGCTGGTGATGGCTTTGCGGATTAGACTCAATTCACCAGAGGCGGTACTGATAGAACTGCTTATGCTTTGAACCACTCGCTGTAATTCTTCAGCTTTGCGCTTGAAACTAACCATGGAAGTTCTATCTGATGCTGGAAGACCATGATGTTGTAATGAAACAACATTAAATGAAACTGGCTCTCCGATCGCTGTCATTTTTTCATCCTGCCATTTTGATAAGGTGGCAGTATATTTTCCAGGTGCAACTTGTGGGCCTTCTGTGATACCCGCAAAAGGATTATAAAAACCAGTTCCTCCACTTCTTACTGGATCCTTTGCTGCAGTCCTCAAATCCCATGCAACTCTTTGAACTCCAGCCTGGTCAGCTGGTAATTGCAGCTTCCTTACTATGTTGCCGGATGCATCAGAAATGTTCAGATATAAGCGTGACTTTTCCTCTTGTTGTTCTTTTTTCAATTGTTCATAAGTAGGATAAACATTGTCCTTTCCGGCTTTAGCTAGAGCCTCAGCATCCTTGATTCTTTGATCCTTGGCGGAAATGATTTTATCCTTGACATAATAGGTAATCAATGCTTCAGAACCATGATTTGTCCCGAGATAATAACTGTCCCCTTGAAATCCTTTCTTTGGTAAACCTAGCGGATAACTATACTCAAAACTCTTCGCATCTCTTACCAGCATTAAGCCTCCTTCTTTAGCGAGTTGATCTTCTTTCATGTTACGAAGCGGAGTGTAATCATCCATCACATAAAATCCACGGCCAAAGGTGGCCAACACAAGGTCATTTTCTCTTTTCTGAATCGCGATATCTTTAACTGCTATCGTGGGTAATCCATTGGAAAGTTTTTTCCAACTTTTCCCACCAGAATTACTCACAAAACAACCGAACTCTGTTCCCACAAACAACAAAAGTGGATCAACATGATCTTCCGCAATGGCATACACAGACCCACGTTCAGGAAGATTGGAAGAAATATTGGTCCATGACTTCCCTTTATCCTTACTCACAAAGAGATAAGGTTTGAAATCCCCATACTTGTGATGATTAAAACATGCATAGACCACATTCGCATCATGAGCTGAAGCAATGATCATATTGATAAATGATGTATCAGGAGCACCTGCGATATTTTCCACCTTGGTCCAAGTTTGTCCGCGATCAGTTGTGACCTGGATTAAACCATCATCTGTGCCAACATAAAGCAAATTAGGATCAACAGGTGATTCTGCAAGAGCTACTATATTCCCATATTGGGAAGTTGATTGATTTTTGGCAACCGCATCAATGCCCCACACGCGACCCATGACTTTCAATTTATTGCGGTCAATTTGACGAGAAAGATCATCACTGATGACTTTCCAGCTATTCCCCTTGTCTTCACTGACAAATACTTTATTTGCAGCAAAATATAACCGATCTGAAACATGCGCACTAATGACAAGAGGAGCATCCCAGTTCCAACGGTATGCCGCTTCTCCTTCTCTTTCATGCGGTTGTATGCCGGTTTCTTCTCCACTCAGTTTATCATAACGCACTAAAGCCCCATATTGACTTTGGGCATAAACGATATTTGGATTCGTTGGATCAACCTGTGTTTCAAAACCATCTCCACCATGGGTGACAAACCATTGTTCATTTGAAATTCCATTTCCGGAAATCGTTCTCGAAGGACCACCGAGCGAAAAATTATCCTGTGTACCACCGTAGATATTGTAGAAAGGCTCTGCATTATCCACTGATACTTTATAAAACTGGGTAACCGGAAGGTTCGCTTTGTAATGCCATGTTTTTGCAAGGTCCCAAGATTCATAAACACCGCCATCACAACCTGCAAGCAAATGATCATTGTCTGTTGGATCGATCCAAATGCAATGGTTATCAATATGCTTAAAATCTTCACCAACATTTTTCCATGATTTTCCACCATCATTGGACACCTGCATCCAAGTGTCCAACGAATATATCCTATCCTTGTCAACAGGATCAGCCACTAACTCCACATAATAATTGCCCGCAGATGAGTAGTCGCTTATTTTCTCCCAGGAACTACCCTTGTTTGTACTTTTAAATATACCACCCTTGCTCATCGCTGCTTCAACCATGGCGTAGATGGTTCCTGTGTTGACTGGAGAAATGGCTAATGCTATTCTTCCGATATCAACGCTTGGCAATCCTTGAGCGGATTTATTCCAGGTGAGTCCTCCATCAATTGATTTGTAAATCGATGACTGCGGGCCTCCACCCAGGTAAGTAAAAACATGCCTGCGACGTTGAAATGAACTTGCGTATAAAACATCTGGATTATTTGGATCCATGACGATATCATTCACACCTGTATTGTCATCTATTTTCAATACTTGTTCCCAAGTAGTCCCACCATCCTTGGTTCGATAAACTCCTCTTTCACCTCCGGATGACCAAAGCGGTCCGATTGCAGCGACATAAATGATATTTGGATCCTTGGGATGAAGTACAATCCTTCCAATGTGTTCGCTATTCTTCAAACCCATATTTTTCCAGGTGCTACCACCATCATTTGATTTATAGACCCCATCACCATAAGCCACAGATCGTTGGTTATTGTTTTCTCCTGTTCCGACCCATACAACATTTGTATTTGAAGGATCAATTATAATCGTACCAATAGAATAAGACCCTTCCTGATCGAAGACAGGCTCGAAGGTTGTACCTGCGTTGATAGTCCTCCACACACCTCCAGAACTCACAGCCACGAAATATCGCTTGTGATTGATTGGGTCCACAGCAAATTCAGAAATGCGTCCTGAAGTCAATGCAGGGCCAATGCTTCTAAATTTGAGGCCGGAAATGGCTACAGTATCAAATCCTGTTTTCGGCCCAGCTTTATCGTCCGAGGTTGCTTTTTCATTTTTTGTGGATTTGCCTTTTTGCGAAAAGACCTGGCTGACCGGAATAAGCATGCATAACAAGGAGAAAAAACTAATGAGGAAAGGACCTCCAAGAGAATGTCTGTTCATTTAATGGCTGTTTTAAAGGCTGAAAGATAAAGAATGATAAAAGAACACCCCTTCATTTAGCCAGGCAAGGCAGATTTGATAACTTGTTGCCTGAACCAATTAGCAGATTGGGTGTTAGTCAGAGTCGATACCCACGGGCATATTATGGAGATATTTCATACCGACTATACAAAGTCAGGGCTTTGGAGCCATACTGATTTAGCTTACATTCATCATGATCCCCTGCTCAGGCCTTTTATGGCTTATCCCCAGGAAATCACTGCATTCCCTGAAATCCTTGAAAAGCGGAAGGCGTTCAAAACGGATCGTGCCGTCCTTTTAAAGGTGCTAAAGAAACAATATGACACCCTCGGTATACCATTACCGGAAAACGCTGGTGACCTCCTGAAGGAAAACACTTTTACGGTAACTACAGCTCACCAACCAAGTTTATTGACCGGTCCTTTATACCACATCTATAAAATTGCCTCCACCCTTCATCTGGCCAGGGAATTAAATCAATCACAAACAGATCACACCATTGTTCCTGTTTTTGTGCTTAGTGGTGAAGACCATGACTGGGAGGAAATCAATCATCTACATCTTTTTGGAAGAAAGTATCAATGGGAACGCAATGCATCTGGACCTTGTGGAAGACTGTCATTGGAAGGCCTTGATCAATTGATTAAATCAGTAGAAGAAGTTTTTGCAAACAGCCCGCATCGCCAGGAGATAAGTGATATGCTCGCTGCATGCATTGGTAAGGCAACTGATTATGGTCAGTTTCATCATTTGCTTTTACATTCCTTATTCAATAAGCATGGCTTAGTGATCATCAACATGGATGATGTTGAATTGAAACAAGCGTTTGTGCCTTTGATGAAAAAGGAGATTACTGAAAAATTCTCTTCAACTTATGTACCAACTACCCAATCTGCGTTAGAGGCGAAAGGTTTTAAAGCACAAGCGTTTTGCAGACCTGTGAATTTGTTTTACATGTCTGATCAGCGAAGAGAACGCATAGATCCATCCGGAGATGGCTTTTTGAAAGTAGAAAGTGGAATAAAAAATACACAGGCTGAATTACTGCATGAGTTGAATTCCCACCCTGAGCGTTTTAGTCCAAATGTGATTATGCGTCCGTTATACCAGGAGCTCATTCTACCAAATCTCGCTTATGTTGGCGGAGGTGGAGAAATTGCCTACTGGCTTGAACGAAAATCCCAATTTGAAGCGGCAGGCATACATTACCCGATGTTGATCAGAAGAAATTCGCTGATGATGATCGATAAGCCTTCAGCGAGCCTGATTCAAAAGTCGGCGCTATCAAGAGAAGATATTCTGCTAGACACCGATGCATTGGTTAAAAAATTTCTTAAGCTTCATAGCCAGGCGGAGTTAGACTATTCTGCGGAAATGAAGATGATCATTGATGCCTATAATGCACTTGCAGGAAAGGCAGAAAAGATTGACCCCACTCTGGCTAAAGCGATCCTTGCAGAAGAGACGAAACAATCTAAAATGTTTGAACAGTTAGGCTCAAGACTTCTTAGGGCAGAAAAGCAACACCAGGACACTGATATCAAAAGGATACAAAAACTGAAGGAGAAACTCTTTCCTGCCAATGGCCTGCAGGAACGACATGAAAACTTCCTTACGTTCTATGCACAATACGGTGATGCATGGATAGCATCCATGATCGACATCTGCAATCCGTTTAATGGAAAGTTTACTCTTCTGGAGTTGTCGTAACAACAGCCTTTCTAGGCTTTGCCCTGTTTTCGAGTAACATCAACAAAGTAGCAAGGCGAGTCTTTAGTTCGCTCCGGTCTACAATGAAATCGAGAAATCCATGTTCGAGTAAAAACTCTGCAGTCTGAAAGCCTTCAGGTAGATCCTTCTTTATCGTTTCCCGTATAACTCTTGGGCCAGCGAAACCTATCAATGCACCTGGTTCAGCAAGATTGAAATCTCCTAACATAGCATAGCTCGCTGTGACACCACCTGTTGTAGGATCTGTCATCAAAGAGATGTAGGGAATTTTAGCTGCAGCTAATTGAGAGAGCTTAGCGGATGTTTTTGCCATTTGCATTAACGAAAATGCAGACTCCATCATCCTTGCACCACCAGAGCGGGAAATGATCATCAGCGGAGTTTTGTTAGCTATGCTATAATCAATAGCGCGACTGATTTTTTCTCCGACCACTGATCCCATACTACCGCCGATAAAACGAAAATCCATTGCAGCAATCACAAGAGGTTGTTCGTCAACAGTACCAACCGCAACAGCCATGGCTTCGTCGATGCCTGATTTTTTCTTTGCTTCCTCAAGACGCGCACCATAAGGTTTCAAATCCGTAAACTCAAGAAAGTCGTATGACTCCAGGTCATCAAATAACCTGGTGAATCCTTCTTCAAAAATGAGTTGGAAATATTCCTTAGACCCAATGCGCTCATGATTCTGGCACTTGGGACATTTATAAAAATTCTCTTTGAGGTCTTTTACCGTGCTGGTCTCATTGCATTGTTCACACTTATACCAAAGTCCATCGGGAGTTTCCTTTTTGGATTTGGTTGCAGTCTGGATGCCGTGGCGTAATCGTTGATACCAGCTTTTAGATTCTTCCTGCATAAACTCTTTGAGTGAGGATGCAAAATTGAGTAAAAAAAAGCAGACCCGGAATTATAAAGATTCCGGGCCCGTAATATCGTGATTATGAGTAAGTTCTAGTGTAAAAGGGTGACGTTGCCTTTCTTGAAATATTTCCTTCCGTCGGGACACGTGACATCTAGGAAATAGCCAAACACGTCAGGAGAGAGTTCCTGGCCATTGAATGTGCCATCCCAGGCTAAATTGATACTCTGGCTTGAAAACACTTCTTCGCCCCATCTATTGAATATGCGCATTTCCACAAAACTCAGGGCATAATTCGTCCGGACCCTGAATTCATCATTAAAGCCGTCATTATTTGGAGTAAACGCATTTGGTACAAAAATGTCGCGTTCATCACAAAAGATATCTGGAAGTCCTACACTTATACATGCCGTTCCTGTACAGCCGTGATCATCTGTAACTGTAACACAATAAGTAGTGGATCCTGTCGGCGTAACCACTGGATTATAAACAGGTGGAACAAATTCACCTGTTGAAGCTGACCATACATATCCAAAATTCGGATCCTGATTAACTGTCAATTGTGATGTCTGCCCGAGGAAAACTGAATCTGGATCTGCAGTTATGACAATGGCAGGATCGAAGGCATAAATCTCAACAGTAAAGTTCAAAGTATCCTTGCAACCCAAATCTTCGTTAGTGACCGTAACCGTATACGTAGATTCAACAGTCGGTGAAACAGTTATACACTCAGTCGTTTCGCCACTTGGAGCCCAGATATAGGTTAAGTTCTGATTAAAATTATCTACGACACAAAGTTGATTCGGATCTCCAATGCATATGGCCTGCTCACCGGAAATGGAAACATCAAAATAAATCGGATTAACACAAGCTGTATCTGTATCCTGACAGCCTAATGCATCTGTTCCAACAACATAAAAACAGCTAAGCACATTAGGGGATACTGTAACTGAAGGTCCCGTTCCGATAAGTTCATTACTCGAATTAAACCATTCATAGGTGACCCCATCAATCACATTGACATTCAATACAGCTTCTTCATCATCACAAAACTGTTCATCTTCAGTCGTAATGGTAAGAGCAAAATAAGTTGGAGATAAGCAAACCGTATCAGCTGCCTGGCAACCTAATGGATCTGTACCAATAACATGAAAGCAAGAATAAACACCAGGAGTCACATCAACGCTAGGTCCTGTACCAATCAGTTCATTGTTGGCATTAAACCATTCGAATGTAACACCTGTAACAGAAGTCGCAGTAAGCGTGATTGTCTGGATGTAACAGTAGGTCGAATCATTAGTAGCTATTACTTCAAAAGTTGGATCCGGCTTGTTTACTTTAATGGTATCAAACTTCATACATCCCAGCGTATCGGTGGCCATAATGACATAAGACGTAGTCACTGGGGGTCTAGCTGAAAATTCAAAGCCAGTGCCAAGAATATTTCCTTCAAGGTCTTTCCAGTTGACTTCAACATTTGTATTGCCCGTAAGGGTTGCTGTAAAAGTTAATGTATCAAATGAGCAAACCGTAATACTATCAGGGCCATCAATTTCAATGTCGAAATCATCGGGTATGATCAGCAAGATGCTATCCTCATATCCACAATCTGGGAATGCTGGATCGGTAATAGTTACATAGAACCAAGTGTCATCTTCGACTGTAGCTTGTGGATTTGGAACAGTCCCATCTGGAGTTAAAAATTCAGCTGGTGACCATTCATAAATTAAATCAGGATTGCCATCAGGATTCAAACCAATACTCGTTTGAAAACAATTCACTGTCTGATCATCCAAAGAGTCTTCGACAATATTTGCTGTAATGGTATCTGTTATAAATACATCACATCCATCTGTTGAAGAAAGAGTGACGGTATAAATTCCAGGCTGATTGTAGGTATAGGATGGACTTGCCAGGATGGACGTATCTGTAGTGATAGATGTATCTCCAAAATCCCAATGATAACCGATCGCATTCGTGGAGCAATTTGTAAAATCAACCGTCAGATTATTACATGCTGTTTCGTATTCGAAACATAGATTTGGTAGCTGTTGCACGTTTACGAATATTGAATCCGTAAGTGTACATACACCATCTGTAACTGTAACAAAATATTCTACAGAAACACCTGGGTAAGCAATAGGATCACAAGCTACAGTAGTGTCCAATCCAAGCGTCGGATTCCATATATAGGTTAAGCTACAATCACCATTTAACAGCAGATGTACCGATTCCAGATTGCATATACTATCAGCATCGGGGTTGAATTCAATTCCAAATTCCTGAACAGGAAAAGATTTTGCTTCAGAAGCGGTACAACCAACTGAATCTGTCACAATAAGCACAAGGAAAACAGTAGATAAGTCCTCATCGGCATCAAATGTGAATGTTGGGTTTTGTGTATTGCCAGGTATAGCTCCTCCAGGGTGTGTAAGTAACCACTCCCACTGCACAATATCATAATCTGTACTCGTAGATAAATCAAAAGCGTTGAGCGTAATGCTATCTGAACAATCCATCGAGCTGTAGGAGAAATCAGCCGTTATGTCCGAAATGAAAACACCTATCGTATGTACTACAGTATCAAAACAAATATTTAAACTATCAAAGCTGATCAGTCCTACGTCATAAAATCCTTCCTGGTCATAGGTATATGTTGGGCTATTCACTTTTGATGAGTCGCCATCAGGATTCCCATAATCGAAAAGCCATAAAAACCTATCTGAGTTAGTCGACGTATTAATGAAGTTTACGGTTAACCCATCACAAGTCAGGGAATCAGCTACGAAACTAGCTGTCGGCACATCATGACATTCCCGCACATTATATTGGAAGTCGACCCTGGTCTCACAGAGTTTAGTCCCGTTTCGATAAGATTCAATGACAATCGTTATGACAAACTGCCCGACCGTATTCGGTCGCCCGGTGATATGCCCGGTCACAGGATCAATAGCTAGAGGTATCCCCCCCATCACATTGGCAAGGCTATAAGGTGGTCGCCAGACAATCAAATCATAAGGAGGTGGATTTGGCGGCTGAGGCATGTTATTAACGATATCCCCTCCACTAAAAGGAGTTGCCAGGCTGAATACCAATGAATCGTTTTGGCTATCAGTAGCTGGAAGGAAAAAATCAATATCCTTGTTAACGCAAATGTAGACCGGAGGGTAGAATCCTAATTGAGGAGAACTCTTACATACAGTTTGCGCAAGGGCAGATAATTCTGAAACCAACGTCATACCAGTGAGGAGTGGGTTCATGATATTCTGAACCGATCCATTACGGCAACAACGTTGATAAACCATTTTATACCCATTCGCCCAGAAGGGAAGAAATATTGTGTCAACATAAGTGGTCTGGTGAACGCATACAGGATTACCGGCAACACTACAGTCACTAACCAAGATCTGGTTGAGTGTATCATCTGCATTAAAATCCATAAGTAATTCGCCACCGAATCCAACGAAGAATAACGGAAGGTCCGTAGTAGCATCATAGAAACCAATAGATGCAGGATCATCAAACTGGGCATCATCAGCACCGAGAAGGCAATCCCTGCATAGAGAAAGACGGAGCTCATACTGGTTGCCACCAAGACAACGGTAGGTGAGATTTCCTCCAACGATGTGTGTCGCCTTTACTTCTCCTTTGGGGAGGAGGAGTATGCAACACAGGATCAAAAGAAAGCGCATGGCGATCTTTCCGGTGTTTAGGATATATGGGATATGTGATTTCATGTCGCTTAATACTTTACTTCAACGATTTCAACACGGCGCTCGTAAGAGGCTTCCGGACTGTATATGGATTGTCTCACTTTTTTTGGATCATCACTGATGGTCTTAGGTGCAGTACCTTCTCCAAAAGACTTTTCGGCTACAACTAAGTCCCCGGACTCCATGTATTTCCAGAGCACTCCTCCTCTAAAGACTTTAAACTCATTCTGGATACTGGAGATACGACGTTTACCTAGTCTCAGGTTATATTCAGCTGAGGCCAGTGGGCTTGCATACCCTTTCAGATAAATAGCCATTTGCTTTCCATCCCTGAGGTATTGTTCAAGAATGTGCATCAACGTTTCTAATTCTCTTCTTCCTTTTGGTATAGAATCAGAGAAGAATCCGGTGATTGTCTTTGCAGCTATTTCTTTTTGATCATCAGGGTTGCCTTTCGTATATTCTTCAACAAAAGTTTCTTTACGCGCTGTGTAAGCATCGTATAATGTAAAATAATTTACATCTGTACGATCAGCTGTAGGTGGACCTGGTTCATCATTATCAAAATAAATCTTCGAATACAAAAAGACATCAATTTTATCCACTTCGAGGAAAAGGTCGATGATAAGTGTATCGAGTTCAGGTGAATCAGAAGAATTAAATTTAGCTACACCAGGTTTATAACCTTTCTTAGTACCGGTAGCAGTAAAATCTTTATTTCTCAACAAAACATATTGATACAGGTGAGAAAGTAAATCTTCCCGGATGTCCAATAATCCTTTGGGCAGATCCGGACGAGTGACTTCTTCAAGCGAAACCTTTACACCAGTAAGTGGCTGAGGATTCTGACCCTTATACGTTTCAAATGTTCTCACGAGAATGACACGATCCTTTTTCGGTGGATGCTTGTATCGATAGATATCAAAACAACAAGCTTCATCTTCAGGAGACAAATACATCGAACCTAAACGGTTTGAAGAAAAATATCCTTCTTGCCCATCATCAGATACACTGTAGAAGGCATCATCAAGACTGCTATTGGTTGGTGCTCCAAGATTGACGAGTGTATCCCAGACGCCTTCTTTGTATTTCACGCTATACACGTCAAGTCCTCCAAATCCTAGGTATCCATTGGAACTTAGGTAAAGTGTTTTACTGCGACGATGAAAAAATGGAGACACTTCATTGTCCGGTGAATTGACAGCCACCATATTTTCTGGAGCTGAAAAATTATCCGGACCAGCTATATAGCAATACCAGACATCAAGTCTTCCTTTTCCTCCTGGTCGATCTGATACAAAATAAAGCATTTCGCGTTTGGATGCCGGATCATACCCAACATGTGGTTGTGTAGTTGTATAACCAGCCATGTTGATTGGCTCAGGTAATTTTTGGGCAAGCCCATATTCCCCTTCGACGATATCCCTATAGTAAATATCGCATCTGATATCGATGCCATTGATGTAATCACAAATGGTATAATACACCCGATCATTAGCTGCATTAAATGCTGTGTGAGATGTATGGAAGTTCTGATCATTAATCAAACTATCCACTTCCCCGGTCGCATCATTTTTACTGATCAGGATTTTGGCGTAAGGTTTTTCAGGTAACGCAACATCTTCTTTCCCTAAAAACCGGAGCGAGCTATAATAAAGAAGACTGTCTTCATGCGCGGCACCAAATTCTGAAAAAGATGTATTGACTTCTGCTCCGAGGTGTTCCAGGGTAAGCAGCGTGTCTTTATTTTCCAACGCATTTATGGCCCATGTACAAATATTAATGTGCTTCTGGGCTTCAGCTGTCAATAATGAATCTTCTGCACTATGTTCCGTAACATAAATCTGGTAGTGATCCAGGGCTTCTTGATATTTACCAAGTCTTTCCTTTACATAACCCAACCAATAATTCGTAGCCGGATAATCGCTGGCATGCTCGCTACTATCGACCTCAGCATAATATTTTTCGGCCATGGTGAAGGCGGAATAGTGTCGCGCTGCTTCAGCCAGGTTATAAGTATATAAGGTATTATTAGGCTCTATCTCATGCGCGATGCGCAAGAAATTGTAAGCGGAATAATAATCTTTCTTATCAAACGCCTCTTGAGCCCCCTTGACATATGCATTCAGGGTTTGACCCTGTACGCTGCCAAGGACAGTTAAGGAGAAGAGGAAGATGAATATGTAGTTACGCTTCATTTTTGCAGTAGTTATGTCATGAGCCGGATCAGAATATTGTACAGACCTTGGTTTGCCTGAGCGGACATAATCGTTTAAAGGTATAGTTCAGATAAAATTCAGGTCCCCCTTTTTCATCAGTTGCCCTTTTAAAAGGTGATGTATTCATATCATAACTAAATCCGCCTTTCCAACCATCATATCCGATACCAACACTGGGAATCAAAGCATCATCAAGTCTTGTAGCAAATCCAAGTTGTACTTCGAGTTCTCTTGCTTTTTTATTACTTAAGTGAATGATTACACCACCGCCTAGTACTGTTTCTGCATATGGACCCTGATCCTGGTACAACCCGTTACCATAAACATCTATAATATCCGCAAGCTTAAGTATCCCCATGGCATATAATGAGAGTCTTATGGGCAATTTGGTATCATCTGCATCGTAAAAACTGTATCCAGGTTGATTTAAGTGAAATGCGCCGACACCGACGTCTAATTTTGTACGGTCAACACCTTGAAGCCGGACATTCGCGCCTGCTCCTACATCCAGGAAGGTTAAGCTGGTCTTGTCAAATGTTTCACCGGAAGGCCTGGAAGGATCGAAAACAGTCCCATTCCATTGATTGTCCCATTCAAGGTCAGTCTGACTAAATGATCGTTGGCCTATACCAACATAAGCACCACCACCAACAAAAAACTTGCTGGTGATTGGTAAAGTATAGGATCCATTTACGCTGAGGCTGGCCAAACTCAGTTTGGCATCACCTGATTGATCATAATTGAAGAGGACACCTCCTGAGAAAAAGCCACTTTCATCGTAACAGTCACGGAATTTGACATCATAACTACCGGAGAAGGTCAAGTAATCGACCGGTACAGAGAAGTACTGTTGTTTATGAACCAATGATACTTGTTTGTCCCCGTTAAACATACCCGTTAATGCCGGGCTAATCTGTAGCCGGTCATACTGGTACTGAGACAAATGCACGTCCTGTGCACGCAGACTGGTGATAGTCAGCAGACAAAAAATTGCCCCTGATAGTGATATGTTCATTTTCATGTCAGATTCCCAGGTTTGATATAAATATAAAAATATATATCTAAATCACACTATTACAATATATTAAGTCAACAAGACCGGATTATAATCCAACTCCAATGATATACAGCAAAAACTGTACTCATTCTTTCATTTTGTTCTGATGAAGGGTGATGGCTTAGTTGGTAAAGAGGCAGAAAACGACTGCAATTAGAGGGACGAAACGTATCGAAAGATAAGATTTTTTTTAACAAATCAAACTTTCAGCAATATTTTAACGCACTTCAAATACCAATTTTTTAAGACACCTTATTCCTTTTGTACCTTACAGCATATGATCATACTCAACGAGGCCCAGATCAAAGCCTGGGATGCCTATACTATAGATAAAGGGGTTAGTTCACTAGAACTGATGGAGCAGGCAGCCATCGCAGTAACCGATAAACTGGATCTACTACTGGGAGAGGAAGACCAGGAAGTCCTGATTATCTGTGGAAATGGAAATAATGGTGCGGATGGTCTCGCCATCGCAAGGTTATTGCTAGACCTGGATTATATCGTAGACATCTATGTGCATCTGGAGGGAGAACATACCACTGAATGGAAGGCGAATTATGAGCGGCTGATGAGCCAGGATCCGGAACAGCTTGAAATTCATACCACCTGGGATCCTGAAGCAATAGAATTAAGTCCCTCAGGTACTATCATCGATGCAATGTTTGGTACAGGACTAAAAAGACCTATTAGCGGTCAATGGCTGGAAATAACCAATTGGATCAACGAGCAATCCAATCTCACGATAGCCGTGGATATGCCTTCAGGATTGTATGTAGACAAAGCGCCTGATGGAGAAGTTATCTATGCGGACCTGGTGTTGACTTTTCAATGTCAGCGTCTTGCCTTTATGATGCCGGAAAGCGAACCGCATTTTGGTGAAGTGATAGTCTGCAACATCGGCTTATCCGATACTTTCTTACTTGAACATGACATCCGCAATTTTGAATTGACATATTATTACCTGCTCCCTTTTCTGATTGACCGTAATAGGTTTAGTCACAAAGGAGATTACGGCCATGGCTACCTTATTGCAGGTAGCGTTGGCAAAGCAGGAGCTGCTATTCTGGCAGCAGGCGCCGCCATGCGATCTGGCCTTGGTTTATTAACCGTGCATGTCCCTTCTATGATTTATAGTATTATCCAAGCAGCTGTTCCTGAAGCCATGGTAACTATAGATTCGAATCAAACTCATTTTACCAAAGCACAATTACCGGAAAGGATCGCTGCGCTTGGAATAGGCCCTGGACTTGGCAAAGCTGATGAAACCATTGAAGCACTTTCAGTACTAATTACTTCAAAGCCGAATGTGCCAATGGTATTTGATGCAGATGCGTTGAATATTCTTGCTTTAAGAAAAGATTTGTTTGATCAGCTTCCTGTCGGCACAATAATCACCCCACATCCTGGAGAATTTGACAGGTTGTTTGGTGAGCAGGATGACCATTACCAACGTTTTGCAACTGCTCAAAGAGAAGCACAAGCACGGAAAATAAATATTGTATTGAAAGGTGGCGTCACCATCATTTGTCAATCTAATGGTGTGAGTTTCTTTAATACAAGAGGTAACCCGGGAATGGCCACTGCAGGGAGCGGAGATGTTTTGACCGGCGTGATACTTGGATTGCTTAGTCAAGGATATTCACCGGACTATGCTGCCTTATTAGGCGTATACATCCATGCTTCTGCCGGAGATCAAGCAGCAGAAGAACAAGGCTTCGAGTCGTTAATCGCTTCGGATATTGTCGAACTACTTGGTGAGGCGTTTGAAGAATTACGTCATCGCGAACCTGCCATTGACGAAGAAGGAGAAAAGGATGTCTAGGATTATTGTTCTGACTGGAGCAGGTATAAGCGCAGAAAGTGGAATTCGTACTTTCCGTGATGCAGGTGGATTATGGGAAGGCCATAAAGTAGAAGATGTCGCTACACCTGAAGCATGGCGACGTCAACCAGCAATCGTACTGACCTTTTACAACGAAAGGAGAAAACAATTACTTGACGTATTACCTAATGAAGCCCATCTTGCTCTCGCCCGACTTGAAAGCAAACACGAGGTTGTCATCATAACCCAAAATGTTGATGACTTGCATGAACGTGCAGGGAGCTCGCATGTAATTCATTTGCATGGAGAATTACTTAAAGCAAGAAGCGATGTCCATGAGGATCTTATCTATGAATGGAAAGAAGATATTCGCCTGGGTGACAAATGCGAGAGAGGTTATCAATTGCGTCCACACATAGTTTGGTTTGGAGAGATGGTTCCATTGTTGGAAAAAGCCATTGATGAAATCTCAGATGCTGAGATTGTATTGGTCATTGGAAGTAGTATGCAGGTCTACCCTGCTGCCAGCTTAGTTGCTTATGCTCCTGCAGATGCTGCAATTTATTATATAGATCCTAATCCCCAGGTGAATTATGAATTGGCTAGAAGGCAAGGCCTGCAGATCATCGAGAAAGCAGCTTCGATAGGTGTACCGGAAGTGCTTTCAAAAATTTAGCCTTTGTATTGCTTCTTACTCCAGCGATTTTATTTCCTTAAATAAAGGCCAATTCATTCCATCAACATAACTCCTGATTGGTGTCCATTCCTCAAGAAGAAATTTATTAACTGCATCTATATTATTCTGCACTTCCTTTTTTGTCAGCGCAATCATATCTGCTGCATTGGCTCCTGGATCACCAAGCGATGAATTCAGGTAACTTCCCGTTGAACTAAGAGACTGGCCAAGATTTAATGCTCTTGTAATACCTTTCACATCTTCTGGCTCCATGAATGCTTCTTCAAGAGTGCTTACTTTTTTGAGTAGCCCTTTTGATTTCTCCTTCCATTTTGTTTGTGTGCTGTCTGGAGCATTCATCATCATCGCATCAACCATTTTTACATCTTTCCGCACATCTTGAAGCGCTTTGAAAGCCACTTGGGCGCGACCTACTTCACGTTGAAATTCTTCTATGATTTTACTTCTTGCCATAAGGTCTGCGTCAGAAATACTTAACCTGGGGTCAAGACGAATTTCAACAGTTGTTGAATCCTTGTGCTTATTGTAAACAGCTACAACTTTATATACTCCCGGTAATACATACTCCCCAGACGGATCGTCTGCGTCTTTTGCTATCTCAGTCCTGGAAGGATAGTTTACACCTTTAGATCTCATATCCCATCCTATCGTATTCCATTCCTCTTTCAATTTCTGATTGATATACCGAATCGTATCTCCATTCTCTTTGAGAATATACACTTTGCACAAATCTTTATCTTTTGGTTCTTCCTTCTTCGCTGTTGAATCTTTTTCAGCAACAACAGGCTCGGCTTCCTCCTTCTTAGCATCTTCTTTCTTCTTTGGCTTTTCCTTGGATGATGCCGGAGCCGATTCAGGAGCAGGTTTTTTCTCAGCAGGTTTTACATAAGTTATCAGTCTTACACCTCCGGGTTTATTGTCTCCTTTAAATTCTGCATCAGCAGTAAATCGAATGCCATCCACGCTCCTGTATTGTGCTTGTGTGGCTTTTGCAACTGGAAACAAGGTGAATGGTTTTTCAAGGAGTGTTTTATTTTCTGCCAATGCACGAATGACTAAGAGGTTATCCATAACCCATAATGCTCTGCCAAAAGTGGCAATAGCTAAACTCTGATCCTGGGTTTGAATTTTAAGATCAGTCACAGGCACTCTTGGAAATTTCTTTGAAGGATAACGCGTCCAAGTTGCACCCATATCAATACTTAAATAAAGTCCATCATCCGCACCAAGGAAAAGTAATTCGGGCAATACGGGGTCTTGCACTATACAATGAACAAATGAGGTTACTTGATCATCCTTCACGATTTTGGACCAGGATTGTCCAAAATCAGCTGTGTGAAAAACATAAGCTTTCCAATCATCTCGACGATAGTGATTCATTACTACAAATGCTTCACCGACTTTGTGTGTTGATACTTGTATTTGGGGAATCCATCCTCCTTCAGGCGCACCAGGAATACTACCTGTCAGATTTGTCCAGGTTTTCCCTCCATCGCGCGTGAGTTGAACATTCCCATCGTCAGTTCCTACCCATATGACTTTGGGATCGAGTTGGCTCGGTGCGATTGTAAGGATCGTGGTATGATTCTCTGCATTTGTCGCGTCGATAGTCAGACCACCTGATAGATGCTGTTTTTGTTTAGTTGTATCGTTCGTAGTTAAATCGGGTGAAATAATTTCCCATGATTTTCCACAATCAATACTCTTATGCACAAATTGGCTTCCGTAATATATTCCGCATGGTTCGCCAGGAATTGCAGCCAATCCAGCATTCCAGTTGTAGCGCAATTTCACACCTTCTGGATGTACTGGTTTTACGAAAAGGTTATAACCCGTTTCCTTATCATAATAAGCCAGGTTTCCACCTTGACTCATCGCCCAACCATAACGTGTATCGGTAAGTTTTGGCATAACGTCAAAACCATCACCAAAATACAATTCACGCCAATCCTGGTTTCTTATGCCCCCTGCTTTAAGAACATAGGCAGGCCCAACCCATGAACCGTTGTCTTGCATTCCACCATATAAATTGTATGGATACTCATTATCAACATTAATATGATAAAATTGACCCACTGGAATATTTGCACAGAAATACCAATTACGTCCTCCATCTCTGGAGATATTCAAACCTCCATCATTGCCATCGAGGATAAAATTCGGATCATCAGGATGAATCCAGAATGCATGGTGATCCGGATGAACTCCTTTACCATAATCAAGAATGTTTTCAAACGTTCTTCCTCCATCTTCACTCTTGGATACATAGGAATACAAATTCCATAACCTGTTTTCATTCTTCGGATCGACATAAAGTTCATTGTAGTAAAATGGACGGTTGCCAATATTCTTTGTGGAAACCAAAGACCAATTTTCACCTCCATCTTCACTTTTATAGAGACCGTTTTCTTTTGCTTCTATTAATGCATAAATAATGTTCGGCTTTGAGGCTGACATAGCAAGGCCTATTCTTCCCAGGTTCCCTTTTGGAAGTCCCTCTTTCTCCGTTAATTTCTTCCAGTTTTCACCACCATCATAAGTTATGTATAGACCCGAACCTTCTCCACCGCTTACGAAATCCCACGGAGTACGCATATGCTCATACAAAGCAGCGATTATCTTTCGAGGATTGTCCGGATCCATTATTAAATCTGCGGTACCGGATTTTGCATTTGAATAAAGAATCTTATTCCAGGTCTTTCCGCTATCCATTGTTTTGAATACACCTCTGTCCGGTGACGGTCCCCATGGCGATCCGCTGGCGCCAACATAAATAGTGGATGGATTATGATTGTCAATCAGAATGCGATGTATCACTTTAGTGTCTGCAAGCCCCATGGACTTCCATGTTTTGCCTCCATCGAGTGTTCTGAAAATACCTTTCCCACTATTTTGTGAATTCCTTGGATTGCCTTCCCCGGTACCAACCCAGATTTCACTTGGGTTCTGCTGATTGATTTTGATCGCACCGATAGCAAGGGTCGGTTGTTCATCAAAAATGGGTTTCCAATCAATCCCACCATCTGTGGATTCCCACACACCACCTGAAGCCGCACCGATATAAATGTGATTGGGATCTGCGACTACAACATCAATGGCTGTAATCCTACCACTCATTCCTGCCGGTCCAACATTCCGGATGGCTATTCCTTCCAGTATCTTTTCATTGATAGGTTGTCCATTACATACAACTGTGATCAGTTGTAAAATCAGGATGAGATTCAAATATTTCATGAGCAGTCAGTAGATTTCAGCAGAAAGTATGGTTTCACTTTTATTATGATGCTGGCAATGGCCATTTGTTATTATCCTTATCCAGATCCGCAAGTCTTAGCGAAGGATCAATAGTAACACTCTTTATATTATCAAGTGGAAAAGGCACACTAAGCTCATAACCCGGGTTGACCCATGGCCAATCAGGCATGACCTCGTATGGTGTTCCCTCAGGTGTAACATCCATCTTCGAACCGCGCATAATATCCAGGGGGATAGTGTAATATCGTTTATTACCGTCGGTCAACATGACGACTACATCAAGAGGCATTGGCATTAATCCATTACGCTGTAGATGAATCGAAGTGGTTTGTGCAGAAGGTAATATTGTATCGATAGCGTAATCAATCGTTTTAGTGGTATACACCATGTAATCCTTGTACCAGTCCAGTTCAAGCCCTGAAGTCAACTCCATTGAACGGATAAATGCATTTGCATCCGGGTGTTTGAATTTCCATTTATCATAAAACTCCAGCAAACCACTATCGAAAGCTTTTTTACCAACTATATATTCCATTTGATTAATGAAGATCGCTCCTTTTATATAAGCGGCTGTGCTGTAAGCCGTGTTGGTTTCAAAGTGGTCAGCATGTGTACTCAGGGGTTCTTCAATTCCTGCTTCAACTATGTTTTTATATCCTGTATAAAAGCTTTCATAAGGATTGGGACTGGGTTTTCCCGGAATCAATTCTTTCGATCTGAGATGTGCCATTACTTTCTCAGCGGCATAATTTGTAAATCCTTCGTCCATCCAATAGAAATAACTCTCATTGAATCCTAAAATCATCTGGAACCAACTATGCATGAGTTCGTGTACTGATACACCAACAAGACTTGTCAGCGAACGATTACCTGTTATGAGCGTAGCCATAGGATATTCCATTCCGGCATCGCCCCCCTGGATGAATGAATACACAGGATAAGGATACTGGCCAAAGTTTGCATTGATATATTTAAAAGCCTCTTCCATAATCGGCAAAAGTCCCTTCCAGTTTTCTGAATATGTTTCATTGGGTTGATAAAAGGAATGCAGAATCACGCCATCCGCGCATTTATGTTGGTCATGTTTGTAATCGGGGTCAGCAGCCCAAACAAAGTCGTGGACTTTTTTAGCCACAAAATGCCAGGTAAGCAAGCCTGTTGTTCTTGATGGAGTTGAAGAATAACCATGACCAACTTCATTACTATTTGCCAGCACTCCTGAAGCACCTACAGTATATCCTGCATTGAGAGTAATCTCAACATCATAATCACCCCATACGCCATAGAATTCCCTGGCGATGTATGGATCTGCATGCCAGCCCTTGGCATCATACTCACACATTTTAGGATACCACTGGGACATAGAATAACGGATGCCTTCAATATTGTCTCTTCCGTTTCGACGTATCTGGATGGGTACCTGGGACTCAAACTCCATTTGAAACTTTGCCGTTTGTCCTGCCTTGATAGGTTGATTCAGCGTAACCTCAAGGATTGTACCTTGGATTTGAAACTCAACATTAGAACCGTTTTGGGTCATTTTAAGAATGTGGTGGTACCCGACATCTTCTGGTTGCAGATGGCTGATTTTCTCCCCGATCCTTGGATCCACATCAGGCATATTGGTGGACCTGATATCCATGGTGCTTCCCGGTTGAAACGCATTAAAATAAAGGTGGAAATAGACCTTGTTCAGGATTTCGGGGGAGTTATTCTTGTATTTAACACCCTGGTGGCCGGTTAGCTTGTTGGTATTGACATCCAGGAGGACTTCCATTTTATAGCTGATTTCCTGCTGCCAGTAACTTTTATCCCTTTTTGCCTGCAACGGAACAAAAACACTAAAAAGAAGGCCGTATAGCAGACAAACCCTTTTATTCCAATGAAAGAGCATAGAAAACATGATTAATTTCGAAAAGTAATAAACATTTCAAGGGATAAAAGAATCCAAACCACTGAGAGACGCGTATTTATACCAATAGAGTGTTAAATTGGATTTAAATAGTATTTATCAGGAGGTTTTAGATTAAAGAATATATTTACTTTTGGAGCTTATGAATCAATCGAGAGCAATCATCATTTCCTTATTAGTTATTGGTATAGGAAGCCGATTGATTCCTCATTATCCAAATTTTACGGCTATCGGGGCCATTTCCCTGTTTGGAGCAGCTTTTACCTCCCGGAGGAGCATCGCCATTGTGATTCCATATCTCGTGATGTTATTCAGCGACATGATCCTCAACAATATCATATACGCTAACATCTATCCTGACGATTACAAGCATTTTATATTCCTCTATAGAGGAGCCCTTTGGAGCTATGCTGCTTTTGGCATCATTGTGATTTTTGGTTATACCTTATTCCGCAATGGTGTGGACATATCAAAGGTGATTTTTGGAGCTCTTGGGTCTTCCCTGATCTTTTTCCTCCTATCCAATTTTGGGGTATGGGCCTCCACCGGTGCATATCCGGTTAATTTCGGTGGCTTGATGGCTTGTTATACAGCCGGCCTTCCTTTCCTGATCAACCAGGTCTTTGGTGATCTATTCTTCAGTGTTATCCTTTTTGGTGTAGCACTTCATGTCTTTATGCTAAAGCCGAAACGGCATTTGGCGTGAGCGGTGAGCGGTGAGCGGTGAGCGGTGAGCGGTGAGCGGTGAGTTGTGAGTTGTGAGTTGTGAGTTGTGAGTAAAACTCCTCATTTTTCAATTTGAAAAATCTCGGTTTCGTTCACGAAACCTGACCATCATTTTTCTTTTTTCATTTTTCTTTTTTCATTCTTCATTTGATCCTGGGGATCCACTTGATCTCCTCTACCCCTTCCTTTGCTCCAAGCCACCGGGCTAAGACAAAAAAGAAATCTGAAAGCCTGTTGAGATAAAGAATAATGATCGGATCTACTTCTGAGGTTTGTCCCAATGTTACACATCGTCTTTCTGCTCTTCGGCAAACGGTTCTGGCAAGATGGGCAGCACTGACGGAAGGGCTTCCTCCCGGCATGATGAAATGTTTTAATGGAGGTAATGTATCCTGCATCTTATCGATAGCTGCTTCGATCAAGTGTACATCATCCTCCAGCAAATCAGGGGTAATCATATCCTTTCCTGGTTGGCTCGCCAGATTTGATCCAACAGTAAAAAGTCTGGACTGTATTGTTTGAAGAAGTTGATCCGTTTCCTGATCCTTAAAGGTGGACATGAGCCAACCAATCACGGAATTCAATTCATCGACCGTCCCATAAGCTTCAATCCGAATATGGTCCTTGGGCAACCTGGCTCCACCAAACAAACCTGTGGTACCATCATCGCCAGTCTTTGTATAGATTTTATTGGCCATGTTTAGGGAAAATTACCTGGACACACCTTGCGCCTGTGAGGCCGCGGTGATGTAATAGGCATTCGCTGCATCTGATTCCACATACCCGTCTCGAAGCTTCACTACGCGATGCGCATATAAAGCAATATCAGGTTCATGTGTCACAAGGATAATTGTATTTCCGAGCGCATGCAGCTTGCCGAAGATATCCATGATTTCAAGTGAAGTCTTGGTGTCAAGATTACCAGTTGGCTCATCAGCAAGGATGATTGAAGGATTGTTCACTAATGCTCTGGCAATAGCTACTCTTTGACGCTGACCACCGGAAAGTTCGTTTGGTTTGTGATACATCCTATCGCTCAATCCAACCTGCTCAAGTACATGTTCAGCTACTTCTTCTCTTTTTGTGCGTCCCATGCCTGCATACACAAGTGGTAAGGCTACATTATCAAGTGCAGACAACCTGGGTAGCAAGTTGAAAGTCTGGAACACAAACCCGATTTCTTTATTACGTATGGCTGCAAGTTCGCCATCCCGCATATCACTCACCAGTTGGTTATTCAGGTAATATTCACCAGATGAAGGGGTGTCGAGGCAACCCAGGATATTCATCAATGTACTTTTACCTGAACCTGAAGGACCCATAAGGGCGACATATTCATTTTTGCTGATTTCCAGGGAAACGGAACGTAGTGCGTGTACCATTTCGGTCCCCATGACATATGTTCTGGAGAGTTCCTTGACGGAAATAATGGGTCTGATCTCTTGCATGGCTTCAAAAATATGGCTTTTCACCCATGGCTAAAGATTTATTTGGATGATTCAGGCTTTTCAATCGCCGAAGGTTTTTATTTTACGACCTTATACCCCTGTTTAGTACAACCAATTAGATGCAAAAATCAAAATCCTCCATCAAGCACATTGCGGTAGCCGGAAATATTGGTGCCGGAAAGACTTCTCTTTCCACACGCCTGGCAAAGCATTTTGGTTGGGATGTTCATTACGAAGACACCACGAACAATCCTTATCTCAGCGATTTTTATGATGATATGCATCGGTGGTCCTTTAACCTTCAAATCTACTTTCTAAATAGCCGGTATCAGCAGATACTGCAGATCCGGAATGGCGATAAGACGGTTATCCAGGACAGGACGATTTTTGAAGATGCCTATATATTTGCCCCTAACCTCCATGAAATGGGACTTATGGCAAGGAGGGATTTCGAAAATTATTTCACGCTCTTTAAGAACATGAGCGCCCAGATTTCACCTCCTGATCTGTTGATATACCTGCAAGCGAGTATTCCTACACTTGTCAAACACATCCATAACCGTGGTCGCAGTTACGAAGGCAGCATGAGCCTTGATTACCTGAAGAGGCTTAATCAGAAGTATGATGAATGGGTTGAAAACTACAGGGAAGGTCCACTGTTAGTGATCAATGCGGATGATCTGGATTTTGAAAAGAGCCCTGAGGATATGGGCCGGATTATTCACCTTGTTGACAGCCAGATTCACGGGCTATTCTAATACTACGTTAGCTTTTAACTTTTACTACGTGCTCCTGATCTTCCAAATGGTTGATCTGAGTGGTTTCCTGGTCAGCAGGAGGTGTAGAAGAAAGGCTTGCGGCATCGAGGGCAAGGCATCCTGCTAAAAATATCCCGTGTAGTAAGACAGAAACTGTGATACCCAACACATTACTTGTTTTTTCACGACTTGTATTCATTTCAGATTAGATTTAAGGTCAAGTAATTCTGAGTCATTCTCCGGTTTTAGTTAGTAAACATGTTCAAAAACGAACCCTGTTGTTCTGATATTGCCAGCATCGCTAATTTTGCTTCCGTTTCCGGAAAAGCCCCAAAATCATATTATAAGAATAAATAATACCAAAAACTGTGCCTAATCCTGCTCATCCTTTCTATACGCTAACTGCTGAGTGCCTTTCGCATGGTGCAACGCTCGTAGCCGTTTCCAAAACGCGGACGATAGCTGAAACAGAAGGACTTTACGAGATGGGACAGCGGGTTTTTGCGGAAAACAGGGCCCAGGAGCTATTGAATAAAGCTCCCGCGATGGCAAAAGATATTCAATGGCATTTAATCGGTCATCTTCAAACCAATAAAGTCAGGGCCATCCTACCGTTTGTAAGTTGTATCCAATCACTTGATCGTCCAGGCATTTGGGAAAAGATCAACGCTGAGTCGATTCGTATCAATAAACCTGTAAGATGCTTGCTACAAATAAAGATTGCCACAGAAGAAACAAAATATGGATGGGACGCTGACACATTGGATGCGTTTCTTTTAGCAGGTCAACACAATGCCTTCCCTAATGCCCTGATTTGTGGCGTGATGGGAATGGCTAGTCTCACAGAGGATATTGGTCAGGTACGGAATGAAATGAAGCGCTTGAAGATTGCGTTTGAAGATCTTAAGAGAAAGTACTTCATCAATGATGTGGCATTTTCTACGATCAGCATGGGTATGTCCGGGGATTACCAAATCGCACTTGAGGAAGGAAGTACAATGATCAGAGTTGGGAGTTTGTTATTCCCAAAATCAAACGAATAAGACTGTCGCGAAGAAAAGTGACACAGTGTCCTACGCTAACTAACCTACTTATTTCTGAGTAGCAGGAGGAGCTAGTTTTTCATTATTGTATCTCACCAGTACATCCCTGATATTGTTGTACATCGGCATGTTGAGCGAAGGAATTTCCTTAGGATCAAACCATGCAGCATCTTGGATACCTTCTTCTTTTTGAAGCACCAATTGATTGGGTGACTGTGTTTGCATCAGGTACCACCTTGTGCGTTTAAGAGTGCGTTGTTTGCTCATGAGGTAGCAGTGATAACCATTATCAAGCTTCTCAACAAGCTTAAGATCACTCAATCCGGTTTCTTCATGTACTTCGCGGACAGCAGTTTGAGCAAGTGTTTCACCAGGATCTTGTTTACCTTTTGGAAGATCCCACACCCCTCTTCTGAAAATAAGCAACACCTTACCAAATGGATTGATGACCAATCCGCCACCTGCTTTTATATAGAAATAGAGTGATTTGAAATCCTTCCACAATTGCAGCACATCATCTGCTTGAATTATAATACCATCATGATGCTTATTCTTTTCAAGCAGTTCGATATAATTGGTAAGCATCTTAGGTTTGCCCCTGTATTTGGCATGAATCAGGGAACGCTCAAAGGCGGTTTCGTCATCCAGATCTGAAATCTGGGTCAGAATCAAAGGGCTCTCGTTAATGTATATTTTATACCTTTGCATCAATTCTATTTAATCACAAATGATTAATAATCAATTACTTGCATCCAAGCTCCTCGAAACAGGTGCTGTACGCATTCAACCAGACAATCCTTTTACCTGGGCCTCTGGTTTGAGGTCGCCAATTTACTGCGATAACCGGGTCTTATTATCCTATCCGGAAATCAGAACAGGGCTTGTCGATTTGATGGTGAAGGTGATAAAAGATTTTGAATTGTGCGATACTGTAGCTGGAGTTGCTACTGCAGGAATTCCTGCGGGTACACTTGTAGCAGACAGGCTTAAGCTGCCATTTGCTTATGTGCGTTCAAAACCAAAAGAACATGGCCGGCAAAATTTAATCGAAGGCGTAATCCAGGAAAGTGCGAAAGTATTAGTCGTTGAAGATTTAATTTCTACCGGCATGAGCAGCCTTCAAGCGGTAGATGCTATCAAGCAAGTCCCTGCAAATGTTGTCGGGGTCGTTGCCATCTTTCAATATGGCATGCCAAAAGCAACTGAAGCATTCCGAGCTGCAGGTTGTCCATTTAAAACACTTACTGATTTTCAAACGGTCATTAATGTGGCTGCTGAAAAAAACCTAATCGGGCATCATCATCTTGATCTCTTAAGCCGATGGTCCGCGGATCCACAAGCATGGTCTGAAAATTTTAAATTGACTCATTCATAAATATCCTCAAACTGTGATTGACAAAAAATCAAAGAAATTTCTAAAAGAATATCTAGGTAATGCAAGCCCAACAGGGCATGAGACGAAAGGACAAGAATTGTGGCTGGACTACATTTCACCATATGTAGACGAATGGCACACTGATGTGTATGGAACTGCCTATGCCATCATTAATCCAGGTAAGAAATATAAAGTGGTGATCGAAAGCCATGCAGATGAAATCTCATGGTATGTCAATTACATTTCAGATAAGGGAAATATCCACGTGATCCGCAATGGTGGCTCCGATCAAACCATAGCTGCTAGCAGGCGCGTTAATATCCACACCCCGAAAGGAATTGTGCGAGGCGTATTTGGCTGGCCAGCTATTCATGTACGAAAGGGTAAAGATGCTAACCTCGCCCCCACTCTTGAAAATATTTTCATTGACGTTGGAGCCAGCAATAAAAAGGAAGTCGAAGAATTGGGAATCCATGTTGGTTGCGTGATCACTTACGATGATGGTTACGAAGAAATCAATAAAAAATGTTTCATAGGTCGTGCGCTAGATAACCGACTTGGTGGTTTTTGTATCGCTGAAGTTGCCAGGAAACTCCATGAAGAAAAAATAAAATTACCCTATTCACTTTATGTGGTCAATTCTGTCCAGGAGGAAGTAGGCTTGCACGGCGCACAAATGATCGCGCAGACGATTAAGCCCGACGTTGCCATCGTGACGGATGTGACGCATGATACCAGCACACCACTCATTGATGCTAAACAGGAAGGGGATGTCAGGCTCGGACTTGGACCTGCTTTAACGTACGCTCCTTCCGTACACAGAAAGCTGCTGCAACTGATTGAAGATGCTGCACAGGCGAATGAGATTCCATTTCAGCGCGTCGCCTCTTCAAGAAGTACAGGTACTGATACTGATGCATTCGCTTATTCCAATGGAGGAATTCCGTCTGCTTTGATATCCATTCCACTCCGGTATATGCATACGACGGTGGAAATGGCCAACTTTGAAGACATCAATCACCTGATCAATCTGATGACAGCTTCTTTACGCCAGATAAAATCAGGACATAACTTCAAATATTTTGATCGATAAAATCATAAAAGATGCGGTAAACCTGCTGATCTATGGTGGACTATTCATAGGTCTCTGTGCAGCTTGTATTACCGCATTGACTTTTGAATTATCTGGTCAAGCTATTGAAAACCTTCATTATATTTTCCTGGTCGGGGCAGCAACAGCCGCACTCTACTCTATTCATAGAATCATCGGTCTGCAGAAAACAGCTCACCTGGTGACCACTGAAAGATTTGCGATCATCCGTAAATACCAGTTCGATATCAGGGTGTATTCTGTTTTTTGGGTGCTGCTCTCTGCCTGGCTGGCCTTGCCTTTCCTGAGTTTCTCATTTATCTTATGGATCATACCTGGTGGAATAATTGCATTTGCGTATGTCGTTCCATTCCTTCCAGGTGGGAAGCGCATTCGTGATCTCGGATGGGGTAAGATTCTCATGATCTCATGGTCATGGTCATGGTTGACTGCAGTGATTCCATTAGGATTTATCACACATTCCTCTATTCAAATGATTATTATCCATGGGTTGGAAAGAATGTTCTTCATTATGATTCTTGCTATCCCATTTGAAATCAGGGACCTTAAAATAGATCAGTCATTGGGTCTGTTTACGATGCCTGCAAAACTTGGCCCTAAGAAAACATTTCGATTGACATGGCTTTTAGTCGTATTGACTATCCTATTAAGTTTTATTGCCTCATTTCATTATTTCAACCCGGCTTACGGGTTAGCCATGAGCCTTGCTTGTATTGTGATGATTCCACTAACGAAAATCAGTTATAAAATAGATGATGATTTTTACTTTGTGGGTTTAATTGATGGGTTAATGATCCTCGTACTCTGGTTTTTCCTTTTCATTCACCAATGGACTGGGTATGCAATTTAAAGGTGTATCAAGGTGAAAGACGTAATTTTGCAATAATTCCACATCAGATGACTGCTCGTAGAAATTTTAGTTCAGGTGCCACATGGGAACCCATTGTTGGATATTCAAGAGCTGTTCGCATTGGAAACACCATTGAAGTATCAGGCACTTGTGCCGTCGACAAGGATGGTCACCCTTTTGCCATCGGCGATGCTTATCAACAGACAAAGAGAATACTTGAAATCATAAAGAATGGTGTGGAGCAATTAGGTGGACGAATGGAAGATGTGATTCGGACCCGGATGTTTGTAACAGACATCAGCCAATGGGAAGCTATCGGCAAAGCTCATGGTGAAGTTTTTGGAAGTATCCGTCCAGCCACAACAATGGTAGAAATTTCAAAATTGATTTCACCTGAATACCTTGTAGAGATTGAAGCCACTGCATTATTAAGTTAACCCGATGTCTACATACAAAGTCAAGGAGATTTATTACACCTTACAAGGTGAAGGTGCACATACGGGCAGACCTGCTGTTTTCCTCAGGTTTACCGGATGCAATCTATGGAGTGGCCGTGAAGAAGACCGATCAGACGCCGTTTGCAAATTTTGTGATACCGAGTTTGTAGGAACCGATGGTATTAATGGAGGGAAATACACTGCTACTTCATTAGCTGAGATCGTTGAAAGTTTATGGCCTGATGCAGAAGCACATCGATATGTTGTTTGCACTGGTGGTGAACCTCTTCTTCAAATTGATGAAGACCTCATAAATGCATTGCATGCAAAGAAATTTGAAATCGGCATTGAAACTAACGGAACCATCACTCCACCTAAAGGCATTGACTGGATTTGTGTTAGTCCAAAAGCAAACACTGATGTTGTCGTTCGGAAAGGAAATGAACTAAAACTGGTTGTTCGCCAAGATGGAATAGAACCTGCTATGTTTGAACAATGGGAATTTGATCAATTCTATATTCAACCTATGGATGGACCTAATCTTAAATCTTTTACAGAATGGGCTACTGACTATTGCTTAAAGCATCCTAAATGGAAGCTGAGTATTCAGACGCATAAGCTGCTAGGCATTCGCTAGCACTAGCGCTAAGTGAGCTGTGAGCAGTGAGAAGTGAGCAGTGATTTTTGAAACGTGGTCGTCAGTCGTACGTCGTGAAGGTTTAAATCTGGAAGCTGGTAGCTGGAAGCTAAATACTGAAACCTGATAGCGGATAGCTGACAGCTATCTAAGCAAGGTAATGTCTCCAACTTTCGCAACCGTATTCCCTTCCAAATCCTTCCACAGGAGTTTGTAAACATACACTCCGCTTTGAGCCTCTTCCTCTTTAGATCTACCATCCCATTGAAATGGAGCATTTCCATACTGACTGAATAACATACTACCCCATCGATCAAATATTTCAAATGAAATCAACCTGTCACCTGTAAGATTAGTTACGACTAAAATCACATCGTTGATCTGATCACCATTTGGCGTAAAAACATTAGGGACGAAAAAGGTTTCCTTTTCTACTACGGTAATGAGTAATGAATCTTCATAAATGCAACCTGCTGTATCTTGAACAAGAACGGATAATAACATAGTCTCTTCAGGACTTACCCAAAATGATGAAAGATCCTGTGCAGGCATTGACGGATCCCATGTCACATTCATGACATTGATGTCACTGACTGTAGGGTCAATTAAGGTGCTATCCCCTTTCTGAATTAAAACATCAGGGCCAAGTTCTAATAAACCAAATTCAGCATTATCAACTTCTACATCTAGCTCAAGCAAACAACCAATGATGTCTGTAATCCTTACAACATGACTCCCTAATCCTACTTGCTGAAAAACATAAGGCAACTGAACTATTGGCTGTGGAGTTAAGCTATCTAATTGAATAAAAAAAGGAGGTGACCCTTCTATTATGGATTCAATGACTATCTGTCCATCATCAGTATCCGGGCATGATGGAGAAATAGTTGAAATGATAGCATCTTCAGGTCCCATGAACTCGACATAGAATGTATCGCGTTCTTCGCAACCAGCCATATCTTTTACAATCCAAATGTATTCGCCTTCTTCGTAAAGCGGAAGCGTAGGTTGCATCTTAGTTCCATCCGGGGTAATCCAGGTTGAAAATGGTAACCCTTGTGCTCCTGTAACAACTGGGATCAAAACAAAAGTATCTCCAGGGCAAAAACGAATGGTATCCGCTATGTCCTCAATAAATAATGTGCAATTGCAATCAGGTGCAGTCACATTAAAGGTCCAGGTACAATTTCCAAATGGACTCGTTGCTATTATCTCAACATTTTGGCCAGCGGGAACAGCGTCGATATTAAATTCACCAGG
>Ga0157380_10000224_pt1 | contig 33751 bp, 25 predicted proteins | sample S35metaG_FD_119757 | JGI IMG/M metagenome (GOLD analysis project Ga0157380, IMG submission 119757) | Switchgrass rhizosphere microbial communities from Kellogg Biological Station, Michigan, USA - S3-5 metaG | ecosystem: Host-associated > Plants > Roots > Rhizosphere > Soil | place: USA...
ATCTTTGCTCGTGCTCTGCGCGACGTTGGCGTTGATCAAGAGCACATACCTCGTTTGCCGTCATCGCGCGACGAAGCCAAAGCGATCATAAAAGCTGCGCCCTGGCGCACAAGTTTTGAAGCCCTCGACTTTGAAGCTAACCGGAACACGGCTATGGCGGCCAACCTCGGGCAATATCGCATTGTTCATTTTGCGACTCACGCATTGCTGGATGACGTCCAGCCAGGGCTTTCAGGGATCCTACTTTCGCGAGTCGATAAGCAGGGCCATCCGCAGGATGGTTATTTGAGATTGCACGACATTTACGCATTGAGGCTCCCCGTTGACCTCGTGGTATTGAGTGCTTGCCAAACAGGGTTGGGGAAAGATGTTAAGGGCGAAGGTTTGATTGGGCTAACACGGGGATTCATGTATGCGGGTGCGTCAGGGGTTGTTGCGTCGTTGTGGAAAGTCGATGACGAAGCAACGGCGGTGCTGATGAAGCATTTCTACGAGGGACTTTTTGAAAAAGGTTTGACGCCCGCTGCTGCTTTGCGCGAAGCCCAGCTGGCCTTACGGCAGCAGAAGCGCTGGCAGGAACCTTATTATTGGGCAGGGTTTGTTATTCAAGGGCAGTACAACCAGAAGGTGGCGCTCGGCTATAAAAACCGACTTTGGGAATTCGGCGTGCTGGTCATGGTTGGCGGCGTTCTGCTGACGAGCATCTTTCTCATGATTAGGAGAAGGAGCCGTCGCGTCCCCGCAACTCAGGCCGATTAGAATTCTCAAGTGATGAGAAAGTTTTAGCCTAATTATTCGAAGACGAATACGAATTCTTTAGGTACAATGCCGCAGCGGCCGCCGTCCCAGGGTACGATCTCGTTATTATTAGGACGAGTATCGCCACCAACTGCCCCCGATGAAAGATTCGAAGCTAACGCCTGAATTGTTTGATCAATTGCTCGACTGGCTCAACCCAGATCGTGGTCAAGCTGCGGAGGAGTATGAAAACATCCGCCGGCGCCTCATCAAGTATTTTATTTGTCGGGGATCGACTGAACCGGAGGTCGATGCCGATAAGACAATAGATCGAGTCGCCCGGAAAGTACCTGAGGTCCGAGACACATACGTCGGGGCGAGAGCGCCCTACTTCTATAAAGTTGCGAGCCTGATTTGGCTGGAAGGCTTGCGCCCCCGTCCCTTGCCTTTACCGCCGCAGCCACTTCCACTAGAAGATCAGGCCGAATTGGAACAAAGGCACCAGTGCCTCGATCAGTGTATGAAAACGCTGCCACAGGACAGTCAGGAGATTGTCATCCAGTACTACCAGCAGGACAAACGTGCCAAGATTGACCGTCGAAAACTGCTGGCCGAACGGTCGGGAATTACACTTAACGCCTTGCGAATCAGGGCTTTCCGCGTTCGAGCGATATTGCAGGAATGCGTCTTTGCTTGTATGAGACAACATGGGTATGAAATAGGGAGCTAAGAATCTGCATTCTAGTTAGGAAGTAAGCCGTCATCACGGAAGTGGCCACTTGTGAACCCCAAAACTGATCAGTCAGAGACTATTCGGCAGTATCTCCTCGGACAGGTGCCCGACGACCAGATGTCTGAGCTCGACGAGCGGCTCGTGACCGACAAGGATTTCTATGAGGAATTGCTGATTGTTGAATCAGAACTGATTGACGACTATCTGAGTGGAGAACTTTCAGCGACCGAACGACAAAAGTTTGAGACGCATTTTTTGATAGCCCCCGAACGCCAGGCTCAACTCCGATTCGCCAGGTCATTTCAGACTTATTTGGAAGATAAGGCTCCAGCGCCCGATCCCGAACCTTCAGTTGAACCAGCGACAGAACAAAACCGCGATGTCCCCAAGCCTCCACCGAAACCGTGGTATTCCACATTTTTGCCAATAAGAAATCCAGCGTTGGCCTACTCATTCATGGTCGCGTTAGTGCTGATAGTCGCCGGCGCGGGGTGGTACGCTATCAGAAATTCATCCTCAGATTCCGGCCCTGTGTATGTTGCCGAGTTGATGCCAGGTGGCCCAGATCGAAGTGGAGGTAAAGAGAACAAGATTGTCCTCCCGCCTGGAACAGGTGCGTTGGAATTGCGATTGGCCGTCGGGGCAGATGCGTATCAGTCTTACAGAGCAGTATTGGTTGGCGATAGCGGATCGGAAGTTTGGCAAAAGGAAAGCTTACAATCAACCGACAATGCCGGACGTCGCGTTGTTGTTCTCAAGATTCCGGTTCGATCCTTAATCCCTGGCTCCTATAAACTGAAACTTAGCGGACAATTAGCTAACGGCGCCTTTGAAGAACTGCCCAGCTATAACTTTCTAATCCCTCGCTAAGAATTCTCCATCGCGATTGTTTTCTGGGTGGCTCGACTGAATTCCTGCATCCCACTCGGCTCGCTGGCAAGCTTGAGCCGGGTAAGTCTAAACGGCACTTCCTAGTCTTCATGAATAGTAGGGGCGTCGGCGTGGGGGACGAAGCAGCGACGGCACCGGGCTTCGTACATGCCTGAGGCACCCACGGCTACGCGTTCCTCTGATTCAAAAGTTCGCTGAGAATAGTTGGCAGGCTGGCCGCATTTGAGGCAGATCGCGTGAGTCTTCGTGATGTACTCGGCTACGGCAAGCAGTTGCGGCATCGGCTCAAAAGGTTTCCCTGTGTAATCCTGATCGAGACCGGCAACGATTACTCTGATGCCACGGCTCGCCAGTTCATTTACTACAGCGACAAGTTCCGCGTCGAAGAATTGTCCTTCATCGATCCCTACAACTTCGGTGTTGGCCTCCACCAACACTCTGATCTCGGCAGCGGTACGAACTGCCGAGGATTCGTGTCGCATCTCTGAGTGGGAAACGATGTGGTGTTCTGAGTAGCGCAAATCAATCTCTGGCTTGAAGACTTGAACTTTCTGACGAGCGATCTTGGCGCGTCGCAGTCGACGGATTAGTTCTTCAGACTTGCCTGAGAACATTGAACCGGCGATGACTTCTATCCAGCCGGTGCCTGATGGCTGAGGGTTAACCGGTTCATGGTTAGCCTGGGCGAAACGTTCTTCCATTAATGATCCTTTATCGTCCGACAACTTCAGTTTGTCGTAATCGTCTTTCCTCACTATCAGCGACAAACTGAAAAGTTTGTCGGACCTTAACTATACATCTCGTGGTTATAAAACGGCGCGCAGGCCGCGATCAAAGCCAGCTCAAAACTCAAACTACGGGTTACCAAATCTTTTGAAAGCACTCCCCACGCGCCTTGTTTGCTTCGCACATCCCGCATGCCCGCGACCTCATCGATGACGAGGCCCAATTCGCGCCTGCCTTCAATCACATTCTTGCGGATCGATTCCGGTACTTCAATCGATGGGGTCGCGCCAAAATAACCATGAACGGAATCACCGATGCCGGTTTCAGTTTCTATTTTCCCATCAGTTACAAACACCCAACCGCGCAGGAAAGTATGCCACTCGCCGTCGAGCGAGATCGAATGGAATCCGCCCTCGAGTCCTAAATACAAATCCGCTTCCAACTTTTGCGCCAGCAACAACTCTCTTACCGCTAGCGCTCGTTCTCGGGCACCCTGCATCAACTCCCAATCCGTCAACGGCATCGCCGGAGCTGTGATTGAGACCGGCCGCGCCACCAGCTTAGCGTCAGCCCAGCTTGCGTCTACGGTCGCGATGCGCGCCATCGCCGCCCGCACCGCCATGATTTTGGCCGCCCTATCCGACCCCAGCGCGATTGTGTTGATTTTTGTATTACTCGGTGATTGATTCACACCAGTTCTGCGGGCAGGTTCTTTTGCAAGACGCGAGACTATCGCAAAGCCTATTTGAAGGTCAACTTGAATCAGCTGTGGGTGGTAGCCTAGTTTGGTTTCGTAACGCAAACTGTTAGTTTGCGGATGCGTTGAATGCCATTCAATCCACGCAAACTAACAGTTTGCGTTACAACTTAGGCCACTACCCAGCTGTGCAATCAGACTTGGCTGGAAGGCTGGAAGGAATGCGCTAGCAATGTAAATTAAGCGACGGGACCGGCGCGGCGTTGACCGCGCCGGCTTAATGCCTAAACTCTTCAAACCTGTCGCACTTGGGCGGGCTCGGGTTTGCCGAATTGGTTTATCTGGAAGGCGTAGGCTTCTTTCATTTTAACTTGGCCACTGTTGGTATAAACGAGCAGGCGACTGCCATCCGTACGGACCATCACCAAGCCGAATGCAGCGCGGCTGAACGCAAAGAACGATTGCTTTTTGGCTTCCTTCTTGTCCACGACCGCGATGCCTGCCTTGTCAACGACTGCCAAATCGTCTTTGAACTTGTGAATCTCCGAACGAGTCGGACCAACTACCTGGAAGAACGCGACCAACTCCGTCACGAAGATTAACGGCTCTTCGACGCGACTGTGCTTGCCTAAGGCTCCCATCAATGTGGCTCGCGGATGGATGAACTCCTTGCGAGCATTCTCATCACCGGATGAAACAATTGACACCACCGGCGCGACAGCCTGGACAAAAGCGCCGGAGAAATCTGCCGAACCATGATGCGGAACCTTGAAGACTTCAGCTTGAAGATTCAACTTCCCCTGATTATGTTCGCGAGCCAGCACCTGGCCGGCCTCGTCGTTGAGATCTCCGGTAAACAGAAAATTGAACCCGCCGTATGACAGGCGAAAGATTATGGAATGTCCGTTAATCGTGTGTGAAGCTGACTTGCCGCTGAAGCCTTTGCTGTCTGTAAGCAAAGATTCCTGGCCGACTCGCGGTCCGTTCGGAGGATTACCCAAAAAGCGAAGGCCCTCAACTTTACCTACTTTGGTCGGTATTGGGCCGAGGACTTCGACCTTGATTTTCTCATCAGCAAGAAAGTCAAATGCTTCATTGTCACCTCGCTGGAGGTTACGGAACTTGATTGGACCGCGCTTTCTAAAAGTCTTCAGTGCTTGCTGCCACTTTTGAAACGGCTCGTTCATTTCCGCTGGATCAACTTTCAACAAATCATCTTCGAGCCCTGTCAGCAGGGTTATATCTTTGCCGTTTTCCTTGACGACTTTGGTGGCTCCAAGCAGGAGGGTATCGGGCAACTTTTTCCCGTCCTTTGTACCGGGACGCTTCACCAATCCATTGTGATAAACACGCTCGGGATGAATGAACAGTCGCTTCCAAGGCTGAGATTTCAATCTTTCCTCAGTTTCTGATTCGTGGATCTTCGTGAGCCCCAGAAAGTGATCCGCATCGCCGTGAGTCACGAGGATGCAGCTAATCTCTTTCGGTTTTTGCGCACTTGTTTTTGGAAAGCGATTCGCGAGGTAGCGAGCAAACATCTGATTGTCGCCTCCATCAATTAGGATGACCTGGCCGGCTGGAGTTTCAATCACGGAGCCGTCACCTTGCTGCACATCCACGAAGTCGATCTTGAGCACGGCACTCTGCTTCTTTGGAATAACGACTTCCGAAGGCTTCAATGCTTTGGGAGGAACGATGAACCCAGGAACTTTGTTTGGTTTGACGCTGCCATCGGGCTGCGTCTCAAACTGGGTGACCCGAATCTCTATATGATCTGAACGAAACGCCTCTACCTCGACCTCGTCTCCCCAACCGAGAATAGTGATCAACCCTTTCTTCTCCTTTGAGGAGAACACCTTTGCTAAATCGACATTGATCAAGTGTTGCGCAGCCATTCTTTCTCCCTTCGACGAATTATTTGTCTATTTGTGTAAGAGCGACATCGTCATGTGGCCCAACCTGTATGCAGATCAAGGACAATCAGTTTCAACGGTCACTTGGGATTGGGAACGGTGACTGACCCAACCGTTTCCGTATTGTAGACAAGAGTGGCACTGATTGTTTCTTCGGCGGGCGCGGTAAAACCGGCGACGACAATTAGATTGGGTGACACCGCAAGAAAAGGCCGCGATATTCCGTTGATGAAAAGTAACTTGGATTCGGGATCAGGATTAGGCTTGAAGCCGCTGCCATGAATGAGAGCACGCAACTGACCGTCACTCAATTTAAACAATTCAACCTTGTCGATTCTGAAGGGCTTCGCATAAGGCTCGCTCCCGAAGATTTTCGCCGGAAAGTCTTTCAGAGTGTGGCCTGTGTATCCATTAATGTTCAAATTCGTGAGCCAATTGAGATCGATGGCCCTTCCGGGTGCGATCATTGTTATTGTTGGCGTACCGATGTAATCAGGCGGCATTTCGAACGAGATCACCACTTTGTTAGCATCGACTCGTTCGACGGTTCCATGAATATTCTGCTTACCGCCGTCAGCTGCCGCTGCTGCACCGGCATCACTGTCATCTCTTAAGAGCGGTTGTGCTAATCCAATTGATTGCACGAGTGACACCCCATCTACCATCACACCAATCTGAGAAGAGAAATTCGATCCGGAGACTAGCACTACTGCGCGGTTTCCCTTGGGAACCGGTTGAAATGAAATACCATTAACCCAGAATTCATTATTTCCAGACTCGTCTCCGGGAATTGGCAGCAGAAATGATTTGCCGGTGCCGCAACCACGACTCGTTCTGCTGTCACCCCACCTCGACGTTTCCAGAGTGTCTGCAAAATCATTCGGCTGGTAGGCCGTACGTGGGAAATAACACCCGTTAGATTCAACGATCAAAGATGTGGCTTGCCGCGGTACGACTACGACTGCGTAGGTAGTGCGGACTCCGGATAGAAGTCGATCCGTTCCGGGCATTGGCGTAAAGGTCCAGCCGAATTCTCGCGACCCCTTCCCGAAAGCAGATGAATATAGCTCTTGTTGGACAAATTGGGAGAACTGCTCACGCTGACGCTGGACGTTCAGCCGGGCGCCGAACCCAAATAAGAATGATGCCACCGCAGAGAACGCTCCCGACTTAACTTTCAGTTTCATGTCATTGACGTTTAGTGAGCCTTGCCGGGGGATCAATTCAACCGACCGAACCGAACGGTCATCGATGGAGAGTGCCCGGCCCGGGGCTTTTACAGCATTGTCCGAGCCTGGATCCAAATTCACATATTCGACCGATTGAATGACTTTTGAATTTGCCGTATTGAACTTGAACGAATTGAGAATTCTTTGGATTTTCTCGGCCGTTGAAATCGGGGGGCAGTTTGATTCCAACCGGTTGTTACCAGCACATCCTTTTGTATCGGTTTCACTAGCATTCGCAGGCTTTTTTGTGTAGCCGACTATCCGCCACCATGACTGCGCCCATTTCTGATCAGCTTCGTGATGTGCAACGTTGACCGTTTGGGGAAGCTCAAGGAACAACAGACGTTCATCTGGCCCAACCTCATCACGAAGAAGCGTTAGCTGCTTGGCAATGATTTCATACTGCATCTGCAGAAAGTTTTCGAGCATCATCGAGGCATTTAGACTTGGCGCCTGATTGAATCGCTGAATCAGGGTCTGCGCCGTGGTCCTGAACGCGTCGTTTAATACGCCTTTCGGCAGCTTGGCTTCGTCGAACGCCACTTGTGGTTCGGTAGGCTTAAATTCACCTGAGGCCTCGCTCAAAGTCTTCAACTCGTTGTCGTCCAGCTCGATCTCTTTATCAATCTTAGTGAGCAAGTTCGTCTTCGCGGTGACTTGAGCATCAATTTGATCTTTTTCTTCCTGAGTCTTAGCTTTTGCCTTTTCAATTCCGAGATCTGAGATTTCGCGCGAAAGCTGAATAGAGTCCTGCCTTAGCTTGTCCCGCTGAGTTGTTAACTCCTGACGGCGTTCAAAATTTTGTTCCTTCGTTTTTGCCAGCAACTTGTTGGTAAGACCGCTCGCCTCGTTAAAAGAAACGCCGGCCTCAACCAGCATTTGCAGTAAGTCGAACCGGAGGCCCGTGATCGCGTTTGGATCAAGGGAATCAAGTTTCTTTGCCTTGAGGTCCAGGTTCCGACGGTGCATCTGCGACAAGAGATAATGCGCTTGCTCCAGCGTCCACACGTTGGGTTGGTCGGCATTGACGATGATTACTCTGTTTTGCGCCTGGACTGGATGGGACCAACCGATCAATCCATTTAATATCAAGCCCAGAATCAAAATGTGACAGAAAAGCCTGACCGCATACGATTGGTTTGTGGGATAGTTTCTCATTAGCACCCTACAATATTTTGAATTTGAAAGGCAGAAGAACTTGAGCTGAGCAGTGCGGGTTAAATCAGTAACGAACTCCTTGCGGAGAGAGCAGTGATGCAGTATAAACCCCACTTCCCGGGAAGAAGCGATTGGAGTCCCAGAACTCAGCGCCTCCAATACTAAACGCACCAAACCATCTTTAAATTTATCATCCAGCAAACTTAAGGGTGAGTTTTATACGAAAGTCGTCGTGATCAGACGCGCAGATCGTTTTGGGAGCATTGCCTCCGCCCTCAGCAACATTTGATTTGGCGAAACACCTTTGTAGATTTCAGCGAGACTTTGGCCCACGCCATTTTGATAGTATTCAAGTCCAGACAGGTCGTTTAGCAATAGCACCGTTACAAGCCGACTGTGCGGCCGCACTCCTCGAAGCGTCTCGCGCTCTGAATTGGCCGAATTCTCGTACGGGCCAAAATTGGAACTCATCCATCTTTTAGGAATGGTTCATCATGTCAGTCCACGGAAATAGAAATGACTACTTTATTGTTCGCCAGGGATTGGCGAAGGCCGGAGGCGAAGGAATCGACAAGCCTTCCGGCTCGCAACTACTGTCGTCAAGCGAAGCTGCGCCCGTGGAACCGACTTTTCGGTTTGATTGGATAGCCAACCAGACAAGTCAGTCGTATCCATCGGCGGATCTGGTTGATCAGGCGCTCATCAGTCTGGGAAGCTGCATGAATAACCCCACCGCATGTCACAACGAGCCTCCGCAGACTGAGACTCGCGACTCTGAGATTCCTTCCGGTTACACCTACCTCGGTCAGTTTCTTGCGCATGAGATCACTTTTGATCGCGACCCAACGCTGACCCCACTTAGCTTTCGCTCTCCCGAAATTGATCTCGACAGCCTCTACGGAGCCGGCCCCCAACACAATCCGCAGTTCTTTAATGATCATGCGCGGCTTCGGATCGGGCCGACTCACAAAATCCCCGATCTTAATAGAGAGTTTGAGAATGACTTGCCTCGATCCACTGGCGATCAGGAGCCAGTTGGAACCGCCGTCATCAGTGACCCGCGCAACGATGAGAACCTGATTGTTGCTCAAACTCATGTAGCTATGATCCTCTTTCACAATCGCGTCGTGGACTCGCTGGCACAGAGCTGCCCTCCCGGAGAGCTTTTCGAGCGTGCGCGGGCTGAGGTCGTGAAATATTTCCAGTGGATTATTCTTAACGATTATCTGCCGCGCTTGATCGGCAAGGAGAGATTGACGCAGGTATTGAGCGATGGACTCAGAGGCTACAGCTTCGCGCCAGGTGAGGACCTTTTTATTCCGTTCGAGTTTTCAGTTGCGGCTTTTCGTGTGGGTCACAGCATGGTTCGTAACCGGTATTTGTGGAACTGTTTCCATCCCGCAGTGGTGCCGCTCTCGCTCTTTGAACAAACCAGGTTTAGTGGCCTGCTTCCGCGCCTAACGAGTGACTGGGTAATCGATTGGAGGCACTTCTACGACTTCCGTGAATTCGATTATCCCCAAACGACAATTAACATGGCGAAGAAAATCGACACGGAGTTTAGCTTTCACCTTGAATCGATTCCACACTATCCCCACAAAACGACTGACGTAAGACTCCGGGCGCTTGCCGTGCGAAATCTTCGCCGAGCTTTCGAATTAAAGTTACCCACGGGTGAGGAAATGGCGGAGCATCTACAGCTCAATCATGATGAGATCTTAACCGATGCGCACTTCAAGAGCGGGAAACAGGGCCATCTTTTCCAGGATTCTATTCTTAAAGGAAAGACCCCACTCTGGTACTACATTCTTCGAGAATCCGAGCTCGAGGCAGAGAATGGCAACAGCTATCTTGGACCTATAGGAGGCCGAATCGTTGCCGGGACAATCATTGAGATCATTCGCAACAGTCGTTATTCGATTATTCGGGACGAACAATGGCGTCCGACATTTGGTCGAATGACCACCGCTGGTGTGCGGCGATTTGAAATGGTTGACTTGCTGCAGTCTGCAAACGTCGTAGCGCCAATTGCCCAATTCCAGCAGAGTTGTTGGTGATCTTTACATCAATCGTCCAGTCGCCAAAGAAATCTCAGTTACGTAACAACAAACCAAAACCAAAGGAGAAAAACCCGATGGGTATCATCAGAAATCTGGAGAAAATGCACGTTGCCGTCGTCAACGACACGTTCTTCATGTCAAACAAAGGACTCGGGAGGCAGCTTAGCGAGCTTGCGGTAGCGGCGCTGATGAAAGGTATGGGGTCGGCCGAGTGGGAAAGGTATATGACGCTCTTTGCCGATAACCCTGAACAGCTGAGGCGTCTCACCCAGGAAGACATTAATGAGCCAGACTATTTCCCGCGATCCCGCGCTTACATGGTTGCCAATGCCGTTTGCGGAGCTGGTACCACAGGACAAACCGGACAAACGGTTGAAACCACTCTGGGAGATCCTCCTGGCGGTGTAGGTATTGCCGCATTCGATGCTGTCGATGGGGAGTTCATCAAGACGAGAAAGTTCGAAGTCCCTGAGCCCGTCGAGACACCTGAGGCTGCACCTCAGAACGGCTGAAGTCTCTGACTGACAAGGAGGTCTGGCGTTAACTACGTTGACCTCCAGTTTTTTTGGTTATGCTTCAAGCCAACAGCACTCACACCAAAGCGGCTGCGGGACATGAAACCACGGCTTACCGGGAATTGAACCTGGATTGGGAACGGCTATGCGAACGATACTTGCCGGTCGTGATAGCCGATTCAATCTGGCGCCACAGCCGCACTCCGCTGCCGGAAGATCCCGAACAAGGCTGGAAATTGCACATACCTGCCACAGTGCTGAGCGCCAGCAAAACTCTTGAAACGATTGGTCCGTTTCTCAAGCGCGAAGGCGCTCTTTTCAAGGCCCCCTCATCGTTGCATGAACTCAGCAAACTGAACTCCGGGATCTTCTACGGTTATAGTCAGGTGGGAAAATTCTTGACGATTTACCCCCGTGATAATGAAGAAGCTGTACGGTTTGCGAAGAGACTGCACCAACTTACCCGGCACCTTTCGGGCCCGGCAGTACCTTTCGATCAACAATACCGGTCAGGCAGTCTGGTTTTCTATCGCTATGGCGCATTCAAATACCTTGAAACGTCCGGTCTCAACGGCGAGAGCGCCTATGCGATTCGCGACCCGAAGGGAAATCTCGAGCCCGATATCCGCGATTCGGAAGCTGCGCGACCTGAGTGGGTGTCTGACATTTTTTCCAACCAACATAAAGCACAATCAGAAGCCGCGGTCTCTCCTCTTAAGACTACTTTTAGAGTGTTTCGTGCGTTGGCCCAACGTGGCCGAGGTGGGGTTTACCAAGCTATCGATCTTAGTCGAAAGACACCCCGCCTTTGCATAGTTAAAGAGGGGCGGACTAATGGCGAGGTTGCGTGGGACGGCCGAGACGGCGCCTGGCGTGTTCGTCACGAAGAACGCCTGCTTCAATTATTGCGTCGGGCCGGCATCAACGTACCGTCGGTCTACGCCTCTTTTGAAGCCGAACAAAATTATTATCTGGTCGTCGAATTTATTAAAGGACGAAGCGTAGCAGATTGGTTGATTGGGAAGCAGCGCCGGCTGCCGATAAAAGTCGCGTTGAAACGGGCTGCAGAAATAACGCGACTCGTAGCTAAGATTCATGCTGCTGGTTGGGTTTGGCGCGATTGCAAGCCGGGTAACTTCATGATTGATTCTCGGGGCCAGCTTCGAGCTGTAGATTTTGAAGGCGCTTGTCCCGTCGACCGATCCGACCCGCTTGCCTGGGGAACGCCCTCCTTCATGGCACCCGAAGTGAACCAAACATTTCGTGGCCAGAGTCGCATGCCAGAAGATCTCTACGCGCTCGGAGCGATGATCTACCTTCTGATAAGCGGTCGTCTGCCGGATGATCCAGGAAAGACACTCAATAACCTGCGCCGCGGCGTTCCGCCTTTACTCACAGAACTTGTCGAGTCTCTCCTCAGTCCAAATCCGAATGATCGGCCAGAGGCGCTTCAGGTTGCGCAACGACTCGACTTAATCAAGCAAGAATTGGTTTAGAGCGGAAGAGTCATTCTTTGAGCCAACTCGAGGAATTTCGGCTCCGAACGAAGGTCGTCAAATAATGGATCTGTGGTGAGATATACGAGGCTTACAAACCTATCCTCGTAAGCTTTTTCAAGCATGGAAATAGCTTCCTTCCGATTGCCCAGCCCAATTAACACAATTCCTTTCTCCAGTGGCGTAACCGGCTGTTGTTTCGAAAAATCATCCAACTCGCGGAGAATTCGTTCGGCATCGGCCACGCGTCCAATCTTGCCGTAAGCGTAACCAAGCACAGAAGCGGCAAAGATCGGATCTTTATCGTGCAAGTGCTCGAGTACATCAATAGCCGGCAAGTACTTATGTTCAACTATGAGGACGAGCCCCATCAAGTATTGGTAGTGGAGTTGTTCCGGTTTTTCATCAAGTAGGGTTCGGAAGTACAACTCAGCTCGGTCGAATTGACGCGAAAAATAAAGTGCGCGTCCGTAATTCATCTGCGCCAGTGGTGAGTGAGGATCCAATTCGCGCGCTATCTCACTCTGTCGAATAGATTCATCAAAACGTTTCAGCACTGCCAGGAGGTTCGCATACTCGTAGTGGGCCGGCGCGTATTCTGAATCAAGTTCTATCGCCCGCTTGAACTCTTCCTCAGCTCGCTGCCATTGCCAATCATACTTGAATCGTATCGAGCCCATCGAGGTATGCGCTTCCGGCAGTGAAGGATCGATCTCTATCGCCTGCCTGGCGTCGTACCGAGCCTTATCCATCGCTTCCTTAGGGGCAAGTGGACCGTAAAGAACGGTGCCCATGAGCAGATAACAATCAGCCCGCCCCGCGTAGGCTTTCGCAAACGCCGGATCGATTTCGACAGCCTGATCAAAATACCTCACCGCGGTTTTGATATTTTCACGATCGCGCTTAAGGCTATAGAAATGACGGCCCCACATATACGCGGTCAAAGCGTCTTGACTGTTGGTCTGTCTCTTATTAAGAAGTTCACGCTCGTGGCCGACTAACCAAAGGCCTAACCTGGACGCTACGGTCTGGGTGATGTCGTTTTGGAGGGCGAAGAGGTCGCCGGCGGTGAGGTTAAAATCCTTGTTCCAGATTTGCGACCCGTCTTCAACTTTCAACATCTTAATCCGCAACCAGACTGAGTTTCCCTCTTTCGCTACCTCGCCCGCGAGCAACGCCTCCACGCCCAGTTCGCGGCCCATTTTTGCCAAGTCAGGCGGTAGGCCGTTCGACGTCGTTACCACAGTAGGCGTTTTCAATTTCAGTCTGGGCAAATATGAAAACTTGTCGAACAGATTACGAGTCAAGCCAACCCCTAAGTAATCAATTTTCGGATCGTCGCTCTTGTTGATAATTGGAAGAATGGCCAGTGAATGGACCTCAGTCAGCTTCATGCGCAAATAAAAAGCTGCGACCAACGACATCACCAAAAACACGGCAGCGACAGCGGCAACACGTTGCAGCAATTTGCGGCGCCGTCGCACACGTTCTCTGATAAGAGCTGGATCAGGCGGCTCCAACAGTTTTCGCTGAGTGCGGATTGCGGACAATAACTCTTCGGTGGTAGCGAATCTCTGCGTGCTGTCTTTCTCAAGACACTTGAACACTATCGCCGATAACTCCTCTCGACAGGCCTTCGGGAGAGTAGTCGGTCGCGCAGGTGCAGTGGATCGGATGGCCTCAAGAGTAGCAGCCGTAGTTTTGAAGACGAACGGGTTCTTGCCGGTCAACATTTCATACAGAACGATCCCGAAGCTGAAGATGTCCGTGCGGAAATCGAGCGCTTCGCCCTTCGCCTGTTCAGGCGACATATAAGCGACGGTTCCCATTAACGGTTCAACTCGAGTGGAGGGCGCTTCGGTTTTACCGGAGACATTCATTTCGGGTGATAGCTGGACAAGCTTTGCCAAACCGAAGTCCAGCACCTTAGCCTGCCCTTCAAGATCGACCACAATATTTTGAGGCTTGATGTCCCGGTGAATAATTCCGTGCGCGTGAGCAGCGCACAACGCGCTAACTATTTGTTCAGCGAACTCGAGCGCACGCTTAACCTCTAGAGGGCCTGCTTGCAAAAGTGAAGACAGCGGCTCGCCTTCGATATACTGCATTACAATGAAGTTGTAACCGTTGACCTTTTCCAGCCCATGGACCACGCATATATTGGGATTATGAAGCTTTGAAATTGAACGGGCTTCATTCATCAGTTGTTCGCTCGCGACGGCGTCGTCCACCAAACCAGGAGCTAGAAACTTGAGCGCTACCTCGCGTTCCAGGTTCGTGTCTTGGGCCAGATAGACCTCGCCCATCCCGCCCCTTCCGAGTAACTTCAAAACCTTGTAGTGAAGAATTGATTCGCCAACCAGGGAGACCGTCATGCTCTCTGCGAGGACCTTCAAGCCCAGACTGAATGCGGGTTGAGAATCGATGAGTTGGCTGTTGCCGTCGAACTCGGCGAGGAGCGAGTTAACCTCTGTGAGCAGTTGCTTATTACTCTGACATTCGTGAGCCAGAAACGCAGCGCGATCGGCCGGCGGAAGCTGCAGGGCCTCGTGAAAGAGCTCTTCGATTCGCGTCCAATTAGCCGAGGCCACGTTTTTTCACCTCGAGCGAAAGCCAGGTCCTGGCCATCTCCCAGTCTCGATTCACTGTCGGCACGGAAACGCCGACAACCTCCGCAGTCTCTTCGCTGGTGAGGCCACCGAAATGTCTCAACATGAACACCTGCCCTTTGCGAGGGTCGTTGAGGGAAAGTCTATCGAGTGCCTCATCAAGGACTATGATTTCCTCCAACTTCTCGTCAGACATGATGAGGGCTTCCGACAGCGATACCTGCATTGCTTGCCCCCCTCTTTTTTGGCGGCGTTTGTCCCGAGCGTAATTAAGCAGGATGCGGCGCATTATTTGGGCAGCTATTCCAAAGAAGTGCGCCCGGTTCTGCCAGTGTACCTTTTTCTGGTCGATCAGCCGGATGTAGGTTTCGTTGATTAGCCCAGTAGTCTCGAGCGTGTGGCCGGTACGTTCCCGCCTCATGTAGCTGTGGGCAAGACGGTGCAGTTCTCGTTCGACCAGTGGAATCAGTCGATCCAGCGCGGACTTATCACCGTTGCCCCAATCGACAAGTAATGCTGTGATTTCGGATGGAGAGGACATGGAACGGGGATCCCTGACCAGGTGGTGCAAATCCGTGTAAACGATTCCGAGCTTGCGATGTGTGAATTGGCGAGAAAGTTTTCCGCCACATGATAGTTTTTGAACCGACTTGGTGCGTTAGTTAGTGAATGCAAAACTGCTGGTAAGGCTTCACTTCCCGCGTGGCCAAAAAGTCCTCACCCCGCAGCCAGTTCGCAAGCGTGGAGGCCCCTATATAGCCCCTTTGCCAGCAGTTTTGCAAGCACTTTGTTGGATTCCTTTGCTGCCCTCTACCGCAAGCATGATCCGGTTGATGGCAATCGCGGTCATATCCCCAAACGATTCATGAAATGCTGGGGCTTCGATTATTCCCTAGCCACGCCTTGTCATAGTTGCGAAACACCCGCCACGTAGAAAGTTCGTCAACTCGAAATTGGAATTGCTGCTCGCTGCAAGGCACATCCCCGCTTGCTCTACTATCAACTTGAACCAGCACAGCTCGTTGATGTACGTCCAACAGTGGGATGTCTTCTTAGTGCGATTCGATTAGCGTCGTGATGCTGGGTGCGATGCTTCATCTGGTTCTTGACTTTCGATTCTGTGGTTGCTGTAATCGAAACAACTGATGAAACAGAGTGTATTAGAGAGAACTTGGAGGGTCTGTATTGCAGAACGAGTTGTCGGGAGATGAATTAGTCTACGACTGGAATCGGGTTGAACCGTCAATTAAGAACCCGGGGCGGCACATCGGATTCGATGATGAAACCTTGCGCGATGGGCTGCAGTCGCCCTCGGTGTGTGAACCGCCGGTCGAAAAGAAGATTGAGCTACTTCACCTGATGGATGCGCTCAATATTGATACCGCAGACATCGGATTGCCGGGTGCGGGTGGCGCGCACGCAGCGGGTGTCGAACGGCTTGCCCGCGAGATTGCCGACCAGAAACTGAAGATTCGTCCCAACTGCGCCGCTCGAACTCATCGCAACGACATCCAGCCAATCATAGATATCTCGCAACGCGCCGGCATCGCGATTGAAGCGTGCACCTTTATCGGTTCTTCCTCCGTCCGCTTCTTTGCCGAAGACTGGACTCTGGATCAATTGCTGAAGATGACAGAGGATGCGGTTTCCTTCGCGGTGAGTGAGGGAATGCCGGTCATGTACGTTACCGAGGATACGACTCGCGCGAAGCCAGAAACGATTCGAGCTCTTTATACAACGGCAATTCGCTGCGGCGCTCGCGCAGTCTGCGTTTGCGATACAGTCGGACATTCGACTCCTGATGGCGCGCGAGCTGTTGTCAGTTTCGTGAAGTCAATTATTGAAGAGATGGGTGGAAATGTCAGGCTCGACTGGCATGGCCACCAGGATCGAGGGCTTGGGGTCATCAATTCGATTGCTGCCATCGAAGGTGGCGCCGATCAAGTCCACGGATCTGCTTTGGGAATGGGAGAACGCGTCGGTAACGCGCCCATGGATCAGCTGCTTGTAAACCTCAAGCTGATGAACTGGATCGATAACGATCTTTCGAGATTGAAAGAGTACTGTGCGCTGGCGGCCGAGGCGTGCGGCTGGTCGATCCCGTACAACTATCCGGTATTTGGCCGCGACGCCTTCCGCACGGCTACTGGTGTACATGCTGCTGCAGTCATCAAGAGTTATAAGAAGGGCGATCCGCATCTCGCCGATATTGTGTACTCGGGTGTTCCTGCTGGGCTGTTTGGCCTTGAACAAGTTGTTGAGATTGGTCCCATGAGCGGCAAATCAAATGTAATCTACTGGCTTGAGAAGCGGGGCATCGAGGCCAGCGAAGATCGAATTACGCGCATATACAATCGCGCCAAGGAATCGTCAGCCGTACTTGAAGAAAACGAGATTCGGGAATTGATTTGAACATCAGACTTTCGTGATGTGTTAGCGCTGCCTGGTGAAACCTTCCGAGAGGAATCGGACTGCTAAATCACTTGCGAATCGGGATACTCAAAAAGTGTCAGCACTCCCACAATTTTCAACCGCTCTGCAATCCAAGACGATTGTTAAGGACCTGCTACGTTCAAAGAAACTCAAGCGTGCCTTCGAGATTTTCGAGAGTCGGGCCGAAGAGATTACCGGAGAACATACACGCATTTGCTCGATACCAGCGCCTCCCTTTGGTGAGCAACAACGTGCCGAGTTCCTGGCTCAAAGATTTAGCGCCACCGGCTTAGCGGAAACTTCGATCGACGAAGTCGGCAATTGTTATGCGCTCCGCCCGGGGCGATGTTCATCGCCGCTTTTAGCAGTCACGGCTCACCTCGACACCGTTTTCCCGACCGGCACGGATTTCTCAATACGTAAGGTTGGCCCACGATTATTGGCCCCTGGCATTTCCGATGATGGCTGCGGTCTTGCCGCGTTGATGGCGCTGGTCGACGCGTTGCGATCAGCGGAAATTGAAACAGAGGGCTCGCTATTGTTTGTCGGTACTGTGGGTGAAGAAGGAGAAGGAAATTTACGAGGCGTTCGTCACCTGTTTGGGAAAGGGAAGTGGGCCAAGCATATCAATGCCTTTATCAGTCTGGATGGCTCCGGCGTCGAACGAATCACTAACACTGCATTGGGCTCGCGGCGCTACCGAGTTCGCTTTGTCGGTAAAGGTGGGCACTCCTGGGGAGACTTTGGCATCGCCAATCCAGTTCACGCTGCCGGCCGAGCGATTGCGTGTCTGACGTCTTACCCGGCTCCGCACGACCCTCGCACAACTTTTAATGTAGGCCGGATCGAGGGTGGCGCCGGCGTGAATGTGATTCCAAAGTTCGCCAGCATGGATGTCGATCTACGCTCCGCGGCCAAAGATGAATTGCTGCGACTCGACGCTTTCTTTCGTCGCACGGTGCGGGAAGCTGTCGATGATGAGAACCGCCTAAGTCGAAAGGGAAGTGCTTCACTCAAGGTGGATCTCGACTTAATCGGTGATCGTCCAGGTGGAGAAACACTGGCAACCTCGGAGCTTGTGGTGGCAGCTTTGGAGGCGACGCGCAGTCTGGGCTTTACGCCAATTTTGGATCAGTCTTCGACCGACTCAAACATCCCCATTTCGTTAGGCATTCCCGCTATTACTCTCGGAGCGGGGGGCACCTCAGGTAACTCACATACGCTCGAAGAATGGTACGACCCGCACGGACGCGATCAGGGATTGAAGCGTGCCCTGTTGGTTATGCTAATGATAGTGGGCGTTACGGCAAAGGGCTAAGAGCGAAGAGCGAAGCGGCGGGCTAAGTGTAAAGCTTTGAGCTGTCCCGTAAAGCAAATTGGTTTTTGTCGTTCGACCTTTGCGCTTTGCTCTTTGCTCGTTAGTTCATGGTAATCGTAACGGAAGCGCTGCCGGCTTTTCCTGGCGGGAAGTGTTTCTGCCTCGCAATGCGTACAGCAGTTGGATCGGCGCCGGAAGCCTGAACGACTCTACCAGACTCGTCATAACTCACCTGCACAGTAACTCTCTTTGGTCCAGGCTTAGCTTCGGAAGTCTGTGGTGTGCTCGGATTCAAGCTCGCAGTCTCTGAGCCGGCTTTCTCTTCACGTGCTTTGGCGCGCTCTTTCTCGCGTTGGCGCTTGGCGGCGAGAGCAGCTGCCTCAGCCGCATGAGTATCTTCGACTGGTGACGGCGTAGAGGTAACCGGTTCGCTCGTTGATTCGGGCGTCACTGCAGCTTGAACAGGCTGAGCAGCTGGAGCCGCGGGTTTACTGCGATGATACCAGCCGGCGGGCACGCCGATCGCGCCGACGCTCGCCAGGATTGCCACAGCAGCGGCACCGAAGAAGAGCGGCTTTCTGCTCTTTGTTGGTCCGCCGGCTTCATTTGCCAGGAAAGCTGGAACACTCGAGCCAAACTTCATACCTGAATTGGCATATTCATCATCGCTACTCGGGTCATGATCCGCATCGGCATCAGCCCCATCCGGAAATGCGTTGATTGGAGTGATACCTTCGTCGAGACGACGCAGTCCTTCCAACACCACTTGAGTCCATGGTTGATTGATGGTTCGTTCAGGTGTCTCAGCTGAGCCCTTAAACTCGAATGCTGCGTTAGGCAGAGTCAGCGCATAGTAAACAGCGTCAATGCCTCGAAGCACGCCAATCTTGGCATCAACTACTGACCCCGACTGTAAATAAAACGAACCGTGTCCGTTGGGATAGAGTACGTTGAGGCAGCCGGTCTTGCGTTGATTGCAGAAGAATTCAATAAGCTCAGAAAGTGAAAGGTCACTGAGATGTCCAGTAAGTGCCATGATCAGATCCTTTGAGAAGAAGAGTAACGGAGGAATTGAAAACAGCGACGCAGGTTCGTGCGAATGCCTTTCCCGCGTCGCCGGTTGGGTTATTGGGAAAGAGAGAACTTGTAGTTGATAACGCCGCTCACTTTGACTGGTTGTCCGGATAACTTTGTCGGAGAGAACTTGGCTTTCAAAGCCGCCTGAATGGCGACGTCGCGAAGGACTGGTGGTCCATCGCTAGCCTGCGCGGAGATGACCTTTCCGGTTTCGTCCACCACCACTGCCACGGTAACGACACCCTCGGTGCGCATGCGCTTAGCCATGTCCGGGTACATTGGCGCCGGCAACTGAACAGCTTTGCCGTTGAGCACTCCACCTGACACCGGCTTAAGAAGTGGTTTGGGCATGTTAGCAGGTGGCGGCGGCGCGTCGACTGCAACACTTGTAGTCTGATTGGAGACTGGTGCACTCGTAGTGGGTGCCATCACGCTTGATGGGTTGGCGCTCAACCGAGTGTCTGTGGTCACCGAAGGAAGGACAGGACCCGCGTTGCGGTTAGTGGCGACAGCTTTATGGTCGACCGGTTTATTGTTTGGTTGAGCTTTGGGGGCGCTAACCACAGGAGCAGGTGCTTTCGTCTCTGCCGGCTTCGGCACTTCGGCCACAGCAGCAGTACCTGGTTGGGCCATCTTGAGAACATTTTCATCGAGATAGTACTGAATCGATCTATACGTCACTTCGGTTGGCTCGAAGGTCACTTTGCCACCCTCAACAACCGCAACTGAAGTAGTCATTCTCGTCCAGTTCCCGACTGAATCGTAATCGTATTTGTAGACTTCCTTACCCAGCAAAGAGCCGTCGCTGTTCAGCAAAGTCATTTCGCTAATATTGCCGCGATCGTCGTACTTGTAGACTTCCTTCCCGGTCAGGGCCGAGCCGGCGACGGGGAAATACTGATTCTCAGTCTTGACCCCTTTAATGTCGTAAGCAGCAGTCTCAAGAACGACCCGTTTGTCCTCTCGCGCTTGACCATTTGCATTCGAAAGCTTGGCTACCTCAGTGCGAACGCGACGAACGGGACCCGTCAGGCCATCTCTGACTCGATCAGTTTCGGTTGGCTGACTGGCAGGCTGTGGCTGAAAGCTGTTGGCTTTCGCCGTCAGATTGTTTTGAGCTGAGACTAAGGAAGCGGCGGCCAGAATCATTAGTGATACCAGCAGCGATTTTGCGGAAAGAGTTGCGTTGAACATAAGCGTTCTCCTGAAGCAGAGGCGAGGATTTTGGGGCAGCTAAGAATCGATTTTCGCGGGGAGGAAAGCCTTCCTATGAGATCAGGAAAGCGTGCGACCGCAGTTCGCGGCCCGAGCATGTTACCGTGTTCAACGAAGTTTGTCTAGAGTAAACATTGACGAATCTGCGGAATTATTTGGCGGGTTTTGTGGACTTTGAGGACGAGTAATCAGCAATAATTCCTACAATTTGGTCGATCAGCTTGATGCTGCTGCCATGGCCAGTCTGGTCATTTGCCATGATCGAGAACGCTAATTCCTCACCGCCGGGCGTCACCAGGAGCCCGGACAGAGAGTTGTCATAAGTGAGCGCGCCAGTTTTGGCGACAACCCTGTCTTTATAGGAACGGAGCCGGCCACCAAGCGTGCCATCAGTGCCAGCCTGGGGAAGGGAGTCTCGAAAAACTGCCGCAGAATTGGTTTTCAAGATCGCCCGGAGCAGGCCGACGGAAGTCTCTGGAGTAACCAGATCGAGGCGCGAGAGGCCCGAGCCATCATGCAATGCTATGCCCTGCGTCTTGATCCCGGCGCGCTCGAGCCAGAGATGGACGACAGCAAGCCCGGTCTCATCATCGCCCCGTTCATGCGATTGATTCTCACTTGATGTGACCAGCGCTTCACGTTCTCGCCCGAGCGTTCTTAATATGAGCTCAGCGTAGAGGTTGTTGCTTTCCTTATTGGTAGTGTGGACGATCTCGGCGAGCGAGTGGCTGGAGACGGAGGCGAGTTCGATCGCGTGTGACGGATCAAAGCGCTGTTTAGGTGGGACTCGAAAGTCGCGAGTGCTTACTTGCCCGTCGATAATAATTCCTCGAGTCCTAAGCGCGGACAAGAAAAGGGCAGACGCCAGCCGCGCTGGATTATGAACTGACAGTCTTGCTCCAAAGCCGCGACTTCCCTCCGGGAATTCTCCCCATACGTGAACCTTATTGTCTGACAACCCGCGATGAATGCCGACTTTGATACGTTCGCCGGCCTTGGTGGTGGCAATGTCGCTGGTGATTTCCAGGCCAGCTTGTTCGCGGCTGAGCTTGGCTACAAAGGGCTCGCCACTTTTGTCGGGCGGTTTGATTTCAACATCCACCTCATTGTCGTCGATCGTCAGCGCACTAGGTTCGGCCCCGAAGTACCACTGCACGTCATTCCACAACCAGCCATCGCCGAGAGGTTCACCTCGGAAGTAGCTTTCGTCGCCGACAAGATTGCCTCGCACGTGACGAACACCGCGTTCATAGAGAGTGTCTGCCAACTGTGCGAGTGCAGAGGAGCCTTCTTTGCTTGCTCGTGAAGTCAGGTCCGGCGCGCCACGACCATAAAGGGTCAAGTCGCCCGCTATCACGCCGTTCGCATCAGGTTGTTTGTCGGCATAAACGGAAGTTCGCCAACGGTAATCCGCTCCCAGCAGATCGAGTGCAACTGCGGTGGTGTAGATCTTCATGTTGGACGCTGGGGTAAATAACTGGTTTGAGTTCCGAGCATAAAGAACGCGACCATCGTTAAGCGCCACGACGTACACACCCCAACGCGCAGATGCATACTCACTTGTCTCGATCGTCTCCTCGAGTTTGTTTGCGAGCTCAGCATCTTCCCACGGCCGAGTCGTGGATAGATATCCATCACTCGGTTTGGGTTCGCTTCCCTTCTCCCTGGCTCGCAGCACCGCAGCAGTGGCGGCGACCGCAAGGCCAAGGAATAAGAGCGTCAAGACCAGCCCGTGCCGGCCGTTGAGATGATTGTTTGGTTTCATTGCTGGTGAGCTTTCAGGTTAGCTGGCAAACAGGCTGGCGGTCCTTCCACCTGCTAGTAACCCGCGCGTCGTCTCATAGACTTCATCGACAGTAATTTCCGGAATCGTGCTGCTGTAAATCACACGATGCTGTTCACCTAAAGGAAGATAACTTTCCGGGGCGCGGCGGTCGAGCAACAGGACAACCGGGGTTCCCACCGCAGCAGCGATATGCATCGGACCGGTGTCATTCGAAACCAACAACGATAGCCGAGCAAGTCCTGCTGCAAGCTGTGGAATAGACAATCGATCGAAAATAATCGTCGAGCTCGGGAAAAGACTTTTCATTTGCTGGACAAGCGGGCGCTCCTCAGGTCCCGCGAAAACTATCGGGCGAACTCCGTCATTTCGATGAAGAAACTCGGCGAGTTCGGCGAAGCGCTCGAGCGGCCAGCGTCGACTTGGGTGGCCCGCGCCTGGGAAGAAACCAATTAACGGCGCGCCGGCCTCTGCCTTTTGCTTTCGGAGAAGTTTATCGATTGACTCGATGTCTTCGGCGCGAGTTCTCAAGCGTGGAGAGCGCTCAGCACCACTGATGCCAACCGGACCTAGTACGTCGAGATACCGATCGATCAAATGTCGAGCCCTATGATCAGTTTCCACTGGCGGGCGCGGGCTGAAGTTGGCAAGAAAGTCGAGCGAGCGCCCGGGCCGTCGTGAGTACAGTCGTTTGGAGGCTCCCGAGAGGAAACCAAGCAAGTTTGTTTCGGACAGACTGTGGAGGTCGATGACGAAATCGAACTGTCTTGAACGTACTTGCTTGATTATCTTGAAGATCTTTCCGATCGAGAGGAGTTTAGGTCCGTCTCTGAGCGCCACTCGATCTACGATGAGTGTTTCATTTGCATAACCAGACAGTTGCACCACTTCACCGCCGGGCTTGCCGACGATCACTGTAATTCTTGAACTGGGAAATCGCTCGCGAATCGCGCGCAGGGCGGGGAGGCTCAGCACTACATCGCCGAGTTGACCGAAGTCGATTACCAGAATGTTCTGTGGGCTAAAACTCACAATCTAATCAATGGATTATTCGAACCTAAGATCTCGGCCGGTCATCTCCGCAGGTTGATCGACTCCCAACAGTCCCAGCATGGTCGGCGCGACATCTTCGAGAGCACCGCCTTCTCGCAGCTTTAAGCCACGTGAATCGTCATCAATCAGATGAATGGGAACCGGGTTAATCGTATGCGCGGTGTGGGGCTGACCCGTAGTCGGATGAATCATCTGCTCGGCATTGCCATGGTCTGCTGTGATGATGGTAACGCCGTGAGCTGCTTTGATTGCCGTTGTAATCCAGCCCAGGCAGGTGTCAACATACTGGCAAGCCTCGATCGTCTTATCAAGCTTGCCGGTATGACCGACCATGTCCGGATTGGCAAAGTTGATGACGAAAACATCCGTTTCGCGCGCTTCGATTTCTCGAAGGACCTTGTCAGTAAGCTTAAAGGCAGACATTTCGGGAGCAAGATCGTAGGTCGGAATACGTGGAGAGGGAACGAGCAACCTACGTTCGCAGCCAAATTCCTGTTCTACGCCGCCATTGAAAAAGTAAGTGACGTGCGCATACTTCTCGGTTTCTGCGAGCCGATAATTGCGAACACAGATTCCACTAAAGACTTCCGCGAGCACTTTCTTGTGATGTTGCAGCGGAAACGCTACGGGCAAGGCCAGGCTGACGTCGTAAACCGAAAAGCAAACGAACTGAACTCGAGGCCGGTCATCAATTGGAAATTCTGAGAATTCAGCAAACGTCAAAGCGCGGCTCAATTGTCGAGCCCGGTCTGGTCTGAAATTAAAGAAGATGATGGAGTCGTCGTCTTGAATGGTGGCTATTGGTTCATCGCTTTCTCGCACCAGCACGATCGGTTCGACAAACTCGTCGGTGATTCCGCGTTCATACGATTGTCGAATTGCCGCCAGAGGCTCGCGAGCACGTTCTCCTCTTCCGTGAACCAATAGGTCATAAGCACGCTGCGTCCGCTCCCAACGCTTGTCACGATCCATTGCGTAATAGCGTCCGCACAAGGTAGCTATTTCACCACAACCGATTTCTTCGATCTTCCTTTGCAGTGCTGAGACGTACTCGGTTGCGGAAGCTGGAGGCGTATCGCGGCCGTCAAGGAAACAATGAACAAAGACTCGCTCCAGACCTCGTTGTTTCGCCATCCGCAAGAGCGCGTAAAGGTGTTGTTGCGAAGAATGGACCTGGCCATCTGAAAGCAGACCCATCAAGTGCAAAGATTTGTTTCGAGTTTTGGCGCCGTCCATCGCCGCGCTCAGCACCTCATTAGAGGGAAACGCTCCCGTTTCGATGTCGTGATCGATGCGCGACACGTCCATGCGTATCACGCGGCCTGAGCCGATATTCAGGTGGCCGACTTCGGAATTTCCCATCACGCCCGCCGGTAAACCAACACGAGAGCCGTGTGCTTCCAGCAGCGTATGTGGATAGTTCTCCGTCAGCTCATCGTAATAAGGCGTCGATGCCAGGGCGATGGCGTTGCCTTCGCGCGCGGCTGAATACCCCCAGCCGTCGATGACAATCAAAGCCAGTGGTCCAGGTTGATTCGGCAAGTTGGCTCCTGTCATCTGTTCTCTTTCCAATAGTCAGGACTTTCCTGCATGTTTGGATCGGGTCGTTCCATCCAACGCTCAGGCCGGTGCAGATCGCGAAAACCTACGCGCCGATACAACTCGTGGGCGTCCTTCGTCGCCAATACCCAACGACGGAACTCTTGTAACTCAGGATGTTCGATGATCACATCGACCAGCCATTTACCCAAACCCCTTCCGCGTTCGGCTTCGAGAATGAAAACATCTGCCACCCAGGCAAAGGTTGCGTAGTCAGTGACTACTCGAGCGAAACCAACCTGTTGTTTGTTGCCTTCGCTACCTGTTTTGAAGACCCCGAAGCAAAGCGAGTTGTCGATCGATCGCTGTACCACTTCAAGCTTTCGGCCCGTCGCCCAGTACGTTGAAGTCGAAAGGTACTCGTGTATTAAAGGAACATCGAGCTCAGCTCGGTCGGTGGTAATTAGGTATTCGTTACAATGCCACTCAGTCATGGGTTTGGAATTGCCGGCTGCGGTTTGTGACTTATCGACTGGTTGCACGCTGTTTTCGCTTCTGCATAGCCTGAGCTGAAAGTTGATGGAAAACCGCGCGTCCGGGATAAGTTGCAGCCCCACGCAAATCTTCCTCGATTCGCAAAAGCTGGTTGTACTTTGCGATTCGGTCTGTGCGGGAAAGCGATCCAGTTTTGATTTGCCCCGCATTCGTAGCCACCGCCAGGTCGGCAATGAACGGATCTTCTGTCTCTCCTGAACGATGCGATATTACGGCGGTCCGTCGATTGGTTCGCGCCAACTCAATGCACTCGAGCGTCTCAGTTAACGTGCCTATTTGATTAACCTTTATGAGAATCGAATTGGCTACGCCGAGCTCAATTCCCTTTCTCAAGAATGCGGTGTTAGTCACGAACAGATCATCGCCGACCAGTTGCACTCGATCGCCAATCTTGTCGGTCAGCAGCTTCCAGCCATCCCAATCACCTTCAGACATGCCATCCTCAATCGAAATGATTGGATACTGCTTTGACCAGCTTTCCCAATAGTCTGCCATTTGATCCGACGTTAATTTACGTTTGTCGGACTTCTTAAACACGTAAGCCTTCCCGTCGTAAAATTCACTCGCCGCTGGATCGAGGGCCAACAAGCATTCATTGCCAGCTTTGTAACCTGCCTGTGTAATGGCTTCAAGAATTGTCTCGACAGCTTCTTCATTGGATTTGAGATTAGGCGCAAAGCCGCCCTCGTCACCGACGCTCGTTGCGTAACCCTTCTTCTTCAGTACTGATTTCAGCGTGTGGAAGATCTCTGTGCCCATTCGCAAAGCTTCGTGGAAGCTATCGGCGCCCACCGGGACAATCATGAATTCCTGAAAGTCGACGTTGTTGTCGGCGTGGGCGCCGCCGTTGATGATGTTCATCATCGGCACCGGCAAGACGCGCGCGTTCGGGCCACCAAGATACTTATAAAGCGGAATCTCAAGATACGTCGCAGCCGCTCGAGCAGTGGCTAAAGAAACCGCCAGTAAAGCGTTGGCGCCGAGCTTGGATTTTGTCGACGTCCCGTCAAGACTAATCAGCGCCTGATCGACTTCCACCTGATCCAGAGCGTCAAGCTCTTCGATCGCTGGGGCGATGACACTATTGATGTTGCGGACGGCTTTCAAAACTCCTTTGCCGCCATAGCGTTTCTTATCGCCATCGCGCAACTCTACCGCTTCATGCTCGCCGGTTGACGCACCTGACGGCACTGCCGCGCGGCCGACTTCACCTCCAATCAAAGTGACCTCAGCTTCGACAGTTGGGTTACCGCGCGAGTCAAGGATCTCGCGGGCAATTACGGATTCGATGAAGCTCATAGATTCTTCCGTTCGTAAGATTATTGGGGTCAGGCTGCGATAACAGACTTTAGCATTCGCAGCGAACCGGGCAAAGAGCAAAGGGCATTATCCGCAGATTACGCAGATGACAACGATGTAAAAAGCGCGGCGCGACGAGCTTGTGGACAGGAAAACTGAGTGGTTGTGATTGAGTTAGATTCCGTGGCGTTACGAAACCATCGAGACTAACTGATCCCGATCCCGCAACTTGGCGCTTAAATACTCTGGTCCCGCGGTGCTCTTACATCTGCGTAATCTGCGGATAGTCGCGTTCTTTCATGTAACTTTTGTTGAGCTGAGGTGTTTTTGTTAGCGTAGCGCAGCTTATGGCGAGCCAAGACGAAGAGTTCACCAGGCTGTTTGAGGACTTCCACCCCAGCCTATGCAGGTTTATCGAATGCCTGCTCGGGGGCAGAGCTGCGCTCGCGCAAGACCTGGCGCAGGAGAGTTTCTTTCAACTCCATCGAACCGCCTGGGGAACGGTGCCGGTGACAGAAGCGCGATTCTGGCTTTATCGAGTGGCACGAAATCTGGTTCTCAATGAGATACGCAAAGGGCAAACGCGATTCCGGCTTTTAGATCAGGTGGCCGAGGTAATGCGGCCGCGAAGCCCAACTCCGGAAGAGCAATACGAAACGCAGGAGAGACAACAGTTGATTCTCGATATGTTGATGACATTGCCGGAAGATCAGCGAACCGCGTTGTTGCTGCGCGAGCAGGAGCAACTCAGCTATCGCGAAATCGGCAATGTCCTTAATGTGTCTGAAAGCAAAGTGAAAGTGGATATCTTTAGAGCTCGGGCCGGCTTGCGCCAGCGTTGGTTGAAGCGTGTCCAGGTAGCTGGAGCCGAATGGTTGGCGCCAAAGTAATTTCATCAAAACTATGAATTGCGAGTTTGCTGAAAAAGTCTCTGAGTTTATTGACGGCGAGCTGCCTGCAGATCAGGTGCTTGCGGTTGAACGACACTTGTTGGCCTGCAGTGAATGTCAGGAGCTGCGTTCTGATTTCATGAGCATGCGAAGTGAAATCAGCAATTATCCTTTGCGGCCCATTCAACAACTGCAGCCGCGACTGGCACGGCTGGTGTCGCCTGCAAGAGCGTCGTGGGCCGATAGATTAGTTGCAGCCTTCAACGCTCAACGAGGTCCATTATCCGCTGGAGCACTGGCGGCTCTTCTTCTTGTTTTAGGTTTGGCGATTTGGCTAAGTCGGAGTCCGCACAAGGAAAACCTGGTCGCTAAAGACGAGCGAAAGGCTGAGTCTTCCAAAAGTCAGGCTACGCCGTCACCGGCAGTAAGCCCGGAACAAAAAGAACGACCGAAGTCCGGCACTCAGAAGTCCGATGAACCAGCGCCGGCTCCGCCGAAGTTCAGACTTCGTGAGGCTGTCACTGGACTGCAACCAAAACGACAACCCGCCTTGCCTAAGTCTGAGGAAGTGCTCGAACCCGATTCGGAAAACATCGCGACGAACCTGTCTCCTGGACGCGTGGGCCCCGCAGATACCGAAACGATGACCGCTCAACACGTCGAACAGTCCGAATTGCTGCTGCGATCTTTTAGAAACTTGCGGCCTCAGGCAAAGGCGGGGGCCGAACTTGGTCACGAGCGCCGGCGGGCTCAGCGATTGTTTTATCAGAACGTCATGCTCCGTCGAGAAGCCGACAGCTCTGGAGATGTTGAAGTGGCAACCTTGCTTCAAAGCCTCGAGCCCATTCTGCTGGACATAGCAAATCTGCCCCAGGACGCGCTCGGCAGTGAAGTGCGCGCGATTAAGGATCGAGTCGAACGGCAAAACCTGGTAGCGCTCCTCCAGATCAACGCCAGAGCGCAACTGCGATGAACGAATAAAGTTTCACCAACTCAAGAACTGAAATCGGTACAAAGGAAAATCATTGATGACGCAAATAATTACCCCCCGACGATCACTGACAGCGCTGGCAATCGTCGCCTTGTCCCTCGGCGCTTTATCATATTCACGTCTTGCGTATGGAGGCGATCAGGATATTTTGAAGCTGAATCGCTTCGTTCAAACCTCGAAGACGACCGGCCCGTCAATGAAGATGTTCCGTGAAGGACGCGATTTCATCGAATCTCAGGACTGGCAGAAGGCCTCGGAAAAATTCAATGCTTTCATTTCTGAATTCCCCAAAGACAAAGATCTTGATGCTGCACTTTATTGGTACGCCTATGCGCTGCAAAAGCAGGGTAAGAAAGACGAGGCTGCCGAGCCTTTGCTTCGACTCATAAAAGAGTTTCCCAACTCGAGCTGGCGTCGGGAAGCTGAGGCGATGCTCGTGGTGCTTGGTCGAGGAGAGTCGATTAAGCAAGCACTCAATCATGACAACTGCGAAATAAAGGTACTGGCGCTGCAGAGTCTCTTTGAGGCCGACCAGGATCGCGCCATCGGCTTTGTCAGCGACGTTCTCAAAGCTAATCCCACTGATTGTCCAACTTTGAAGTACGCGGCAGTGTCCTTATTGGGCTCTCATGGCGGAGCGCGCGGCGTTCCCATGCTGGCGGAAATCGCTCGCAACCAGACCGATCTGAGATTGCGGCTAACTGCCATTCGGAGATTAGGTGAGCAAAACAGCGACACGATCGTGGATGAGTTGGTCAAACTCTACGATTCTGATCGAACGAAAGAAATCAGGCTCCAAATCCTGCGAGCCTTTTCGGAGATGAACAATCCGCGTGCGGAAGCCAAGTTGATCGAAATCGCGCGTGCCGGAGATGATCCAGCCTTCCGTCAAATGGCGCTTCGCCATCTTGGCGAGCAGCACGGGGAAGCCTCGCTTAACGAATTAATCAAGATTTTCGATGCCGATCATTCTCCGGAGATTCGCTCCCAGATTTTGCGCGCCTTGTCTGAGCGCGAGGAGCCGAATGCGCATGCGAAGCTCGTAGATATTGCCCGCCGGGGCGAGACCCCGGAACTTCGCGTCGAAGCGATCCGCCGGCTGGGAGATCGCGGCGCCGGCTCAATTGATGAACTACTGTCTCTTTACGCCAGCGAAACTGATCCTGCGATCAAACAGGGATTGATTCGCGCGTATGGCGAGATCGACGATCAGCGAGCCGTTACGAAATTATTCGACATAGCTCGAAACGAAAAGACACTTGAGCTGCGGGCTTATGCAATTCGCCGTATTGCTGAGCACGACAAACCGGAAGTAACTCAGCAATTGATCCAGCTGTATGACGCCGAAACGAATGTGGACTTAAAAGCTTCGATAATTCGTACACTGGGCGAGGCGAATGACATAAATGCTGTTCGTAAACTGATCTCTATCGCTCGCACTGATCAGACTTTAGATCTGCGCAAGCTCGCGGTTCGCGTCCTGGGTGAAAGCAAGCATCCGGAAGCGCTTAAATTTCTCGAAGACCTGCTGAAGTAGTTTTCTGAAGGAGTTAATACCATGCCTCAAGCACGACTTTTCCGTTTGTTCATGCTCAGCCTGGCTATGATTGCCACCGGTTGCGTCCGTGCCGATCGAGTGACGACCGTCTCAGCAGCGGCAGATGGCGCACCGAAATGGTCTGAAGAAGCGCAAAAGCCTGAGGCCACTCTTCAGACTTTCACTACTGTGAATGGCGCCGATTTGAAATCACGTCTGGAAGCTGCCAGCCAACAATCCCGCGGGCAATCGCCGTATTGGTCGGCTTACTCATTTGACGTGCGCCCGGGTGTCGCGGTCGATCCGACCATTCACGAGTTCCATGGCAACATGAATACGGTTGGAGATACTTCGGTCTTTATCGGCACTACCGGTGGGGGAATGACTGTCGAGACCAGGAACCTGGCCATCTTTCTGTTGCGACAACCGGGCAATAACCAGGTCCATCGCATGGAGATCTATAACCTCGAACGGAAACGAGAATACAGCGGCTATCCGGTGTATTGGCTCGGTCGAGCGAACAACGAAGAGAGTCTCAGTTATTTGCAGGGCCTTTCCGATAACAACCAGCCGAACTTGTTAGGCGAGCGAGCGGTGCTGGGGATCGCGTTGCATGATGACGCTCGCGTCGCCGGCATGCTGAAGAATTTCATTCAGAAATCGACGAACCAGCGGGTCCGTTCCTCGTCTGTTTATTGGTTAGGCCAGGTGGGCGGCGAACAGAATTTCCTGGCCGACATCGTGCGCAATGAATCCGAAGATCGAACAATTCGCCGTCAGGCTGTGCATTCAATCGGCGAAAGTCGCGATCGAGGGTCGCTGGCTTTGCTGCAGACTCTGTTTGACTCGGTCAAGGAAACTGAGATTCATCGCAACATAGTTCATGCAGTGAGCGACAACCAGGATCAGGATGGCGCCTTTGCGTTCCTTCTGAAAGTCGTTAAAAGCGATCCAGATCGAGAAACTCGACGCGCTGCCGTTCGTCAGCTGGGCGAGTTTGAACGTCCGTCGGCGGTTGATGAGCTGATCAGAATCTATAACACCGACACCGATAACGAAGTTAAGCGAACGGTCTTGCATTCGCTGGCGGAATCGAAAAATCCAAAGGCGCAAACACGCTTGCTTGAGTTGGCTCGAACGGAGCCTAATCAGGAGCTGCGTAAGCAAGCCATCCATGTTCTCTCTGAACGTGGCCCGGCTGTGATTGAAGAACTGATCAAGCTTTATGACGGTGATCGCGCCCCCGAAGTTAGACGCACGATTCTGCAGTCACTTTCTGAAATCAAAAGCGATCGCGTCGAAGACAAATTATTTGAAGTGGCCAAGGGTGATGAGAATGTTGAGCTGCGACGTCATGCGATTCGCTTGCTCGGCGAGCGCGCCGGCAAGCGCAGTCTGGACTTCCTGAGCGCAACTGCGCAGAGCACCGACGGGAATGCTGAAGTACAAATGCAGGCGGTACGCGCGATCAGCGAGCGCAACGCCGAAGAAGCTGTGCCGCTTTTAATTAAGATTGCGAAGTCACATCCGAATCAGGCCGTTCGCAAACAAGCGATTCGATCCCTGGGTGAATCCGGCGATCCTCGCGCCGTCGAGTTCTTCCGCGAGGTCCTGACGAAGGAATAACGTTCTCATTCACACCCGGTTTCAACCGGGTGATGGAGCCTGATCTGAATATCACAACCGTTTTAACGGTTTCTCTGTCTCGGAGAAAACTCGAAACCGTTGAAACGGTTCTGGATTTGGATGACTGCTTGATCACCCGGTTGAAACCGGGTGTGAATGAGATTTTGATTCGATTAGCGTCGTGACTCTGCCAAGGTCGCTTGTGCTTTCTCGTTCGGAGATTCTTCCACCCTTTCCGGTAGCTCCAAACTCACGCGCATGACGCGGCGGCGTTCGACGCGTTCGACGCGGAACTCCAGACCGTTGTAAACAACAATCTCGCCGGGTTTGAGCACATGTCCGGAAACTGTCATCAAGAAGCCGCCCACGGTCGTGTACGTTTCAGACTCCGGCACATTGAGCTTGAGTTTTCGATTTAGATCGCGCACTGCGAGTCCACCATCGAGCAAATACTTGTTTGGACCAACCGATTGGATCTGTTCGCGCACTTCCTCGTCGTGTTCGTCTGAGATGTCGCCGACAATCTCTTCCAGTAAGTCTTCGAGCGTGATGATTCCTTCGAGCCCACCATGCTCATCGACGACAAAGCCGAAGTGCATCTTGGCCTGCTGCATTTGCCGCAACACATCTTCCAGCCGCGCAGTGTCTACAACGAAGAGAGGTGGCTGCAGCACAGCCTCCAGCGTGAATTCCGCCGGTTTCAAAAGGTACGGAATGAGGTCCTTGCTGTGAATGAAGCCAACGACATCGTCCAGCGAATCCGTGTAGACGGGCAGACGTGAATATCGGTGCTGTCGAAAAGCTTCGGTCATCTCTTCCAGCGAACAATCGTTCGAGATGGCAGCCATTGCAGTGCGGGGCACCATCGCCTCGCGCACCAGCGTATCGGAGAATTCAAAAACGCGATGAATCAAACGACGCTCTTCGGCGCGCAGGTGGCCGCTTTCCCGGGCGATATCGACCAGCTGACGAAGTTCAGCCTCCGTATAAACCGAGGCGTGCTCGAGCGTTGATTTCAAGCCAAGCAACCGCCCCAGGTATGTACCAGTCGTATTGAACAACCAAAGAGGGACCTGAAAAATTCTCGCAAACGTTTGCAGGATCGGTGCGCTAAACAGCGCCATGCTTTCCGCTCGTTCCAGTGCGATCATCTTGGGCATCAACTCGCCGAGGACGATATGCAAGAATGTGATCACCGAAAAGGCAATCACGATCGCCAGGACGTGTGCTACGGCGGCAGCGCGGCCGGCTGGAGCGATCCAGGCCGCGACCGGCTCGAGCAGGCCGGCGATCGTAGGTTCACCAGCCCAGCCTAATGCCAGCGAGGCGAGCGTAACTCCGAGCTGTGTTGCTGAAATAAATAAGGTAGGGTTATCGAGAAGGCGCAATGCAGCCTTGGCGCGCTTGCTACCAGAGGCCGCTCTTGCTTCGAGCTTCGCCCGGCGTACTGAGACGAGGCCAAACTCAGACCCCACAAAGAAGCCGTTTGCTAACACCAACGCCAAAACAGCGAGGAGCCGGACGGTGGCGCCGCCAAGAGACATCGACTCGCCCAGATTCAATCCCAGGAAATTTACAAAAACGAGATAACTATCAGGTTCACTCATCGCTTCAACGAAGGGAGGATGCAAGGCAACGCGAATGAATCATAGCATGCGCCGGGTCCCACC
>Ga0157380_10000225_pt1 | contig 33750 bp, 41 predicted proteins | sample S35metaG_FD_119757 | JGI IMG/M metagenome (GOLD analysis project Ga0157380, IMG submission 119757) | Switchgrass rhizosphere microbial communities from Kellogg Biological Station, Michigan, USA - S3-5 metaG | ecosystem: Host-associated > Plants > Roots > Rhizosphere > Soil | place: USA...
AAGCCCGAACCTGCCGGCTTCAGACAGGTGCATAACATCCGGATTAAAAATAATAATTTTTTCCGGTTGCTTTAATGTCCATATGAATATATATGCAGGTTATTAATTAAGAACTTGAAACATCGTCCACTGCTCCGCCTAATCCTTCTTACTGGCTGTTACACATTTATAACAGCTTCCCTATTCGCCCAACCGGAGAAAAAACAAATTTCTTTTTCCAATTTCATCAGTCAATTCCCAACCGTTCAGTTACCCGACACCATTCAATACACCGCTGATGAATTCGATTATGGATATTATGAACCGGAGGGAAACGATGATGAGGCGGATACATCAGCTAATGTAACGAATGACAGCACTTCCATAAAATACAGGAATAGTGTTTTGCCGAAACCCGATTCACTGATCATCAGTGATGCATTGGTTCAAACATTTCTTTTGGCCGATACAGAGCATGTGTACATCTATTGGCCGGAATATAAACCCGATACGATCCATCCGGTTTACTATTTTTCCAAACGATTTATAACCGGTCAACATTTTTACTGTGTGGTTTATGAAAAGCAGTTTGTATATTCAGGTGCCGCTTTTTGTCAGAAATATTTATGCACCCTGACCAGGAATGGAAAGCTGATTGATAAAATAAAAGTCGCGTCGGCTGATTACTCGGGTACGGGATTCCTGCACGGCGACTTCCGTGTTCCCTGGTTTCCGGATGAAAAGAGCATCATTAGTAAAGCGTTTACAATCTACAATTTCAAAGAAGGGATCAGCACTATTTCCCATGCAGGCTCCGGTAAAGTGTAAATTAATCCGGAAGTTACTTATCAGGTTGATGATAACGGAAAAATAAAAATGACAGGCCGGAAAAAATAGACGGACCTTACCCTTGATGAATGGAGCTATTTTTTTAAAGGTGCTCCAACGGGAATTGCACAATCATGTCCGGGCTCGCCATGCGGAGGATTCATTCCCGGTGCTGTTGTAGCGGCCGGAGCATTGGTGGTAGGAGCGGATACAGGAGCAGCAGCAGGCGAGGAGGGTGTTGATATTACAGGATTCCCTGATGGAGCAGCTGCCGGAGCCGAGTTAAGCGGTGCACCTACTGAAATATCGCAGCGATGACCCGGTTCACCATGTGCCGGATTCAATCCGGTGGCATTGGATGCAGCCGGAGCAGCAGATGGGTTCACAGGTGCTGGTGCAATTAACGCTCCGCTGTTATCCGGTGTGGTTGCCGCGGCAGCCGGCATTGAATCAGCATGGACGGCCTGCTCAGGCACAGAATCAGAAATAGCAGAAGCTGACTCCTGGCCTTCATTTGTATTGCCGCAGGCAAACAGGAAACAGGAAACGATAATAGCTGATAAGGTCTTTTTCATTAAAGTTGATTTGATGTGTACATGCAAAGATAACATTTTACATGTGGTTGTTACGATTAAAATCCAGCACCTTATGTTGCATCGAAACTTACTGGCGGGTAAGGAAGGATATGAAAAGGTGTAAGTGATTCCGAACTGGCCCGAAAAGACCAGGGCGAAACAAGGGTACGACAATTAAGAGATTAGACAAAAAACAGTATATTTGATTTAAATAACTGCGTTATGAAAGCACAAGGCAAAACCGTTAAGGAAATTTTATTGAACCTGCCACAAGACAGGATTGTACCCTTTAACAGGCTGCATGAAATAATTGTAAAAAATCTGCCCAAAGGATTTGAGCCCGCTATCAGTTACGGAGGCCTGGGTTATGTGGTGCCGCATAAGCTTTACCCCGCAGGTTACCATTGCAAGCCTGAAGAGCCGCTGCCCTTTGCCGGCATTGCCTCGCAAAAAGCATCCATTAATTTTTACCATATGGGCGTTTACGCTGATCCGGTATTATTAAAATGGTTTGTGGGTGAATATCCCAAACACAGCAGGCAAAAACTGGATATGGGTAAAAGCTGTGTCCGTTTTAAGAAGCTGGAAGAAATCCCCTATAAGCTTATTGGTGAATTAATGAAAAAGATAAGCGCTCAGGAATGGATTGAGATGTATGAAAATAAATATTTACAAAAATCGAAGAAGAAATAAGATACAGTCCGTTTTTGAAAATCCCATCGGGCTGATGAAATAAGCAATACACTGATGAGGCCACCGGCCGGTACCATGGAAGATTTTTTTATGCAAATGACAAAGCTTGGCAAAGACATACCGGTCAACCAGGAACAGGTATTGAAGGATTTATGGGAAACACATGGAATGGAAGTCGTTGGTCCTCCGTTGAAATTTTAGAATGATGCCCAACCGAGCTTATCTCCTGGCGCAGGATAACTATCGCATGAAATGCAATATCCGATCATAAGTTAAAACAGTTATATCGGCAAAGGGACCACTTCAATGCTTCGCAAAGGATGCTTGCCGGCTTTTGAATATAACAACAGGAGTATGGGAAAAAAACTGATGCCGGCCATTACCAGGTATATATCCTTATAGGCCAGCAGCGTGGCTGGCTCACGCATTTCACCCTGTAATGGGTTATCTGCCATTTTATCCGCTGCTGATGATTTCAGTCCCTGCATCAGATAATAATTCCTGGCATTCTTCTGCTTCACAACTGCTTCCGGATTATTCACAGTAAGCTGCTGACTGATGCCTGTCTTATGCAGGGTGGTGGTGTTTGAAATATACGTGCTTAAAACAGCTCCTCCCAACATGGTTGCTACTACCACCCTTGCAATGATGCCGCTCATCATGCGGGAAGTGCTTAAGTGCTTTGGAATATTTTCGGAGATATACAGGGCACTGAGCAAATACAAAAAACCGATTCCAATGCCTTTGAAAATAAACGGCAAAGCAAAATCAGTTTCAGCGATGCCGGGATAAAATCTGAAATACATCAGCAGGTGATAGATCGTAAAGGCCAGGAATCCGAATATGGCTGCGATGTTCAGGTACACCCTGTGATACATCATCAGCGTGCAGGCAGGAACTGCAATGGCCAGTCCGGCGAAAATGTATAAATGCGTACGTGCGATGTGCAAATCATCAAATCCCAGCAAACCTGCCATATATCCCATCACCACACTGCCTGTTCCATTCGAAAGCCCGATCAGGAAAAAAAACAGGGAGCCCAGCACGACATTTTTATATTTATAAACCTCCAGGCCGATGACAGCATTCGGATGGCTGCGTGCATATAATATATACAGACATGCAATGACCATTAACATGACGGAAGCCAGCACAATTTTGGGATCGGAAAACCATTCGCGGTTTTGACCCTCAGCTGCCATAAACAGGATCGGGATAAAAAACATCACCAGGAGAATCCAGCCTTTGAAGTCGAACCGGAACGGCTGCTTACCCAGGGCCACATCTTTTTTGATGAATATAAATGTAAGCACAATGCACAATAAAAAATTCAGGTTCAGCATCAGCAGCGACGTTCGCCAGTCGTAGACATTGGAAAACTGTGCACCCAGAAATTTATACAAATTGCTGCTGCCCTGTATGATAAACTGTACAATTCCATACATGATGGCCATGTTCAGCTTCGGATTATAAATTAAAACGATCGGGATCAGCGCGGCAATGATGCCGAAAATGGTACAGCATGCAAGCAATGAACGGAACAGGATAAACCAGTAAATATCCGGAGCGTAAGCTGAGCAGCTGTTCAGGATCATGGCTGCCATGGTGATGCAAAGCATCATTGATTTAAGCGGGAAAATTTTGGCAAGCTCCATGGCAAGCGGAATTCCGGCCAGCATCACAAACACAGGCACCAGGTTGATGTACATGAACTCCACCGACGATGCACCGAAATGCCCCTGTATCTGGGAACTTTCGTATCCAGTTGCGTTGAGCGCATTCAGGAAAGGAATAATCAGCAGGTACAGGCCTGTTATTTTCAGCAGCTCCCCTTTTTTGTATTGCATCCTATTCCACTTCAACAGTTACATTCATTCCCGGACGCACTTCTGTAAGCTTGTCGGGCGATGCGGTAAAATCAATTCGTACCGGTATACGCTGCGTGATTTTCACGAAATTGCCGGTAGCATTATCGGGAGCCACCATTGAAAATTTCGCTCCTGTGGCAGGAGACAAATCACTTACCTTGCCTTCAAAAGCCTTCCCGTCCAAAGCATCCACACGGATTTCAACAGCCTGTCCGGTTTTTATTTTTTCCAGCTGCGTTTCCTTGAAATTGGCTATCACCCATTTTTTATCCTGCCGTACAATTTCAGCAAGCACCTGGCCCGTGTTCACCAATTCTCCCTTCTGGATGGTACGTTCGCCAACGATCCCCGCAGCAGGTGCAACGATTATCGTATACGACCATAACAGTTTTGCATAGGCGAGGTCCGCTTCCTTTCGCATCACGGTTGCTTCTGCCGATGCAATATTCAGCTTATTCTGTTCCGTTACCGATTTGCCTGTGGTGATGTCGCTTTGCATGGCCTGGAGATAGGCCTGTTCCGATTTCAACTGTGCCGTAACCTGGTCGAACTGGTTAAGCGTAACCGCTGAATCCCTGTACATGTTTTCGAAGCGCTTGTAATTTTTCTCTGCCTTTTCCAGGCTGGCAACATTACCTTTCAACCGCGCTTCCGTAGAGGTAAGCGATGAATTGGAAGTAACGACAGCCTGCCGGATGGCATGCAGGTTTGCTTTTGCAATGTCAAGGTCGGCCTGTGCCTGCGTCACTTTTATTGCGAGCTCCTCATCATCAAGCAGCACCAGCGTATCGCCTGCATGGACAGCAGCATACCGGTCGAAATTTATTTTCTTAATGGTGGATGAAACATTCGATGTAACGGATACGATATCTGCATCAACCTGTGCATTGTTGGTCTGCGTACCACTTCCGAAATCAAAAAATATCCAGAGCATCCAGATCACTCCTGCAAGGAGGAACAGGATGGCAGTTGCTTCAATGAAACGGTTCTTTTTAACTCCGGCTGTGTCCGTACTGTTGTTTACATCGCTCATATCATTTCAGTTAAGCCTACCCATTGCATACTGCAGTGAATAGTATTGTATAATGGTCTCAATTATGGCCTTATTCAGCGAAAGTCTCGAATCATTAACCTGCACCTCTGCATCGATCATGTCAATGATCAGCGCAAACTCATTATCATACTTGCTTTTGGTAATGCGGTAGTTCAGCTCCGACAAATCCACATTTTTCTGATAGGAAATAACATTGGCCTTGCTTTCGATAAAATGCACAAAGGCTGATTTTAATTCCTGGTCAATGCTGTTTTTTACCTGCATGACGTTCATCTCCTCTTTTTCGATTTGCAGCCTGTCGGCCCTGGTGCGGCTGCGAAGGTTATATACGCTGGAAAGGTCGTAGGTAAGTCCAACACCTACGGCGCCGTAATTCAGTATGTCGGTCTGTGGCGGGAAAGTACCGGGCACAGGGAAATTGGTGGAGTAAATGGCATTGCCGGTGATGTTGGGCTTGTAAAAGCTCCTCGTCATTTTTAATGTCAGTTCCGAATAGTTTTTCTGCAGCTGGGCCTGCCTGATCTCATTGCGGTTTGCAAAAGCCTGTTCCAGGCACTGGCTCATCGTCAGCGAGTCATCGGGTATGGCCAAAATCACATCCACTGGCCTGAGCCGATAGCCCGTTTGTATTCCTGTCTGGATGCACAGGTAATTACTCAGCAGGTCAATGTTGTTCCACGTTTTGAAAACATCAATTTCAAAATTGGAAAGCTGCAGCTGGGTGCGGCTCAGGTCGCTGATCAGGTTCTGACCATTGGCCACACGCGATTCCAGCTGGCTGATGTTGATCTTTACACTTTTGATGTTGGCTTCAATGATCTCTATTTCGCGATACAGCTTGAACAGGGAATAAAACTGTGAAATCACCGACAGCTTGAGCTGGTTATCTGTCATCAGCAACATTTCATTCTGTATCCTGCTGATGAGCTCGCTCTGCTTCACCTGGATATTGATCTTACCGCCATAATACAATGGCATACCCGCAGCTATGTTCCAGCTCGTCTGGTGATGATAGTAATCAAAGGAAGTATCGTTTTCATAAAAATCCTGGTAGAGCACCGGATTGAAAATATAGTTATAATAACCGCCGATGTTAATGTAAGGCGCCCTGTTGATCTTTGCTGCTCCGATATTTTCCCTTGCAATGGCGCTGTCTTTCTGCGACATCCTCAACGACAGGTTATTCTGCTTTGCAAGCGACACCATCTCTTCCAGCGTAATGTCTCGTACCGGAAAATCGGGCCGCTGCTGTGCGAATGAAAAGCTAAATCCCATCAGTAATGCAACAGCAGTTACCAAATGCAATCTGAATTTTGGGTTTACCATCTTAATCTGCATGAAATTTCAATGTTCAAGGTTCAAAGCTTCCGGCGGGAGAATTATGTACACACCGGAATACAATTCAGGCTTTGGTATTCTTCCTGGCTAATATTTTCTGCACCACTGCATAGAACATGGCTGTTGACCATCCGAAGAGCAATATTCCATTCATGGCTTCAAATCCGCTCATCACACGCCATACCGGGGCCAGGGTAATATCACCGTAACCCAGTGTCGTATAGGTAACCGTTGAAAAATAAATGGCTTCTTCCCAATGCAGGATCTTATCAATTTCCGGTATCTGCAGAAAGACCCCTGCCCATACCATGATTTCCAGATAATGCAATATCATAAAAAATACTGCTGTTGCCGACAGGATTGAAAGGCTTTTCTTAAAATCAAAATTGCCGGTCTCAAAGTCATGCCTCCTGCTCATGTAATTCAGCCACCATGATGTTCCGATGCCATGCATGATGATGGTTACAACAATAATGGCAAGGCTGATGAGTATGGGTATCGCCACAAACTTTGCTTTAGGGTATGAGCAAATGTAAACCTTTAATAAAGAAGTACAAAGTTTAAAGTTTAGTTAAATTTATGAACCTGTATTGTTTTTATTGGTTTTTCAGGTTTATTTTGAGAAAATACAAATACAGGAGCTGCATGGCATGGACCTGTTTTCAAATTAACCATAACCTATGAAAAAAAACATTCTTTTAACCGTGTTCGCCGCCCTTTTGCTGATGATGAAATTTTCATCCGGACAGGAGCTTCCGCGTTCGGCATGGTTCGGCGCAGCAGTAAGTGACCTAAACGACAGTACAAAAGGAGCGTTGCGGCTTTCTTCCATGTCAGGCACGCTCCTGCAAAAAATTGTCCCGGGATCTTCCGCTCAAAAAGCCGGTTTCGCTGTGAACGATGTACTTGTTTCGATGGATGAAACGCAAATTGAAAACACCGGTCATTTTTTACAGCTTCTCAAAAAACATCACGCAGGTGATCAGGTTAAAATAGGCTATTACAGGAAGTCGAAACTGAAGACGATCACCATGACTTTATTACCGAAACAAACGGAAACGAGTGATGACCATGATATCATCTACTCATCGGTTTTGTCAGGTAACAATCATTTAAGAACAATTATCACCAGGCCTAAAGGGGGAGGCACTTATCCTGCTGTGCTTTTAATAGGAGGAGTTGGATGTTACAGCATTGACAACACGACCATACCTGAGATCCTCTCGATAAAGATGTGGGCTGATTCATTGACGAAAAATGGTTTTGTTACGATACGCGTTGAGAAGACAGGTATGGGCGACAGCAAAGGCACGCCCTGCAGTGAATGTGACTTCCATAATGAAATGAAGGGGTTCCTGTCCGGCCTGATGCAGCTGAAATCATTGCCGTATGTTGACAAGCGGAATATTTTCATTGCCGGATTCAGCATTGGCGGCGTTATTGCCCCGCTCATTGCGCAACAGGAACCGGTAAAAGGTATTATTGTTTATGGAACCGTTGGCAGAAACTGGCTTGAATATGAAATAGACAATTCCCTTCGACAGCAATTGCTGGAAAACCGTCCCGCTGATTCCGTCGACCAGTATATGCGGTCCGAATATATCAGACTGTACGGCTTGTTCGTTGAAAAAAAAGCGCCTGAGCAAATTATGAAGGACCATCCTGAAACAACACCCAATTTTTTTCAGTATCCCATGGGCATTGCATATTTTCAGCAGGTTGCCGATGTAAACATCAGGGAGCTGTGGATGAACACAAAAACCAAGGTGTTGGCGCTGCACGGATCTTCCGATTTTGTATCATCAGCCACCGAGCATCAGGTGATTGCCGAAACGGTTAATCATTATCACCCGGGAAATGCCACCTATATTGAAATCGCCGGCGCTGACCATTGGTCATTCCTGACTGAAAGTGAGATGGCAAGCTATGTGCATCAGTCGACGACCATAAATCCGCTTCCGCTGACTACTTCCATGAAGTGGTTAAAAGAGAATTTATAAATTGGCGATAATAACCGTCAGCCTCTGTCTCCCCTGAAACAGGGCTGTAAATTTTTATCTCAGGGCAGGTTTTAAAATTACCGGCAGTCATCGGTGAGTCCTGCAGGAGAAGCCATGTAAAGCCCCGGAATATCAGCAACATGCAGGGCTTGTTGGATAATCACTTTTATTAATTAATTTCACTCATTAAAAATTCAACCATGACAACAATAAACCAAACCGACGAAGTACGTGAAAAACAGCGTGAGAGCTGGAATAAATTTTCCGGAGGATGGAAAAAGTGGGACAAGCTTACGATGGATTTTCTTCATCCGGTCGGCAAAGCCATTTTAGACAGTATTCCGTTCCAGGATCATTTCAGGGTGCTCGATATTGCATCGGGCACCGGCGAACCGGGACTTACGGCAGCTTCGCTGGTAAAAAACGGACAGGTCACCGGCACTGATCTCTCGGAGGAAATGGTTGCCATCACCGCTGCTAACGCCCTTGAAAGGGGACTCAAAAACTTCGACACCAAAGTTTGCAGCGCCGATGCGTTGCCTTTTCCGGACGAGTCATTTGATGCAGTAATCTGCCGCAATGGTGTCATGTTCTTTCCTGACATCGGCCGGGCCGTATCGGAAATACGACGCGTGCTGAAAACCGGAGGGTACTTCAGCGCCAGCTTCTTTATTGCACCCGAAAAAAACCAATGGGCCACTACAACCATGAATGTGATCAATAAATATGTTGACATGCCAGCAGCTGGTCCTGATACTCCCGGACTTTTCCGTTGTGCAAAGCCCGGCATGATGAAAAACATGCTGGAAAATGCAGGCTTTAAAAATATGCAGGAAAAAGAAGTTATTTTTTCATTGGACATTCCTACCATTGAAATGTACTGGAGCTTTCAAACCGAAGTTGCCGCGCCGGTCGTGGTAGGTCTGAACAAGGCCGATGAAAAAACGAGGCAACAGATTCGCGAAGCCGTCTTTGCTGACGTTGCAGGATATTTTCAGAATGGAAAATTCAGCCTGCCTGCTGCAGAGCTGATTCTGACCGTGCAGAAATAAGTCACCGGCAGCAAATCCGTTCATTCCGGGTGAATAAATAAGCGTTAGAAGCAGGCTAAGCGATGGAATTTATTTTTCCGGCTATTGGATGATAAAGGTGTTTTGGGAGCGGGAGGCTTGTGGTTGAATAAATATTAGTGAAGTACAAGAGTCCAAACAATGACAAACAAACCTGAATTAAAATTACGACCGACGGTAATTGCTGATTTAGAGGTCCTTTTTAAATTTCAGCTTGACAAGGAAGCAAACTATTTAGCCGCTTTTACTTCCAGAGATCCTGCCGACAAAACAGCGTACATAACCAAATATACGAAGTTGCTGAGTGATCCCGATGTGAACAATCAAACCATTATGGTCGACAATATTATTGCAGGCAGCATTGCCAGGTTTGTAATGGAAGGTAATGTAGAAATCACTTATTGGATCGACAAAAAATTCTGGGGGCAGGGTGTTGCAACAAATGCGCTAAAAAATTTTCTGACCATTGAAAATGCCAGGCCCCTTTTTGCAAGGGTGGCATTTGATAATGTGGGTTCACAAAGGGTATTAGAGAAATGCGGCTTTGTCAGGATCGGTAAAGACAAGGGTTTTGCCAATGCGCGGCAGGCGGAGACAGAAGAATTTATCTACAAACTTACCTGAATCGCAACTATGCTCCCCGTACAGGACACCCGGAAAATAATGAGGAATTGCACTACGGTTGCCTTTTATGCTTAACTTTGGGTAATGGAATTTCAGTTCGATGACTGATCCCGTACACGTTATTTTTTACCAATCAGCGTACCATGAACTTTAAAAAACTTCAACTTTATTCTTTTTATGAAATTTGTCAATTGATGATCAATTCGGTTGCCAGCAGGTTAATTGACCGGATCCCCCGAGGCCTGAGGATTACCCATGAACTGGTTGATACGCTGTATGCAGGCGGAACGAAAATAAATAAAAAGAGCGATTCCATACTTTTCAATCATACCATTAACAATAAGACTTTTATCATTCAGCTTAAAAAAAACTCATCCGATTCCTATGTCTTTCAGCAGATCATGCGAAATGATGAATATGGGATCATTGTTGATTTTTTTATGAATAATAACATCTCCGTTCTGAATATTGTTGATGCCGGCGCTAATATCGGGTTAACAACCATGTTTTTAAAAGCCCATTTTCCCAACGCCCGTATTATCGCTTTGGAACCTTCGGATAATACTTACAACCGGTTAAATAGTAACATGCAGAATAACAGCCTGGAGCAGGTGACGTGCTTAAAAAAAGGACTATGGAGTCACAGCGCCTTCCTCTCCCCTGATCATACTTTCCGAGACGGGCTGGACTGGTCGTTCAGGTTAACCGAAAATCACGATGGCAAAAACGGGACTTTCGCTGTCATTTCAATGAATGATCTAATCAGTGAATACAACCTGGAGCAGATCGATTTTTTGAAGGTTGATATTGAAGGAGGAGAAGTGTCGGTTTTTGGTGAACATGCTGACCTTGGCTGGCTCACGCGGGTTAAGGTAATAGCCATTGAAATTCATGATGAATTTAACTGCCGCACAGCCATTGAAAATAAATTATCAGCTTCCGGTTTTACGCTCAGTTATTCCGGCGAGCTTACCATCGGAATAAACAATAAACTGGTAAAACAACCGGCCCGGATGGAATCGGTTAAATCCATGGGGATTAAGATGCGGCATCCTGTTCCGGTGACGCATAGCGGTGATCCGGCTTAAGTGCATTTTTATCTTCACCCACCTGGTGCTGCTGATCAGCCTGTCTCCTCAGTCCGTTATTTTCAGGCCTGACATTCCGGTCATTCAACTGTTTTATGTATCTTAGCACCAGTTGCATACCGTGAATTTTGCTAATCTAAATTAAATCATACTTTTTCAAATGCAAACATTTTCAAACATTAAAAGGACAGGTTTTCTAATCGTCCTGCTTTCAGCCTGCTGCCTTTCAGGGAAGTTAAAAGCACAGCTCAGCTTTAAAGTGCTGTTCCTGGGTAACAGTTACACCTATGTGAACAACCTGCCGCAGCTTGTTCATGATGTTGCACTTTCAGCAGGCGATACCCTGGTTTTTGACAGCTATGCGCAGGGCGGATACCAGCTGATCGATCACTGTATTGATCCCACAAGTCAGAATAAGATTATGGCAGGCGGCTGGGATTATGTCGTAATCCAGGGACAAAGCCAGGAGCCCATAATATATACAGGATCGTTTAACAGTGGCGGTAATGGTTTGCATAACCTGGTAAAACAATATAACCCCTGTGCGGTTACGATGCCCTATATGACGTGGGGAAGAAAAAACGGGGATGCATCCAATTGCATCAATTTTCCTGTTATGTGCACCTATGAAGGCATGGACACCACCCTCAGGAACCGTTATCTTAACCTCACTTCTGCCCTTAACGGGGAGGTGTCTCCTGTTTCAGTAGTATGGAATAATATCAGGCAGAACTATCCCAACCTGGAATTGTATCAGCCCGATGAAAGTCATCCTTCCCTGGCCGGCTCTTATGCTGCGGCCTGCTGCTTCTATGCAGCTATTTTTAAAAAAGACCCCACGCTGATCACTTTTAATCCCGGACTTGATACAACGGATGCTTCCGTCATCAGAAGTGCGGCCAAAACAGCGGTCTTCAACAACCTCCAGGCATGGGATTTTAAAAAATTGCCTGTCTCAGATTTTGGCTATCAGGCCGGTTCCGTGGCCAATGAAATAATTTTTTATGCGCAGAGCCACGGCGTATGGCAAACCTATCTTTGGGATTTTGGAGATGGCGACACTTCTTCTTTACAAAGTCCTGCTCATACCTACCTGGCAGATGGAACATACACCGTTACATTAACCACCTCAACCTGCAATTTACAGGGTCCGAACACTGCCTTTTCAGATACCGTTATTCAGCTCTGCAGTCATACGCCAACCATCTATACTTCAAATCCATGGATGTGCAGATATGACACACTGTGGACACAGGCTGCTGATGCTTACCAGTGGTTTAATTACGGAAATCCTTTACCGGAAACAAACCAGTACCTGGCAAATTATATTCAATACAACATTTCCGGTTTTGAAGTTCTTTCCACAGTTAACGGCTGTGCTGAGCTGTCTTCCATATTTACTGATTCTGCGCCCTGGTCAGGCTATTACTTTGATGCCATGGGTGATCCCTGCGCCGGCGATACGGTCCATTTTGCCGTATTGCACATCAACGGATTCCTGTCGGGTGCCGAAAATATCCTGTGGTATAAAAACGACACGCTTTTGCCACTGATGACAAATGAAGACACCCTGCTGATCACTTCATCAGGAAAGTATGAATGTAAAGTTGTTGATCCAAACGCCGTTTGCTATTTGGATTCCACTTCTTATGGTATTACATACAACTGCGGCGTAACCGGAATGGTTGAATATGATCAGGAAATATTGCAGCTGGTATTTCCAAACCCCGCTTCAGAGCTCATTTCCATCCGGTTTTCAAAATATCCAATACATGAACCGTTACAGATATATAATGCCATGGGAAGCCTGGTAAGATCCATCATGCCATCAGCGGCAACCATGCAGCTTCATGTTGCTGATTTAGCTAGAGGGATTTACTATATCAGGCTTAAAAACAGCGGGCAGGCCCCGTTAAAATTTATCAAGCTGTAATTAAAGACGGTAATCCTACAGCATTGGATACACTGCAAAGGCTATTACAATGAACTTTCTTTTAAGGTAGCATTGAAGAATATAAATCTTACTTTACATATAATATAATTTACATTTAAATTAAAATCCAGTAACATTTATGAAAGCAGTAGTGATCGGTGAATCGGCCGGAGCACCCATGGAAAAAATCATGGAAGTATATCCCAGGCATAAGGCTGTTGTCGACAAATATGTGAACCGCGGTGTCGTAATCGGAATAGGCCCTTTCGACGGCGGCGGAAACATGGCCATTTTCAAAAACCGTGAAGCTGCAGAAGAATTTGTAAAAGAAGATCCTTTTATACTCGAAGGACTGGTAAAATCCTTTGTCATCCGCGACTGGAAAGATACCATGCTGCCCGGCTGATCCTTTCATCACCTTCCATGCGAATCTGGTCCATCCACCCGAAATATCTTGATGCCAAAGGGCTTGTAGCCTTATGGCGCGAAGCGTTGCTAGCCCGGCATGTGCTCGAAGGAAAAACAAAAGGCTACAGGAACCATCCGCAGCTCCACAGGTTCAGGGCGGTCGGCAAACCAGTCGATGCCATCAACCAGTACCTGGTAACAGTTTTTGATGAAGCCTGTGCAAGAGGTTATCACTTTGATCCAAAAAAATTAAGGCGGAATGATGCGCCGGTCACCATGCCGGTTACAACCGGACAAATCAGATACGAAACAGCGCACCTGCTTGGCAAGTTAAAACTTCGTGACAGCAACAGGTTCAAAGCGCTGGATAAGCGGCCCAAACTGCAGCCACATCCTTTGTTTAAAACTGTTCCCGGTAAAATTGAAAAGTGGGAAATCCTGAAATAAGCTAGCGGACAACAATATTCAGCCGCGGGTTGGTATTTTTTATCGAATAAGGTATCACGGCCGACTGATCCACATAAAGATAATCCAGCCTGCGCAACTGACTGATTGATTCCGGAATGCGCAGCATGGCGCCGCTGTATGCAATGTTAAGCTCAACAAGCGCTTCCAGGTTACCAATGCCCTGTGGAAGTTCATCCAGCTGGTTTTTACCAATGTAAAAGAACTGCAGGCTTTGCAGATTACCGATCGAATTCGGAAGGTCCTCCAGTTCGTTGTTGCCGAGATACAGGTATTTCAGGTTTTTTAAATTGCCGATGGATGCAGGAAGGTGATGCAGCCTGTTGTATTGCAGGTCCAGGTATTCCAGGCTCTCCAGCTGGCCGATCTCTTCAGGCAACGAATCAAGGTTATTGAATTTCAATGAAAGCTCCTTCAGGTTTTTCAGATTTCCAATTTCCGGCGGAAGGCTTTTGAGTTTGTTCGAGCTGACGATAAGTTCATTCAGATTAGTCAGTGTGCCTATTTCAGGCGGCAATGTCTCCAGCTCATTTTTAAATAAATTCAGCTTACGCAGGTTTTGCAGCTTGCTTACATCTGCCGGAACCGTTTTAAGCTGTGCGCGGCTGAGGTCAAGCTTTTGCGCCTGGTCAGGGTCACGCATGGCATTTTGCAGGTCTTCTGACGAATGACAGGAAACAAATAACAGCAGAAAAGTAATAATGGAACGGATCGCAGTCATGGCCGTAAATTTATACTAACAAATTTATACTTTTTTAAATATGATATTGGGAATAGTTCCAATTGGCAAGGGCCGGAGAAATGATTCTTCGATGATGATTTATTGGAAACATGCTTCACTGTTTCATTGCAGCTGCAGTCCCGCCATTCCCCTTCCGCACCCTTCCATATCCAAACAAAATACCCGCACATACATACCTGTAACTAACCGTGCGTAAGGGTGCGAAAGGGTCTGTCGGGTTTAGCTTACCGGTGCCGGGGGTTTCATAGGTGGCTGCCATGGTTTTGGCAATTAAATTTATTCCTATTTTTACATGATGGATGTCGCTTTTTATTCGGCAACCGGTTAATTTTTTTAAACATCATACCATGAAAATATGTATCCGTCTTACGCTTCGCGAACATAAAGGCGAACCACGAATTTTTGCTGAGTTTCCCCACAACAATCAAATTAATGAGCTTGTCCGGAACATTTCCGGTTCACGCTGGAGCCGTAAATACAGGCAATGGCATTTTACATTAAACCATAACCTGGTAAATGAATTTGCCCGGCTGGCTGAACCTTTCGCAATCGTGGATATTAATACATTGAAAATACAGCTTGCAGAAAGAAAGAAAAACATGCTCCAAAAAAAGCTTTCAGCATTTAATGAGGAAACCCAAAATGCGGTGAAGTTGTTTTTGCAATGGATGGAACAGAAACGATATAGTCCGGAAACTGTAAAAAACTATTTCAGTCAAATCATACAATTCTTAAGTTATTTTGGCGACAGGAGCTTTAAAGAGCTGCAAAAAGAAGACATTGAAAAATACAACCATGAAGTAATCCTTGAAAAAAAACTGTCCTCATCTTACCAGAGCGGTTTGGTGGGAGCTGTTAAATTATTTTATGGCCTGCAAACCAGCCTGTCGCTCGATCCTGGTCAGTTAGAGCGACCATTCAGTGAAAGGCGCCTTCCCGAAATTCTGAGCAGGGATGAAATAACACGTTTACTGAACAACACCGTAAACATCAAGCATAAGGCCTTGTTATGTACAATTTACAGCTGCGGCTTACGGATTGGCGAGGCAATCAAATTAAAAATAGCTGATTTAGACAAGAACAGAAATGTGATCAGGATTGTACAGGGCAAGGGTAAAAAAGACAGGGTTGTTCCATACCCTGAAAAGCTAAGGGTTATACTACGTGATTATTACAATTTGTACAAACCGGCAGTATATCTGTTTGAGGGTCAATACGGGGGAACCTATACACAAAGAAGCGCGGCTATTATTTTACAAAAATCGGCCCGTCGCGCACAAATAAAAAAAAGAATTACCTTGCAAACGTTAAGGCACAGCTATGCTACGCATTTGCTCGAAGGGGGAACGGATATCCGTTACATTCAGCATTTACTGGGCCATAATTCGATAAAAACAACTACTATCTATACCCATGTTTCAGAACATAAATTAAGTGAAATAAGGAGTCCATTAGATGATATGCCGATATAAATCTACAAATTTAAGTTGCATACCCGAAATACCCGTAACTATAAAAGTTTCTGCAACAACCAATGAAAAGGATACATTGACGAAACTCCTGGTTAAAAACATTCGGCAATAAACAAGTTATCGGCAATTATTGAATTCAATGAACCTATTTCAATATTTTTACAAATTACTTTTTAGTATAACTGTCTTTCAATTTATTTCTGGTTGCGGCTTATTTGAGAATCTAAATAAGATTGATTATTATCTGGTTAATCCACCGGGTGGAGTAAGGATCAGCGAAAATTTTTATTGCGATGAGACCGAAATAGCAAATACTCACTGGCGAGAATATGTTTACTGGACGGAAAGAATATATGGAGACTCTTCAAAAGAATATAAAGCCAGTTTACCTGACACACTTGTATGGCGATTAAAAAACTTTTTAAATGAGCCTTTGGTTGATTTATACTTCAGACATCCTGCCTACAGTTATTATCCCGTTGTAGGTATTACTCAACAACAGGCAATAGAATATTCCAAATGGAGATCAGATCGGGTTTTTGAAAACACGCTTATATTTTATGGTAAAATTGCAAAAGATACCCTTCAAAACAGAGATAATTATTTTACAATTGAAAAATATTTTGCCGGACAATATAAGAGTGTAAAACCAGATGCAAGTTTTTCCTATTATCCAGATTATAGATTACCAACCCTTTTTGAATGGAATAAAATTGTGCATTATAATGATAGTATTAATAAATATATCTGTAATGAATTCCAAGCAGATATTACCGAGCATGACATTAATGAATTGAAAAAGACACCGACCGAATCTGTCTATTATTCAGGTTGCAAAATGAAAAAAAACAAATCTATTTTCAATTTGCGGGGAAACGTTCGTGAATGGTCAACCGAAAATAATATTAGTGTTGGGGGTGGTTGGATGGACAAATCCAATATTATTATGGTTCAAGACTCTTTTCATTCAAATGGAAAGGACTGTATCACAGGGTTTAGAAATGTTTGTGTATGGAAGAAATGGAAAGAATAACTGCCGATAACAGCGGTCTTACGCAAGCGGGCGGCTGTGGGTATTTGAAAGTTCGTGTCTTTTATTAAATTTGTTGCGGGCATACCCGCTGCTGCAAGTAATCCCGCCTGCGTAATCCCGCAAAACGTTATCCGTAATTTTTACATTATGAACAAACTTTCTTACTTTATGATATGTTTCTCGCTTTGTACATTAAATACAATAAAAGCACAAGAATTTTTAAACGGTGATTTATCGGGTACCATTACAGGCCTTTCAAGCCTTCCTACAGATTGGACTAATGTACCATATGGAGATCCTAATTGCCTTGCAACCCAAGCTAGTTTTGCAACACCTGATCTTACTAGTTATACCCAGCCTTTTGCATCACTTGGAATTGCAGGTAATCCTTATTCAGGGGCCACCTTTATTAGCGGCTTATTTACGACTTCAATTCAAGGCTTATGGCAAGAAGGAATAATGCAAATAGTATCAGGTTTTATTCCAGGTAATACTTATTCAATAAATTTCCACCAAGCTGTAGTAAAACAATTTAATGATTTGGATTCTTCCGGCTCCTGGGCATTATATATTGATAGTTTACTAGCCGGAATAACCGTTCCAACTTTTAGCGCTGCGCCTTATAACAGCACATCATTCATTTGGGAATCAGAAACCATATCATTTATTGCAAATTCAACATCACATTTAATTAAATTTTTACCCATGGACGATGACAGTTTATGGGGCTATAATGATGGTTTAAGGATGGGCATAGATTGCATTTATATTTTTGATGACTGTGATAGCGTAGTAAATGTTGGCATTAACAATTACCAGGAGTGTAACTCAATATTAATTTATCCAAATCCGATAGTTGATAAATTGTTTATTGAAACTGGTAATAAGATGCAATATGAGATCTTTCTTTTCGATATCACTTCAAGAATTATTTCACAACTGAAATTTACGGGATCAGCTTCAATAAATACAGAACAACTTATTAAAGGAATTTATCTTTACGAAGTGAGAGAAAAAAGTGGTGTAATTAAGACTGGTAAGCTTGTGAAAAATTGATACGACAGTATCTCATCGATAGAAATAAACTACGGATAACATAGGGCTTGCAAAAACGGGGGCTGAGGTGGGTATTTGAACTGAAGAACATTTTAATTACATTTACCGTTGACTGAAGGAGTCTGCAAGTAATCACCCGTCTTCGCAAGCCCTCAAAACGTTAGCGGCAAGCATTATTGAGATTGAATAAAAACATAATACTGTCTATGAATACAAGGGTGAATTTTAATTTATGGTGGATCCATCTTCTCTTATTTTCCCCAGTGATAATATTAATTATTATTTATCAGTTTCCAGAATTTAATGACCTTTCATATGGATTGAAATTTGCAATTAGAAATTCAATTATTGTTTTTAATTTCAGTTTATTATACGGGGCTCAATTTTTTCTTGGCCATAATTTTTATAAGCATGTTAACAAAAAAGCCGTTTTATTTCATCTTAATGGAATATTATCCTTGTTGTTTTGCATTGTGGCTTGCATATGGTTTATTTATCATTTTCCAATGTATTTGAAAATGATAGATATGAAGCCAAGAGATTCACCAGAAACAGTTGTTAGGGATACAATAGTTTGGATCATGATTTACCACTTCCTTTTAAATTACTTTTTTATCAATAACCAATTTATTAGAAAAGGAATCAAAATGACGACTGATTCTGCCATTCAATTAAGGTTAAAATCAGAATTTTTGAAACCAATGCAAAGGATCGTGAGATTATCAACTTTTTTAATAATTGTAATATTTATTTATTTTATGATAAATTTTATGCAGAATCGCAAGTTGAAACCACGAAGTATGCCAGCCGCTAACATAGGGCTTGCGAAAAACGGGGGCTGACGTGCCTGTTTGAGCGTTAGTAGTTTTTAGTTACATTTGGTACCGGCTGACAAAGACTGCAAGTAAATCCCCGTCTTCGCAAGCCCTCAAAACGTTAGCGAAAATTTTGGACGACCAACAATATGGACAGAATTTCAGTAAATATTATTTCACCAAGGCTGTCTGACAAAGGGAGGCGGGCTGAAATCTTTATGTACATTTCATTTGGACTATTATTCTTATGCTATCCAATCAACTTATTTACTGGTGTGGGTGTATTATACAAGTCAATAGTTGCCATCCTTATTTTAAATATGCTCTTTGGGGTGACATATTACTATTTCACAGTCAAGTATGATACAATTGGTGAAATTGTTTTCGACCAAGACCAATTAATTGTTACAGAGAAAACTGGGCTTAATAATTATAAAATTACGGATATTACTAACTTGACAATAATTTATTATGGTTACGAAGATGAACCATTTTTAACTTTTCAAAAGCCTTATATGCGTAGCTCAACAGGTCATGACAATATTCTTTCATTTCAATCCGGAAACACGACATGTAAATACAGATTTGCCATTCTTAACAAGACCGTAAGGACATTTTTAAATCGACAATTTGACAACTATAAAAAGCTTGGTGCTGACATTAGGATTATAAAAAAGCAGAAATTTGTTGAATTTTGACAAAAAAACTACCGCTAACAGCAGCTTGCCGAAAGCGGGGCGGACATTGAATATGAGCATCCAAGAAATTAATGAACATCAGTGGTAATTTTACAGATGGTGACCCGAAAGCCCTGCCTTCGGCAAGCTGCAAAACGTTAGCGGTAATTTTATGACGACAGTAAATCAACATGAGAGAATTGGAAACTAATGACTAAGCTGACTCAAACAGATATTGACAATGTAAAGTTGTTGTACACTTTCGTTGGGACAAATTTGAATTCAATATTGGCTTCCAATGTTCGACATACTTCAAATTCAAAATGGTTTGACTGTTTATCAATTAGAGTTCGACATATTCCTTCTTTTGGATTTCTACAAATGCACTACGAATTCAACGAATTAGAAGAGAAGTTGATTTTCAATCATCGACTTGTAATTTCTCAAATAAGTATAGACAACAAAGACAATACTATTGGCGACAATGTTTATGACTTTAAATTGACCTTTGATAAAGAATTTAGAATTAATAAAATACACCTTTTAGGGCGACAACTTAGCAAACAGGACGAAACAGATGAAGATGCCTTTAGAATAATCAATGCTGTTCATTACTTATCAGACAATCAAGAATTATTAGTTGCAACTGACTGGTCTACTTCACGACTAATTTTCACAACCGACCAAGAGGAAATTATAAAATTCAAGAACGAATATTTGACGATAAACAATTGTGATCTAGAATTTGAACTGCTTGAAATTGACACTGAGAAAAACTACCGCTAACAGTGGGTTTGCGATAGCGGGGGTTCTGTGCTTCGCAGACAGTTTAGTGCAAGGTGGATGTTTAGTTCTCCGAATGAGGTTTATTGCTAATAAATCCCGCCATCGCAAACCCCCAAACCGTTATGTGCAATAGCGAAGCGAACCCAAACAACAGAAACAAAAGTTAAATGAAATCACTTTTTACAACATTATTTATCTTGGCCGTTATGACAAGTTTCGGGCAAACAAATAATTCTTGTGACACCATTTACAACTACCCAGGAAAACTTGCTCATTACATTGACAACGAAAAAGGCCTAATGGAATATACAACTAAAACGTTGGCACCTATATTAGGTGATTGCATAAAACAAGATGGAGAAATTATTGCAAGTATGTATCTCATACTGACCATTGACAGGACAGGTAAGGTTATAGCAGTTGATTTTACGCCTTTAACAGCCACCGAAAATTGTAAAGACAAATTAAGAAAAGAAATTATGAATATGACAGGTTGGGCACCAGGTCAAATTAACGGGAAGGATGTTTGCTCTATATTCTTATGGCCAACAAGTTGCTTGAAATGGCGTTAACAAACAGAAACGTAAATCGAACTACAGCACATAACATAGGGCTTGCAAAAACGGGGACTGACGTGGGTTTATGAACTTCTGTAGTCTTAATTTACATTTGTGGTGGGCGGAGAGAGACTGCAGGTAAGACCCCGTCTTAGCAAGCCCTAAAAACATTATGTGCAATTTAATCATGCTCTATAGAATACTGTTACTGATAATCATCGTTTCGTTTTCAAGCTGCAATTTCTTTGAAAACCATTTCAGCGCGAAAAAGAAATCGCTTGAATTTGTTGAAGCATTATTATGTGATGATTTTGCTAAGTGTGTGGATTTGATGCCTATTGCATCTCATCCTGAGTTGTCAAAAGATACTATGGTAGCTCAGATGCGGCAGTTCAAGAAAAATCTTGACAATCGCATGGGCTTAAATCTTAAACCTACCTTTCTCAACTCTCTTACAGACAAAAATGCTACTGTTGACCCTCCAGTGATTCATGAGTTTGGTGTTGTGCAACTTGCAAATGATACATGTTACGCAAAATTTCAAGTGCGATTTGACAATACAACCGGACAAGTAGATAATATTGAACTTGTGTCCATAAATACTGTTCCTGAAAAATCAAATCTTAATGTGTTTGGATTTTTTGCTTTAATCGTGTTGTCATTTAACTTATTTACAATTTGGAAAGTTGTTAAGTCAAATCTTGTTGGGAAATGGAAATGGATTATTGCGATTGTGGTGCTGAATTATCCTACATTTATTTATTCAGTAACACAAGGACCGTTTATTAGTTGGAAAAATATTCAGGCATTGTTTGGTGTTAGTTATTCCATTGCAGATTTTGATGAGATGAAAGTTATGATAGGGCTACCAATTGGAGCAATATGGGTTTTATATAAATTGCATGGTAAAAACAGTAGCGAATTGCAAGTTAGTGACAGCTAAACTGCGCATAACATAGGGCTTGCAAAAACGGGCGCTGACGTGGGAATATGAACTTCCGGAGTTTTAATTTACATTTGTGCTGGGTGGACAGATACTGCAAGTAAGGTCCCGTCTTTGTAAGCCCTAAAAACGTTAGCGGCTATTCAAAACATACCAAATGAAACAATGCTAGGCAAAAAAACTAGGAAATTGTGAAGGAAGCATCACATCTGAACATATAGTTTCTAAATCATTGTTTTCAGGACCAAATATTATATTGCAAGGGACACCCTGGTCTAAAGGTAAAACAATAACAATGAGTCGAGAAAAACTTGTTTCAAATATTTTATGTAATCATCATAATAACTCACTCTCTAGTTACATTGATCCAGAAGGAATAAAAGCATTCAATATAATTCTTGAGATTGAACGCATTCAATCAAATGTTAAAAAGGATGATCCAACTAATAGATTTAGCTATAACTTAAATGGAAATTTTCTTGAAAGATGGTTTATGAAGACTGCAATTAATTTTTACGTTGCCTACCATAAAGATAATTTTGGTTTGACGGATCTATACATTCTGAATGTCCATTAAATCTAATTCAACACATTTTCGAGAAACAAATCCTATCATATCCTGCGGGTTTATATTGTTTTGCTGGAACAAAATTTGGAGAGGAAAAAATAATCAATGGAGAATTAGGATTTATGCCAATTTACTTGGAATTGAATAAATTATATGGAGGGTACTTTTCATTTACAGGCCTTGAATTTCTTATATGGTTTTCGAATGAAGAATTACCTTGGAAAAACTTAAGGGAATTTTATCGACATATTGGAACTTTATTCGTAAATCACAATACAACTTGTGAATTTAACATTTCTTGGACATGAATGAACAGCCGCTAACATTGGGCTTGCAAAAAACGGGGACTGACGTGGTTGTATGAACTTCTGTAGTTTTAATTTACATTTGTGGTGGGCGGACAGAGACTGTAAGTAAGGCCCCATCTTCGCAAACCCTAAAAACGTTATCGGCTATTCTTTGGCCACCGTGTTAATATCAACTTGACTGCAAGAAACGAACAGACAAATGACTGAAGAGAAAGCAAAACAAATTGGAAGCAGACAAGCGTTAAAGTCAGTTGGGATTGGACTTTTAATTGCTCAACTTATAATGACATATCTAAGTTCCAACCAAGGTTATATTAGAGGATTCTTTTGGTTTACCACAATTGATTTCAAGTTGAACATTTTTATCGGTGCAATAATTATGCTTTGGTGCGGACATTTCTTCGGACAAATTACAGGTAAGGAAATAATAATCAAAAAGCGAAATTTTATTCTTGTAGGCTTATTATGTGGTATTGTTGTCTTATTAACTACAGCAATTCTTTCTGGCTTGACAGGGTTTCTTGATGAAGGAGTTGGTAATATTGGAACAAACGACAACCCATTTGAAGATTATTTTTTTAAACCTTTTTATTGGATTACAATGTTCGGAATAATACCAGCATGCTTAGTTGCCATTTGGTTTGGCAAACAGATAAAAAAACGAGAACATCAATTTGAAAATCCCATGCAAACTTGAAACGATACGACTTCGTATTAATAGTAGAACAGCCGATAACACGTGGTTGCCACAAGGACCGGCCGAGCTATTAGTTTTTTTATTAATTTGGTGGCCGGCCCCTGCGGCAACCACGGGAACTTTAGCGGCAATTTTGCATAAAAGGAAGCGAAACGATGAAATATTTTTATGTATTACTTTTATTTTTTATTGTAATTAATGGTTGCAGTAGTTCTTCCTGGCAACGATTTTATCCAAATGTTAATATTAATCCCTCAAAATTCAAAAATACTCTTCCTATAGATTATGAAGCTTGTTTGCTCCAATTTGACAGTATTCTCACCCCAGAAGTTATTGGCCATTATAGAATTGAAGATAGTTCAGTAGCTTACATAAAAATATCTCAAGAGATGGGAGGCCTTTTTACTAATTTTTGGAATTTGGCTTATTATAGGAATCAGCAGGTAGAGACTATAAGATATGGATATTCTTATAAACCACCTGTACTGGATAGATTTATAAAAGATGAGGTGAGTGACCCAGAAGTAATGATTAGAGTTTTGTTCAAATGTTATCATAAAAAACTCAACAATCTTGAATATGATTGGGCAAATGAAATCGCATTAATAAGTTCTTTTTGGATAAGTCCTAAAAAAGGAGAAGGCTGGGTGAGTAAAGCGATGCAAAAAAGGGAAAGCGATATTTTGAATAAGTATCATTTTCAAAGTTTGAATATTAATGATACAGTTGATGTGTTTTATAATCGTTCTCCACGCTTGAGCAAAACACCGGACTGGTATTATTTATCAGGAATAATTCAAATGAAATATCCTGAGTATTATTCTATTAAAGTTAAACTTTTAAGTATTGAATCAGAGTCCAGCAAGATTAATTATATGAAAGATAATGATGAAATAATTAACATTGGAGACACAGCAACATATTATGCTGATGGTTGGCTTAAGAGAGGTGTTTATTATTTTAATTATAGTAGAAATACAGAATACCGTATTTCGAAAGGTAAAAACTACCGCTAACACGTTGTGCGCAATTAAAACAAATCGAATTTGAGAATCCTATTTATTATTGGACTGATGACAACATTGTATTCCTGTTGTCCATTCATCAAGGAAGAGCACTTGGGAAATAATCTATATTTATCTGAATACGACAATGTTGACAGAAGAATATTCTACTCCAAAGAGAGTTGCTCTGGGAGCGGAATAGAAATTGTTCCTATGACAATATTAGGATATAACTACAATTCAGAATGGGTCATAGCAAAATCCGGAACCAAAGGAGAAAACTCTAGCATTCAATACTGGATTATTAGAAAATATTTTGACAACGAACCGACGCTAAAATTAATTAAATCAAACATAATAGGGCCTTTGGACCTGGAGTCATTTTCGAATGAATTGACAAACAGACAAATTCAATTAAAACTTAAGGAGACTGAATAATAACTGCGCACAACAGCGGCTTAGCGCCAGCGGGCTGCAGTGCTAATAGAAACTTTTGTACCTTTAACCAACTTTGTGTGGAAAGACAGGCTAATGGTTGCAAACCCGCCGGCGCCAAGCCGCTAAACGTTATCGGAAATGCAAAATACCTTTACAGCAAATTTTAATTACTGAAAATGAAAACATCCATCAACTTAATAATCCTTTTTTATATTCCAATTTTAAGCTTCGGTCAAGTAGATTCTAATTATTTTGATCGTACAGTAATTCACAAATGTTGGACAAATTCTAGAGAAGAAGCAACTCAATCTTCGATATTCATTTATAGACCTTGCGATTATAAAACATTTCCTCCTAGCCGATTTAGAGATCGCATTGAATTTGAAGAAAACGGAAAATGTTCGTATCTCTATCTTGCGCCTAATGATGGTCATTACATGGTTCAAGGTGAATGGAAATATGATAAGTTAAAACAGCTTTTAATAATAAAGGATAAGTCTGGCAGAATCGTTTACAACTTTAAGGTTATTTCGATAGAAAATGAATTATTAAAAATGGAACAACAGGAGTGAAAAGTCGTGCAAATCCGATAACATTACCTTGCCAAAATGCCGCCTGAAACATTTTCGCTATTTTTGATAGTACGGAAAGGCGGCACTTCGGCAAGCCTTCAACGTTACCTGCAAGTGGTGGACAAATCCCGTAAGACAAAAACATTATGACTGACAATTCAACTCCCCGACAATATCCTGACTGGCAAAAAGACATTCACGCTCGACGTGACGACGCAGCTTATACATTCGGTTATCATTTAATTAAGCACTGCAGGACAGAAACGATAAATTCATTACCAAAAGACCTAACCGCAGACCAAAACGAAACAGCAATAAAAGCTGTCGACATCGCACTTCATAATGTAATGGACATGCTTGAAGGTTTTTGGCCTTTGCCTTCAGGCGACAACCATTCCGTAGAATATGATCTTCAAGTAGTTGTAAAAGACAACGACGATAAAGAAATCGAACGAATTTCGATTTCTCCTGCGCTCATGGACTTGCCTATTGGTTATTGGAAATGGTCTCAAGACAACGAGTTTCGTTAATCTGCGGACACGTAAGCAAAACGCACCTGTGTGCCACCACCAGCAGGTAACAGCACCTACTTGCAATTTTTTGCGTGTTAACGTTCAAATGTGTAACTTGACATTGCCAAGTAGCTGCAAAACGTCAGCAACAAGTATGAAAGAAATCTTCCAAGAAATAATTACGAAAATTTTAAAACCCAAATTAAAGGAAAACGGTTTTAAGAAATTCGGCAATACATTCTATAGAGAAGAGAAAGATTTCTTACTCATCTTTGACATTTGGAAAAGCAGATGGAATACATCTGACAGAGTTGAATTTGAATTTGAAACAGGAGTTTTTAGAGGTTCATACCATGAATTTATGTTTCATGAACCAATACCAAAATACATAAGAACAAATCATTGTTCAATGCGATTACATTCAGGTTCAGTTTTAAGAAAAGGTGTTCCATGTTATGACTACACATTGACAGATAGTACGAAACAGACAGTAAAATTGGAAATAGAAACTGATATAATAAATTCATTTATACCATTTTTAAATAATTTGAGAATAATTGAGGATGTTTTAATATTTGGTGAAATTGAACCGTTATATAATAGTCAATCTAAATTATTTGTGGGTTTTTGTTTAGCAGAACAAGGAGAATTAGCAAAATCATCAAGGTTAATATCTGAATATCTTAATCAATTTAAAAGGAGTCCGCAAAACTGGTTAGACAGAATAAAAGAAGAGTGTAAAAGATTAAATATTAATGTATAAATACCTGTTTCTAACACGGCCTTTGCGTCAGGCAGGCTTAGGTGATAATTTGAACTATAGTGCTTTTTATTAACTTTGGTGCAAGGCTGAGCGGCTGTGCTGGTAATCCCGCCCAACGCAAAGCCCGAAATCGTTATGTGCAACTTTAAATCCACTGAGTGCTGACACGAATGAAAAGGAAATTCATATATTTAGTAGTACTTATTGCGGTCGGACTATTTTTTATTTGGACTGGGTTTCTTTGGAAGGTATTTAGTTGTGGATTTGCAGGAAGTTATCCTTGTGTTGAATCTTGGGACTTAAAAGTCACAGAACAGAATTTAATTCAGATTATTAAAGAAATTAAAACGGAACACCCCGAACTTCAACCCCCAGACACCGCATTTACAGACGAAAAAATATCTTATTGGTATCATATTCTTTTTTATTACCCAGACACTAAAGAAGTGATTGATACTTGGACACGACCACAATTCGACACTACTATTACTACATTTGCATTTGTAGGAATGTCCACCTACAAAATACCAGAAAAGCCACGAATTGACTCTTTAAGAATTAAATTAGGACTTGATAACACTCAGGCTACTAACCAAGAAAGCGACTTTAAGGGAATAAATCGAGACTTTAGATATTTTGAAAACAAAAGACAACTTAAGAAGTTTGAGAACAAAATTCTTTACCTTATCCAACAGAAGATTAAACAGAGGCAGTAAAGCAGCACATAACAGCGGCTAAAAAAATTGTGGGGTACCTGCAAGTTGTAAATGCGATTTTTCAAAGGTGCGCTTCACGCAAAATTTTGGCATTTGCCATTAAGTTCAGTACATTTAATAAAGTTTTTTGGTTAAGGCTGGGCAGTGGTTATTTAATCCGCACCTCGCTTAGCTGCAAAACGTTAGCGGCAAGTGTAACTGACCACCGTTCCAAATGACACAGCAGACAAAATAAGGACGACAAAAAAGAATATAGTTATAGAAATGACACCGAGAATTGAAACATTAAACGAAAAGAAATTAGTAGGCAGACGACTAACAATGAGTTTTGCCGACTATAAAATTGGCGAACTTTGGCGGTCTTTTTCACCAAGACGAAAGGAAATAGCCAACAACTTGACAAATGACCTCATTTCATTGGTTGTTTACAAACCCAATCATTTTGCAGACTTCAAGCCGACCAACGAATTTGAAAGATGGGCAACCGTTGAAGTTGCAACCTTTGACAATGTGCCGACCGAAATGGAAACGTTTGTTTTACAAGGCGGACTTTATGCGGTGTTTGACTACAAGGGTTTGAACACTGACAATTCCATTTTCCAATATATTTTGGGAACTTGGTTGCCAACCTCGGACTACATTTTAGACAACAGACCGCATTTTGAAGTTTTGGGCGACAAATACAAAAACAACGACCCAACATCAGAAGAAGAAATTTGGATACCAATAAAAACGAAATGAGAACACCAGCCGCTAACAGCACCTGCCCAATAGGCGGGGTTTCGTTCTCCGCAGACAGTTTTGTGGTTACAGAAAGTGCAGTTCTCCGAATGAACATTTGTGCTAAAAATCCCGCCCATCGCAAATCTGCAAAACGTTATCGGAAACCCATTGCGCTACGAACAAACGGAACAGCTAACTCAAACGACATGAAAAAAATAAACACAACTCTGATTTTAATTCTAATTGTTAATTTTTCGAATGCACAATTTATTTCCGGACTCAACGCAGATATACGTTTGGATGATAATAATGCTCATGCCATAGCTGACCCAAAATTATTATACGACTTTAGTAAGATGACCGGAATTCCATGTAACCCAAATACCTTTTGGGCTGCCACTTCTTCAGGGCAGGTTCTGGAATTTCAGATTAACGGAAGTACCGTAATCTTCAATGGAATAACTGTTGCATCAACACCTGTAAATAGTTTTATTCCTTTAGCATTTGGAAATAATATTACGGGTAATTTATTTAGTCCGACTTTTTATTCCTCTGACTATTCGAATACAGCTTATTATTTTGATGGTACTTCATGGGTAACAATGATTGGTAATTCTTCCTGCCAGCTTTTTAATGCTTCTGCAAATGGTAATAACCTGTTTTATCAATTCAATGGTGTTTCTCCCTATTGTATTGAAAAATATACTGGTACCGGATTTAATCAAATTTATACGGACAGTGTAATGCATTTTACGGTAGCCGACATGGCAGTTGACAATGCAAATAACATTTGGTGTTTTATGGGTGATTCACTTCCAACTTTAACACAGTATGTCAAGGTTCTTTCTTCGACTGGCTCATTAATAAAGCAATATAGTTTTTTATTGAACACTAATAATGCTTTTGGTTGCTTTTTTCTAAACGGTATTTTATACATTGGTCTCGGTCCATCAAATCCAATTTACCCAAACTCGATTCTCCCACTTTCTTTTACTGCAAATTCCGTAAATGTTGGTTTACCATTGTTAATGTCATTTACTAATTTAACAGATATGGCAAGTTGTGAACCCGGAGAGCCATTATCAGTTTTACAATTAAACCCGGAAGATATTTTGTTTAATATTTTTCCCAATCCTGCATCAACAAATCTCACAGTTATTTTAAAGAAAAATGAAAATATTTCAATCTGCAATGTACTTGGAGAAACCATATTGCACAGGAATGTTTTAGCGGGTTCAAATGGAAAAGAAGAATTGGATATTTCATCGCTTCCATCGGGAATTTATTTTATCAAAGCGGGAAATGAAGTCAGGAAGTTTGTGAAAGAATAAAACAGAGTACTATCGTGTGCGTAGTATCGGTATTCCAACGTCAGTGCTTGCAAAAACGGGGGTTGACGTAGGTGTATGAACTTCTGTAGTTTTTTAATTATATTTGTAGTGGGTAGGCAGAGACTGCAAGTAAGGCCCGGTCCCTGCCTGCCAGGGCAAAGGCTTGCGTGACGGCAGGAAAGTTCGAAAGCCCTAAAAATGTTATGTGCAAATTAATCATGATCCTGAGGATATTGTTACTGTTAATCATCATTTCGTTTTCAAGCTGTAATTTCTTTGAAAACCATTTCAGCGCGAAAAAGAAATCGCTTGATTTTTTTGATGCATTATTAAATGATGATTTTGATAAGTGTGTGGATTTGATGCCAATTGCAACTCATCCTGAGTTGTCAAAGGACACTATGGTGGCTCAGATGCGACAGTTCAAGGAAAAACTTGATAGTCGCATGGGATTAAATCTTCAACCAACCTTTCTAAGCTCTCTTACAGATAAAAATGCTACCGTTGACCCTCCTGTAACTCATGAGTTGGGTGTAGTCCAACTTGCGAATGATACTTGCTACGCAAAATTTGAAGTGCGATTTGACAATACAACCGGGCAAGTAGATAATATTGAACTTGTATCCATAAATACTGTGCCTGAAGCATCAAATCTTAATGTGTTTGGATTTTTTGCCATAATCGTGTTATCATTTAACTTATTTACAATTTGGAAAGTTGTTAAATCAAATCTTGTTGGGAAATGGAAATGGATTTTTGCGATTGTGATTTTTAATTACCCTACACTTGTTTATTCAGTGATACAAGGACCATTTATTAGTTGGAAAAATATTCAGGTATTGCTTGGTGTTAGTTATTCAATTGCAGATATTGATGAGATGAAAGTTATGATAGGTCTTCCAATTGGAGCAATATGGGTTTTGTATAAATTGTATGGTAAGAAAAGTAGCGAATTGCAAGTAATTGACAGCTGAACTGCGCATAATATAGGCTTGCAAAAACGTGGGCAGACGCGGGAATATGAACTTCTCTAGTTTTAATTTACATTTGTGGTGGGCTGACAGGGACTCCAAGTAAGGCCTCGTCTTTCGCAAGTCCTCTAAACGTTATCAGCATTGTTAGATGATCCCATAACCACAACAAACAAAGAATAAGAGTTTTATAAATGTCCGATGCACGAACAACTTATTAAATATATCAACAGTTTTTCAATTTTACCGCTTACAAGCGAAGAAGAACAATTGGTCAAAAGCACTTTCGTCTATAAGAAAATAAGAAAGAGACAATACCTGTTGCAAGCGGGGGAAGTGTGCAAGCATGCAGCATTCATTATAAAAGGTGCGATGAGACAATACAGTGTCGACGACAAAGGTATAGAACACATTGTACGCTTGTCAATAGAAAACTGGTGGGCAGTTGACAGAGAAAGCTATGTCATGCTCACACCTTCGCCTTACAACATTGACGCCTGGGAAGACACGGATGTTTTACTCCTTACCAAAGCTGATGCCCTGAACCGGTTAAATAACATTGCAGCCTTTGGAGAAATGACAAGAAAGTTAGACGAAAACCATGCTTTTGCTTATCAAAAAAGATTGAACGCCTACATTAGTTTTTCAGCTGAGAAACGCTACGCTGATTTGGCAAATACTTATCCCGAGTTTTTACAGCGCTTTCCACAAAATATCATTGCTTCGTATCTGGGCATGACCAAGGAAACGCTTAGCCGCATCCGTAAACGGCCAGTGAAGTAATAATTTTCCAGCCTCCTGATTCTTTTCCCGCATTCATAATCGGTTGACATTTATCAACGGATTTTTGTGTCATTTATCATCGTTCCAACGGTTGTCATCGCTGCATCTTTGTATCGAAAATATGAACGACAAATAACACAAATCAAATGACAACTAAAACGAAAAACACTATCGCCTGGATTCTTATGGGGTTTCTTGCACTTGCATTCGCAGGTTCAGGGATCACCAAGCTTCTTGGCGTTGAAATGCAAATAAAAAACTTAGAAAGCTGGGGCTATCCGCTTTGGTTTAGATTTCCGATTGGATTAACCGAAATTGCATTTGCTGTTGCATTATGGATTCCAGGGTTGCGCCGGATAACCATTTACGGAATTTTTATCTGGACAGCAGTAGCTGTAATTACTCACCTGCAGGCAGGACAATCCAATATGATAATCCCCTCCCTGCTATTTGGTGTTATAGCAGGAGCAATACTCAATCTGATAAAAAAAGAAAACAAATCAATTAGTATAAATTAAAAACAGATGAAAAAGAAAATCAGTTTTTCCACGCAAGGTCAAAGAGCCGACATCGGTCATTATACAATTTTCCGCATGCTGCCCAACAGGTATGCTGACGCAGTGGGCCCGTTTGTATTTCTTGACTATCTTCCGCCTGCTAAACATTCAGCCAGTGAACCCATCCAAAAAAATGGAATGGGTGCTCATCCTCACAGGGGAATCGCTACATTGACCTACGTTCTGAAAGGAGAAGAAGAACATTTTGACAGTAAAGGAAATTACGGTAAAGTAAATTCAGGCGGAATACAGTGGATGAAAGCGGGCAATGGAATTGTGCATGACGGGAATTTGAACTTTGACCCTCAGACCAATGACCTGCTTACTCAGGCCTTTCAATTCTGGATTAATCTCCCTTCAAAGAATAAAGCCGAACCACCCCAACATCTTGCTATACAGGCAGACCAGGTTCCGCAACAAAAATTGAGTTATAACAGGGGATGGATAAAAGTGATTGTTGGTGAATATGAAAACCTCTCTTCAAAAATTCCAACATACACAAAACAGTTTTTATATCACATTCATCTGGAAACGGGAAAACAGTTTGATCTCCATTCTGAAAAAGATTTGGAATATGCATTACTTTCGTTACACGATGCAATCATTAACGACCATGATTTTATGAAAGGCGATCTCATTGAATTCGACAGGAACGAAGGAACAATAGAAATCAAAAATAATTCTAAAGATGCCATTGACATAATTGTTTTTGGCGGTGAAAAGTATGCAGAGCCGATTGTTGCCCACGGACCTTTTGTGATGAACAGTGAACGTGAAATTGCTGAAGCATATCGGGATTTTCATGCAGGTAAATACGGTGACAGTAATTTTATGAAGAAGAACTAAAAACGAACCATGCAATTCGGATAGCCGGACGAGGTCATTTCTTTCCTTCCTGACAAGAAGAGTTAACATATCGCAAAAAAGTGGACGAGTGTGGTATTTGAACCTCAGTGGTTTTAATTTACATTTGCGGCAGGCGAAGTAATTTTTCAAGCCACCAATGAAATGCAACAACGGGTTGTTTCCATTTACCACATCCCTGTTGCCGGAACCGAATGTTTTTACTTTTTTTGTCCCTGCAGGAATTAACACCTTAATTTTTATACCAGCCAGAACACCTTATGCACATCAAAGAATCAAGAACTAAAAAATTCGCTTATGCCATCATCATACTATTCATCCTTAATTTTATCATGGGTGGACTGGGATCACTGTTCGATGACGAAAGCATGCTCCAGACCCTTTGCTGGCATATCTCCACCACTTCCATGATTGCAGCCTGCGTGCTCATGGGTGCCTACGTTGCTGAAAAAGGGTGGTCGTTTGCTTCCGGCGGGTTTTACCTGCTCGGCGTTGCAAACGGAGTTTTTTTTGCTTCCCTTAACATTGGCGCCTATTCTCCGCTGACCCTGGCTAGGGGTATCCTGGTGATCATTCCCGCTTTTTTTGCCATCGGCATGAGCAATTATTTCAAACCCTGGCTTAAATGGCTGTCGGTTTCAACGAGTATCCCTTTTATCATTCTGTACATCCGGATTCTTTCAGGAAAATCGCATGTTCATGACTTTTATGAAGTGGGAAGCTTTGCCTACCTGAATTTTATGGCCATCATCTGGGCGATCAATATCTGGTATGAATTAAAAAAAGAAGCTGAGGCTAATTAGTTATGAGTTATGGGTCACTAGCGTCCTAACATTAAATATTGAGAGCCAGTTGATTAGAATTTCGCTCTTTGACATTTTGTAAGTAATAGTCCTCAAACAGTTGTTGAATGGGGATTTTATCAATTAACGAGAATGT
>Ga0157380_10000227_pt1 | contig 33644 bp, 32 predicted proteins | sample S35metaG_FD_119757 | JGI IMG/M metagenome (GOLD analysis project Ga0157380, IMG submission 119757) | Switchgrass rhizosphere microbial communities from Kellogg Biological Station, Michigan, USA - S3-5 metaG | ecosystem: Host-associated > Plants > Roots > Rhizosphere > Soil | place: USA...
CAGCGGCGTTGCGTGAGGCTCGCGACCTGTGAATCCTACGACATGCAGCGCCGGTTGTTCAGGGTGCCGCGCGGCGCGGTGCTCGAAAACCGCCGGGAAGCTCAAGGTCGGATCGGGTAGAAATTCACGCATCGTCCAGTCAGTCTCGCGATGCGCCAGCGGTGCATTGAGGATTCGCAGGCGCAAATCGTCCTGCGCCTGTGCGATCAGAGCGTTCGCCGCCGCTCTTTCACCGTCAACCGACATGGAGGCCGCCGTCCACGACAATGGCCGAGCCGGTCAAATAGTCGGTCTTGCAGGTCACCAGGAACTCGACGACTTCGGCGATCTCATCCGGCTCCGCCACGCGCTTCACTGGAATTCGCGGCACGATGAAGCGCTCTACCAACTCCTGCATGGGACGCAGCATCGGCGTCGCGCAGTAGCCAGGAAGTACGGCATTCACGCTGATGCCGAGCGGGGCTAGTTCGCGGGCGTGCGATTTGACGAGGCCCACCACGCCGGCCTTGCTTGCTGCGTACACGCAGGCGAGGGCGCTTCCGCTTTCCGCTGCGATCGAACTCACATGCACCATGCGTCCTTTGCGACTTTTCGCCATGGCGCGGGTGGCGGCGGAACTCAGATGGATCACCGACTCGAGATTGACGGCGAGTAGCTCGTGCACCGCGTTCATGTGGAGAGAGGCGATCGGTGTCTGTGCGAACAATCCGGCACACGTCACGAGGGTGTCCAGGCAACCCCAGCGCTCGACGGTCTCACTGACACACTGTTCGACTCGTTGACGGTCGCAGACGTCGAAGACGGAATTCGAGAGAGTTCCTGAGTCGGCGACGTATGCACCAAGTGCGTTCGGGTGCGGTTCCTGTCGATCCACTGCCATCACACGATAGCCTCGTGCCAGCAGGCGCTGCACGACATGCGATCCAATGCCGCCGCGAGCCCCGGTTACAATCGCGACGCGCGGGGAATCCATTCCTTACGATCCTCAGCCACTATGTGTGCTCGTGGGGCTACGCTCGCAGCGGCCGCGCGAGCGGCAACATCCGTCATGCTGTTGTAGAACCCCTGCCGCTGAGCGAAGCAACGTGCCGCCCGAGCCGAGAACTCCGGTGAGAACAGGGAACTCACGGAGGTTGTGCGTTCGCTCAGTCGAGTACGTTCGGTGCAGTTCATGAATCGACACAAGCTGCCGTGCATGAGCGGAAAATCGATCAGCTCACGGGCCATCACGTCGACGAGAGCAGGGTGGGGCACCACGCCGCTGCCGATCGCTTCTATCGCGAATACACCCAGGGAAGCCAGCACCGAGTCGAGCAATTCTGTACGCATCGCACCGGCTCGATAATTCGTGCCGGCCAACTCGGTCGCGGCTGCGCCAATAGCGGGATCGGAGCTCGATAGCAGTGGCCCAGTCAAACGACACAGAAGATCGTGAGGGATGGCTTGCAGCAGAGGAACGCAACCGCGGATGAAGCCAAACTCACGCAAGGTGGCGTGGGCATCGGCAGCCTTACCTCCGGCCGCTACGAATGCGAGCAGAGGAGCGAGGAAGTGACCGAGCAGCAGGTTGGTCGCGAACTCGCCTTGTGGGTGCGATTGGATCGGACAAAACCCCGCGCGATCGAAGACGGCGACGACAGCGGTTCGCAGCAGGGACGGCTGCGAACGGTCACAGGCAATCTCCACCAGCCGCGAGATCGCGTTCGCAAAGAATGGGCTGTAGACGAGACAGGCACCTCGAACGGACAAATATTCGCGCGGCCGCGGGATCGCGCCGATCACATCGGGTCGCGCTGTGCCGCCGTCGGCGACTGTCGTGAACTCGAGCAGGAGGCCGCCGGAAGCGGCGTTGCGAAACCGCTGTGACTGCTGTGGGGACTCGGAGGCGCTCGAATCCACAACATCGAGTCCGCGTACACGGCGCACGCTGAATTCCCGGCGCAGGTCCGATAGATCTTCATCCGACGAATCGATCGCTATGCGGGTGATCTGCGGCAGTTCATATCCGCGCAGGCAATAGTGAATGGCCAGCTGGCGAACGAAGAAAAACGTCACCGCGGCCTTTGCGATCGGCCTTACGATGGATTCGCCGCAAGCCTGCAGCTCCGCTGCATAGTCGCCTGGCGACAGGCTCGCTGTCCTGGCTGCATTCCGCATGAGCTCATAAGCCGTCCGGTACACAGGTTGGTAGGCGGGCGGTAGCGTGCCGATTCGTTCGAGCGTCACGACCTCGTGCGCCACTTGCGTCGGGCCCCAGGGCTCATGCAGCCGAGGCGCTCGCTTGCAGGATGCCGTCCCCAATGCCCGCGAGAATTCGGCGACGTTGCGATCGAACGTCTGAGCGTCGAAGCACCGATCGACCAGGCCGCACGCCGCAGCTCGTCGCGCCGACCAGCGTTCGCCCCAGAGCAACAGGTCCACCGATCTCTCCACTCCCAGCAGGCGTGGCAAGTCCTGTGTCGCGCCAAATGCGGGAAGGAAGAGATAGTCGACCAGCTCCGTCATGTAGAAGTGAGTCTCGTAGCCTTCGCACGCCAGCCGATAGTCGCAGTGGAGTGCGAACTCGACGCCGCAGCCATAGCAATTTCCGGCGATGACCGCGACGGAAGGTGCTGGGAAATCGCGCAGTGCCCGGTAAGCGCGAGTCACGTCCTGCGTCATCGCGGGAATGTCGTCCGGCTGTTGGGCGGTGCCGGCCATCAGCAGTCCGACACCGTTGATGAAGCTCGCCGGCTTGTTGCTCTTGATCACGATGACGCGCACGAGCTGTGGATCGGCTTCGCTCAGGATGCGCGAAAGTTGTGCGGCCGCTTCGAGATTGAAAATGTTGTGAGAGCAGCCGGGCGTGTCGAGCACCAACTCCAGTACGCCGGCTTCCAGCCGGACCGTGAAGGGCTCTACGGGAACAGTCATGCGGCCGTCGCGTGCAGATAATCGCAAAGCGAGCCGACGGTCAGCGACTCCGGATGACGGTGTTGCCCGATCCAGTCGTTCAGCAGGATGGGGCAACGAAATTCATCCTCGAGGGCGAGGCCCAGCAGTGCCATGCTCATCGAGTCGACGCCGAGGTCGGCTACCAGCGAATGTTCACGCAGTAGCGACCGGGGTGTCTGCTGCCGCAATGCCGCCTGGATCGCCGTCGATACCTTGTCAAGAACGTCATCTTCTGGCATTGCGATTTCCCCTTGATGCCTCATCGCGATGCAGGCAAGCGCAATGACTTCGAAAGTATCCGCACGTGCCGCTCGTTCGGATGCTTGTATAGCACCACGTTCTCGACAGGGAGACGAATTAGTCCGCTCGGACTAGATGTTGAGTAGCTGCGCGAATGGAGGCCGAAAATCGCGCGCATGAGTCATGTGCCCGAAGCGTCGCATCAGCCGGTGTCAGTGGAAAGCAACCTGCCTCCACGTGTGGAACTCGATAGCACGAGGCAGACACTTGCCTGGCAAGCGCGTCCGCTGGAGTTCCTGCGCGACTGCGTACTTCGTTACGGAGAGGCGTTTACATTGGATTTGGGATCGCACGGACTCTACGCCATGTTTGCGGCGCCGGAGTCGATCAGGACTATTTTCAATGCCAGCAACACGGACCTGTATGCGGGCCGAGGGAACCGCGTGCTCAAGCCGCTGCTGGGAGCACGCTCATTGCTTCTGCTGGAAGAGCAACGTCACATTCGGGAGCGTCGCTTGCTCCTGCCCGGGCTCCATGCCCCGGTCATCGAGGGCTACGGCGAACGGATTCAATGTGTCGCGCTCGAAGTCATGGCTGCAGCCGACGCGCATGGATTCGAGGCCGGGGTAGACGTCGCCGTACAACCGTTGATGCAGAAAATCTCGGTGCGCATCATCTTGCATGCGGTGCTCGGCATTCACAGTGGGCCGCGCTTCGATGCCCTCAGCGAGCAGGTGCAGGATGTGCTCAACGATCCAAAGCTCAACCTGGGGCTGCTCGACCAATTACAGAATGACCTTACCAGCCCTTCCTGGCAGGCACTGCGTCGCGCACTCGAACGCATCGACGCGATGCTTTTATGCGAGATCGATCTGCGCCGCCAGGAAGCGGACGCTGGGAACTCCGATCTGCTGAGCACTTTGCTAGCAGCGACGTACGACGACGGCACGTCGCTTGACGATCTGGCGGTTCGCGACGAACTGATGACTCTGATCGTAACCGGTTACGAGACCACGGCTACCGCACTTGCATGGGCGTTCTATTGGCTCGCGCGGGAGCCGGCGACGCTCGATTGCTTGAGGAGAGAACTTGCACCGCTCGGCCGCAAGCCCTCAGTGACGCGTCTGGCAAGAGGCAGCTACCTTCAGGCGGTGTGCCAGGAGACATTGCGCATTCGTCCGATCATTCCGGTCGTCGCACGCGAAGTCCAGGTGCCGATATCCATCGGTCCGTACCTGTTGCCGCCAGGTGTGACAGTCGCTGCATGCATCTATCTTGCGCACCATCGCGCCGACGCATTTCCCGAGCCGGAAAGGTTTCGTCCCGAACGCTTCCTGCTCGGACAGCCTTCGCCGTGGGAGTACCTCCCGTTCGGAGGAGGCGTGCGGCGATGCATAGGTGCGTCGCTGGCGCTTTTCGAGATGAAGATCGTGCTGGGATCGATCTTGGCGCACTACGACGTGGCGCCAGTGCAGCGCGAACTCAGAACCGTCCGCCGCTTCGTGACGATCGCTCCTGAAGGAGGCGCGAGGCTGCGAATCAGTGCACGTCAGTAGTGCTCTCCTCAGTATCGCCAATCGAGCTTCGCGTAGATCTCACGCGCGATCTCACTGCGCGTCGCTGCAGGATTGAATTCTGCATGTTCCTCGTCGAACGCATTGCGCAGAATCACGGAAAGCTCCAGCTCAGGGCGCATACGCCAGCCGTAGCGCAGATCCACGGCGGTGTATGCGGGCACGACGGGATGAGGCAGCTTGCCAACACGTCGGACCGTTGCGTCGAGTTGGTGGTTCTGCGCCAGGTCCGTGGAGGATTGCAGCATCCACTGGTACTTCGGGTCGTTCGAGAGGTTGGGGTTGGTCACGCCGCCGGGATCGGTGCTTCCTCGCTCCAACTCGAGATGCTTGCGCAGCGTCAGCAGCCCAGCGCTCAGGCGCCACGCGCTAAGGGCTTCCCAAGTTCCCCAGGCCTCGAAGCCGTAAGCAGAGCCGTGGATCTTGTTTTCAATGACAACCACCGGCGACGTGCCGCTGCGCAGGTTTTCCCACTCATGCCAGAACACCGTCGCCGAATAGGTCACCCGGCTCGAAGCCTGCACGCGCAAGCCCGCTTCGTATACATCGGCGACCTCGGACACGAAATTCGGTCCGCCCGCGAAGAGAAACGGCGGAGTGGTTGGGAGGAAGAGCTCGCGATCGATGCGCGAAGGCGCCCGCACTGCTCGTGATACGGCGCCCCAAGCCAAAAGATTCGGCGAAGCCTTCCAAGCGAGGCGCACGCTAGGCAAGTGCTCGAGGCCCGTGTAGTCGTTGTGCTCGAACTTGATGCCGGCAGTCAGGGTGAGACTGTCCGTCAGCGATACATCGGCCTGGCTGAAAACGTTCCACCAGCTGAGGTCCTGGCTGCTGGGAATGAAGCCGGAGGGGATGAGGCCCAGGAATTTGCCGGGTTCCACATCATCGCGACCGTGACGATAGCCTCCGCCCCAGACGAGATGACTCTTCCCGTACTGCAGGCTGTGCTGGAGCTCGATATCGAAGACATCGGCTTCCGGGCTGAACGTGTTGAGGTCGGTTCGCTCCGTGTGGTCGGCATACGCCTGCACGCTCAGATCCGAATCATGAAGCTGACGGTTCCAGCGGGCGAGCAGGTTCATGCCGGAAGAGTCGATGCGTCCTACGGGGCCAAAATTCGGCGTACCCCGGTCTTCAGCGCGCCCGCTATATGCGTCCCCCTGCAAGGTGAAGCCATCGCGGCCTGCCTGCCAGTCGGCGCGAAAGCCTGCCTGGCCCCAATCGAAGCCGTCAGCCACGTCGGCGCCGCTCGCTGTCTCGGTGCTCTGCAGTTGCGAGCCCTTTGCATAGATTCGAAAATGACTGTTCTCCCCGAGTGAGCCGCCGTAGCGCAGTGCTGCGCCTGCCTCTTGGTTGCCGCCGTGGCCTGACGCCAGCGCGCCTTGCGTATCTTCCGCTCGACGTGAAATGACGTTGATGACGCCGTTGACTGCGTTCGCGCCCCACAGCGTCGCACCGGGTCCACTGATGACTTCGATGCGCTCGATGTCTTCCAGCATCACGTCCTGCTGGTCCCAGAAGACGCCCGAGAAGATCGGCGTATAGACGGTACGACCGTCGATCAGTACCAGGAGCTTGTTGCCCACGGCGTTGTTGAACCCTCTCGCGCTGATCGCATACTGTGACGCGTCGATCCGCGCTACCTGAAGGTTAGGCGCAAGCCGCAGCGCTTCCGGCAGGCTGGTGACACCGGACCGTCGGATGGCTTCCGAGGTAATCACGAAGATGGATGAGGGAGCATCCGCGAGCCGCTCGGGATGCTTGGAGACCGAGGTTACCTCCAGATCCAGCAGCTCTTCCAGGCTGAGTTTCTTGAGGTCCGCCGTCGCCGCGTACGTAGTGCGATGAACGTCCTCGACCATTGCGAAAGAGACTCGTGCGCAGCATGCGCCGATGGCAAACAGGATCAGACCGGCCGGACGTTTCATGCCCATTGCACCCTCTTCTCGATCTTGCTGCCTCGCGGGCAGGCAGCAAGATGTAAGGCTTTCTTCTATGGAAACCCGAAAGCAGTATCCGTAACTGGCTATCGAGCGGGACGCAATAGGTAGAGGTCACGCGAGCAGACAGGCCGCGAGGGAATGGCCAGCAGAGTCCTGCTTACTTCCGCTTGCTGTTCCCTTGCGTGGTCAGGGACCGAGAAAGTCCTTCTTCCCGATCTCGACGCCGTTGTGGCGCAGGATGCCGTAGGCCGTGGTGATGTGAAAATGAATATTGGGCAGCAGGTGATTCATGAGATAGGGCAATGCCTGCATGCTCTTGGTGCTGCTGCGGGTCTGCCATGAAATGGTCTTGTCTTCGCCTCCATCGATCTGCGCCGGCCGGAGAGATTCCAGGTACGCGATCGTATTGCGAATGCGCAGCACCAGGTCTTCGAAGGTCGCCTCCTTGTCTTCGTAAGCGGGAAATTCCGCGCCGGCGAGACGACCCGCGCCGCTTCTAGCAGTGTCCGTCGCGATCTGAACCTGCCGTGCCAAGGGGAACATGTCCGGATAGAGGCGGCTGTTCAACAAGACGGCATCGTCGATCTTGCGTGCTTGCGCATGCGCAGCCCCCTTATCGAGGATCGCTGCAAGATTGTTGAGCGCGCGAATGAACGCCGGCACCGACGCCTGGTACATCGAAATTGTCATAGTGTCTCCGAAAATCTGACCATCACTCATCACCGATTATTCATCATTGCGTCCCGCACTTCGCCGGCCAGTCTTCATGTCCCTCGATGTGTCACACCAGGAACTCGCCCGACAGCGAGGTCTTGGTGTCGCGGGCAAAGAGCATCGATTTGACGCTGGGGGAAACAAGGCGCCGATCTCGGAGCCATTCACGTTGATCGGCGCGGGCAGTTTGACACGCGTCGTCCAGCCATCGGCGAAAGAATCCGTAGTGGCGGCGACCGCAAGCTGGGCAGAAGCACCGCAAGGGCCGTGCGCTTTGACCAGGCAGCCGAAGACGACCCGCTGCAGCATCATTTGCCGGGCGCGGCCTGGCGGCTGAGCTGCCGCATCATGGTGGCGATATCCATGACGCTCCATTCTTCGACGATCTTGCCGTCCTGGAAGCGGAAGAAGGTCATGCCATCCATGTCCGCCTTGCCGCCCTGGCCAGGAAGGCCGGCGGCAGCCACCGTGTTGGTGCCTTTTCCGTTCCAATGTACGGCGACGAGGTCGGCATCGGCGACCGTGCGTTTGATAGTGACCGTGAGGTCGGGAACTGCCCTGCGCCATTCCTTGCCTGATTCATTGTCCTCGTCCAACGTGAAGTCACGGGTGGCGCCATGAGCGACGAAACCCTTGGCGTAAATCTCATCCAGCTTATCGAAGCGGCCCGCGCCCATTTTTTCCAGGAATACGCGCTTGGCCGTGACCACGTTTTCCTGTTCGCCGCCGGCTGCGGCCGCGGTGAAGCAGAGAGTGGCGATTAGTAGCAATGCACGAAGCTGGGCGTTCATGTGACCTCATCGCAGGTTTGTGGTAGCGAACGGTAGGATTGTACGCGCGGTCTGCCGCCTCCATTGAATCATCAACGCGCGAGAAACGGTGCGTTGAACAAAGACGGCGTGATCCATGGGATGAGAACGAGCACACTCCCAGCGCATGGCGCTCGATAGCGTTGCGAGAATCAATACAAGAGTCAATTCAATAGGGAAGAACACACATGATCGCGCTGGGAAAAGCGCGGAGAGAGGGGATATGCAATGAGGCATTGAAACTCTCTATTGGTATCCAACGGGTGAGAGTCCCGTCCGGTCAAAGCCGTAGCGGGCAGGCCGGTAGCGAGTGTTGCCACTTTGCAATCCGTGGTGACGGCCCGTCGCCGGTGAACCTTCCTCGCTCACACCGGGCGGGACTGCACGTAAGCAAAACGCTCTTTACGCTGCAGGAACCGCCGCTCGAGCAGGTGATAGGACACGGCTGCGGCTGCAATGGTACTCGCCAATGTCCCAACGATACGGATCACGCGATCCACGGGGTCGCGGGTGGCGGCTACATCGAAGAGCATCACGAACATGAAATGGAAAACGTACAGGCCGTAGCTGATGCGACCTAGGTAAGCGAGAGCCTGTAGAGCCGGAGTGCGAGCCGACAGCGTTGGCAGTCCGAGTGTCGCAAGAATTAAAGCCACGCACGCTGCGGTAACGGAAGGATACGTGATGAGGGACCTGATGCCGGTGAAGTCTCCGTAGCGGCCTGCAATGGTCAATACGGCGACCGCGAGCAACAACAGCGCCGCTCGCATGATACCGGAGAGCGCAATCTCCCTGCGCTCGGCTATCCCAGCCAGGAGTGCACCGCACGCAATGGGGTCCAACCGTGCGAGTGTGTTGCACCAGATTTGAGGATGAATTGCGCCTTTCATTACGAGGTAAACCCTTGCGACGAAAGACACTGCGAGAAGCACCAGCGCCACGGCCAGCAGGTTCGCGGCCCAACGCCGCACAACCCACGGCCACGCCAGGTAGAACTGCTCCTCCATCGATACGGACCACAGAGGCCCGGCGACGCTGTGCGGATAGCCCCACAGTACGCACGCCCAGTTTCCGGCGAGCAGCAAGAAAGAGACTGTGTACTTCAAGGGCATGCTTTCGTCGGCAAGCACGTAGCTCATCAACGGCGTTACGATGAGCAGGAACGCGAAGTGCAGCGGCCAGATACGCAAGATCCGCCGAGCATAGAAGGCGGTGACGTCGACCGTTCCGCCTGCTTCATGCTCTCGAAGCAACAGCGTGGTGATGAGAAATGAACTCAACGCAAAGAACAGATCCACGCCAAAAGCCCCGCCTGCTGCCAGCCCGACGATCAAGTGCGCCACCACCCCCGCAACGGGCGTCTGTGCCCAGAAAGCCTCGTCGCCTGGCACCGTGTGACTGAGGAAAACCAGGAAGAACGCGCAGAACCGCAGAGCGTCGAGCTCTGGACGGTAATAGCGTCGATGAGTGCCCATGGTGCCGAGGCTCTGTTCCTGCCGTGCATATGCGAATACGCGTGCGGTACGCCGGCGCTACGCAAACCGGCGTGGTGGTCGGGTGCAGTGTCGCCAGCGGCTCGGTGATATGCTCAACTTCTGCCATAGAGAAGTCACGAAGAAGATGAGCATGATGAAAAAGGCTGCACTGACCCTCATGCTGGTATCCCTGATCTGTGCTGGATGTGCGGGGACAGGTGGGGCCACTGATGAAAATGAGCCGCCGCTGATCGACGCAGAACGCGGCCCTCCGGCCGAGGGGGCAGCATCGATCGTGGAAATGACTCCCATGGAGGAAAAAGCTTCGAAGCAGCAAGAGGGCGAGGTTCCACTTGCCGTTGCCGAGTCGGAGCATCCCACGGAAGCTCCCGAGGAGGTCGTCGTCCAGGGCCGCAACCTCAATCGTCACGAGGTGATCCACGATCTCGTCGCCGAAGCGCAGACGCGTCTTCGTGACGTCGAGCTCCAATACGTCTTCACTGGAAAGGGGAAGAATCAGGTTCTTCGTGGTCGCCCCGTGGCCTTTGCGTTATGGAGCGATGCGAAGCAGGAGTGGTCCGTCGCCCAGATCGAGCTGCCGCGGCCGCCGATCAAGTGGAAACCCGGTCGGAAGCCCTTGCCCTTTCGTAGTCTGACGCCTGGCATCCAAGCGCAGCACGTGAAGGGCACCGGTGCCGAGCGGCTGATGTTCGCCTTCTCCCAGGACGGAAATCCCCTGAAAGTCTACGGGCGCAAATTCCCCGTCTTCGATAACAACCTGCTGAAACGCAGGCAGTGGCGCGCTGTCGTCCAGACCGCGAAACCGATCGTATACCTGCCCTTCACCGAAGATACGTTCGACCCGGGTTTCGTCAGCAGCGGAAAGGACTTTCTGGTTGCCACTGCGCGCAAGGCGATTGAGGAGCTGCGTCTCGCGCAGGTGCCGAGTGCGGCATTTCCTGGAGAGCTGCTCGCCGACTCCATTCCTCCCCAGGTAATCACGACCCTAGCGGTCATCGAGCAGACTGATGACAGCGACTACGTGGGGAAGCAGGCCGGCGCCTTCGACGAGGTACTGAGCCAGTACGGGCTCAAGCAGGAGGAGGCGTATCGGTACAGCGTCTCCAGCGCAAATGCGCTGGGGCCAATGCAATTCACCAACCGCAAGGGAAACGGGACCTATGCACTAGTGGTCAGGCGCTGCCCTCGCGCAAGGCTCGACCCGATCTTCGAGAGTGGCGCGACAAATCTGCTGAACGCCATGAAAGCGGCGGTCTGCCTGCTGGATCTCGAGTTGGCGGGGATGCGGGCGGACATTCGCCTCGCGTATCGTGCCAACCCGGCCGTGCTGGGTATCTTTCCGGTCGCTGCGTACAACGGCGGACCCCGAAATGTCACGAAGCTCCATCGTGTCCTGACTCGAATCAAGGTCAAGCTCGACGAACTGAGCCGCCCGGGAATGCAGCTCGCGGGAGCTTCGGTGACTTGTCCCTGTGTCTGGAAAGCGGAAGGCACGGATGTCCGTCCGGTGGCGATCCCGAAATACAACAACGAGAACCGGTGGTACATCGAAAAGTACCAGAGCATCGTGAGCCTGTTCGAGTGAGAGTGCGTGATAGCGCAGTACCGAGCCGTCAGACCCCGATTCGAGTCGGTGTCATTGCCGACACGCATGGCCTAGTGCGGCCGGAGGCGAAGGCGTTCCTGTCCGACTGCGATCACATCGTACACGGCGGCGATATTACCGGTCCCGAAGTGTTGGAAGCCCTTGCGAAGATCGCGCCGGTTACCGCCGTCCGCGGAAACAACGACAAAGGCAGTTGGGCACAGCGGTTGAACGAGACCGAGCTAGTCGGAATCGGTGAGGTCAGGATCTATGTCATTCACGATCTGGCGCAACTCGACCTGGACCTTGGCGCGGCTGGAATCGATGTGGTGATATCCGGTCACAGTCACAAGCCGAAGATCGAAGAACGAGAGGGCGTGCTCTTCGTAAATCCAGGGAGCGCCGGTCCGAGACGGTTTAAGCTGCCTGTCTCGGTGGCTGAACTCACTATCGACGGCAGCTCTGTCGCGGCCCAAATCGTCGAGCTGGAACTCTAGGATTGTTGATTATCCACCCCTCGCAGTCGCCACAGGACCTTCCTTCATTCGATGAGTCTTTACTCGCCGATCGCCCTCGCCAACATTGCTTTCACCGGTTTCTCTGGCGTCAGCGCCGTACTCCTGTTTCTGGCCTACGCTCTGCTCATCAATGTTCCTGGAAAGTCGGTCTATTCAGTGATTTCGTGCGCAGCGCTCCTGGCTGCACTCACACTGATCCAGGTCGGCCACCTGCGGTATTTTCTGGGCGGTCCCGTACCGTTCGATAGCTGCTCCTACCGGCTTGGATTGTTCGTCGCTCCGTCGATGTTCTACTGCTTCGGGCGCTGGGCAATCCTGCCCACCGAACCGTTTCGCCCGATGCAGCTGACTTACCTGCTGCCGATCCTGCTGCCGATGGTGGTCCGGCTCGACATTGCGTTGCCGATCCTGTTTGCGTTCGGCGCAGCAAATTCGCTGTGGTTGGGATATGTCGTGTACGGCATGCGCGACCGACGCAAGCAGTTCCGATTCGAGTTCTTCTATTTCGGCGTGATGTCCGTGTTTGCGGTCATCGTGCTCGGGCTCGGGTTCCTGCTGCCGTACATCGACCATGATTACTTCTACTACTTCTATAGCAACGCCATCGGCCTGGCGTTCGCCATCATGGTCGTCGCCCTGGTGGCGAACCCGGACCTGGTTGGCGACCTGTTCGAAGCCGCTCGCGTCAAGTACGGCGCATCGACGCTGCGCGATGTCGACGTCGATGCCTGCTTGAAGAAGCTCGGCCAGCTCATGGCGGAATCGAGGACGTATGGGAACGAGAATCTCAGCCTCTCTTCCCTGGCGGGCGATGTGGGAATCTCCAGTCACCAGCTGTCCGAACTCGTCAATGCGCGGCTTGGGATGGGGTTCGCGAGATACGTTCGGGAGTGCCGGGTAAAGGCGGCGAAGACTTTACTTATTTCGGCGCCCGCACAGTCCATCCTCTCGATCAGCATGGATACCGGCTTCCGCTCCCAGTCGGCTTTCTATGCCGCCTTCAAGGAAGTGACGGGACAATCGCCGGGCGACTATCGCAAGACGCAGTCGGGTGCCGGCCGCAGCCGTTCTTCCGCTCCTGGATGATCTTTCCGGAAAGAGCTAAGTCATTGACGGAAAAGGGCGTGGAATGTCGATAGTCCGCGCTGATCAGTAAGGAAGCTGGTGCCTGTGCGGGCACCTGAATCTCGGGGTCGTGGACCACCGGTGGCCACGCAACGGACCCGAGTAACCATGGCATCGCCCCGCAACCGCCTACCTGATTCGATCAAGGCCTACACGAAGCTCGGACTTCGTGCGTACGACTGGCTGGTGATGGGCCTGTTCTTGAAGTATGCCTGGGACTGCAACGCGGACGACTTGGTTGAGCACTATCGCCAGCACGTGACCTCCAATCACGCGGACATCGGCGTTGGCACCGGCTACTGCCTCGACCGCTGCGGCTTCGAGTCGCCCAGTCCGCGGCTGGTCCTGATCGATCTTCAGGCCAACTGCCTCCAATACACCGCTCGGCGCCTCTCGCGCTATCGGCCGGCCACATACGTTCGCGATGTCCTGCACCCAATGCGCGAGATACCGGGCGGCCACTTCGATTCGATTGCATTGGGCGGTGTCCTCCACTGCCTGACGGGTGACTTGCGTGAAAAGGGCAGGGCCTTCGATGTGATTGCGACGCTTGCCAGGGGCGGCACCAAGATCTTCGGCTACAGCCTGGTCAGCGACGACGTTGCGCTCCGGCCATGCAGTCGCATGGTGCATCGACTCCTCAATCGCCTGCGAGTCGTCGACAACTCGAACGACCACTTGAGCGACCTGCGATACGAACTCTCGACTCGATTCATCGACTGCCGCGTCAAGCCGATCGGGTGCATGGCGCTGTTCAGCGCCGTCGTCCCGGACGCAAAGCAATGAACTATCTATCCCCATCCACAGAGGTACGAATGATGAGCCGCAAGATCCGTGTCGTAGGCACGTCCGGTCGCCTGGCGTGTGAAGCACAGCGAGCGTGGGAGAAGGTGTGCTTCTACGAGCACATTGCCACCCAGCCGTCGTTACTGTTACGCGCAACGCTCCCACTTCCGCTCAGAACAACGGGTGCTTACCGGCGCGTCGGCGATGTCTCGCGCTGCATGTACAGCGACGGCGGTTACCTCGCGAAACAGATAACTCACATAGCCGACGGCAAGCGCATCGACTTCGACATCATCGAGCAGACGATTCGCTACGCTGGCAGTATCAACCTCCTTGGCGGAACGATCCGGATCGAATCGCACGAGGACGGCACGAGTTCCGTCCACATGCTGACGCGCTATGAGCTGCATGGGCCAGCTCTCCTTATTCCTCGCTTCTTCATCAATCGGGTCGTGAGCGCCATGCACAAGATCGTCATACACGACATGCAAGCGCGACTCGCGCACCCAGCAGTACTACAGCGCCTCGTGGAAAGATCGACGTGAAGGGGGCCGCGCTGGGCGGACAGATGTATGTCTGCCCAGAATGCGCGCACGAGTGGCAGCCGACCTCGCAGTGCTTGAAAAGCGCTAGTTCAGGAGTTCAGTATCGCGGGGACGGTCCCCCGCGGATCACGGAGGGAAAGTGGCAATACTCAGTTCGGGTACGTCTGCTGGGTGCAGCAGGCCCACAGAAAGCCAAGTCGCGTGCTGGATTGCGGCGATCTTGGCTGTACTGCCTTTGCTCTTGAGTCCAACAATAGTCCGCTCGCAGGGGAATGCTTCCTCAAGCGGGACTGGACTTTCGAAGGACATTTCCGAACCGGATGCCACCATTGACACAGTCGAAGTCCGGGCGAGACGCGAGTCTATTCGGAACGCCATACATACCTTCGTTTCAAACGTTACGCGCGCGGACGGTGAAAATCTCGCTCGCTGGCGCGATCCGATCTGCCCCTCGGTGTCCGGAGCCACGCATGAACAGGCTCAGTTCGTACGTTCACGTATTCTTGCAATTGCGATGTCAGTGGGCGGGTTCGCGTGACTGCATGCCCAGAAGCCGCAGGAAGGGTCGACCACCTTACGACGACATACTGACGCCAGCCGAATGGCGCATCGTTCACGCAGTTACTGTAAACACGGCATGACGAATGGTGGGATCGCGGAGCGAAGAGGCATCAGCCGCGACGCCGTTAAGTTTCATATTGCCAATGCACTGGCAAAGCTGGGTCTGCAGAATCGACGGGCGTTACGTCGGTGGCATCAGGCGCCCAAGGGAAGCGCCCTAGGACAACTGGAGGGGAAAATGAATATGCCGCTAAAGCTCGGCTCGATCGGACAGATTTCAAGATCCGTCAAAAGCATTGAGCAATCTATAGCATGGTACGGCGAGGTGCTCGGCCTGCCCCATCTATACACGTTCGGCGCAATCGCCTTTTTTGATTGTGGCGGCCTACGTCTCTTCTTGTCACAGGTCGAAGGTAGTCCAGCGGCTGATTCAATCCTGTATTTCAGGGTCGACGACATCCAACAGGCATACGATCAGTTGATAACCAAGGGTGTCGATTTTATCAATGCACCGCACATGATCCATCGACATGCTGATGGAACCGAGGAGTGGATGGCCTTCTTCAAGGACCCAGAGGAGAGGCCGCTGGCAATCATGTCGCAGGCCAAATCGAAAGCCACCTAGGCAAGTGTTTTTCCCAACCTGCAGGGACTCACTGCAGAAGGGATTTACGACGCTCCTGCAATCGCGGTCCGAGTACGCGTGCGGTGAGCACGGGGACGTCTACTCCGCGGCCAAGAGCGGATGAAATCAATGTCTGGTGGAATGGTCGGTGCCGACCAACTGCTGCTATCGTCACCTTGCAGTCAAGCTGCTGGCTTCGTTCAGGAGAACACCGTGAGCTCACGCTTTCTGACTTTTGTTTTCGGATCCATTTTCGGGCTAGCGCTATCGGTAGCCCATTCGACATCCCCGGACGATCCGGTCCTGGGGACATGGAAGCTGAATGTGGAGAAATCGAAATTCATGCCGGGTCCGGCGTGGCAGAGCCAAATCCGGGTATACCAGATCACCCCGGCAGGGGTTTCCGTCACTTGGACGGGCCTTGGTGCGAGTGGCGAGAAGATGCAGGTGAGTTACACCTATAAATATGACGGGCGGGACTATCCGATGGCAGGTTCGGGAAGCTACGACACGTTGAACGCCGTGCGCATCGACGCACTGACCGTCAAGTCGGAGGAAAAACGAAACGGCAAAACAGTGGGCATTGCTGTGCGCACCGTCTCGCCAGATGGAGAAGTCCTGACCATCACCGATGAGGGTACAAACAGAAAAGGTCAAGCATTCTCGCAGATCCTGGTGTTCGATAGGCAGTGACGACCGACAGCGCACTCTCCCCATGTCTAAATGAATGTCCGCTTTGGATTTTCACACAGGTCTTGGTCGAAACCTGCCGCTCGGCGTACCTGTTCAAGCAGCGCTCCAGAGCGCTCTGCAGCCGTCAGTGAACGCAGGCAATTCCGACGATCCGCTACATGCTGTTCCCGCGGTCTCGACGCGTATTCGTATGAGATGACGTAGTACGGTACGAACCAAGGATACCCGTTTGTCGGATATGGCGCCCGGCCTGCAGGATGGCTGGAATCTACCACGGTCAACCCTAGCTCCCGCTTGCTGCGATGTCCGCCTGGGTCGGAAAGGTGTGCCACCAGCAGGTTGTTCCGAAGAAGGGACGTCGCACATTCCTGCAGTCAGGATGCGTGTCCGCGTGAAGTGATTCGTCGGCTTTCTGCAAGGTCGGGCTATTCTATGACTCGCGCCGCTTCAGCGAGCAGCGCGGTTGGCAGTGCGAGGCCTATTTCCTTTGCGGCACCCGCATTGATCGTCAAGTAGTATCTAGCGGGCTGCTTTACCGCCAGGTCGCCGGGCTTCGCGCCTTGCAGGATCAGGGCGGCGAGGCGCGCGGCCTGACGGTACTGCTCCACCAAATCCGGCGCCCACGTCATGAAGCCGCCGGCCTCCGCGAACATCGTCGCCTGGTAGATAGCCGGCATGCGATGCTTTGCCGCGAAGGCGACGATCTCTTGACGCATGGATAGCGACAGGCCGCCCTGGAAATTGAGCATGCCGTCCATGCGATCACCGACGATCGAGGTCAGTGCGCGGTTCACCTCATCTGGTGTAGCAGCGCGATAGGGTTTCACGATCACGCCCAGTTTTTGGGCAGCGCGCTCCGCGTCCTCTACCTGCACCTCGTGGCCACCGACTCCCGGTGTGGTCGACAGCAGGGCAATGCGCCTCGCCGACGGCACGGCAGTCTTGAGCAGCGTCAGTCGCTTGGCTGTAACGCCCGGCGGCAATTCATCCATGCCAGTGTAGATGCCGCCCGGATGTTCGAGGCTGCGCGCGAATCCATTGCTGACCATGCCCGGACAGGTTGCGATCACCATCGGCATGTTCGGATTTTCTTTGCGCACTTGGAGGGCGTACGGGAGCGCACCGGCGACGATGAAGTCCAGGTCCATGCGGGCGAAAGCCCTTGCCGTTTCGCCCGTTTCGCCCTTTTCGACAAGGACATTCTGTCCATCGACGAAGCCCTGCGCGCGCAATTCATCGAGGAAGGCCTGCATCATAGGCGCATAGCCGACGAGGAAGCCGATATGGGGCACTCGTGTTCGTGTGGCCGCATCGACGTTCGTGCTCAGCAGCGTGGCGGCGCTGCCGATGAGGGCCAGCTCACCGACGAAAGCGCGCCGTGTATATGAACGTCTCGGGATCGTGGAGTCCATGAGACAGACCTCCGTGACTGCAGTGATGGGAGTATGGCGTGCGACGGTGCCGGTCTGTTGACCTATGTGGACACCGGCAAAGGTATCTCACTATGTGCAGGCGGCGTTAGTGAAGCCAGTTCAGGGAGTAGCCAGGGATGCCATACCTAGGGCCCAACAACATCGCTAGTCAAGTATACGCGGCCGGTCAGGAGGGCTAGTCACCTGAGCGGTCCGCTCGAAGTTGCGGCAGCGCTGATTCCGAGGAGCTATTTCGATGTCCTTGGAGGGTTGAGCGAGTATCGATCGGAGAAACCGGCGAAACTTACGGATGATCGGGATGAAGTTATATGCGCGTGCCGGTGAAGCCCGCTAGACAGCCTCGGCCTGTCAGATCGGCTGCATCCGATGCGCTCACGCAAAAGAGGTCTCGGTCACGAAGAGGTGGGTGAAGTCATTGGAGTAGGGGAGGGTGTGCAGGGCTGGAAGGTTGGTGACCGTGCCGCAACGCTGCAGCGCATTTCATGCGGTGAGTGTCAGATGTGCCGCAACGATCACCCCTCGCTCTGCAAAGTCGATCGGCGCTTTTTCGGCGAAGAAATTTACGACGGCTATGCGACCATGATGAGCGCGCTGGCGTGCGGTGTGTGCCATATACCTGACGGTTTGAGCTGGGAAGATGCAGCCGTCACTTGCTCCACCGTGGGTACTGCCGTTCACGTCAGCCGTACACTCGGCCGCATACGCGCTGGCGAAAAAGTGCTCATTACCGGTGCGAGCGGCGGTGTGGGGGTGCGGCTGTCGGGAGGGCAGCTTCCCGGAGCATTTGCGCTAAGACTCTTAAAGGACTATATTCGGTCCTGATGAATCATGGAGGTGCCAATGCGCTACTCGACCCAGATCAAGCCCATCAGCTATCTGAAAGCCAATGCAGCGGAGGTATTGCAGGAGCTCACAGAGCAGCGCAAACCTATGGTTATTACGCAGAACGGCGAAGCCAAGGCAGTGCTCCAGGATGTGGCGACGTACGAGGATACTCAGGAGACTCTGGCGCTACTAAAAATTCTTGCGCTCGGTAACAAGCAGATCGCGGAAGGCAGAGTGAAGCCGATTGCCGAAGTTGTGAAAAGGCTACGTACCAGGAGAGCGGCGGAATAGAACAGTGCGCTTTCAGGTGCTCTTCACGGACGATGCGGAGAAAGATCTCGACGATCTCTACGACTATATCGCGCAGCATGATTCGCCCAAGAGCGCCGACCGTGTGCTCGATCGTTTACTTGAGGCGACGCAAGAATTGGAGAGCCTCCCCGAGCGAGGCTCGCAACCGAAGGAACTTCGGGCTGTCGGTATCCAAGAGTATCGCCAGGTCTTCTTCAAACCCTATCGAGTTATCTATCGTGTACTGGATGACCAGGTCATCGTCTACCTAGTCGCCGATGGCAGGCGCGACATGCAGAGCCTTCTTTCGCGAAGGCTTCTCGGCGGCTGAAGAATCTTACGCCGATTTTCGGTGCAAGTTCGGACGTGTCCTGCGTTAGAGCGGATGTCAGCGGCACTCGCCGGTACAGGGTGCAGCGTAGAGGAGATTTGTGCTGTTCCTGCGGCCTCGGTGCGAGTACGCGTGCGTTGAGCAAAGTGTTGACCACATCGTGAGGTGGACCTACAGTTGCACTAGGGTTGTGGTGGCCTTGGAGGTGTGAAGAGAACGTCGACGTTCCGCCCACGATTGCGCTCGGGCGTAGCGGACCGGTAGTCGCGCGTGTACTGAGCGCCAGGCTCAAGGTGAGTTGGCCAAGCGGGGGCCGCACACCGATGGATGTCATCACTGAACGCCGCATGCAATACGCGGCCCAGCTGCTGCAAGGTGGTGAGCTGAAGATAGTAACGCGCAAGCGAGCGGCACATCGGATCCAGATGCACCGCCGCGCCACAAGTTGCTCGCCAGCGGCCCTCAGCCATCGGCAGTGTCGAGCCTGATGATCGCTTGTTGATTGGGTCGGCAGCCCATCTCATTCTGCGGAGCCGCGTGTACTCAAAACCGTGAGCTGGTCTCCACCGCCCACGTCTTGCCGTTGCCAGCTTCCGCTAGGGCGACACAGCCGCGGAACGGTCCGGGCACGGGGTTGTACTGCAGTACCTGCGTGGCGCCGGCTTGCGAAGTGAAGTAGCCGAGTAGCGTGAGTTCTTTCGTCATCAGGATGAAGGGCCGCGGCGGCAGTGAATCGCCGGTGTACGCGCGTGCAGCTGCAGTGGCGACATCGTTCGACGCTTGCACCAGGGAGCTTTGTTGTGAGGCAGTGAGCTGCATGAACGGACGACCGTGCTGGTTCCGGGCCTGCGCTTCGAACTCCTCGAGACCCGCAATGAATGTATCCTGATCTTCTCGCGGATACGTGTCCTTCAACATCAAGTCGATGAATGCAGGGATGCCGACGTCTTTCGCGCCCGGAGTGTCGGTACGCGGAATCATGATCTCCGCAACTTCGGCGACCAGCGCACCCTGCGCTTCGTCGAGAAATACAGGCTTCCAGGAAGCGGAAGGTTTCGCGGTACAGCCATTGAGAATGCCGAGCAGGGCGGGAGCGGAGATAGCGCCGCCCATCAACCAGGCGACCTGTTGCAATGCTTCGCGTCGATTCATGGTAGGGCTTGCTCTAGTCTTGCCTTTGGGGCCTGTCTTGGCTAAGTGTTCATGCGCTTCAGTTCTTCAACCGCATGAGCGGCCGCGCGGGCGGTCAGGGCCATGTAGGTCAGCGATGGGTTCTGGCAAGCGGCGGACGTCATGCACGCACCGTCGGTGACATAGACATTCTTGCACGCGTGCACCTGGTTCCATTCGTTGAGTACGGATGTCTTCGGATCGCGTCCCATGCGCGCCGTACCCATTTCGTGGATGCCGAGTCCGAAGGTGTAGCCACGATCGAACGGACGCACGTTCTTGTAGCCGGCCGCTTCGAGCATGGTTGCCGCTTCGGCAGCCATGTCGACCCGCATCTTGCGCTCGTTCTCGCCGATGTCGGCATCGAACGCCAGCGCCGGCAATCCAAACTTGTCTTTGCGAGTGCGGTCGAGAGTGACCCGGTTCTCACGATTGGGCAGGATTTCGCCGAAGGCGCCGAGGTATACCATCCATGCTCCTGGCGCTGCTGCTTTACGCTTCAACTCTGCACCGAGGGCCGAATCCGCCATCTGGCTGGTCCAGCCGAGCCGCGACGCTCCTCCCTGGTAACCGAAGCCGCGCAGATAGTCGCGCTTGTCCTTGCCGATATTGACGAAGCGCGGAATGTAGACGCCGTTGGGACGGTTGCCGACGTAGTAGCTGTCTTCGAATCCTTCCACCATCGCGCGGGCGCCGACCTGCAGGTGATGATCCATGACGTTGCGACCCAGTTCGCCGCTGTCGTTGCCGAAGCCGTCAGGAAAGCGCTTGGAGGTGGAATTCATCAGGATGAAGGCCGATCCGAATGTCGAGGCGCACAGGAAGATCACGCGCGCGTGAAACTCCAGGTGTTCGTTCGTTTCGGCGTCGATCACACGCACTCCGCTCGCGCGGCCGTTCTTTTCGTCGTGGATCAGTTCGTAGACGACCGAGTTGGGTCGCAGCGTCATGTTGCCGGTTTTCTCGGCCGCGGGAAGCGTGCTCGAGTTGCTGCTGAAGTAGGCGCCGTACGGACAACCTCGGACGCAGAGGTTGCGGCTCTGGCACGTGCCACGTTGCGGGCTGTGAGCAAGAGGTGCCGTCAGGTGCGCGACGCGCCCGATCGTCATCGGACGGCCGAACTTATCCGCGAGTGCCTGCTTCAGATGCTTCTCGACGCAGTTCATTTCCATCGGCGGTAGAAATGCGCTGTCGGGCAGCTGCGCGAGCCCCTCGGCCTGACCGCTTACGCCTATGAAGCGCTCCACATGCTCATACCAGGGCTCGACGTCGCGGTAGCGAATGGGCCAGTCCACTGCCATGCCGTCCTTCGCATTCGCCTCGAAATCCATGGGGCTCCAGCGATACGTCTGTCGCCCCCACATGAGCGAACGCCCGCCGACGTGATAGCCGCGCACCCAGTCGAACGGTTTCGTCTCGCTGTAGGGGTGGTCGATGTCGTTTACGAACCAGTGCTTGCTGGCTTGCGAGAGCACATAACCGGTGCGTGCCGTCGTCGCGTGGAGCCTGAGATCTTCCTGCGTGGGACGGCCACCGTACGGCAGCTCCCACAAATCCTTGGTCGCAGTCGGGTAGTCGCCATGACGGACCATGCGGCCGCGATCGAGCACGAGCGTCTTCAGGCCCTTTTCGGTCAGCTCCTTGGCTGCCCAGCCGCCGCTGATGCCGGTTCCGACGACGATCGCGTCGTAGGATGTGTTTTTTTCTGGCGTCATTGCCGTACCCGTTCGCCCCCGATGACGACGACTCTACCGCGAAAGGATTCGTACATTGAAGCACCATCTTTTCGGCGGATGTCGAACTATTGACGACGCAATAGGAGCCGGGAGTCAGCGTACCGCGCCGAGCTGCAGGCTCTGTGAACTTGGGATGAAATGTTGGGTATTCTTCGTCCGCGTCGACCCAAGCAGCTCCCTGAACAGGCGCCAGCTCATGCCAACAACACCGCGGATTCTAGTGGCAACGATTGCGATGCTTGGCTTGCCGCTGAGCGGCCATGCGGCATCGAACGAAGAGGCGGCCCCGAAGGAGGAGGACTGGATCCAATTGTTCAATGGGCGCGACCTGAGCGGCTGGACGCCGAAGATCACGAAGTACGCGCTCGGGGTCAACTACGCGAACACATTCCGTGTCGAAGGCGGCGTCATCAAAGTAAGTTACGACGGCTACGACAGCTTCGACGCCCGCTTCGGGCACCTGTTCTACGAGAAGCCGTTCAGCTATTACCGACTCGTCGTCGAATATCGCTTCGTTGGCGGCCAGGCGCGAGGTGGCCCCGGAAACTGGGCGCTGCGTAATAGCGGCGTGATGCTGCATTCGCAGGATCCACACACAATGACCCTGATGCAGGATTTTCCGATCTCCGTCGAAGCGCAGTTCCTCGGTGGGTTGAGCGACGGCAAGGCGCGTCCGACACTAAGCGTCTGCACGCCGGGCACGGAAGTGGTCTACCGCGGCGCGCTTCTGCCGACACATTGCACGAACTCCGCATCGAAAACGTTCGACGGAGATCAATGGGTGCGTGCCGAAGTCGTCGTGCTTGGCAGCGGCTCGATTACGCACATCGTCAACGGCGCAACCGTACTGGAGTATTCGCTGCCGCAATACGGCGGCCTCGCTGTGAACAACTTCGATCCGGCGGCGAAGCCCGACGGCGAGCTGATCGAAGGCGGTTACCTGGCGCTGCAGAGCGAGTCGCATCCGATCGAATTCCGCAAGGTCGCACTGCTGAACCTGGTCGGCTGCGTGGATCGCAAGGCACGGAACTACAAGAGCTACTACGTGAAGTCGGAACGGTCGCAGTGTCGGTATAAATAACTCGCGGCGATCTAACTACCTGTCACAGGCATCATCGAGCGCAGTCCCTGCGGCGATAATACGTGTTCCACACCCAGCACGACCGCTCCGGTGATGCCGGCGCGGCGACCGAGCGTACTCAGTTCGACGGATAGCCTGCGAGTCGCGAGCGGCAGTGCCCGCTGATAGACGACAGAACGCACGCCCGCCAGCATTTCATCGCCGAACTGCGTCATGCGCCCACCGAGCACGATGACGGCCGGATTGAAGAAATGCACCAGCATCGCGATCACTTCGCCTATATCGCCTGCGGCAGCGCGCACCAGCGTTGCGATCGGCGCATCGCCGCTGTCGCCGTTTCGCCCGCCAGAGAGTTCGTTCTCGCCTCCGACTTTGCGGATGATGGCGCCGTACGAGGCGAATGCCTCTATGCAGCCCACACCTCCGCAGCGACAGATCTCTTCGTGGCCCGGCACGCGCACGTGGCCGATATCTCCTGCCGCTCCGTCCGCCCCGCGATGCAGTTGCCCCTCGTGGGTCACGATGCCGCAACCGATACCAGTCGAGGCCTTCACGAACAACAGCGGGCATTGCGTCGCCGGACGGCAGCGGGCTTCGCCCAGCGCCATCAGGTTCACGTCGTTGTCCACCAGTACCGGCGCCGCGAAGGTTTCCTGAAAAGATGTGGCTACCGGATAGCCGTCCCACCCCGGCATGATCGGCGGCCGCACCGGCACACCGCTTGCGAAGTCCACTGGAGCCGGTAAACCGACGACGATGAGCCGCACGCTGCTTGCTTCGATCTGGTGTTCGGACAGCATCTGCAGAAAGTCTCGGCGCACTTCTGCGAGCCCTATTTCGGGTCCGCGGGCGACGTCGGTCAGAATGGACCGCTCCGCCAGGAAATGCTGTCCGAAATCGGCGATCGCCAGCCGTCCGCGTGCGGCGCCGATGTCGGCAACCAGGATCACGCCGGCTTGTGGATTCAGGGTCAGCACCACTGGCGGACGTCCACGCACTCCGGCCTCGGTCTCGAATTCTGCAATCAGGCCGACGCGTAGCAGCGGCGCAAGATGCTCGGAAACAGTCGAGCGTGCCAGGCCGGTCACGCGGGCAAGCTCGGAACGGGAGGTCGCTTGCCCGGAAGCTATGAGTCTCGCGAGATAGCTGCTGAGATTCAGGGCATGATCGATCTGGGCCGTCGACGTCGTCTGCGGCAAACCCAGATTCAGCCAAGGGAGCATGGTCAGTCCTCTTTATGTCGGCGCCCGACGTAAACCTGTCGATATACAAACCGCAGGTGCGGATCTATTCTCGCAGAAAGCACGCGCGGATGAGTCCGCTGATTCATCGAGCCGGGGGGCAGCCATGTGGTCGAGACGTAGTTTTCTGCAACAGGGCTCTCTGGCGCTTGCCGCGATGACTTGTCTCCGGGCGCAAGCGTCGCAGGTCCGCGGCCCGCTGGGACGGCCGATCGGACTGCAGATCTACACGGTACGCGAGGCGGCAGCGAAGGACCTGGCCGGAACATTGAAGGCCATCGCCGACATCGGCTATAGCGAAGTCGAACTGGCCGGCCTGCCGAGCCGACCCGTCGCGGAGATGCGCACGCTGCTGGCCGACACCGGTTTGTCGGTGCCCAGCATGCACTCCGGTATGAGCGATCTCCAGGCAGGCGCGCAGCAGCGCATAGAGTATGCGAAAGCACTCGGTATCGAGTACCTGGTTTGTTCTTTCCCGTGGACCGCCAATTCACGCCTCGCCGCCGGTTCGATCGCAACGGGCCTGACGCTCGACGACTGGAAGTGGAATGCCGAACAGTTGAACCGCATCGGCGAACTTGCACGCAAGGCCGGCATACGTTGTGGCTATCACAATCACAACATGGAGTTTCGTTCGCACGACGGCGTCGTCGCGTACGACGAGTTGCTGCGCCTGACCGATCCGGCGCTCGTGACGATGGAACTGGATATCGGCTGGGTGGTCACGGCAGGCCAGGATCCGGTGGCCTATCTGCGCAAGTATGCCGATCGCATCTCGTTGCTCCACGTCAAGGATGTGCGCAAGGATATGCAAGTCACGAACGAGCTGAAGGCACAGACCACCGAAGTCGGCAGCGGTAAGATCGACTGGAAGACCCTGTTCGCCGCCACCCGTCCGGAGAACATCCGCCATTATTTCGTCGAGCAGGAGAACTTCGCCGGCAGCCCGCTCGAAGCAGTGAAGGCCAGCTTCGAGTATCTGCGCAAACTCGGCGGCAAGTGACTTTATCACGGTGCGACGCATCGATTTCGAAACTGATGTCGAGGCTGATTTCGAGACTGATATGTCGAGGAGAACGATGGCCATGATCAAAGGGCCGGCAATCTTTCTGGCGCAGTTCGCTGGCGCCGAGCCGCCGTTCGATAGCCTGCGCACCATCGCCCGGTGGGCCGCGAGCCTCGGCTACAAAGGCGTGCAGATTCCCACGTGGGAATCGCGCCTGTTCGATCTCGAGCGAGCGGCGGACAGTGCTACGTACTGCGAAGAGATCAAAGGCACGCTCGCCGAGGAAGGCATCGCGATCACCGAACTGTCGACCCATCTGCAGGGTCAGCTGGTCGCAGTGCATCCGGCGTATGACGAGGCCTTCGACGGTTTCGCACCGCAATCGGTGCGTGGGAATCCGCGTGCGCGTCAGCAATGGGCTGTAGACCAACTACGCAAAGCGGCTCGCGCGTCGCAACGACTCGGCCTGAAAGCGCACGCGACTTTCTCAGGCGCCCTGGCGTGGCCCTATCTGTATCCGTGGCCGCAGCGTCCAGCAGGATTGATAGATACCGCGTTCGACGAGCTGGCGCGTCGCTGGCGGCCGATCCTGGATGCATTCGACGCGGCGGGGATCGATCTGTGCTACGAGATCCATCCGGGAGAGGATCTGTTCGACGGCATCACGTTCGAACGATTCCTGGCCGGCGTCGGCAATCACCCGCGCTGTCACCTGCTCTACGATCCCAGCCATTTCGTGCTCCAGCAACTCGACTATCTCGGTTTCATCGACGTCTATCACCCGCACATCCGCATCTTTCACGTCAAAGACGCGGAGTTTCATTCCAGCGCACGCCAGGGCGTGTACGGCGGCTATCAATCGTGGATCGATCGAGCCGGACGCTTTCGTTCGCTGGGAGACGGACAGGTCGATTTCACCGGCATCTTCTCGAAGCTCACGCAATACGGTTACGACGGCTGGGCCGTGCTCGAATGGGAGTGCTGTATCAAGCATCCGGAGCAGGGCGCCGCGGAAGGTGCGCCATTCATTCAACGACACCTCATCCGCACCACCGATAAAGCATTCGACGATTTCGCCGGCGCCGGAACCGATGCCGCGGCGAACCGACGCATGCTGGGGCTCGACTAGTGCGGTCGCGTCGCCTGAGGCTCGGCATGATCGGTGGCGGCCGCGGTGCATTCATCGGCGCCGTGCATCGCATGGCCGCGCGGCTCGACGATCGATACGAGTTCGTTGCGGGCGTGCTGTCGTCGGATGCGCAGCGCTCACGCGATAGCGGCTCCGATCTGCTGCTCGCTCCGGAGCGCTGTTATACGACGCTCGACTCATTGCTGAGAGAAGAGGCGAGGCGCACGGACCGTATCGATGTGGTCGCGATCGTGACACCGAATCATCTGCATCACACTGCCGCGAAGCGCTGTCTCGAAGCCGGCTTCCACGTGATCTGCGACAAGCCGCTGACGACGACGATTGCGGACGCCGAAGACTTGCTGCGCATCGCCGAGCGGACGCAGCGAGTGCTGGCAGTGACGTACAACTACAGCGGCTATCCGCTAGTGCGGCAGGCAAGGGAGATGATCGCGAACGGCGAACTCGGCGAGCCAGGGGTGGTGCAGATCGAGTATGCACAGGACTGGCTGGCGACTCCGCTCGAAGCGGCCGGCAACAAGCAGGCCGCGTGGCGCGTGGACCCTGAGAAAAGCGGTGTCGCGGGAGCGATGGGCGACATCGGGACGCACGCATTTCATTTAGCGGAGTTCGTGACGGGCACGCGCGTAACCAAAATCGCGGCGGACTTGTCGGCCCAGGTTGCCGGACGCAGGCTCGACGACAACGGACAGATGCTGCTGCGGTTCTCTAATGGCGCCCGCGGTTCGCTCTGGGCAAGCCAGGTCGCGGCGGGCAACGAGAATGGCCTGCGCATTCGTGTCTACGGTTCGAAAGCCGGCCTCGAATGGTCGCAGGAAACGCCGAATCAACTGCGCTTCGCACCGGTGGGTGAACAACCACGAATGGTCACTCGTGGCGGCACGGGCGTGGGCACAGCGTCGGCTTCGGCAACACGTCTGCCGCCGGGTCATCCGGAAGGGTATATCGAAGCGTTCGCACAGATCTATTCCGATATCGCCGCGCTCATCGATGCGTCGAACGATGGGAGAGCAGCCAGCGACGGGGCGTTGCTCGTGCCAACCGTGGCAGACGGCCTGCGCGGAGTGCGATTCATTCATGCAGCGGTCGAGTCGAGCAAGGCCGACGCGGCCTGGACCGTCGTCTAGTCCGGAAACGCGGATCGGCAATGTGCCTCACCCTCGAACACTTTTGCCCCGGAGACACGTGTGTTCGTACGATATGTGCTGATGGCTGCCATCGTTGCAGGTGCGGGACTCTCGATGAATTCATCCGCTGAGGAAACCGGCGCCTGGCGTCCGCTGTTCAACGGCAAGGATCTCGACGGCTGGAGTCACGTCGGTCCAGGCCGCTTCGTCATCGAAAACGGCGTGCTCAGAACCGAAGGTGGCATGGGCTTGCTCTGGTACCAGCGCGAGAAGATCGGCGACGCAACCATCCGCGTCGTATACCGTGCGCCGCGACCGCAAGGAGCCGGCAATTCGGGCGGCGGAAATTCAGGCGTATTCATCCGCATTCCCGCTGAGCCAACCGAGCCTTGGATGCCGGTGCACAAAGGCTACGAAGTACAGATCGACTCGAGTGGCGACGACTATCACTGCACCGGTGTGCTGTATTCATTCACCAAGGCACAGGCGAAGCCGGAGCCGCGCGAGTGGAATACGATGGAGATCACTCTCGACGGCGACCGTACGACGATCGTCGTCAATGGCGTGACCGTGACGGATTTTCGCGAAGGCGACACCGTTCCGGCCCGCGCCCATCCCTACGAACCGGAGCGAGGCCCACGTCCGCGGGCAGGCTACATCGGCCTGCAGAATCATGACGACAAGGATGTCGTGCTGTTCAAGGAAATCAGCGTGCGCCGTTGAAGACCTTTCGCTCTCGCGGAACGGCTGATTGGCTGGGTCGAAGAAGCGGCTGCTGGACTACGACGGCCTGCAGCCCTGTGGCTTGAAAATTCGTTCCGTCGATGGTGGATGCTGAATCAGCTTCCGCGCCGGACGCCGCGGACGTGCCATGAGCTCGCCACCGCAGTTCGGACAGCGATTCCTAAGAACGCCATCCGCGCATTCCGCGCAAAACGTGCATTCAAACGAGCAGATCCTCGCGACCCCGGAGTCTGGCGGCAGATCAGTGTTGCAACATTCGCAATTGGGACGCAGCTGAAGCATTGGGTTCTCCGCTTGGTTGCGAGCCACGTTACCTGTCGGCGGACAATCCTTCAAAGCGGAACGCGACATGCTGCGGCCGAATTCGGACGTAGCCGCGGGCTGGCTACGTTGCAGCTTTAACGCCGCATCGCTGATGCTGCGGCTATCATCCGGGCGACCAACACATAAAGCAGATTCAAGTCGAGTTAGCTCATGGGTGTATACATTTTATGAATAGAGCCAATACAGCCTATCCCCTTGCCCGAGGCGAGGGTGCCAGCGACGATCGCCGCATGCAACGTTTCATCCTCAGGCTTTCCTGTCCGGACCGCATGGGCATCGTCGCTGCGGTCAGCAGCTTCCTGGTAGAACATCAGTGCAACATCGTCGAGAGCGCACAGTTCGGCGACGAAGCACGCGGCTTCTTCATGCGGGTGAGTTTCGATGCGAGCATACCGTTCGCTGCCGGTGCTTTGCAGGAAGCCTTCGCCCGCATCGGCGAGATGTTCTCCATGCAGTGGTCCATCTATGACCTCGCGGTGAAACAGCGTGTCGTGCTGCTGGTGTCGAAGTTCGGCCACTGCCTGAACGATCTGCTGTATCGCTACCGGATCGGCGCGTTGCCGGTCGAGATCCCCGCCATCGTCTCGAATCATCGCGACTTCTACCGGCTCGCGGCAGAGCACGATATTCCATTTCACTACCTGCCGGTGGCGGCTGACAACAAGCAGCGACAGGAGCAGCAACTGCTGGAGATCGTCCAGGACGCACGCTGCGACCTGGTCGTGCTTGCGCGCTACATGCAGATTCTTTCGCCGCAGCTGTGCGAGCGGTTCGCAGGCCGTGCCATCAACATCCACCACTCTTTCCTGCCTAGCTTCCAAGGCGCGCGGCCCTATCAGCAGGCGCACGATCGCGGTGTGAAACTCATCGGGGCGACGGCGCACTATGTCACCGAGGATCTGGACGAAGGCCCGATCATCGAGCAGGACGTCGCCCGCGTCGATCACTCCATGAGCGTGCCGGACTGTGCAGCAGTGGGGCGCGACGTGGAATGTGCCGTGCTGGCTAGGGCGGTGAAGTGGCACGTCGAGCACCGCATTCTCCTGAATGGCAATCGCACCGTCGTTTTTCGTTGATCGCAGGGGCTGAACCTATGACGCAACGGGTCGAAGCGGCGGTGCAGAGCGATCCAGGCGTCATTCCGCCATCGGCACAGCTCATCGCACAGCTGGCGCGTGAGTGTTCCATCGAGATCAACGTCCAGGACGTCAGTCTTCTCGCCCCGAGCCGGGCGCCAGGGCTGGCGTACACGGCAGGCTCCGTAATCGCCTAGTTCTCCGCGCTCGATGACAGGCGTTGTATCACAGCGGGTCGGCTGAGCCGTCTCGGATCGGCGACATCCGCTTTGCATAGGTAGCGACGAGGTTGGCGCATGCGCGCCGTCTACCCTACGATTCGCACCCATGAGCTCAAGACGTTGCCATTGGCTATCGAATCTCGCGGTCCTCTCGATCTCGGCCCTTTCAATGCCAGGGGCGCAAGCCGCCAGCGCAGCGCCATTCGATTTGACCGGCCCGGTGCTCGAGGTGACCGTGACTCGAGGCGATGCGGCGCTGCCCATCGCACAGGCTCCGCATCTCGCCTCAGGTGACAAACTCGCCATCAAAGCCGATTTCCCGGCGACCCAATCCGAGCACTATCAGCTGGTCGTTACCTTCCTGCGCGGCCCGACGAATCCGCCGCCCAAGAACTGGTTTTTCAGCTGCGCAACCTGGAAGCGCGACTGTGCGGACAAAGCTCTGACCGTCACCATCCCCGACGGTGCGCAACAGGCTCTGATCTTCCTCGCGCCTGAAACCGGGGGCGATGTGAAAACGCTCGTCAATGCCGTGCGTGGCCGCCCCGGAGCATTCGTTCGCGCCACGCAGGACCTGAACCAGGCCACGCTCGATCGCTCACGTCTCGAGCGCTATCTCTCCGCCATCCGCCGTCTCAACGCAGGCAACCCCGGAGTGCTGAAAGACACGACGCCGCTGCTGGCGCGAAGTCTCGCAATCCGTGTCGACGAGAAGTGTCTCGACAGGCTGCCGCAACTGCAGGCGCCCTGCCTGATGCAGGGACAAGACACGCTCATCCTCAACGACGGGCACAGCGTATCGATGGTCGAGGCGCTCACCAGTGGGCCTGCGAGCGATCTGGCAATGGCGGCCAGCTCGACGAAGGAAGGGAACTACGGTTACTACAGTCCCTATCTCGCCTCGCTCCGGGATTTGGGCAGGCTGTTCGATTCGTTCCGGGTCGCGAACTATCAGTACATTCCCGCGCTGGCGACGGCCGTAGGCAAGCAGCTCACCTTGACGCTCAACACGCCGCCGTCGTTTCAAAATCCAAAATCGGTGCTGGTCGCGGCGCTGCCGGCCGTCGAGCAGGCTGTACCGCCACCGTTACACGCCGTCAGTCCGAAGGATATCTATTGCGCACGCAGGAATTCGCTGGTGCTGCCGGTTGAAGGCGCGCCGCTGGTGTTCTCCACGGAGTATGCGCATGACACGTTCCTTCGCGTCACTGGAAAGAATGGAGACGCGATCGATCTGCCGGCGACGGCCGATGCGGCGCAGGGCGGCTTCGTCATCGACACCTCGCCGTTGCAGGCTGCAAGCCTCGAAGACCGGTTCCAAGGCTCGCTGCACGGCTACTGGGGCTTCGAGAAATTCGACGGACCGGGCTTTCAGCTCGTCAACACGCATGCGCAGGCGTGGACTCCTGCATCGGCGGATGACGGATCGCTCATCGTCGGCCGCGCCAACACGATTCATCTGCAAGCCGGTAGCGTCGCGTGCATCGATCGCATCATGGTGAAGGATCCGGCCGGCAAGGAGCTGCGAGTTGAATGGTCGCCGGTCAAAGCGAATGAGGTCGAGATCAACCTGCCGCTACAACAAGCCGAGCCTGGCGCGGTGACGCTGTTCGTTTCGCAGTACGGCGTGATGGAGCCGCTCCCCGTCGAGCTGCGCGCCTACCCCGAGGCAGGGCGCTTCGAGAATTTTTCTATTCATGCGGGCGAGTCGCACGGCATTCTCAAAGGCAGCCGGCTCGGCGACGTCGCTAGTCTCGTGCTGAAAGGGCTCGAATTCGTGCCTGTCCCCGACTCCAGCGCGGACAGCGATGCGCTGCGAATGGCCGTGAAACCCGCGACTGTGGTCGGCACTCCCGACACTACGGCGGCGAGCACAGGAAGCACAGCGACAGAAGCGCCGAGCACAGCCGTTACGAGCCTGCAGCAGGGAGATACTGCCAAAGCAAAAATCACTCTTCGCGACGGACGGACTTACACCGTCAACGTCTCCGTGGCCCCGCCGCGCCCCAGCATCGAACTGGTCGGCAAGAGCGTGCAACTTTCCGCGCGCAGCGACGAGAGCAACATCAAGCTCGCTAGCGAAGATCAGTTGCCTCAGGATGCGCAACTCGTCTTCTCCGTGCGTGCGAAGTCGCCGTCTACGTTCGGTCGTGACGCGAACATCGAGGTGGCCAGTGAAGACGAAGGGTTTGCGACTACGCTGAGTCTGGCCAATCGGAGCCTGACGCTCGCGGATGCCAAAGTGGCAGTCGCCACTTTCGATCCTGCGAAAGCGTTCGGCTTCTCGGCATTCGGACCGCTGAAGTTTCGCGTCGTGAACAAAGGTGTCGCCGGTGACTGGCAGCCGCTGGCTACCCTGGTGCGATTACCCGTATTGCAGGCGCTGCAATGTCCCGCCGCTCCGGAGCAGACCTGCAAGCTCACGGGGTCCAACCTGTTCCTGGTGGACTCGGTCTCCGGCGATCGGGAATTCAAAGAGGCCGTCGCGGTACCGGACGGTTTTCCGGGACGTGCGTTGCCCGTGCCTCGTCCCGGCAAAGACGGACTCTATTTGAAGCTTCGTGACGATCCTGCGGTGATCACGTCCGCCACCGTGGTCGCCGAAGAGTTGCCCGCGCCGCCGACCGATGCGACTCCCACCGCGTCACCGACTGCAGCCGCGATCGAATAATCTTCGCACGCGGCGCCCCAGTCACGGACAGCCCGATCGGAGCGGGGCAGTGCGCACATGATCGTGTGCCAGCAGAGCGGCTCTGACCTGCAACAGATCCTTGCGCGACACGATGCCGATCAAGCGGCGATCTTCAGGGTGCACCACGGGCACCCAGCCGCGCCCGTCTCTCGAACGGATGCTGCGGCATGGGGTCGAGCCTGCTGTCGAAGACCGAGGAAGGATCCATGCAGGTCAGCCTTCTGAAGAAGACCTGCCGAGAAACGCTGCGAAGACGACCGCGCCGATGCCGATCAAGGACAGCATGGCGGCGAAGACTGTGTTCGCCAATGTGCCGCCGGAAATGTCGCGAGTGCGGTGAGGCCGATGATGGGAAGCGCATTGCCCAGGAAGCAGCAGACAAAATAGGTCGACCGCCACCACGGCCCCGCCGATGAGCCGGCCCGGCCGCGCCAGTTGCTGCTGTCGCCGTTGTTCCGAGCGTGCCCATGCGGCGTCCGGGCCTTGCCTCATTCATGTCCGGCTCCTAACTACATGTCGTTCATCGTTGGGAACTCAACCAATGAACCTGTGCTTCGGGTCCGGCAAGGCGGCAATTTGTCGAAGACGCAGCTAAGTGCTGCAACTATAGCTACATGGCTGTTGCGCGGGCAGTGACTCCGTCGCGGCTGAAATCGAAGCGCAGCAGCCACACCCGAGCGCCTGGACTATCAGCAGGTGCAAACTTCCACTCGCGGGCGGCATCGCCGGCCAGGCGGGCGAAATGCTTGCTCCGCCCGGGGTTTTCCATGAGTTCGCCGAAGACGTCGCCCGACGGGTCGACGAGCACACGCAACGAGACATAGATATGGCCTTTGATCTTGTCACGGGCGGCTTGCGGAACATCTGGAATGATTTCGTGAAGCACGGAGAGCGAAGTGGTCTCCGACGGCACGGGAGGTTGATCCGGTGGACGGGAAACAGGATCCGGGAGTGCGCCTGAATTCGGCTCTGCGGGCTTCGCGACGACGGCGGGAGCAACCGGCGGAGGAGTTTGAACAGCAGGCGCTTGCGGCTGAGCTTGCCGGGA